>Ga0187776_10000657_pt1 | contig 16706 bp, 16 predicted proteins | sample 0216_BV02_MP12_2_FD_132426 | JGI IMG/M metagenome (GOLD analysis project Ga0187776, IMG submission 132426) | Tropical peat soil microbial communities from peatlands in Department of Meta, Colombia - 0216_BV02_MP12_20_MG | ecosystem: Environmental > Terrestrial > Soil > Wetlands > Peat | place...
CGATGCCTGGTCGAGGTGGCGCAACATTTCCTCGACCCGCGGTTCGCGGGCACTTGCGGTTTCCGTCACTAGGGCCCAGCGGCGGCGCGAAGCCACCAGCATCTGCGCGGCGCCGGCCTTGCGGAGCTCGTAGCTGTCCTTGCCCGGGATGTCGGTATCGAAACTGTGGTGCGCGTGCTTCACCACGCCGACCCGCAAACCGCGCGCTTTCAGCAGCGGCAGCAGCTGGCGCAGCAGCGTGGTTTTGCCGGTGCCGCTGTATGCCGCGAAACCGAGCAGCGGGATGGCGCGCTTCATGGCGCCGTCTCCGCCAGCCGGGCTTCAAGCGCCGTGCGTTCCTCGGCGTGGTTCACGTTGATGAACGCCTGCGCCGAGTCACGAAAGTCGGCGACCGCCAGGCGGTGGCGCGTGAACCATTGGTCGATCTTGCGTCCGCCGGTACCGAGAAAATCGAGCAAATCGGCGCCGAGCTCGCGGTGCACGAGCAAGAACACCGGATGCGCGCGCTCGCCGTCGTGGGCCACGGCGATCGCGGCCCGTTCACCCGTGAGTGCCCGGGCGAGACGCGCCACCAGATCGAATGGCAACAACGGCGAATCGCATGGGACCGTGACCACGTAGGGCGTGGTCGCCGCCTGCATTCCGCTCGCGACCCCCGCGAGCGGTCCGAGAAAGCCGCTGAACCGGTCCGGCAACACGGGAAACCCGAGACGGGCGTAAGCGTCGCGATTGCGGTTGGCATTGACGAGCAGCACGCCCACCTGCGGTTTGAGACGCGCTACGACATGAGTAATCATGGGTTCGCCGCGCAGCGGCACCAGGCCCTTGTCGGCGCCGCCCATGCGACTGCCGCGCCCGCCGGCGAGGATGACGCCGGTAATGTCAGTCTGTGGTATGCCTGTTTCGCTCATTGCCTTGCATCTCCGGAACCTGGCGACCAATGTCGCACGACGTAGTCGAACACGAGGCCGACGACGAACGCGACCCCGACGTTCCATAGCGCGAGCGCGGCGGTGGCCAGTATCACGACCCGGTCCGTGCGATGCGTCCGCACAAGGGTGGACCCGGGCCCCCATGCGAGCTGCTCGCCCGCGAGCAACAGGATAACGCCGAGGATCGGAGTTGGAAACATCCGGAACAGCGTCTGGATGGAGCCGCTGAAGAAAATCGCCAGCACCAGTAGGATCGAGCCGAGGATGATCATCGCGCCGCCGGTGCGTGCGCCGAAGCGCACGTGCCCCGCCATGCCGCCGGCACCGTGGCACATGGGCACGCCGCCGAGTGCGGCGCTGACGAGATTCATGATCCCGGTCGAAAGCATGACTTTGCGCTCGTTTACCGGCCGGTCCGGGAACAACCGGTTGTTCTCGCGCGTGATGGCAATGACGGCGTTGCCAAAGGTCAGCGGCACCTGGGGCAACGCGAGCAGCAGCGTTCCGGTGGCTAGATCGACCCACGAGACGCTGCCCAATGAGAAGCCGGGCAACCGCAGCTCCGGCTCACTCGCACGCAACTCGCGTGCGAGCGCGGGATCCTGGAACAGCGCGATGACGGCGCCGAAGCCAAGCAACAGCAGCATGGCCGGGATGGTGGGACGGGTCAGGAGCAGGAGCGTTCCCCCGAGCGCGGCGCCGGCAAGCAGCCAGCCATCCGCCATCATGCGAATGGCGACCAGCATGAGGCTGAGTCCGAGGCCGAGCACGATACCCGCGACGACACTGTTACTGACCCAGGAGCTCAGGCGCTTCGCGAAACCGGAGGCGCCCAGCAGCAGCCAGAGCGCGCCGGTGATCAGGCCCGCTGCGCCGACGGCATTGGCCGTGATCGCAGCGTTTCCGGCTTGCGCCGTGGCGACGGCGCCGATGGCTTTCATCGGCTGCACCGGAAAAGGCGTGTCGTAGTAGGAACCCGAGACGATCATTACGAATCCGAATGCGAACAGGACGCCGCAGGGATCCATGCCCACCACGCTCACGTAGCCGACGATGAACGGTATCAGGGTGCCGAGATCGCCGAAGGCTCCGGCCCACTCGAAACGGTTGAACTGGTTACGCGCTCCCACGAGTGTGGCTTCGGCAACGGCTTCGTCGGTGGCCGCGGGGGATTGTACCCCGGTCATCCGTTCAGCCGGTTTCATCGCCCACCTTCATCTCAAAATAAGCCGCGTGGCCTTGCTCTTCGGTATTGCGTGGACGGCCCCCGGCGCTGGCGCGCGGCACCGTTCGTGTCGGCACGACCAGTCGACCTGCGCGCAGATCGAGATGTTCGTCGGCAATACCTGCCAGCGGCAGCAGCTCGTGGCTCGTTACCACCATCCCCACCTGCTCGGACTTGAGGCGCTTGATCAGGAAACCCGTGCGGTTGCGCGATTCATCGTCCAACCCGGCGAAAGGTTCATCGAGCAGCAGCACGCGCGGCGACAGCACCAGCGCGCGCGTCAGCGCGACGCGTTGTTTTTCGCCGCCGGAGAGTTCGCGTGCGTTGCGGCCGGCAAGATGGGACAGCCCGCACAATTCCAGTGCCCGCTCCACGCGTTTGCCGATTTGCGCGCGGGGCAGACCGAATCCGTGGTGCAAGCCGTAGGTGACGTTATCCATTACGCTGCGATCGAACAGATAGGCCTGCTGGTGCAGATAAATCACGTCGCGCCGGTAGCGGCGCCGCGCGGCCGGCCATGCCAGGCTCGTGCCGAGGTAATCCACGAGCGCATGATCCGGCGGCTCCAGGCCCGAGATAATCTTGAGCAACGTGGTCTTGCCCGCGCCGTTGGGTCCGGTGAGCAGCAGGCAGCCGCCGGCGTGGATGTCCAGGGCCTCGATATCGAGCAGCTGCCGGCCGGTGGGTAGTGTCTTGCGTATGTCCCGGAGCCGGAGCAGAGGTGGGGAAAGTTCCGCGGCATTCATCGCATTTCCCCTTTGCCTTGCAGCATCCCGAGAAACACATTCAGCAGCAGCGCCAGCACTAGCAGCACCAGTCCGAGCGCGATGCCTTGCGCGAATTCGCCCTTGCTCGTTTCCAGCGCGATGGCGGTCGGGATGTTGCGGGTGAAGTTCTCGATGTTGCCGCCGACCATGATCGAGGTGCCGACCTCGGTGACGATCCGCGCGAATGCCGCGATCGCGACTGCCAGGAGGCCAAAACGCAGCTCGGCCAGCACCGTGAGCATCGCGCGCCACGGTGGCGCACCCAAGGTGCGCGCGGTTTCCCAGGCGCGCCGGTCGGCGGCCGCGAGCACGCCGTGCGCCATCGGCACCACGAACAGGAACGCGATCACGACTTGTCCGATCACCATCGCCGCTTGCGTGAACAGGAGGTGCAGGTCGCCGAACAGGCCGCGGCGGGAGAGCAACATGTATACCAGCAGTCCCACTACCACCGTTGGAATCGACTGCAGACTCTGGAGAGTCGAGATCAACGGCAGGCGCGCCGGGAAACGCGCGTAAGCGAGCAGGAACGCCAGCACCACCGCGACCGGCGCGGAAATCAGGATCGCGCTGACCGAAACCCGGAACGAGACGCCGATAATGTTCCACAGCGCGGCGTCGCCCACCACCAGCAAGTGTAACGCGCGCAGCGTGGCTTCTCCGAGACCGTCCATGAGCGGTGCTCGACTACGGTTTGCCCTCGGCGGCGACTTTGGCAGGGATGGCCGTGGGAACGAACAGCTCTTGGCCGGCGACGCGGAACTGCGCCACGAGACGCTGGCCCTCGACTGAAGTCAGCCAGCTGATCAAAGCCATAGCGCCCGTATAATTCACTTCGGGATAACGCGCCGGGTTGACCGCGATGACGTGATAAGGATTGAACAGTTGCTCGTCGCCTTGCACCGCGATCTGCAATCCTACCTTGCTCTGCAGCGCCAGCCAGGTGGCGCGGTCGACCAGGGTGTAGCCGTGGAGCTCATCGGTCATGAGCAGTACCTTGCCCATACCCTGACCGGCCGCCTTGTACCAATCGCCTTGCGGGTTGATCCCGGTTTCCTTCCACAGCACTTTTTCCTTCTTGTTGGTTCCCGAGTCGTCACCGCGCGAAACGAAGACCGAGCGCGTTTTGGCGATTTTTTCCAAGGCGGCCCTGGCGTCCCTGGTCCCGCGAATCCCGGCGGGATCGTTTTTCGGCCCCACGATAATGAAATCGTTGTACATCACGTAGCGGCGGTTCACGCCGTAATCGCTGGCCATGAATTTTTCCTCGGCCGGCGGGGCATGTACCAGCAGAACGTCGGCATCACCGTCCTGGCCCATGCGCAGGGCCTTGCCGGTGCCGACGGCGACGACCTGCACCTGGTAGCCGGAGCTTTTCTCGAAGGCGGGCAGCAGATACTTGAGCAGGCCGGAATTGTCGGTGCTGGTCGTGGTCGCAAGCCGCAAAACCGTTTGTTCCGCGTGTGCCGGCGACAGGAGTAGCGCGAAGATTGCGGCCGTCAGCCAAATCAGCGGAATACGAGGTATACGCATATCGTGCCTCACTTTGTGGGGTAATAATTCTCGACAATTGCAACTACGGTGCCAGTGAAGGGGTTCGTTAAACACCGTGCTTTTTTGGATTGTGAGATGCACGTGCATTGACAGTCGCGTCAAATTGACGCACCTTACTGCTGATATGTGTCGAAATGACACACAGGATGACGAGTTTTAAATTCCTCGCGTCATCGTTATCGGAAGTAGCGCAGATTCCCGCCGGCGTTGTCTATATCATGTACGCCGGCATGTACCGTGTGGTTCCACGAGTGGGAGAACTCAATGAACCAGATGGCCGATCCATTATCTGTTGGTGGTACTCGCCGTCCTGCCGTCGATGCGCTGGTGAAACGCCAGACCGCTGTCCTGATCGTGGATGACGAACCCGGAATCCGCAATTTTCTGCAGCGCGCGCTGGCGCGCGAGTACGGCTTGGTCGAGGCAGTCGACTCGATGGAAGCGGCCGAAGAATTGCGTCAGCGTTGCCGGTTCGATATCCTGATCGTGGACATCAGCCTGCCGGGCCGCTCCGGCTTGGAGTGGGTCGAAAGTCTGCGGGCCGCCGGAGATAACACCACGGTCATTTTCATTACCGCCTACGCCGATTTGAACGCGACCATCGGCGCGTTGCGCGCCGGTGCCGCCGATTTCATCCTCAAGCCGTTTCGCATTGAGCAACTTCTGGCGGCGGCGGAACGCTGTCTGGCGCGCGCGCTCGCGCGGCGTCGGGCCGATGCGCGAAACGGCGAGCCCGCCGGTTCAGCACACGTCGGCGATGTTGCCCTGATCGGGAATAGTCCGCCGATGCAGGAGGTGGATCGCGTCATCCGGCTGGTGGCGCCGATACCGAGCTCGGTGCTGATCGAAGGTGAAACCGGCACCGGCAAGGAACTGGCGGCCGCGGCGATCCACCGCTTCAGCCAGCGGCGCGGCAGCTTCGTGGCGGTGAACTGCGTGGCGATCGCCCCGGAATTGTTCGAAAGCGAGCTTTTCGGCCACACCAAGGGCGCATTCACCGGCGCGCACCAGGCGCGCGAGGGCCTCTTCTGCGCCGCGCGCGGCGGGACGCTGTTTCTCGACGAGATCTCGGAGTTGCCGCCGCCGATGCAGGCGAAGCTGCTGCGCGCGCTTGAAAGCCGCCGTATCCGTCCGGTGGGCGCGGACCGCGAGCTCCCCGTGGACGTGCGACTGCTCACGGCGACCAATCGCGATCTGGCGCAGGCCGTGCGCGCCGGGGCCTTCCGCGAGGACTTGTACTTCCGTCTCAACGTGGTGCGCCTGCGCATGCCGGCGTTGCGTGATCGCGTCGCCGATATCCCGGAACTGGTGGCGTTTTTCTCGCGCATGTTGTCGGGGACGCTGGGAGTGGCGCCGTATGTATTCAGCGGCGAGGAACTCGCGCGGCTGCAGGCGTATCCGTGGCCCGGCAACGTGCGCGAGCTCAAGAACGTCGTGGAGCGGACGCTGCTGCTCGGGCGTCCGCCGTGGGAAACCCTGGATCGCGGCACGTCGTGCGCGGGATCGGAGACCGCAAGCGGCGGGTTTCCTGCCGAGTGGACCCTCGACCAAGTGGAAAAACATCATACGCTGCGCGTGCTTGGCATCACGCACGGCAACAAGTCGGAAGCGGCACGCCGGCTTGGAATATCGCGTAAGACGCTTGAACGCAAGCTGATCGCCTGGCCGGAGACGGAACGACCGGATTAGCGGGCGTCGCGCGCTGGAGGTAACCGGCCCGTGTGGAAAACCCTGCGTGATCGCTACCGTTCGGCGCTGCGCTACAAGCTGCTGGTGCTAGTGCTGCTGCCCTTGTCGCTCGCGATGGCCGCGGCGCTGGGTTACACGCTCTACTGGCTCAACGGTTATACCCTGGAATCCCTGTTCTTCTCGGCGCACGACGACTTGGCGGTCGCGCGCGGCGCGCTGCGCCAGATCGGCGGTGATTACCAGATCCCCCTGCAACAACTGGCGCAGTCGCCGCAGTTCAGGCAGGCGTTGCGAAAATCCGATGGAGCTGCCGTCAAGCGCATGTTGCGCCAGGTGCGTGACGACAGGGGGTTCGCATTCCTGCATCTCACCGGGGTGGCGGGGGATTGGCTGTACGAGCCGGCCGGAGGCGCCGGCCGCAGCAGCAAACCCAGTCCGCTGACCGATCGCGCGGCGCGCGGCATTGCCGATGTCGCGCTCGAGGTGTTCACGGAGGAAGACCTGGGCCGCGAGAACGCCGGGCTGGTGTCACAGGCCCCTGTGGCGCCGCCGGGCAGCGCGCCCGGAACACCCGCCGTGCAGCGGCAGGCGTTGATGTTGCGGGTGGCGCAGCCGCTCACCGACGACCAGGGCCGTGTGCGCATGGTGCTCGACGGCGCGGTGATGCTCAACCACAACACGACCTTGCTCGACGCGATCCGCGCGCGCGTGTTCGCAAACGGGGGGCTGCCGGCCGGTGCGGAGCCGCTCGTGACGCTGATACTCGGCGATGTTCGCATCGCTGGCTCTACCGCCGACGTGGTTGCTCCGGAAGGCGAGCGCGTATCCCTGCGCACGAACATGCACACGCAGGACAGCAGCGGTATCTGGACCCGGAGCGATCGCCTCGGCGGAGACGAATTCATCTCGGGCTACGGGCCGCTTTATGACGTCAACGGCCAGCATATCGGCGCGTTGCACGTCGGCTTCCGCGAGGGCGCGTTTCGGGCTGCGCATTATCAGGCGGCGGCGCTGCTGCTGGCGTTATTCCTCGCCGCCACGGCGCTGGCGGCGTGGATCGCGGTGCGCGGCGTGCGCACCATCTTCGGGCCGATCGAGCGCATGACCGCGGTGGTGCGCGCGACGCAGGCCGGCGAGGACCGGCGCATCGGCCCAGTCGGCGCGCACGATGAGATCGGCGAGCTGGCGCGCCAGTTCGACGCCATGCTCGACCTGCTGCAGCAGCGCAACCGCGAAATCCAGCGCGCCGCCCAAGCGCTCGAGGTCAAGGTGGCGGCGCGCACCTGGGAGCTGGCGCGCAAGAATGACGAGCTGCTGGCAACGGTGTCGCAACTGGCGCAGACGCGCGAGCAGCTGGTGTTCGCGGAAAGGCTATCGGCGCTCGGTCAGATGGCAACCGGTGTGGCGCACGAGATCAATAACCCGGCGGCGGTGATCCTCGGCAACCTGGAAGTGCTGACGACCGAGCTGGGAGAGGGCGCGCGACCCGTGGCGCGCGAGATCGAGCTCATCGCGCAACAGGTCGAGCGCATCCGCCATATCGTGACCAGCCTGCTGCAGTTCGCGCGCGCTGCCCCGGCGGAACGCCCGGTCGAGGACGCGGACATCAATATCGTGGTCCGGGACGTACTGCCGCTGGTGGCGCATGTCCTGAAGGGAAAATCCATCCGGCTGTCGACTCGGCTCGCGGCGCGCGGTATCGTCGGCATCAACGTTTTCGACCTGGAGCAGGTGCTGATCAACCTGATCGTGAACGCCGCGAACGCCGTGAGCGAAGACGGTTCGATCGAAATCGCCACGATGGATGCCGAAAACGGCGGGGCCACGATCAGCGTACGCGACAACGGCCCGGGGATCGCGCCGGAGCAGCTCAAGCGCATCTTCGATCCGTTTTTCACCACCGATCCACGCCACGGCATCGGCCTGGGGTTGTCGGTGAGTTACGGTCTGGTGAGCCGCTACGGCGGGCACATCACGGTGGAGTCGCGCCTCGGACAAGGCAGCGTGTTTCGGGTGACGCTGTTGCGTCGCCCGGTGTCGATGAACCAGGCGGTGCCCGCGGCCGACGACGGCCGCGTCAGCACCGCGACCGCGTCAGACACGGAGGCGATCTATGGATGAAATGGCCCTCAACGAGGAAACACTCAACATCGAGATCCGGAAATTCCTGAAGAAAGTCGGAATCACTTCGCAGCGCGAAATCGAGCAGGCGGTTCGCACGGCGCGCGCGGAGGGGCTGATCCGGGGCAACGAGACGCTGCCGGTCCACGTGACGCTGTCGATCCCGGCGCTGCATCTCACGCATCGGGTGGACGGCGACATCGCGCTCGGTTGAGGGTCAGCCGTCGCCGATGAGCTTGCCGCAGTCGCTGAAGTCGTAGCCGCCCAGCAGCTGCGCCCAGCGCTGGCATTCACCGCCGCGCAGCAGGTCGCGCAGTTTGTGGAACAGCGTGCGGAAGTACACTCCGCGGCGCAGAACCAGATCGTAGGCCTCCCATCCGATCGGGAGGAATTCCAGGCCGAACTCGGCGGCGGCCGAACATACCCCGGGCGCGACGTCGGCCTGATCCATCGCGATCAGGGCCGCCGCCTCACGTTCCGAATGGGCGCGCGCGGTCACGCGCAACACCGACGGGTCGACGCCCTGGCGCGCCAGCGTCTCGCGCAGGAAGCGCTGCGAACCGGCGCCTTCCTGGCGCATAGCCCAACGCACCCCGTTCGCGAACAACGATGCCAGGTCGCCGTCCGCAGGGCGTACGCCGGGCGCGAGGATCAACCCCTGCTGCCGGTAAAATGCGCGTTCCACGATCCATTCGCGCTGTTGCGGATACTGGCGGATCACCGCTAGATGCCGCTGCTCGCTCTCGCCAGCCGGGCCCCAGTGCATGGCGCACACATCAGCGCGCCGGCGCGCGAGCAACGACAGTCCCAGCTGGGTGCCGGTGCTGGTGTAGCCGATGAGGGCGCGGCCCTGGACTTCGTTCACCAGGTGCGCGATCGCGCGGTACAACAGCGGATCGTCGCTGCCGGCGATCAGCAGGCGGTCGGCGAGCACGCCGCCGTGGCTCGACTCCATGAGCCACTGGTCGATGAGGTCGCGTGGAAACAGCCATTTTCCGGTGATCTTGGTGGCGGGAATGACGCCCTCGGCGGCGAGCGCGTAAATTTTCTTTTCGTGCACGTCGAGATATTCCGCGACCTGCTTGACGGTCAGAAAACGGGAGTTCGACGACGTCAGGGGCGGCGTGGTTTGGTCCGCGGTGTCGACAGTCGGGGTCACGCTCACGACGATTCCACCGCGGTTTCGGCCATCGGCCGCACCGGCGGGCGCGCGTCGAACAGCACGGCGTCAGCGCCCTGGTAGACGAGAAAATGATTTCCCTTGGCGCGCGCGATCATGACAATGCCCAGCTCGCGCGCGAGCTCGAGTCCCATGTGCGTGATGCCGGAACGCGACAGCAGCACCGGGATGCCCATGTGCGCCGCCTTCATGACGATCTCCGAGGTCAGCCGTCCGGTGGTGTAGAAGATCTTGTCGTGACCGGAGATGCGGTCGAGCCACATGCGCCCGGCGATCGCGTCCGCGGCGTTGTGGCGCCCGACGTCCTCGACGAAGATCAGCGGCAGGGTTTCGCGGCACAGAGCGCAGCCGTGCACCCCGCCAGCCGAGCGATAGATTTCGTTGTGATCGGACAGCGCGCGCAACAAGCCGTAGATAAGCGACTGGCGCACCTGCACGCGCGGCAGGCGCACATCGTAGAGCTTATCGAGGGTGCAGGAGAACACCGTGCCCTGGCCGCAGCCGGTGGTCACGGTGCGCTTCGCAAGCTTCTTCTCCCAGTTGACGATGCCGTGTCCGTGGTGGGTATCCACTTGCACCAGGTTGCGATCCCAGTCCACGGCCACGGCGCGGATGTCCTCGATGCGCTCGATGAGGCGCTGGTTGCGCAGGTAGCCGAGCGCCAGCTCTTCAGGACGCGTGCCAAGGGTCATGAGCGTCACCACCTCGCGCCCGTCGACCTTGAGCGTCAAGGGAAATTCCCCGGCGATCTGCAGGTCGCGCGGTTCGCCATATTCGTCCAGTGCCGTGACCGGGTGCGTCGGCGCAAGTCCCGCGCGGCTCATGACCGGGCGATACAGGGCGGCGTCCATGTCAGCCTCCGGTGACGTTCATGTGGCGCAGGATCACCGGTGGTTGCGCGAGATTGAAGTCGTGGCCTTTCGGCTTGATGGCCATGGCGCCGACAATGGTCTCCTTGAGGCGCGCCAGGTCTCCCGGAAACCCGCGGACCACGGCCCGCAGGTCGGCGGAGAATTCCTGCCCCAGGCACAGCAGCAAGCGGCCTTCGGTCGTCAGGCGCACGCGGTTGCAGGCGCCGCAAAAGTTGTGCGAGTGCGGCGAGATGAAACCGACGCGCGTGTCGCTGCCGGCGACGCGGTAGTAACGCGACGGGCCGCCGGTGGTTTCGGTCGTCGGCAGCAGCGTGAATTCCCGCTCCAGGTCGGCCTTTATGTGATCACTGGAGTAATACGCCTCGGCGCGGTCGTGGTCGCTGATCACGCCGAGCGGCATCTCCTCGATGAAGCTCAGGTCCATGCCGCGGTCGATGGCGAAGCGGGTCAGCCCCGTGACTTCGTCGTGATTGCGGTTTTTCAGGATCACGGCGTTGAGCTTGAGCCGCTCAAAGCCGGCGCGTTGTGCGGCCTCAATTCCGCGCAACACCTTGGCCAGGTCGCCGACGCGGGTGATGTGGCGGAAGCGCTCCGGGTCGAGCGTGTCGAGGCTGATATTCAGGCGCCGCACGTTGGCCGCGCGCAGCGCGTCGGCGTAGTGCTCGAGTTGCGAGCCGTTGGTGGTCATCACCAGTTCCCGTAGCCCGGACAGGCGCCCGATCTCGCGCACCAGCCACAGGACGTCATGGCGCACCAGCGGTTCGCCGCCGGTGAGGCGAATCTTCGTCACGCCGAGCTCGGTGAAGGCGCGAGCGACCAGCAGGATTTCTTCGAGCGATAGCACCTCGGTGCGCGGCAGGAACGTCATGGCCTCGCTCATGCAGTAGACGCAGCGGAAATCGCAGCGGTCGGTGACCGATATCCGCACGTAATTCACGTGCCGGTCGAAGCGGTCGATGAGGCGGGTCGGTATGGAATCGGTGGTGTGCACGCAAGCTCCGGTGGATGCGCGTCGTGACGGTCGGCAGCAAGAAATATACCGCTGCGGCATCGGCGGTGAAACCCGCGATTTGATCGATAGGCGGACGCTATCAAGCCGCGCGCTCCAAATTATACATTACATGAATGGGTCAAAATGACGCAATTGTGAAATCACTGCGTTGTTTTGTACCAATAGTTTTAATGTGTCTTAGCGAATTTTTCTGGCTTTAACGGCACCGGAGGTGAAATGCACGCTGGTACATAACTTGCCATGTCCGGGAATCACGACGACCGTTATGCGGGGACACGCCTGCACGAGATGAACGCGGCACCTACCACTGGCACGAACAACCGCATCATGCTCGCGGTGCTCACCGTGCACGAGGCGGTGCACGGCAACCCATGGATCACCGAGCGCTGGCGCGTGCTGGGCGTCGTAGCGGGCGATTCGCTGGGCACGGCGCGCGAACGGCGCGCGGTGCGCTCCGGGCCGGAGGCGCAGGAGTATCTCTGGACCGGCCTGCCGCTTTGTCTGAACGTATCCGAGGCCGACAGCTATTACTACAACCTGATCGGGGACAACCCGTCTGTGTATGTCTTCGGGCATCGCGACGACGACGGCGAATTCGTTCCGATCCAGGTCAGCATCGAGTATATCGACGCCATGGCGCACGGCGAATCGGGGAACGAGGTGTGTGCGGTGCCGATGCCGCCGGATATCTATCGCCACGTCGAGGAGTTCGTGCTCGAACACTTCGTACCGGAAGAACCGCGCCAGCGCCGCAAGCGCGACGAGGGCAGGCGCGGCGGAGGCCAGCGTGAGCCGAACGACTGACAAACCCATGTCGGCTGCGCCCCCCGAGACCGGTGAAATCGCCGCGCCGCGGGCGGAAGGACTGTTGCACCGCTGGTCGCGGCGTAAGACGCAGGAGCGCCGGGAAACGCCGCCGGCACCCGCGGATGCTGAACCAACCGGCGTAACGGAGCCCTCTGCGCCGGAGAATCCGCCGGATATACCGGTGCTGACGGACGCCGATATGCCCCCAATCGACTCGCTGGACAAGGACTCGGACTATCGTCCCTTCCTGTCGCCCGGCGTGAGCGAGGCGTTGCGCACGCGCGCGTTGCGCCGCCTGTTTCATTCGGGGCTGTTCAACGAACGCTGCCCGCTCGAAAGCGAATACTACGACTGCCACGGCTACGAGCCGCTCGGTTCCGTGATCACCCACGAGATGCGCGAGGAAATGGAGCGCGCCGCGGCCGCGCTCAAGGACCAGGCGCGGCAGGCGGTGTTCGAACCTGATAAACCCACCGCGGGACCTGCCGCATCCGGTCCCGAACCGGCGACAAACCAAACCGCTGCATCATCCGCGCCTGATCCCGGCGCGGTGAAGGAAGGCTGACATGGGCGCACTGCCTGGTGAAAACCTGGAAATAACTCTTGCCGAAAAAACTCCGGACGGCCGCGCCCGGCGCGCGGCGCTCGCGGCCCGGCAACAGGTGGAGGTAACGCCGACGTCGGCAGTGGACTATCGTTCGAGCGGCGCGGTGGTGGTGATCGGTCCGCCGGCCGAAGCGCTGGCGGCGGCCGCGCGGCTGGCGCCGCCGTTGCGCTGTACCGTGGTACTTGCGCCCGACGCGGGATTGGCGGCGGCAGATGCGCACAGGGCGCACGATTTTCCGGTTCTTCACGAAAAGGTGATCCAGGTCACGGGCCATCTCGGCCAGTTCGCCGTGATCATCGCAGCCGACGTGCCAGGCGGTGCCTTGAATCTGCTGCAGAAACTGGAAAGTCCGCTGACGCATTTCGACCTGGTGCTCGATCTCACCAACCCGCCGTTCCTGCGTCACGAATTGCCGCCGCTCGGCTATTACGCGCCGGGTGCTGATGCCGCGGCGCTCGAACGCGCGCTTATCGAGCTTCAGGAAATGGTCGGCGAATTCGAGAAGCCGCGGTTCTTCCGTTACAACCCGGAAATCTGCGCGCACGGCGAAAGTGGCCTGACCGGATGCACCCGCTGCCTCGATGCCTGTCCGACCTACGCCATCATCTCGATGCGCGACGAGATAAGCGTCGATCCCTACCTGTGCCAGGGCGCGGGCCTTTGCGCGACGGTATGCCCGACGGGCGCCATGACCTACGTGTATCCGACGATCGCCGATCAGCTGCGGCGGCTGGCGGCGTCGCTCAAGGCTTATTACACCGCCGGTGGTACGCACCCGGTGCTGCTGTTGCACGACGCCGAATCCGGGCGCGAACGCCTGGCGCGGCTTGCGCCGCGCCTGCCAGAGAACGCGATCCCCTTCGAACTGGCCGAGCTCGGTTCGCTCGGCATGGAGGCGTGGCTGGCGGCGCTGGCCTATGGCGCCGAGTGTGTCGCGCTGTTGCCGGGCGTGCCGCCGGCGCGCAGCACCCTCGGCGCGGTGTCCGAGCAGATTATGTTCGCCGGCGCAATCCTCGACGGCATGGGATATCTAGCCGACCTGATACGCGTGATCGAGGGTGACGATCAGACAGTGCTGGACGAGCTGGCCGCGATACCGCCACGGCGCGCGACGCCGCGCGCGACGTTTGCCAGTGTCGACGAGAAACGCACATTGCTGCGACTCGCCGTCGAACATCTGCATGCGTCAGCGCCGGCACCGCGCGTTGCCGTTGCGTTGCCCGCGGGCGCGCCGTTCGGCGAGGTTCTGGTCGACCGCGCCGCCTGCACGCTGTGCATGTCGTGCGTCAGCGTCTGTCCGGTGGGAGCCTTATCCGACGGCGGCGACATGCCGCAGCTCAATTTCATCGAGGGCAATTGCGTGCAGTGCGGATTGTGCCAGACCGCCTGTCCGGAGCACGCGATCCGGCTAGCGCCGCGTTACCTGTACGACGCCGGGGGGCGGCGCGCGGCGCGTGCGCTCAATCAGGAGGAGCCGTTTTATTGCGTCGTCTGTGGCAAGCCGTTCGCCACGCGCAAGCTGATGGACCGGATGACGGAGAAGCTGCAGGGCCACTGGATGTACCAGGAAAACGGAGCGTTGCGACGCGTGCAGATGTGCGGTGACTGCCGAGTGCGCGAGGTTTTTCGCGCCGAAACCAGGCGCCGCGAGGGTGTCGAATGAACCGGCCAGAACGTTACGCCGTTGTGTCATTTTGTCCCGGTCATCGGCGTCGCAAGATGCATGGCTTGGACTCTGTTGTCCTTTGTTACCGAATGAATCCACAGAATGATGGTCTGTTTCTTGCTCTGGAGCGTGTGCCAGATCGGAGGCTGTCATGACCGCAAACCGGGAAGCGCTCTTCGATCAAACGCTCGACGAAGCCGAGCAGGCGCGCGCCGATGTATACGCACTGCTGGGCGGTCTCCTGGCGAAGCCGCCGGATGCCGCGCTGGTGGGAATGCTGCAGCGAATACAGGTGGCGGACACTGGAGGCGACGGCACGATGGCGGCGGCCTGGGCGACCCTGAAGCAGAGCGCCGGGAATGCCCGGATCGAGGCGCTCGCGGAGGAGTATCAGGATCTCTTCGTCGGGATCGGGCGCGGCGAGCTGGTACCGTACGGGTCATGGTACATGACCGGATTTCTGATGGAGAAGCCGCTGGCTGAGTTGCGCGTGGATTTGCGGCGCTTCGGATTGCAGCGGCAGGACGAGGCGCACGAACCGGAGGATCACGCCGCGGCCTTGTGCGAAACCATGAGCCTGCTGGCCGCGAGCGGCGCGGATGTGACGTATGAGCAGCAGCGCGAGTTTTTCGCCAAGCACGTCGGGCCGTGGATGGCGCGGTTCTTCGGCGATATGGCGGTGGCACCCTCGGCGCGGTTTTATCGCGCGGTGGCGCTGCTGGGGGAACGGTTTATCGAGGTCGAGCGCACGCACTTTTCGATGCTCATGTGACTCGACCGAATGGCAAGGCAATGACAGAGACGAGGGCAACATCATGAGCAAGGAACATTCGAGCAGCGGGCCGGGGCGCGCCAAGGGTCGTCGCGAATTTCTGAAAAAAATGATGCTCGGCGGCGGTGCGGCGGCGGTCGCGCTGATGACCACCCGCGAAGTCGCGGCGCAACCGAAGCCCGGACCGCAAGCGGCGAAGCAGCCGGAATCGAAAGGCTACCGCGTCACGCCGCATATCGAGCATTACTACCGCACGGCCGGGCTGTAACCGGCACGGCGGCATACAGCACGAGTCAGGAGGAAGGCGAGCCATGAAGCTGACACGCAAACCGGATTCGCATTCGAACCAGGCCACCACGACGGGCGGTTCGGCGCTCGCGGGAGTGATCGACCGGCGCACGTTCCTGCGGCGCTCGGGGATCGCCCTCGGCGGCATAGCGGCCGCGTCGGCGTTGCCTTTCTCGATCATGAAGAAAGCGAATGCCAAGACCGATAAGGACATCGACCCGAAGTCACCGGCGACGAACATCCGCAGTATCTGCACCCATTGCTCGGTCGGTTGTGGCATCATCGCCACGATTCAGGAGGGCGTGTGGACGCGTCAGGAACCGGCCTTCGACCATCCGTTCAACCTCGGCGCGCATTGCGCCAAGGGCGCCTCGGTGCGCGAACACGCCATCGGCGAGCGGCGCCTGAAATACCCGATGAAGCTGGTGGACGGCAAGTGGCAGCGCATCTCGTGGGACCAGGCGATCAACGAGGTCGGCGACAAGATGCTCGCGTTGCGCAAACAGCACGGTCCGGATGCGGTTTTCATTACCGGCGGTTCCAAGCACAACAACGAGCAGTCCTACCTGCAGCGCAAATTCTTCGCGTTCTGGGGCTCGAACAACTGCGACCACCAGGCACGCATCTGCCACTCCACCACCGTCGCCGGCACCGCGGCGAGCTTCGGTTACGGCGCCATGACCAACTCCTACAACGACCAGCACAACTGCAAGTCGATGCTGTTCATCGGCAGCAACGCCGCCGAGGCGCACCCGGTGGCGATGCAGCACGTGCTGCGCGGCAAGGAGAACGGCGCCAAGATCATCGTGGTCGAACCGCGCTTCACGCGCACCGCGGCGCACGCCGATTACTACGTGCGCATTCGCTCCGGCACCGATACCGCGTTCATGTGGGGCGTACTGTGGCACATCTTCGAGAACGGCTGGGAGGACAAGGAATTCATCCGCCAACGGGTGTACGGCATGAACGACGTGCGCGAGATGGTCAAGAAATATCCGCCCGACGTGGTGGCGGACGTCACCGGCGCGTCCAAGGAGCAGATCGCCAAGGTCGCGGAGCTGATGGCAAAGAACCGCCCCGGCACGCTGGTGTGGTGCATGGGCGGCACGCAGCATCATCACGGCACCGCGAACGTGCGCTCTTACAACTGTCTGCAGCTCGCGCTCGGCAACGTCGGCATCTCCGGTGGCGGCTCGAACATCTACCGCGGCCAC
>Ga0187776_10000659_pt1 | contig 16688 bp, 21 predicted proteins | sample 0216_BV02_MP12_2_FD_132426 | JGI IMG/M metagenome (GOLD analysis project Ga0187776, IMG submission 132426) | Tropical peat soil microbial communities from peatlands in Department of Meta, Colombia - 0216_BV02_MP12_20_MG | ecosystem: Environmental > Terrestrial > Soil > Wetlands > Peat | place...
ACCGCGACGATGGCGTCGGTGCCGTTTTCGACGTGGAAATCCACGAGGCGGCGCAGCGCGGGCAGGTCGAGCGACCCGTCCTCGTTCATGGGCGTGACCAGGGCCACCATACTGCCGTGAAACATAGGCGCAGACCTGAAAAAGATTGTCCCGGGGAAACGCGCATGGTACTTGCGCCTCCCGCGGATGACAAGTTCACGACGGCGGTCGCGCGGCGGCGCCGTTTATAGGCTGATCAATGCAATCTAATGGCGCCGTCGCCGGACCTGCTTTAATCTGCCGGCTATGACCGTGGAAGCCAGAGTGGTCCGTGAAATCCGTCTCAATCCGATCGTGCCAAGCGAGTCGGTGCTGGTGGCGACCGCGCGCAGCATGCGCCCGAAAAAGGCCGAGGAACCGGCGCCGCGCGACACGCGCGCCCACGTCGACACCTGCCCGTTCTGCACCGGCAACGAACACATGACGCCGCCCGTGATCGCCGCCTACCCGGGCGAGAAGAACTGGGAAATTCGCATCGTCGAGAACCTGTATCCGGTTCTGGGCGATGACCGCCAGAATCCCAATCTCAGTTTCGGACTGCAGCAGACCATCGACGGCTACGGCCGGCATGAGGTGATGATCGATCATAACAAACACGGCATCGCCGTCCACGAGATGAGCGAGCCGCACTTGGCGCTGCTGTTCGGCGCCTACCGCGATCGCATGGAGCAGCTCTACCGATCGAACAAACGGCTGCGCTACGTGCTGGTGTTCAAGAACTTCGGCCCCGCCGCCGGCGCGTCGATCGCGCACACGCACAGCCAGCTGATCGCCACCCCGGTCATTCCCGACAACGTGCAGGCCGAGGTCATGAACAGCCGCGCGTTCTACCACAAGAACCACCGCTGCATCTTCTGTTCGCTGATCGACGAGGCGCTCACCTTCGAGGCCACGATCTACGACCGCGAGTCCGGCGAGATTCACCGCAAAATCAACGTCGGGCAATACGTGATCGAGCGCGGCAAGAAATTCATCGCCATCAAGCCGTTCGCCAGCCGCTACGAGTGGGAAGTGCACATCCTGCCGCTCGCGCACCAGGGCGACTTCCTGCGCATCTCGAAAGACGATCTGGCAGATCTGGCGGGCGTGATGCGGCGCACCATGGCGCGGCTTGACGCCGTACTCGGCGGGGCGCAGTACAACTACTTTCTGCATTCGCTCCCGCACGACGTGAACTGCGAGGACTGCGAGGCGAGCTACCACTGGCACCTGGAAATCACGCCGCGCACCAGCATTCCCACGGGATTCGAACTGGGTTCCGGACTGTTCGTCAACACCGTGGCGCCGGAATTGGCGGCGGAAAAGCTGCGGGCCGTCACCCTCGACTGAGGCGTCGCGCGCGCAAGCTGCAGGCCGGCCCGCTTGCCTGTATGCTAACGCGGGTAGAAACCGGACAATCCCGCACTTATGCCCCGGATGATTGCGGTGGTTTTCGCGTGGCTGCGCCGGAAACGATTGCTCCTCGCAATCGCTGCCGCGCTGGTGGCGCTCTATGGCGCGTTCGGTTTCTGGGTCGCCCCGGGCATCGCGCGCGAGCAGATCATCAAGCAGCTGTCCGCGGCACTCCACCGCAAGGTTACGCTGGAGACGGTCCGCATCAACCCGTTCGCGCTGTCAGCGGTACTGTCGGAGTTCGCGGTCGAGGAGGCGAACGGCGAGCCGATCACATCGTTCGACGAGTTGTACGTCAATTTCAGTTCCGTATCCGTCATCCGTTTCGCCTGGACGTTTTCGGAAATCCGCCTCACCCGTCCGCAGGTCGCGCTGGTCATCGGCGCAAACGGCGAGTTCAATCTTGCCGCGCTCGGTTCCGGGGCGCCGGAGGCAACCGGGGAGCGGGCGGCGGGCGGCCTCCCGCGCGTCGTGGTGAAACAATTGACCGTAACGAACGGCAAGGTGAGTTTCGAGGATCGGCGTGCCCAACACGCGTTCCAAACCAGCGTGGACACGATCAGTTTCTCGCTCCAGCACTTCAGTACCCTGCCTGACGCCCAGGGCTTGCAGGCGTTCAGCGCGACCACCGACCTGGGCCAGCGGCTGGCGTGGCGCGGCCGCGTCGGCGTCAACCCGCCCCAATCGCAGGGCCATGTCGAGGTGACCGGCATCCGCGTGCCGCGCCTCGCGGCCTACCTGTTACCCGGGACCGTCACGGTAACGCAAGGCGCGCTGGGAATCGACGCCGATTACGACGTGAAGCTGCTGCCGGCGGGCACCGAACTGTCGGTGAGCAGCGGGCGAATCGCGCTCCGGGACGTGCGCGTCAGCATGGGCGGCGAGCTCACCCCACTGAATCTCGAATTTGCTCCCGTCGTGCTGCACCTGAACGGCTTGAGCGGTCGCCCCGGAAGCCACGCCGCCGCGGCGCTCGAATTGACGCCTAACGGCGCGGGCAAGGTCGCCGTGCGCGGCTGGTTCGGGCTCGATCCGCTGGCCGCTGATCTGAACGTATCAGCGACCGACGTCGCGCTCGCGCCATTCCAGACTCTTCTCGAACCGTATGCGCGGTTGAAACTCGAACGCGGCACGCTGAACGTGGACGGACGGTTCGTGATCGACGCCACCCGCCCGCCCGCCATGCATTTCGGCGGCAGCGCCGCCGTCAGCGATTTTTCCGCCGTGGACAGCGCGCGCGGCCAGGGTTTCGCCCGCTGGCGCCGACTCGATGTCGAGAATCTGTCGTGGAACTCGCAACCCCCGTCATTTGCCGTCGCGCGCATCGCCGCCGATGAGCCCTACCTACGCTTCATCATCGGCCCGGATCGCGTCACCAACCTCCAGAACATCCTCGGCGCCGGCGGCCCGGCGCCCGCAAAAACGGGCAAGGCGCAGGCCACGGCGCCGCCGACGCACGTGCGCGTTGACCTGGTCACCGTCCGCGGCGGCTCGGCGAACTTCGCCGATCAGTCGCTCAGATCCAAATTCGCGATCGGATTGCAGCAGCTCAGCGGCACGGTGAAGGGGCTCTCGACACAGGCCGACGCACGTGCAGCGGTCGCCCTGCGCGGCAAGGTGGACCGCTACGCCCCGGCGACCATCCGGGGCGAGATCAATCCGTTCGCGGCCCAGGCGTACAGCGATCTGGCGCTGCGATTCGAGAACATCGAGCTGTCAAGCTTCACGCCTTATTCCGGCAGGTTCGCCGGGCGACGCATCGACAAGGGCAAGCTCAATCTCGACCTGCACTACAAGCTGGTCGACCGCGAGCTGGTCGGAGAGAACAAGATTGTGTTCGACCAGCTGACGCTCGGAGGGCACGTGGACAGTCCCGAGGCGCTCGACCTGCCGCTGCAGCTCGCCATTGCGATTCTCCAGGATTCGCATGGCGTGATCGACATCAACCTGCCGGTTCACGGCAACCTCGACGATCCGCAATTCAGCTATGCCGGGATCGTCTGGAAGGCGCTCGCCAACCTCATCATGAAGGCGATTACTGCGCCGTTCGCGCTGCTCGGCTCGGCCTTCGGTGGGGGCGAGGAACTGAGCTACGTCAGCTTCGTTCCCGGCGTGGCGGACATCGGCTCGGGCGAGCAGGTGAAACTCGACAAGCTGGGGCGGGCGCTCGCCGATCGGCCGCAGCTGCGGCTCGAGATCCGCGGGACGGCCTCCGGTGATGGCGACCGGGCCGCGCTCGCCCAGGCGAAACTCATGCAGCAGGTCCGCGGCGCCGACGCCGCGCTGACCACGCCGCTCACCGACGCCGAGCAGCGCCGGCTGCTCTCGCTCTATCGCCAGCGGTTCGGCGAAAATCCGCCATTGCCGGCCGAGGTGCCGGCAATCGAGCGGAACTCGCGCATGGTGGAGGCGGCCCGTGCGCGCCTGATCGAGGCGACTGCCGTGACGGATGACAAGTTGCGCGAGCTGGCGCGCAACCGCGGGTTCGCCATCGCCGACTACCTCGTGACGCGCGCGAACGTCCCCAAGGAACGCGTGTTTCTCACCGATCCGGCCACGACGGCAAAGACCGGCGACGATGGCGTGCGCAGCGAACTGAAACTTGCCGTGCGATAACGTGAACGCCCGGGCAAGTGCCGCGCGTACTGTTCATGTTTTCCATGGTTTGGTCGCGGCCACCGGACCGTGGCCGTCCCCGCATGCGGCAGTGGAAAAATTGAACGCGGTGCCGGCGGACTGGACCGCGGCCTGTGCGGCGCCTCAGCGTTTCGCCGTCTCTTCCGGAAGCGCCGCGATCACGGCATTGAGGTCGAGCGCTCGGATCGCGTCGACCGCGCATTCCCAGCGCCCTTCCTCGCATAGGCCGCTGATGCCGGCGTTTTCGTAACCCCCGCGCGCGGCGTTCAGACACGCCTGTCGCACCGCCTCGGCGAGGCGCCGCTTGAAATCCCGCTCGCTCATGCTGGTTATCTCCTGCCTCGCGTGGTCCCACAATTAAACCGGTTTTGATCTGCATCAAAGCCGGCTTCGGTTCCTCGGAGCATGGTTAACATATCATAGTGATAACGATAACAGCGAGAAGACCATGGGAACCGCCACCAGAAAAACCGGCCGAACCTCGCGTCCCGTGCGCCGCGACCGGTATATAAAAGAATACGAACACGATACTTACAAAACCCGCAGCAAGCTGCCGGAACCCGCCCTCTGCCGCGAGTGCGGAGCGGTACTTCACAAGGGCCGGTGGCAATGGTTGAAGAAACCAAAAGGCGCGCACGAAACCCTGTGTCCGGCGTGCCATCGAAGCCACGATAGATACCCCGGTGGCTATCTCACGCTGAGCGGCCCGTTCCAGAAAAAGCACCGGGACGAAATCCTGCATCTGGCGAAAAACACCGAGGGACGGGAGAAAAAGGATCACCCGCTGCGGCGCATTATGTCGCTCGATGAGCAGGGCGACGACATCCTGATCACGACGACTACGATGGGAATGGCGCGTGCCATCGGTGATGCCGTGCATCACGCCTACAAGGGCACGCTCTGCTACCGGTATACCGATGAGGCCAATATCCTGCGCGTGAAGTGGGAACGCTAAGACGATATCCGTCGCCGCCCGGGCGCAAGGGGGTGGAACATGATCGACTGGAACGTGGTGATCAGCATCCGCGAGCACTGCTACCCGCGGATGCGCAAGCTGCTCAAGAGCTTCGGCCGGGTGGATCACACGGATTACTACAATGTGTTGGCGCTAAAGGTCGATGACGTCCAGGGTTTTCTCGACGCCCTCCGAAAGGCGGCGGATCAGGACCCGGCGCTGGCCCATTGTCTCGCGCGCGTGATTCCGGCTACGCGTTCCTTTGCCTTCCAGTCGGCCGAGGAATTCGAAGCCCGCGCCAAGGAGGCCAGCACCGGTTTTATTCCGGACCTTCTCGGAAAAACGTTCTATGTCCGCATGCACCGGCGCGGTTTCCGCCGGACGCTGGCCAGCCAGCGTGAAGAGCGGTTGCTCGATGACTTTTTGCTGGAACAGCTCGCACTGACCGACGCGCCGGGGAAAATCCGTTTCGCGGATCCCGATGCGGTGATCGCCGTGGAAACGATCGGACCGTGGGCCGGTCTGTCGCTGTGGAAACGCGACGATCGCGCGCGTTATCCTTTCGTGCGCCTGGACTGAGGAGGGATACCGATGGATCTGACGGCAAAAAATCTGGCGGAAGCGAAGGAAACGGTAGGCGACCTGCTGGAACAGCTGGGACTGAGCACGTACCTCTTCGAGGTCGAACCGCATGCGGATCAGTGGAAAGTGCGCGTGGAATGCCCGCACAACAGCGGCTGGCAATCGTCCCTGCTTATGGTGGACGACAACCTGCTGCGCGCCTGCCGCACCGACCGTTTCGCCCGCGACCACCTGCTCGACGAATGGCGCGAGCGCCTCACGGCGCACGCCGCCGGCTGAGGTCCGCGCGCCCGGCCGCCGCTTCGGGCCCCATGCGAGATTCCGAATGCGTCGAATTCCTCCAGTGGGCGTTGCCGCGGCTCGGGCGTCGCTGGGAGGGTTTTCGCAAGGTGCGCCGGACGGTATGCAAGCGCATCGCCCGGCGTTTGCGGGAGCTGAATCTTGCCGGGCCGCGCGACTATCGCGAATTCCTCGAACGCAACGGCGGCGAGTGGCCCGTTCTCGACGCACTGCTCCCGATCACGATCTCGAGTTTCTATCGCGACAAGGCGGTCTTTGATTTTTTGCGCGCAACGGTTCTCCGCCGAATCGCGGAGGCGGCTGCCGAACGCGGCGACAAGATACTGCGCGCCTGGAGCATCGGCTGCGCCTCGGGTGAAGAACCCTACACCCTGATGCTGGCGTGGCGCCTGGACGTCCAGCCGTTTTTTCGCGATCGGGAATTGCGGGTGCTGGCAACGGATGTCGACGCGGCAGTGCTCGAGCGCGCACGGGCGGCCTGCTATGCCGGCGGCAATCTCAAGCGGTTACCCGCAGTCTGGCGCGAGCTGGCGTTCACCCACGAAGGGAATCGTTACTGTGTGCGCGCCGAATATCGCGCCGACATCGATTTTTCCCTTCGGGACGTCCGTGACGCGCTGCCGACGGACAAGTTTCATCTTATCCTGTGCCGCAATCTGGTGTTCACCTACTTCGATGAAGCTCTGCAACGCCGGACGCTGGAACGCCTCGTGACGCGGCTCGCGCCCGGCGGAGGCCTGGTCATCGGGCGACGGGAATCGCTTCCACCCACAACCGGACTGACGGCATGGGCCGGAAACCTCGGGATCTTCCGAAAGTCCGCCTAGCGCGGAGTCATTTGCCACGCACCAGCAGGACCGGCGCCGGCGCGATGCGAATGACGCCCTCGGCGACGCTGCCGAGGAGCAGATGATCCAGGCCGCGGCGCCCGTGGGTACCGATCACGATCAGATCAGCCGGCCACGCCCTGGCCTCGTCGGCAATTACGTTCGCAATGCGCGCCCCGGGTCTGGCCTCGATCAGTCTGGTTGTCGCCGGGACACCGGCGGCGCGCGCGACGGATTCCGCCTTGGCGAGTATAAGCCTTCCGGCTTCGCACACGGCTTCCCGCAGCGCGTCGACGTTCAGCAATTCAACGTCCAGCAACGGCGTCACTTCTTCGACGATCTGCACGATTCGCAGCTCGGCTTTGCCGGAGCCCCTCAGCTTTATCGCCTCGCGCAGGGCAAGATCGGACGTCTGACTGCCGTCCACCGGTACTAAAATGTGCTGGTACATTTGTCCTCGCTCGGCGTCTTAACTGCCGCCCCGACGGCATGCGGTTTCGCGCGTCCGAAGGACAGTGTTCTCAAGCGTCATGCCGCCTAACCGACGACATGGTGCTTGCCGATCACGTGCACCGTACTCGCCTGCGGTCCCAGTTCGCCCATCTCCTCGACGAAGCGGACCTCCGCGCCGATTCCGAGGCTGTCGAAATCCTCGTCGACCAGGCTGTTCCGGTGGAAGTAAACCAGTCTGCCATCGGGGGTTTCGATGCGGCCGTAGCCTTCCGTAGCGTTGAGTTCGGCCACGCGCCCGTGCGGCGCGGTTTCGTGTGCTTTCACCGCACCGCGCCGGCGCCGGACATAATCCTCCAGCCGACGGAGCACGGCGTCGAAGGCGTCGCGAATGGCGACATAGACGTCTTCGTGCGCGTGATGCTCGGCGGGCGCGCGGCTCGCCACGATTTCCTCGCCCGGCACCTTCAGATCGACGCGGACATGATAGAGATTGCCCTGATGGTGGTGGCGGTGATGCAGTTCAACCACCACGCGACAGCTCATGATGTAATCATAGAACCGCTCCAACTTGGCGGCGCGCTCGCGCACGGCGGCCTCGATCACGTCGGAGGATCCCATGTTGCGGAATACAACCTGCAGCGGCAGCTTCATTCACTTACCCTCCTCGTCCGTTCACGATAAATCACGCGTCGCGGTACCGGAGGCTAATGGCGGACGTCAATCCGGTTGACGACGTCGTTCACTCCGAACAGGTACCACGCATCCAGCTCCGCCATCTTCTTTTCTTCCTTGTTGCCGGCCAGTCCGGTCAGCGTCACGGTTCGGTTGCTGACGCGGATGCCGATCCGGTCGGCGTGGACCAGCGGGTCTTTTTCCAGCACCAAGCGCAATGCATCGGCGATCTCATCATCGTTGTCGGTCTCGGGCGGCGTCACCACCAGTCCATTGATCACGTCCCGGCAACCCGGCGTCCACCACGCCAACGCGCCGATGAGCCGTTTGTGCGACAGGCTCGGAATGTGTCCGTTCAGCCGTATGATCCCGTCATCCACGGATACTTCGACGGCGCAATCCGGGGTCTCAGAATGCTCGCGCACCGTTTCCATAGTGCCCTTGTGCCGCACGCGGAGGGTGCAGGGCAACAGCGCCGGCTCCTGCAGCAACTCCTGGATGAGAGAATCGCGGATGGCCCCGTCACCCCGTCTGTCGCCCGGGGTCACGGTCAGGCGGTCGATGACGCCATCGACGCCATCGACTCGCGAGGCGATTTCGAACGCGCGTTTCTTGGCGACGATGTTTTCGACTTCGCCTTCGAGTGTGAGGGCATTGCGGGTAAAGTCGAATTCAAGCCGGATAGGGTAACGGTGCACATTGAGATCGTGGTGGCGCTCGAACGCCGCCATCACCGCTTTTTCCACCGACGTCTTCTCCGGCATCACGGCCTCCAATGTCCGTCCCGCGCATCCGGCGGGACGCAGTCGTGCCCCGGACTACACGCGCCGGAACTCTATCTTGTGACACTTGGCGCAAGGGGGAAGATGCGCCGACGTGCGCAGTACGACACGCTCGCCGCAGTTCGTGCATTCGAACGTACCGCTATGGACCATTTCGCCCGTCCGATAGGCCTGCTGCTCGAGCTTGTCGCCCGTCTGCCGCAACCAGTCGGCCATGGCATCGGCGGCGCGCGCCAGAAACAGGCTGCCGCGATCGCGCCAGACCGAGAACAGATCCGCCGATTTCTCCGAGAACGCTTCCCACTTCGGCCCCATCTTCATCGCCGCGCTGGTCATGTCCTTGCGCAGCGAGTCGGCGATCTTGTTGATCGTCTCCGCGGTGTATTCGCCGGTGTTCCGAAGTTCGGCGATGGCCTTGTCGAACGCCTGCTTCAGGGTCTCGGCATTCACCGTGTCGCGCGCTTCGGTGAGGATTGCCCCCACCGCCTTGCGCAGCTTCTCGTAGGCCGCCTGTTCGTCTTTCAGCTGGCGCGGGCCGGGCAAGACCTGATTGATCTGTCGTTCGGCGGCCAGCCAGTCATCCAGCGGATCACCGCCGCTGAAACCGCGCTGCTGCGCCCGGAAATACGCCGCCTCCGCAATCATGCGCTGCCGCTCTTCCGGGGAGACCAGTTGCCCCGGATTGCTGGCCGCCATGTCCTTTGCCGCTGACTTCAGTTTTTTCGCCATCTGTGCCCTCCTCTTGCGAAATTCCACCGACCGGTTCCGCCCCGATCCGGACGGCATTCAGTCGAGCTTGATGCTGTGCCGTTTGGCCTTCTCCAACTTGGGCAGGGTCAGCTCCAGCACGCCATCCTTGAAGCTCGCCTTGGCTTTGGAGCCGTCCACGGCCGCCGGCAGCGCCACCGTGCGGCTGAAGGCGCCGCGCGAAATCTCGCAGCGGTAATAGTCGCCTTTCTCTTCCTTTTTCTCGTGTTCCGTTTCGCCCTTGATGGTGACGGTGTCCTCGCCGACCGAAATATCAATGTCCTTTTTCTCCACGCCCGGCACCTCGGCCTTGACCACCACCTCGGTCTCGCGGTCGATGACGTCGACCTTCGGCACTTTCATCTCCGGCAGCGAGATCTCCGGGAAGCTCGGCCACTCGAAGCGCCACGGGCGCATCCAGCCGCGCCGGAAATATTGATCGAACAGCCGGTCCATTTCGTCAAATGGGCTCAACGCGCGGGCCGGCGCGGCACGCTGAAATTCCTGACCCGTGCCTGGGGTCGTTTCCTGTTTGCCTTCGTTTGCCATGGTTTGTCCCTCCTATTCGCAGTATCGCGTACTCAAACAGTGAAACATTATCATTACGAAATAATGATAAAACTATCCCGGATCGCGGCTTTGATTTGCGTCAAAATTGTTCTAGTGCTTTCGTTTGCGCGGCGGCTCTTGTGCGTTGAGTGCACGCAATTGCTCGTACAAATTGCCTTCCGCGGCCGAAAGGTGTTCCGGAACACGCATCCGGATGCGCAAATTGAGATCGCTGCGCCTGCCGCTGAAATCGGCCAGTCCCTTGCCGCGCAGCCGCAACACCTCTTCCGGCTGCGTCCCCTGGGCACGCTCACTTTCACGGAACCATCCACGGTCGGCACCCTGGGCCGGGTGCCGAGCACCGCATCGGCGATGTCGATCGTCTCGATGCACCAGAGATCGGCGCTCGAGCCCGCGAAGCGCGCATCCGAAGAGCTGCGCACGATGACGTAAAGTTACGCCGCCTGCGGCATCCGGTGCAGCATCTCCTTGAACGCGCCCCACTCGGTGGCCGGCCAGATTTCCGACTGCGCATTGCCGTAACTGCGTACCAGCATCGACACCTTGGTCGCGGTCTCGATGTCAGGCGCCGTGAAGACATCAACGTAATCATACGGCCCAAGCACGGCATAACTGTGCAGCCATTTCACCTCGGGGCACTGCGCGCGAACCTTGTCCATCGCGCGCTTCTCCAGGGTCTCGAGCGACTGCGGGGTACGCGCGGCATCCGGCGCCACGCGCGTGAGCATGACGAATGTGGACATGATGCTAACCTCCTTTGCCGATGCAGCCTTGCGACCGGCGTTCGCGGCCGGCCATTTCCCGATGCGAAAAGACAGGAAGCCGGCGGCTCGCTGTCGCGATCCGCGCGGGATCATTCTTCCTCGCGCTCTTCCTCTTCTTCCTCTTTCTCTTTCTCTTCTTCGCGTACGCGGCGCTTTTCCTCCAGCGGCTCGCGCCAATCCTCCCCGGTCATCTCGGTTTCGGTGTAGCCGAGATCGTCGCGCTCGACGTCATCCACCGGTCCGGTCCAGTCTTCCGGCGGCTCGATCGGTTCGATCTCCATTTCCCGCCACTCCTCGAGATCGACTTCCTCGACGTCGCCATCGAAGTGCTGGATTTCGATCGCGCCCTCGTCTTCATCGAATGCCGTCACCTGGAATTGCTGTCCCTTATCCAGATGCCGGTACCATTGGGAAACCACAGGCTTGAGTTCCACGGGCATGGCACACCTCCGTCCTTAAACCGGTCCAAGAACATTGCCTTTTAACGTTGATATATTGCGGCGCCGCGATTTTCCGGTCTTTGATGCCAGTCAAACTTGCGCTCCAACCGATGTAGTAGCTTATCGTCAAACCAGACGATATCGCCAGAGGAGCGGCGCCATGGATCGACCGCTGATTTTTGCCCTGAACGCCAGCCGCGGGTTCGGAGAGGCCGTGGCCGCGGCGCTCGGTACGCGCCTCGGCGCGCACGAGGAACGGGAATTCGAAGACGGCGAGCACAAGTCGCGCGCACTGGTAAACGTGCGGAATCGGGACATATTCGTCATTCAATCGCTTTATGCGGATGCACAACAGAGCGTGAACGACAAGATCGTGCGGCTGCTGTTCTTTCTCGGCGCACTCAAGGACGCGTCCGCGGCGCGGGTGATCGCGGTGGTGCCGTATCTGGCGTACACCCGCAAGGACGCCAAGACCCAGACCCGCGATCCGGTCACGACGCGCTACGTGGCGCAATTGTTCGAATCGGTGGGAACCGACCGAATCGTCACCATGGACGTGCACAATCTCTCGGCCTTCCAGAATGCTTTCCGCATACGCGCCGATCACCTCGAAGCAACCAAACTGTTCGTCGCGCATTTCGCGGCGCTGATAGGCAAGAAATCGCACACCACCGTGGTGTCGCCCGACATCGGCGGCATGAAGCGCGCCGAGCGTTTCCGGCAGGCGCTGGCGCGCGCACTGGACCGGGAACCGGCCGTGGCGTTCCTGGAAAAAGCGCGCGCGAAGGGCGTGATGCGCACGGGAAGGCTGGTCGGCGATGTCAGCGGCACCGCCGTTATCATTGACGATCTCATCAGCACCGGGGGAACACTGCGGAATGCGGCCGCCGCGTGCCGCGAGAGCGGCGCGACCAAAGTCTACGCCGCCGCCACGCACGGAGTTTTTGTCGGCAACGCCGACCGCCTGCTGTCCGGCACGGAATTGGACCAGATCGTCGTCACCGACACCGTCCCGCCGTGGCGGCTCGATCCGGAGCTCGTGCGCCGCCGGCTTACGATACTGTCCGCCGCGCCGTTGTTCGCCGAGTCGATCCGCCGCCTGCACGACGGCGGTTCGCTCGTGGAGTTGCTGGAGGGCTGACTCGTAGGTTGGCGGTGAGCGCAGCGACAAAATCGCCGGGAGCGAGGAGGGGTGCAAGGATGCACCGATTACGGAGCCAAGGAACGTAATTTGAACCGTCGAAGGCTGGTCCGCCGCATGCGGTCCAGGCATGGACTGCATAACCCCCGCGTCGTTCACCCCAACCTACGGGTTTCTACGTTTCGATCCGGGCGGCGTGCGCGGCCGCCAGGCGCAGGTAATCGGCGGCGAGCGCCCGCCATTTGCCGGAATCCGCACGCGCCAATTCGCGCACGTGCAGTATCGCCAGGCGTGCGCGCAAGCTGGCGCGGTAACTCATGTAGAAGTTCAGCAGTGCCGGCGCCGGGCGGTCGCCGGTAGTGGCGGTATATACGTCGAAAAGCGTTTCGCCTATCCAACCCGCGCCAAGCCGCTCGCACTCCATCGCCAGCGACGCCAGTTCGTCGGCCGCGTCCACCAGTCGGAACTCGCGATTGAATTCGAGGCGGTCGAAAATCACCGGCCGCGCCTCGAGGCAGACGTGTTCCGGACGCAGATCGCCGTGCCCTTCGACGACCCGCTGTTGCGCGGCGCGCGGCGTGAGCAGGCCCGGCGCCTGCGCCGCGAACCCGGCGAGACGCGCGTGCAGCACGCGCATCGCGTCGATCGGCAGACCGTAGGCGGGATCGCCGAGCACCTCGAGATTGGCCTCCAGTTTCGCTTCGTATTCCCGGCGGTAGTCGTCGCCGGGAATATCTATCGGCGCGCACTCGCGATAAAACACGGCGAGCAACAACGCCAGGCGCAGGATGTCCTCCGGCAGCACGGCGTCGCGCCGGATCAGGCTGTCGAGCATCCGGTGCGACGGCAGGCGTCGCATTTTCACCAGCCATTCGACTACCTCGCCTTCACCGTCGATGCGCAAGCGCCCTTCGTCGTTCCGCGTCAGAGCCGCCACGCCGAGATACACATTGGGCGCGAGCGCCCGGTTCAATCGCACTTCCTCGGCGCAGTTGCCGCCACGCGCCGCGAGCGTGCTGAAATCGAGATAGGCGTAGCGCACCGGTTTCTTGAGTTTGTAGGCAAGCTCGGGTGTGAGAAACACCCAGGACATGTGCGTCTCGACGGGCTCGATCCTTCCCGGCGGGTCGGGGTAGGCATGCGGGTTCTTGAGCGCCGCCACCTTGGCGGCGAGATCGAGTTCGGTGGCAAGTTCCACGGACACGGCTCAGACACCCAGGTAGCGGTTGAACCACGCGGCCGCGAGGCGCGCGACCTCTTCGAGCGCGCCCGGTTCCTCGAATAGGTGCGTGGCGCCGGGGACGATCTCGAATGCCTTGACCGCGCCGATCTGCTCATACGCCTGCTGGTTGAGTCCGATCACCCCGTAGTCGGCGCCGCCGACGATCAGCAGCGTCGGCGCACGCACGCGCGGCAGCGCCTCCATGGCGAGGTCGGGGCGGCCGCCGCGCGAAACCACGGCGCGTACCGTCACGCCCAGCGCTGCCGCGGCCTCGAGCGCGGCGGCGCCGCCGGTGCTGGCGCCGAAGTAACCGATGGCGAGCGCGCGCGTGGCCGCTTGCGCCTGCGCCCAAGCGGTGGCGCCAAGCAGGCGTTGCTTGAGCAGTTCGATGTTGAAGCGATTGGCGTAGTCGCCGTCCTCGGCCTCGGTGAGCAGATCGAACAGCAGCGTCGCGAGCCCGGCCCGCCGCAAGGTTTCGGCGACGAAGCGGTTGCGCCGGCTCCGGCGGCTGCTGCCGCTGCCGTGCGCGAAGATCACCAGGCCACGCGCGCCCTCCGGCACGCCCAGGTCGCCGTCGTGGACGACGCCGTCGAGCGTCAGTCGCACCACCTGTTCGCGATCAGGCGCGCCCATGTTGCTTCACCGTCGGCTCCGCGGCCATGGACCGCAGCAGTGCAACGACTTCGTCGTCGCTTACCTGCATGAAATGATCGTAATAGGCGCCGACCGCGCCGAGATAATACGGCGAACGGTCCAGCACCACGAATTCGTCGACCTCGCGCGCGAGCCGCTCGACAGTCTCCGGCGGCGCCACCGGCACCGCCACTACCAGTCGTCCCGGCTCGCGACGGCGGGCGTCGCGGATCGCGACTTCCATGGTCAGGCCGGTCGCGATGCCATCGTCGACGATGATCGCCACCTTGCCCTTTACCGCGACCGGCGCGCGTGCACCCAGGTACAGTTCACGGCGGCGGCGCGCTTCGTCACGCTCGGCCTCGACCTCGCGCTTGAACCACTGCGGATCGACGCGCGAGACTTCCCATTGATTGACGACCATCTCGCCGTTTTCCACCACGGCACCGATGGCATATTCCGGCTGCAGCGGATGACCGAGCTTGCGCGGAATGAGCAGATCGAGCGGCATGCGCAGGACGCGCGCGACTTCCGCGCCCAGCACCACGCCGCCACGCGGCAGGGCGTACACCACGCCGTCCTGGTTAGCGTACGGTTTTAGCGCCTGAGCGAGTGTCCGGCCCGCCTCCGTCCGGTTTTTGAAGCGCATGGCAAAGCTCTCCTCTCTCTGCCGCGATACGTATCAGATTATTCCCTCGGGGGAATACGACATTGATAAAGATCAATATCGCGCGCGTCAGGGAATGGATTCGGTGGTGTAGCGCTGGACGCGCAGCCGGGTCGACCAATATTCCGGGTGCAGGCCGGCCTTGCGCTTCAGCTGGCGCAGGAATTCGCGCGGTTCGGGGAGCTGCTCCCACACCGAGGGCAGGAACGTCCCGCGATACAAGCTTTCTTCGATGATCAGGCCGTCGACGTGCGGGCGCAGCTGGGCGATCAGGTCATCTTCGCACGTGAACTGCATCGGTTCCGGCAGGCTCAGGATGGAAATATGGATGTCGAGCCGTTCGTACTCCGGCCAGGTCAGCGCCGGGAAACGCGGATCGCGGAACGCGGCACTCCAGGCGTTGCCGACCACGTCCTCCACCAGCAGGCGGCGCGCCTCAAGCGTGCCGATGCACCCGCGCAGTTGCGCGTCGACGTGCAGCGTGACGAAGGTCGCGCGCGCCTCGCGCAACGGCGCCGGATAATCCGCGGCGCGAACCGCCAGGGTTTCGCCGCACAAGCCCTTTTTGATGGATTCGCCGGCGAGCTGCAGCAACTGCTGCCGCAGCGACGGCGCGAGTTGGGGTGACGGGTTACTCAAAGACGTACGCGCCATAGCCTACCACCCGGTCGTGAGCACCGGCGGTATCGCCGGAGTTGCGCAAGTCGATGGTATTGGCCTTGAGACCGAGCTTGCGCGCCGCATGCAACAATCCGTTCACCGGATTGCGCCCGCACGCGGAATCGTAATCGATGTCCTGGGGGCGCAACTGCTCGATTGCCTCGGACGTGGCGCGGTCGAGCCGTTGCGCGGTGCGGTAGTCGTGATAGTGGCTCAGATCGGAGCTGATCACGATCAGCGTCTCCGGCCCGCCCCACAGAATATCCAGCACTTCGCCCACGTCTTCGGTATCGGCGTCGCCCACCACCAGCGGCACCAGTTGGAAATCGCCCAGCACCTCCTGCAAAAACGGCAGATGCACTTCGAGGCTGTGTTCCTGCGCGTGCGCCGCGTCCTTCACGTGCACCTGCGGCAGCGCCGAGATTTTGGCGACGGCTTCGCGGTCCACGGCGATCCGCCCCAGCGGCGTGACGAAAAAATCGGCGCTCGGAAGCGCCAAGCCGCGGAAACCGACGCGATGCGCCGGGCCGAGCAACACCACGCGCGTGATCGTGCCGCGCGCGGGTTTGAGTCGGGCATACGCCGACGCCGCGATGGGACCGGAATAGATGTAGCCGGCGTGCGGGGCGATGATGGCCTTGGGCACCGGACCGGCGCTGCGCGCCGCGGCCAGATAGCCCGTCAGCAGCGCCCGCAGCTCGCGCGGATCGTCGGGATAAAACAAGCCGGCCACCGCCGGATTTCGAACATTATCCATCGTTTTTTCCACTGGAAAGCACTTATTTAATGTACCCGCCAGGGAACATTTTCAAGCGCTTCGGCGCCGGCGTAGGATAAATATTGATTTGGGCGGCCTACGGCCGCATTAATAGGTCATGTCCACGGAAGCGGAAATACTTGATTCGGCCTCGGTCACCCCGACGAAGTATTGGCATAGGCTGGACGATGGGCGGGTGCAGTGCGACGTCTGCCCGCGTTATTGCAAGCTGCACGAGGGGCAGCGCGGTCTGTGCTTCGTGCGCGGCAATCACCATGGCCGGATCGTGCTGACCACCTATGGCCGCTCCAGCGGTTATTGCGTCGACCCGGTCGAGAAAAAGCCGCTCAATCATTTCCTTCCCGGCACGCCGATCCTCTCCTTCGGCACCGCCGGTTGCAACCTCGCATGCAAATTCTGCCAGAACTGGGACATCAGCAAATCGCGC
>Ga0187776_10000660_pt1 | contig 16629 bp, 18 predicted proteins | sample 0216_BV02_MP12_2_FD_132426 | JGI IMG/M metagenome (GOLD analysis project Ga0187776, IMG submission 132426) | Tropical peat soil microbial communities from peatlands in Department of Meta, Colombia - 0216_BV02_MP12_20_MG | ecosystem: Environmental > Terrestrial > Soil > Wetlands > Peat | place...
GCTCGGCCTCGTGCAGACGGTCCTGCTCGCCGCTGTCCTGCTCGGCGCCTGGACCGCGTTCGCCCTCGGCCCAGCCGACCCGGAGCGGCTCGTCCGCTACTCGGCCGCGTCGGTCACGGCCTTCGTCGCCTTCGACAAGGTGCTCTCGCCGCAGTTCATGATCTGGCTGCTGCCGCTCGTGCCGCTCGTCCGCGGCCGGCGCGGGCTTGCCGCCTCGGCGCTGCTCGGGCTCGCGCTCATCCTGACCCAGCTCTGGTTCCCGACGCGGTACTTCGACCTCGCGCGCGGCCTTGCCGCCCTCCCGTCCTGGCTCGTCCTGGCCCGCGACCTGACGCTCCTCGCGCTCCTCGCCGTGCTGCTCGTCAGGGAACCGGGACGCGCAGCGCCTCGCAGCTGAGCGCGCGGCCCTCCGCGTCGCACTCGACCACGGCGCCTTCGATCCGGACCCCGCCCGCGGCCGGCTCGAACCGGACCGGCATCCCCGTGCGCATGCGCGCGATCGCGAGCTCGGCCTTGACGCCGATCACCGAGTCGTGAGGTCCGGTCATCCCGGCGTCCGTGATCGCCGCCGTCCCGCCGGGCTGCACGCGGGCGTCACTCGTCTGCACGTGCGTGTGGGTTCCGATCACCGCCGTGACGCGGCCGTCGAGCAGGCGGGCGGCCGCAACCTTCTCGCTCGTCGCCTCGGCGTGGAAGTCGACGATGACGATTCGAGCGCTCGCGCGCGCCTCGTCGACCAGCGCGTCCAGGACCTCGAACGGGCTGACCGGCGTCGGCATGAACAGGCTGCCCTGGAGGTTGAGGACGGCTACGGGAGTTCCATCGGCCGCCTCGACGGTGACCAGCCCCCGCCCCGGCGCTTCGGAAGAGAAGTTCGCGGGACGGATCACCCGCTCCGCGTCGGTGAGGTAGGGGACGATCTCGCGCCGCCGCCAGGTGTGGTTGCCGAGGGTGAGCACGTCGGCCCCGGCCGCGAGCAGCCGCTCGGCGAGGCGAGGGGTGACGCCTGCCCCGTCGGCGACGTTCTCCGCGTTGACGACGCAAAAGCCGATCTCGAGCTCCTCCTTCAGCGAGGGCAGGCGCTCCTCGACCGCCGCCCGCCCGGGGGTGCCGAAGACGTCCGCGACGAAGAGGATCTTCAGCGACGTCCACCTATCTTCAGCGAGCCCGACCCCCAAGAGGCGGCGCTTGCGACGCCGACATCAGGCCTAGCGGGCTCTGCCCGGTAGGCCGTCTGAAATGACCGGTCGACACGTCGTTCGTGAGGCTCGCTACGGAAAGGAGAGCGCGGCGGCACCGGGCTGCACCGACATCGCGACGTGGTTGCCCGCGTTCTGCGTATAGCGGGCCAGCACCTGCTGCTCGACACCGGTGAAGTTGGCGACCGTGCCGAGCTTCGACGTCGTCGCCGAGACCGTCGAGCCGACCCGCAGGCTCGGGTCCGGCCGCAGGTGCGTCAGCGAGACGACGAGCGAAGGGCTGCCGCTGGGCTGGATGTCGATCCGGGCGCCGTAGGTCTTCCCGGCGAGGACGTAGGGGGTGATCCCGACGATCGTCCCGTCGACCGGCGAGTAGACGTCGGTGCCCGACACCGCGCCGACGTCGAGCGTGCCGGTCGAGGCTCCGACGCCGCCGCCGATCACGTAGTAGCGGAGACCGGCGTCGCCGCCGCCGAAGAGGTGATGCACCAGGCGGCCTACGAGCCCCTGGTTCGCCTGGTGGCCGACGGGGTCGAGCGGGAGCGCGCCGTCGCCGGAGGCGTGGTAGCCGATTGCGGTCACGCGGCCCTGCGCGATCGGCAGCTCGAGCCGGAGGGTCCCGCGCATGGCCACGACCTGGGGCTGCGGCGGCCCGGACGGCAGCAGCCGGGTGGCCGGCGCCGGGGCGGTCGTGGCGACGCGCGCGTGGTCGCCCGACCCGAATGCGGTCAGGAGGAGCGTGACGAGCGCGACTGCAGCGAGCAGAAGCAGGCCGACAAGCCGCCGTTTCCGGCGTGCGGCTGCGTTCTCCGCGTGCCTGCGCCTCACGGCCAGTGCATGCCCGGAGGGCGGGACCATCCGCGGCACGGTAACCGACCTTGGGTCGGGCTGCAGGGCGAGCGACCCGTCGAGCTCGAAATCCCAGTCCCACGCAGGGGGCTTCTCCCGCCTGGACCGACCGGTCGATCCGATGCGGAGTTTCTCCGAACCGCTCCGAAGCGGTACGACGTGAGCGCTACGATGGCGCGCATGGCCGGGCCTCCTGCCGGGGCCGCGAAGATCCAGATTCCGCGCTGGATCCAGCTCGTAGGTCTCCCGCTTCTGCTGCTCTTCCTGTGGGTTGTGGCGGGTGCGGCGCGTCATGTCGTCTTCCTGTTCCTGGTGGCTGCCCTCGTTGCATTCCTGTTGAACCCGATCGTGCGCGGGCTGACCAGAGTCTGGATTCCCCGTGGGTTCGGCGTGGCGATCGTGTACCTGAGCTTCGTGGCCATCGTCATCGCCGCGGCGATCGCACTCGGCACCGTGGTCGTGAACCAGACGAAATCGAGCGCCAGCCGCGTGAACGACTACTTTACGGTCACCCACGGACAGGGCCACCAGACGCACGCCGACCGCGACGTGGACCGGTTCCAGCACTGGCTGAACACCCATCGCCTGGGCTCGATCAAGATCCAGAAGAAGGGCCACGACCTCGTCCGGAAGATCCGCAGGAAGGACGTCTCGAAGTACACGGGCAAGGTGATCTCGTTCGTCGAAGGGGCGGCGATCGGCACGCTGAAGTTCCTCTTCAGCCTCGTGCTCGTGGTCGTGGTCTCGATCTACATGCTGCTGGGCATGCCGAGGTTCGGGCGGGTGGTCGACAGGCGGTTCCCGCCGCACGAGGGCTCGCCGTCCCTGCTGCCCCGGATCGAGCGCGCGCTCGCCAGCTACGTCCGTGGCCAGGTGCTGCTCTCGCTGATCATCGGCACGAGCGCCGGGCTGGGGATGTGGCTGCTCGGAACGCTCGGCTGGGTGCCGGGCGCGGATCGCTATGCAGTCCTCTTCGGCGCCTGGGTCGCGATCACGGAGCTGATCCCGTACCTCGGGCCGTGGCTCGGCGCGATCCCGCCGCTGATCTACGCGCTGGTCGTGCATCCGATCTCGGCGATCTGGGTGGCGCTGCTCTTCCTCGGCATCCACCAGGTCGAGGGACACGTCGTCGTCCCGAACGTGATGGGCAGCGCGCTCCGGTTGCACCCCCTGCTCGTGATCTTCGGCCTGCTGGCCGGCGGTGAGATCTACGGCCTTCCTGGAGCGCTCGTCGCGCTGCCCCTGCTGGCGGCGCTGCGGGCGATCTGGGAGTTCTTCGGCGAGCGGGTGGAGCTGGAGCGCTGGCAGGGTGCAGGCCCGGTGCCGATCGAGGTGGAGGTCGAGGGTGCGCGGCCGGTGACGCCGCTGCCGCCAGCTCCCGAGCCACCCGCCGCGGCGCGTCGGTGAGCGGCCAGCCGCTGCTCGCAGCCCGGGGCGCGGGGCGCCGGTTCGGGCAGACGGTGGCGCTCGAGCCGGTCGAGCTCGAGCTTTTGCCCGGAGAGGGCGTCGCGCTCGCCGGGCCGAACGGGGCCGGCAAGTCGACGCTGATCGCGCTCCTGGCCGGAGCGCTGCAGCCGAGCGAGGGCCGGGTCGAGCGGCGCAAGGGCGTGCGTGTCGGCTGGGCTCCGCAGCGCCCTGCCCAGTACGGCCGGCTCTCCGCACGCGAGAACCTCGAGCTGTTTGCGAAGCTCGAGGGCGAAGCCGACCCCGAGGAGGCCGCCGCGCGGCTGCTCGCCGACTTCGACCTGCCCGGGGCGCCGAAGCCGAGCGCGAACCTCTCGGTCGGCAACCGCCAGCGCCTGAACCTCGCGATCGCGTTCCTCGGCGCGCCCGAGGTCCTGCTTCTCGACGAGCCGACCGCGGCGCTCGATCCGGAGCAGCGGCGGCAGCTCTGGGAGCGCGTCGACGCGCTCCGCGACGCAGGCGGCGCCGTGGTCTTCGCGTCGCAGCACCTGGAGGAGATCGAGCGACACGCAGACCGGGTCGTGGCGCTGCGCGACGGCCGGCTCGTCTTCTCCGGGACCGTGGGAGAGTACGACCGCGCGGAAACCGACAATCTGCTCGCATGACCCGAGCCTGGCTCCTGGTCCGGAAAGACGCACTCGTGCTGCGGCGCTCGCCGCTCCTGTTCGGGATCCTGCTCGCCTACCCGGTCGCGATCGCGTTGCTCGTCGGCCTGGTCGCGGGCTACTCCAACTCGAAGCCGCGGGTCGCGCTGGTCGACGAGGACAACCTGCCTCCGACGGTCGTGATCGGAGGCAAGCGCTTCCACGTCGACCGGACGATCAAGGAGGTCAGCCGCAACGTGAAGCTCGTACGGCTGAGCCCCGAGGAAGCGCAGCACCAGCTCCACAACGGCCGGGTTGTCGCCGTCGTCACGGTTCCGCCGGGCTTCATCGCGACCCTCGAGGGGATGGTGAAAAGCCCGAAGCTCGAGGTGCAGCTCTCGCACGGCACGATCTCCTCCCGGGTCGACCAGCAGGTTCAGGCTCTCGTCTACTCGCTCAACCGCCAGCTCCAGCGCGCCTACATCCACACGAACCTGGGCTACGTCACGCTGATCCTGAACGGCGGCAAGGGCACGTTCCTCGGCTCGCCGATCGACGTGATCGGCCTGCACCGCTCGGAGCAGCTCCTGCGGCGGATGCCACAGACGCACGACGTGCGCGTGCTCGAGGACTTCATCCACGACGCCCGGCTCGCACTCGCGAACACCGGGGGCGCGCTGAAGGCCACGGCGCATCCGATTCAGATCGCGCACACCGGGGCGCGAGGGCGCAGCTCCGCGCTCTCGGCCGAGGTGCAGGCGAACGCGATCGCGCTGACGATCACCTTCCTCGCGCTGGTGTTCGCAGCCGGGTCGCTTGCCGCCGAGCGGGACGAGAACGTGATCGGCCGCCTCGTCCGCGGGCTGGTTGGGCTTGGGCAGCTCGTCTGGGCGAAGATCGCGCTGGCCGCGACGCTCGCGCTCGTGCTCGGGCTCGCGATCGCGGTGGCGTTCGGGGTGATCATCGACGTCGGCCGTGTGGAGGGCGGCGAGCCGTGGGAGCGGATGCCACTGCTCGTGCTCGGGCTGCTCCTTGCAGGCGGCGCGCTCGGCGCGCTGGGCGCGCTGCTCGGCGCGCTGGCGCGGGAGGCCCGCTCGGCCTCGCTCGTGGCCGTGCTGGTCGTGCTGCCGATCGTGTTTCTCGGCCTGATCCCGGCTGCGGTCGTGCCGCCGGCGGGCTGGGCCAGCACCGTGCTCCCGTTCACCCACGCGGTCAGCTTCTTCCGGTCGGCGCTGTTCGATCTGGACCCATGGGGCCAGGTAGCCCGCCAGGCAGTCTGGCTGCTCGGGCTGGGCGGGATCTTCGGCGGTCTCGCCTGTCTGGGAGCGCGTAGATTGTTGGTGTGAGCTTTCCCGCCACACGCCTGCGCAGGCTGCGTCGCAGCGACCGGCTCCGCGCGCTCGTCCGCGAGACCCGGCTCGACCTCGACGACTTCGTCTACCCCCTGTTCGTCGCCCCGCGGACGGAGCCGAACTCCGAACTGCCGCCGTTCGGCCGACTCGCCTTCGCGGATCTCGTCGCCGAGGCCGCGGAGCTCGAGCGCCTCGGCGTGCGGGCGGTGATGCTCTTCGGCATTCCCGAGGAGAAGGACGACGAGGGCTCCGGGGCGTGGGAGGAGGACGGCATCGTCCAGCGCGCCCTCCGAGCCTTGCGTGAGAGCGCGACCGGGCTCGTGCTGACCACCGACGTCTGCCTCTGCGAGTACACCTCACACGGCCACTGCGGCCCGCTCGACGGGGACGACGTCGACAACGACGCGACGCTGGAGCTGCTCGCGCGAGTCGCGGTCAGCCACGTCGAGGCCGGCGCCGAGGTCGTCTGCCCGAGCGACATGATGGACGGCCGCGTCGCTGCGATCCGGGCCGCGCTGGACGAGGCCGGGCACGGGCAGATCCCGATCGTCTCGTACGCGGCGAAATACGCGTCCGCCTTCTACGGGCCTTTCCGGGACGCGGTCGACTCCGCGCCCGCGTTCGGCGACCGGCGCGGCTACCAGCTCGACCCGGCGAACGTCCGCGAGGCGCTGCGCGAGTGCGAACTCGACGTGCGCGAGGGCGCCGACGCGCTGATAGTCAAGCCGGCACTGCCGAACCTCGACGTGATCCGCGCCGTGCGCGAGCGCTTCGACCTGCCCGTCGGCGCGTACAACGTCTCGGGCGAGTACGCGATGCTGAAGGCGGCCGGCGCGCGCGGCTGGATCGACCAGCGCCAGGCCGCGCTCGAGTCGCTGACCGCGATCGTCCGCGCCGGAGCCGACCTGGTCGTCTCCTACTGGACGAAGGAGCTCGCGACCTGGTTGTAGCGCTCGACCTCTGGGGGACGATCGTGCAGGAGGCGGCCGCCGAGAGCCCGATCTGGGCGAAGGCACTTCGGCCGGACGGCGAGCGCGAGCCCGAGGCGGTCTTCTCGCCCCTGGCCGAGGAGCGGTACGCGCTCGGCCTGGAGACGATCTACGAGGGCTACCTGCTGCACTACGGCCGCTCGCGCCTGTTCGCGGCTGCCGACGACGACACGGCGCTCCTGCTCGGCGACTACCTCTACGCGCACGGCCTCGTCCGGGTCGCGGAGGCCGGGACCGTCGAGGCGGTCGCCGACCTGGCGGCGCTGATCTCGCGCTGCGCGCAGCTGCGCGCCGACGACCTGCCCGGCGACGGCGAGGCCTGGGCCTCGACCTCGTCCACGCTCGGCGCGGGCTCCGCCGCCCGCTCGGCCTGGAACGGCGACGGCTCCGAGGCCGTCCGGCGGGCGCTCAGGGCTCACCACCTCCTGGTCGGTTAGCCGTCTGACCAGCGTGTGGGACGCAGACGAAGTTGCCCTTCGGTGGGCATAGCCTCTAGCATCGCCGCCGTGATCCCGCTCGCAGCCAAGACGGCAGCCGAAGAGGGCAAGGAGGTCATCACCGCGATGCTCGTCGTCGGCCTGATCTTCGTCGGCGTGATCGCGCTCGGCCAGTTCACGCACTGGCTGCGCCACCGCCGGCGCCGGGCTTAGCGCTTCGCGAAGTAGCTGTGGCCGGCGCGCACGCGCACGTGCTTGTGCCGCTTGAAGTCGAGGACGTCCACGACGCCCCTCTTCACCTTGACGAGCGTCCCGGCACAGGTGTCCTGCGTCAGCCAGATCGTCCCGCGCACGGTCGCCGAGGCGTTCTTGCCCTTCGTCCGGTACTTGCCCTTGCCCGAGCCCCAGAGCTTGCGCTTCTTCTTGCCCGCCGAGGCGCTGTCGAAGCGCTTCGGGCACTTGAGCGGCGCCGAGAGCGGCAGCGTCACGAGCGGCTTCTTGGCCCCCTGCTGGAAGAGGAAGCGGCCCTGGTAGAAGTCGGCGGTCTGCGACTTGGCGCCGCCCGCCGACGTCGTCAGCCGCACGCGCCCCTTCGTGGTGTCGAGCTCGGCGCCGACCGGGATCTGCGCCGCCTGGTCGAGCGGGAAGAACGTCTTCGAGGGCGGGATGCGCACGAGCACCTTGCCGCTCACGGGCTTCGCGTTGCCGGTCTTGCCGAGCACCGGCGGCGGCAGCGTGGTCGACCCGATGCTGCCGGACTTGAGGAAGACGTTCGAGTCGTAGCGGTCATCCGAGGCGTCGGCGATCGCGAGCTTCGCGTGGTTCGTCACCCCGGGGTGCACGACCGCAAAGCAGGTGAGGACTTTCGTGAGCCCGTCCATCTCGGTGTCGAACGGGGCCGGGTTCGGAGCCTGGAAATCGTTGTTGCGGTACAGCTCGGGATGCGAGTTCGGCGTCGACCCGACCGGGTTGCCGTCGTTGATCGTGTTAATGGTCACCGGTTTGGGCGGGCTCCCGACGACGGCGCAGTTGACCCCGTTGATGAAGAAGCCGAACACATCGTTGAACGACGTGTTCACGAACTCGTTGTACTCGTCCGAGGAGAAGACGTACTGGAACGAGATCGTGGGCGTGGTCGGCACGAAGTCAAACTGGAGCACGGCCGCGTCGAGGGTCGGGAAGCTCGCGAGCTTGTCGAGATCGGGGTCGCCGGGCAGGCCGTTGCTGGTGGTGATGTTCGGGCTCGTGTTCGGCCCCACGACGCTCGCGATGTTGCCGGTGCTGAGGATGACCCCGCTGTCGAAGCCGATCGCCTGCGTGCCGCCGGTGAAGGTGCCGCCTGCGATGTTGGCGCCGGTGAACGTCGCATTGGAGACCGGGAAGCTCGACGAGACGAGCGTCTGCGCGAGCTGCGTCGGCGTCAGCGTGTTCAGGTCGGTCGTTCCGATCGCCGCGCTCGCAGGAGGCGCGAACACCAGCGGGAGCGACAGCGCCAGCACGCAGGCGGAAATCCAGATTGGACGCACCTGCAGGCCCTCCCCTCGTCGTCGTCCACTGATGCTTAGCAGAGAACCCGTGGTGACACAAGCGCCTCGGCCACCGCGCGCGCCAGGGCAGGCTCGACGGGGCCGGGCCGGTAGCCCAGCTCGCGCTCGGCCTTCGCCCACGAGAAGTAGGCGGGCAGGCGGGCGAGCCGGGCCTCCTGCCGGTTGACGAGACCTGCGAGCGCCGCCAGCCGCACCGCCGCGTACGGGATGCGCAAGCGTGGGCGCGGCCGGCCGGCGAGGTCGCATACGGCGGCGAAGAGCTCGGCCAGCGGCAGGTCGGCGCCTCCGAGGAGGTAGCGCTCTCCGCCGCGGCCGTGCTCGAGTGCCAGCACGTGCCCGCGGGCGACGTCGCGGACGTCGACCACGTTCAGCCCGATGTCGAGGAAGGCTCGGTAGCGGCCGAGCGCGACGCCTCGGATCATCCGTCCGGTCGGCGTCGGCCGCCAGTCGCCCTCGCCGACGGGAGTCGTGGGGTTGACCACGACGGCGTCGAGCCCCGACTCGAGCACGAGCCGCTCGGCTTCGAGCTTCGTCCACTTGTACGGAACCGACAGCTCCCACGGCGGCGGCGAGTCCCCCTCGGTCGCCGCCCGGCCGGGAACGGGCCCGCAGGTCGCCGACGAGCTGGTGTGCACGAGCCGGCGGACTCCGCGCGCGGCGCAGGCCGCCAGCACGTTCCGGGTCCCCTCGACGTTGACGCGCTCGAGCTCGCCTGCGGGCTCGTCGAAGCTGTAGAGCGCCGCGACGTGGAAGACCGCGTCGCAGCCGTCCATCGCGCGCTCGAGGCCGGCGCGGTCGGCGAGGTCGACGAACTCGTCCCGCACCTCGGCGCCCTGCTCCCGCAGCTCGCGGGCGACGTGCGAGCCGACGAACCCGGAGGCCCCCGTGACGTAGACGCGCATCAGCCGCAGCATGGCCGAAGCCGCCACTTTCGGAACGGTTCGCCGGCGGCTATAACCCGGCCATGGGCATGTTCCACGTCGAGCTCGAGGTCGCGGGGCCGGCGCGCGGCAGGTACGAGCGAGTCGAGGCTCTCGTGGACACCGGCTTCACCTACACCGTGCTGCCGTGTGGGTTGCTCGGGAACCTCGGTGTCCACGCAGAATACGCGGCGCCGTTCCGGCTCGCCGACGGCAGCAGGGTCGAGCGGGAGCTCGGAAGAGCGTGGGTTCGCTTCGAGACGAGGGAGCAGTACACGCTCGTCGTCTTCGGCGACCACGCGCTTCTCGGGGCGGTCACGCTCGAAGAGTTTCTGCTCGCGCCGGACCCGGTACAGCGGAAGCTCGTGCCCGTGGACGGGCTGATGATGCGCATCGCCGCCTGAGTGCGTACGCACGCATCAGGAGGATGATGGCTCCGTCGCAGAGGCCCTCGGCGGCTCCCTAGACTGACGCTCGTGGCGGCGCTCCGAGACCTTCGCGAGTGGATCGCGCTCCTCGAGCGCGAGGGTGAGCTCGTCCGCATCTCGGCGGAGGTCGATCCACACCTGGAGATCACCGAGATCACCGACCGCGTGGTCAAGGCCGGCGGGCCCGCGCTGCTGTTCGAGAACCCCAGGTCGAGCCACCCGCTGCTGATCAACCAGTTCGGAACCGAGCGGCGGATGTGCCTAGCGCTCGGCGTCGAGAGCCTCGACGAGGCGGGCGAGAGGATCGGCGAGGTGCTCGAGATGCAGCCGCCCGAGGGCCTGGTCGAGAAGGTGCGCGGCCTGAAGAAGCTGAAGTCGATCGCCGACTCGCAGCCGAAACGCGTGCGCAGCGGCCCGGTCCAGGAGGTCGTCCTCACCGGCGACGAGGTCGACCTCGGCCTGCTCCCGGTCCAAACGTGCTGGCCGGGCGACGCGGCGCCGTTCATCACGTTGCCGGCGGTGATCACGAAGGACCCGCGCACCGGCGGGCGCAACGTCGGCATGTACCGGCTGCAGGTGCTCGGCTCCAACGCCACGGCGATGCACTGGCAGATCCACAAGGACGGCCGCGCCGACTACCTGCTCGCCGACGGCCGCATGGACGTGGCCGTGGCGATCGGGCTCGACCCGGTGACGGCGTACACCGCGAGCGCGCCGCTGCCCAAGCACGTCGACGAGCTGATGCTGGCCGGCTTCCTCCGCGGCGAGCCCGTCGAGCTCGTCCAGGCGAAGACGGTCGATCTCGAGGTGCCGGCGACCGCGGAGATCGTCCTCGAGGGCTACATCGCCAAGGACGAGCTCACCGAGGAGGGTCCCTTCGGCGACCACACCGGCTACTACACGCCGCCCGAGCAGTTCCCGGTCTTCCACGTCGAGGCGATGACCATGCGGCGCGACGCGATCTACCCGTCGATCGTCGTCGGCAAGCCGCCTGCCGAGGACGCCTGGCTCGGCAAGGCGACCGAGCGGATCTTCCTGCCGGCGATCCGGATGAGCGTCCCGGAGCTCGTCGACTACGACCTGCCGGTCGCGGGCGCCTTCCACAACTGCTGCCTGGTCTCGATCCGCAAGAGCTACCCGGGCCAGGCGCAGAAGGTGATGCACGCAATCTGGGGACTGGGCCTGCTTAGCCTGACGAAGGCGGTCGTGATCGTCGACGAGTGGGTCGACGTGCACGATTACGAGGAAGTCTTCTTCCGCGTCTGCGCCAACGTCGACCCGGAGCGCGACATCCTGCTCTCCGAGGGCCCGCTCGACCACCTCGACCACGCGCCGACCCGGCAGTTCTACGGCGGCAAGCTCGGGATCGACGCGACCCACAAGGGCCCGGCCGAGGGCACGCGGCCCTGGCCGGAGGAGATCCGCATGAGCGACGAGGTCCGCCGGCTGGTCGACGAGCGCTGGGGGGAATACGGGATCGGCGACGCCGTGGTGGGGGAGGACGGCCGCCGCGAGGCGTTGCGCCAACTGTTACGTCGTTGACGGCGCGAACCTGCAACGATTGAATCCAGCCCGCGAACTGGCTCTCTAGGGAAGGGGAGGCGCGCCCGGTGGATGACCCGAGGGGGGACATGGAGCGGCACCAGCCGCCGCCGAGCTTGTGGCCCGTCGGGTTCGCGGTGGGCATCGTCTGCCTGCTCGTCGGCCTGGTGGTCAGCTGGCCGGCCGCAGCAGTCGGCGCGGGGCTGGCGGCGGTGTTCGGCTTTCTCTGGGCCAGGGACGTGGTCGGCGGCCGCGCGGCGGAGCTCCCTCCCGAGGCTGCTGAGGAGCCGGTCCCCGGCGCTTCGGCCGTTCCCGCGGAACCCGGCGAGCGCTACCCGCGCAACGTCTTCCTCGAGGGCGCCACGCTCGGCCTCGGCGCGGTCGTCGGCGTGGTCGTCGCCCTCCCGGCCATCGGCTTCGCGGTGCTGCCCGCGTTCCTGAAACAGAAGCAGCACGAGGTCGATCTCGGCCCGATCACCGACTTCCCGGAGGGCCAGTTCATGGTCGCCACCTTCATCCGCGACCCGTCGCTGGGCGACATCACCCGGCGGACCGCCTACATCCGCAACAACGGCCTGCTCAACGGCGTTCCGAGCTTCACCTGCATCTCGAACCGCTGTGCGCATCTCGGCTGCCCGGTCCAGCCGGGCGGGCCCGTCTTCGACAACAAGGCCCAGACCGTCAAGACCGCGAACGGCGACGTGACGCTCGTCCCGGTGCTGCCCGCGGCCGGCTTCATCTGTCCCTGCCACGGCGGCTCGTACGACCAGGAGGGGAGCCGGATCGCCGGCCCGCCCGTCCGCGGGCTCGACCGCTATGAGTTCCTGATCCGCAACGGCCACCTGGTCCTCGGCGACCTCTACAGCGTCGTCAAGGTGACCGGCACCGGCGCCCAAGCCAAGATCACAAAGGTCGAGCTGCACGGGCCCGGCCAGCACGCCGACGGCCCCGAGTCCTGGCTCTACCCGCTGCAGCCGCCGCACTGATGCCGCGCCGCAAGTCAGAACGCCGGCAGAACATGGAGCAGATGGCGCTCTACCCGCTCGACTGGCTGGAGGAGCGCTCCGGTCTCGTCGGCGGGGTCAAGTACTTCCTCTTCCGCAAGGTCCCGGGCGACACCAACTGGTTCCACACCCTCGGCTCGGCGACGCTGACCGCCTTCCTCGTCCAGCTCGTGACCGGCGTGATCCTGGCGATGTACTACAAGCCGGGCACGGAGACGGCGCACGCCTCGATCGACCACATCCAGCACGACGTCACGCTCGGCTGGCTGGTGCGCGGCATGCACAAGTGGGGCGCGAGCGTCTTCATCATCCTGATGTTCCTGCACATGGGCCGCGTCTTCCTGTTCGGCGCCTACAAGTACCCGCGCGAGCTGAACTGGATCATCGGCGTGCTCCTGCTCGCCACCGGCCTGTTCGAGGGGCTGACGGGCTACCTGCTGCCGTTCGACCAGACCTCTTACTGGGCCTCGGTGGTGGCGATCAACATCAACGGGACGGCGCCGTTCGTCGGGCCCTACCTCGCGTCGTTATTGCGCGGCGGGGCCGAGATCGGCCCGGACACGCTCTCCCGCTTCTATTCGCTGCACATGCTGGTCGTCCCCGGCGCGCTGATCGGGCTGATCACCCTGCACCTCTACCTGGTCGTCCGGCTCGGCGTCTCCTCGCCTCCCTGGTCGGACGAGGCCGCGGGCGGGACCGGTGCGCCCGAGCCCGAGCCGCCGCCGCCGGCACACCCGGGCCTCGTCCAGCCGCGGCCGCGCGGCGCGAGCCTCCGCGGGAGGCCGACCGAATGAGCTCTCTCGACGAGCGCCGCACCGGCTTCAAGCGGTACAAGGAGGACGTCAAGCGCCGCGGGAAGCCCTTTTACCCGTACGCGATGTTCCACGACACGGTGATGAGCCTCGTCGTCGTGCTCGTGATCTTCTTCCTCGCGGTCATCTGGAAATACGGCTTCTTCGGGCACCATTACCTCGGAACCGTGCTCGGAGAGCCGGCCGACGCCGGGACGAGGACGTTCGTCCCGCGGCCCGACTGGTACTTCTACTTCCTCTTCTACCTGCTGCGGATCTTCAAATGGCCGGAGACCGTGATCCTGGCCACGGTCGGCATTCCGACCATCTGCCTGATCCTGCTGCTGGCACTGCCCTTCGTCGACACGCGCACGGAGCGGCGCCTCTCCCGCAGGCCTGTCGCCATGGTCGCCGCGGCGCTGACGGTGCTGGCCATGGGCGTGCTGACCTACAAGGGGGCTGTTGCGAAGGAGGCAATTCCCAGCGAGGTCAAGGCGGCGGTCCCGAGCTGGGCGACCAAGCAGGGTTTCCAGAACAACCCGGAAGCGGTCGCCGGCGCGAACCTCTTCGCCGAGTCGGGCTGCACGAACTGCCACACCTACCTGGGCACCGGCTCGTCGAACCTGGGCGCCCCCGACCTCTCGGCCGAGGGCGCCAAGGGCAAGGGCATCCAGTTCCAGATCGATCACCTCACGTGCCCGAGCTGCGTCAACCCCGGCTCGCCGATGCCGTCCTTCAAGGATCTCGGCGCGGACAACCTGCGCAAGCTGGCGACCTTCCTCGAGGCCTCGAAGGGCTCGCAGTAACGTAGCGTGCGCGTCTTCCTCGGGATAACGGGCGCGTCCGGAGCGCCGTATGCGGCGCGCCTGCTGGAGGCGCTGGCCGAGGCCGGCTGCGAGGTCGGGCTCTGCGCGTCGCGGGCCGGTATCGAGGTGCTCGCGACCGAGCTCTACGGCGACGCCCGCCTCTCCGCGGACGAGACGCTCGCCCGCCTGACCGAGCCGGCGCGTGGCGCGGTCACGATCCACGACGAGCGCGACTGGCACGCGCCCTACGCCAGCGGCTCGGCGAAGGTCGACGCGTACGTGATCTGCCCGTGCTCGATGGGCACGCTCGGCACGATCGCCTCGGGCGCGATGTCGAACCTGATCCAGCGCGCGGCGTCGGTGGCTCTCAAGGAGGGGCGGAAACTCGTCCTCTGCCCGCGCGAGACGCCGCTCTCGACGATCCATCTCGAGAACATGCTGCGCGTGCGTCAGGCGGGCGCGGTCGTGCTCTTCCTCGCGCCGGGGTTCTACGCGGGGGCCGGGTCGGTGGACGACCTCGTCGACTTCATCGTGGGGCGCTGCCTCGACCAGCTCGGGCTCGAGCACGAGCTCGTGCGCCGCTGGGGCCAGGCGTGACTGCGAGTACCGGAACGCTGCCGGCCGAGGGCGTCCGGACGATGTTCGACCGGATCGCGCCGGTGTACGACGCGATGAACCACCTGATGACGGCCGGGCTCGACCGGCGCTGGCGCAGGGTGACCGCGGAGGCGGTCGTGAGCCCCGGTGACCGCGTGCTCGACGCCTGCTGCGGCACCGGCGACCTCGCGGTCGCGTGCGTCCGGGCGGGTGGGCGGCGCGTGACGGGCCTCGACTTCTCCGAGCGGATGCTCGAGCGGGCGCGCGCCAAGTCCGGCGCAGTCGAGTGGGTCCAGGGAGACGCGCTCGCGCTGCCGTTCGAGGACGGTTCCTTCGACGCGGCGACGGTCGGGTTCGGCGTCCGCAACCTCGAGGGCCTCGAGCGCGGGCTCGCCGAGCTGCGGCGGGCGCTGCGGCCGGGCGGCCGGCTTGGCGTGCTGGAGATCACGCGGCCGCGCGGGACGCTCGCGCCGTTCTACCGCCTCTGGTTCGAGCGCGGGGTCCCGGTGGTCGGGAGAGTGGTCTCCGGCAGCTCGGCCTACACATACCTTCCTGCGAGCGTCCGGCGCTTCCCGGGGCCGGAGGAACTGGCCGGCCTGCTGCGAGAGGCCGGCTTCGGCGAGGTTCGCTACCGCCTCTTCGCCCGCGGGATCGTCGCGCTGCACGTGGGAGTCGCCGAATGAGCTTGGCCACGATCCGCGAGAGCCCCGGGCTCGACGCCTACCTCGACGGGCTCGAGGAGCGGCTCGCCGACGCGGTCGACGCCTGCCCGGGCCTTGTCGCCACGGTCGGAGCCGAGGCGCTCGCGGCGGGCGGCAAGCGGCTGCGGCCGCTGCTCGTCTTCCTGACGGCGCCCGCAGGCACTGACCCGCTGCCGGCCGGCGCGGCGGTCGAGCTCGTGCACACGGCGACGCTCGTCCACGACGACCTGATCGACCGCGCCGAGTACCGGAGGGGCCGCGCGGCTGCCTGGACCCGCCACGGGCCCGCCGCTGCGCGCGCCGCGGGCGACTACCTCTTCGCGCGGGCATTCGCCGAGCTCGCCGGCACCGGCGACCGCCAGGCGGTCGGCTTCCTCGCCGGGGCGACGCTTGCGCTGGCGCGCGGCGAGGCGCTGCAGCGGGCGCAGACGCGAGATCCCGAGACGAGCGTCGAGAGCTACCTCGACCGCTGCGCGCTGAAGACGGGGAAGCTGTTCGAGGCTGCGTGCCTGCTCGGGAGCGGCGGCGACCGCGGGCTCGGCGAGTTCGGGCTCGCTCTGGGCATCGCCTTCCAGATCGCCGACGACATCCTCGACTGCGCGGGCGAGACGATCGAGACCGGCAAGATCGCCGGCACCGACCTGCGCGAGGGGACGCCGACGCTGCCGCTGATCCTGGCGGCGCGCGAGGACGAGTCCGTCCGGAGCGCGCTCGCCGGCGGGCCGCTCGACGGGGCGCTGATCCGCGTCGCCGAGACCGGCGCCCTCGACCGCTCGCGCGTCGTCGCGCTGGAGTACGCGCAGCGCGCGCGGGCCTGCCTCGACGGCCACCTCCGTCGTGACGAGCTCGAGGCCCTGACCGACGCCGTGGTGGACCGAGAATCGTGATCAGGCTCGGTCGCATCGCCTACGTGAACATGGCGCCGGTCTTCTACCGGCTCGACGCCGAGGTGGACGAGGTGCAGGGGGTGCCGACCGACCTGAACGCGCAGCTGCTCGCCGGCGAGCTCGACCTCGCGCCGATCTCCTCGATCGAGTACGCCCGAAACGCCGGCCGCCTGCGCTTGCTTCCACGGCTCTGCGTCTCCTCCGAGGGCGCCGTCGACTCGATCCAGCTTGTCGCGCGCAAGTCGCTCGAGCAGGTGCGCCGGGTGGCGGTCACCCCTGAAAGCGCGACCTCGGTTGTCCTGACGAAGGTGCTGCTTCCCGAGGCCGACCACGTCCCGCTCGGCGAGGAGGCCGACGCCACCCTCCTGATCGGCGACGCGGCGCTCAAGAGCGCCTTCGAGGACCCGACCCCGCACCACGATCTCGGCCGCCTCTGGCTCGAGCGCACCGGCCTGCCGATGGTCTTCGCCGTCTGGGCCTGCCCCGACCCGCCGCCGTCCGGCCTCGGCGAGCTCGAGCAGGCGCTGGTCGA
>Ga0187776_10000661_pt1 | contig 16617 bp, 20 predicted proteins | sample 0216_BV02_MP12_2_FD_132426 | JGI IMG/M metagenome (GOLD analysis project Ga0187776, IMG submission 132426) | Tropical peat soil microbial communities from peatlands in Department of Meta, Colombia - 0216_BV02_MP12_20_MG | ecosystem: Environmental > Terrestrial > Soil > Wetlands > Peat | place...
GATTGATGGCGATACGTTTCGCCGGCGCACCTTCGATGGCGATGCCGCTGCTTGCGGCAATCAGCTTGCCGCCTTTCTCCTTGATCAGCGCCTGTGCCTTCGGCGCGTACTCCTTCATGTACGCGTCATTGTTGCTGATGTTGATCTCGGTGACGGTGTAGACAGGGGGCTTTGCCTGTGCATGCAACGTCTGAATACTGATGGCTCCGAGCCCGAAGCCTGCGATGACGGCTAACGCGATGCTGGTGCGAGTCTTCATGATTTCCCCTTTGCGGTGCCGTGCTGCGGATTGAATGGACGCGTCCCCCTCCGAGAGAACGCGCGGCCATCATAGTCCCCACGGGTCGCCCAATCAATCTACGGGGTCGAGGCTAGATCTGACCGAACTCTTTGGGCATCCGTCTCCGCACCGGCTGGACTACGACCAAAGAGAGTTGGAGAAACTGAAGGTCACGTTGACGGAGCGCATGAGCAAGTTTCAGCAGATAATGCGATCCGAAGCGCCTCTTGCCCGTCAGGCGCTACGGAAATTACTGTGTGGACCGATTAAATGCACCCCGGTAGAGCGGAATGCCAGAAGAACTTACGAGATATCCGGGGAGATGAAGCTGGGCGCTTTGCTTATTCCGGCCCGCGAAACCTTGGTGCCGAGGAAGGGACTCGAACCCCCACAGTCTTGCGACCGCTAGGACCTGAACCTAGTGCGTCTACCAATTCCGCCACCTCGGCGAAAGGGCCGCGCCAGTTCCGGTCTTCAGCCCGAGCGCGGATTCTATAGGAAAGAACCGATTTGTCAACGAAAAAGCAGCGCCGCCCCCTCGATCCCCACCGGGAAAGGGAGGCAGCGCGATACGAAAATCCCATAGCGAGCCGCGAGCTCATTCTTCAGACGCTCGCCGAGGCGGGCGTGCCGCTCTCTGATTCCGAGCTCGCGCAGCGCCTCGCCATCACCCGCGACGAGCGCGATGCGTTCGAGCGGCGCCTGGCCGCGATGGAGCGCGAGGCGCAGATCCTGCGCAACCGCAAGGGCGCGATCCTCGTCGCAAGGAAGGCGCATCTGATCGCCGGCCGCGTCGAAGGGCATCCGGAGGGCTACGGCTTCGTCGTTCCGGAGCAGGGCGAGGATCTGTACCTCGGCCCGCACGAGATGCGGAAGGTGCTGCACGGCGACCGCGTGATGGTCCGCGTGTCCGGCATGGACCGCCGCGGTCGTGCCGAGGCCAAGATTGTCGAGGTGGTCGAGCGGGTCAACCACCGCGTGGTCGGGCACTTGCGCCGCGAGCAGGGGATTCTCTTCGTCGAGCCTTCGGAGCGCCGCATCAGCCAGAACATCCACGTCGCCACCGACGATGCCAGCGGCGCGCGCGCCGGGCAGGTCGTGGTCGCCGAGCTCACCGCGCAGCCCGACGGCCACACCGAGCCGATCGGACGCATCGTCGAAGTGCTGGGCGAGGCGGCCGATCCGGGGATCGAAATCGAGATCGCGCTGCGCAAGCACGATCTCCCGTTCAGGTTCTCGCCGCGCGCCGAGGAGCTCGCCCGCGGATATCCCGAGGCACCCGCCGCCGGCGATCTCGCTGGCCGCGAGGACCTGCGGCCGCTCGAGCTCGTCACGATCGACGGGGAAACCGCCCGGGACTTCGACGACGCCGTGTACTGCGAGAAGACGCGCGACGGCTTCCGCCTCGTCGTCGCCATCGCCGACGTCAGCCACTACGTGCGCGACGGCGACGCGCTCGATGCGGATTCGCGCGACCGCGGCAACTCCGTCTACTTTCCCCGCCGCGTCATTCCCATGCTGCCCGAGCGGCTCTCGAACGGGCTGTGCTCGCTCAACCCGGAGGTCGAGCGCCTGTGCATGGTCTGCGACATGTCGATCGGCCCGAAGGGCCAGATCGGGCGCTATCGCTTCTACCCCGCGGTGATGCGCTCGCGGGCACGGCTGACGTATACGACTGTCGCCGCGGCGCTGGCGAACCCGAGAGGGGAGCAGGCGTGCGCGCTGAAGGGGCTGCTGCCGCGTCTCCAGCTTCTCGAACAGCTGTTTCACGCGCTGCTCCGCGCGCGCGAGGAGCGCGGCGCGATCGACTTCGAGACGATCGAGACCCAGTTCATCTTCGACGACGAGAACCGGCTCCTGCGCATCGACCGGGTCGAGCGCAACGACGCGCACCGCATCATCGAGGAATGCATGCTCGCGGCCAACGTCTGCGCCTCCGACTTCCTGTCGGCGCGGAAGCACCCCGCGCTGTACCGGGTCCACGAGGGGCCGACCCCGGAGAAGCTGAAGGCGCTGCGCGAGTTCCTCAAGGGGTTCGGCCTGCAGCTCGCCGGCGGCGACAAGCCGACCGCCAAGCACTACGCGAGGCTCCTCGAGACCGTGCGCAAGCGGCCCGATGTGCAGCTGCTCCAGACCGTGCTGCTGCGCTCGCTGCAGCAGGCGCAGTACAGCCCGGAGAACGTCGGCCACTTCGGGCTCGCCTACGAGCATTACACTCACTTCACCTCCCCGATCCGGCGCTATCCCGACCTGCTCGTGCACCGCTCGATCAAGGCGGCGCTCGCCGGCGGGCGCTACAAGCCGGGGAGCTGGGCCGATCTCGGCGCGCATTGCTCGCAGACCGAGCGGCGCGCCGATGAGGCGACGCGCGAGGTCGCGGCCTGGCTCAAGTGCTACTACATGCGCGACCGCGTCGGCGAGGAGTTCGAGGGCTCGGTCGCCGCGGTCACCGGCTTCGGCATCTTCGTCGCGCTCGATGATTTCTACGTCGAGGGGCTGGTGCACATCTCCGAGCTCGGGCAGGACTACTTCCAGTTCGACGCGACGCGCCACCAGCTGGTCGGCGAGCGCACGCGCAGGACTTTCAGGCTCGCCGACCGAGTGCGGGTGAAGATCGCCCGCGTCGATCTCGAGACGAGCCGCCTCGACTTCCTCCTTGCCGGAGACTCCGCCGAGGGTCCGCGCCACATCCGCACTCTGCGGCGGCGATCCCGGACTCGATGAAGCCGACCCGAGCCGTATTCGGCTTTCACGCGGTTCTGGCGCGGCTGCGCGCCGACGCCGCCTCAGTGGTCGAGCTCTACCTCGACGAGGACCGCAAGGACGCGCGCGCGAAGGACCTCGCGCTCGCCGCGGAGAAAGCCGGCGTCGCGCTGATGCGCGTCCCGGCGAAGCGGCTCGACGGCTTCTACGGCGGCGGCCGCCACCAGGGCGTGGTCGCGATTGTGTTCGACAAGCCCTCGCGCGAGAGCCTGGAAGACCTGCTTGACTCGCTGAAGGAGCCGCCGCTGCTCCTCGTCCTCGACGGCGTCACCGACCCCCACAATCTCGGCGCTTGCCTGCGCGTCGCCGACGCCGCCGGCGCGCATGCGGTGATCGCGCCCAGGGACCGCGCCGCGGGAATCAGCGCCGTCGTGTCGAAGGTCGCGAGCGGAGCCGCGGAATCCGTTCCCTACTACATGGTGACCAATCTCGCGCGCACGCTGGACGATCTCAAGGAGCGCAGCATCTGGATCGTCGGCGCGGACGAGCACGCGGAGAAGACGCTCTACGATACAGACCTTCCCCAGCCGATAGCTTGGGTGCTGGGCGCGGAGGGCGAGGGCATGCGGCGCCTCACGCGCGAGCGCTGCGACCTGCTTGCGCGCATCCCCATGCGTGGCAGCGTGGCGAGCCTCAACGTCTCGGTGGCGAGCGGCGTGTGCCTGTTCGAGTCGCGCAGGCGCCGCGCCGCCGAAAGGGGATAGGACGCATGTCGAGCACCGGCGGACCGGCCGGGCGCAGGAGCGTGCTCGACCCGGTCGAGCGGATGTCCGAGGTGGTGTTCGGGGTGCTCATGGCGCTGTCCTTCACCGGTGCGCTGAGCGTCGCCACCGCCGGCCGCGCCGAAATTCGCACCATGATGCTGACCGCTCTTGGCTGCAATCTCGCGTGGGGTCTTACCGACGCCGTCATGTACCTGGTAGGCTCGTTCGTGGAGCGCTCGCGGAAGGTGGCCTTGCTGCGCGGCCTGGTTGCAGAAAAGGACTTAGAGCACGCGCACCGCATGATCTCGGACGCGCTTCCGGAGAGGCTGTCTTCCGGCGCCGGGCCGGAAGCGCTGGAAGCGATGCGCCGGCACCTGATCTCCACGCCCCCGCCGCGCTCGGGCCTGGCTGCCCGGGACTTCGTGGCGGCGCTCGAGGTGTTCGGCCTGGTCGTCGTAGCCACCTTCCCCGTGGTGCTGCCGTTCATGTTCATTCACGAAACGGCGCACGCGCTTCGCCTTTCCAACCTGCTATCCATCGCCACGCTCTTCGTCTGCGGCCACGTGCTCGGACGGCACGCCCGGTCCAATGCCTGGGGATTCGGATTCACCATGGCGGCAATCGGGATCGCGCTGGTGGCGGTGATCGTCGCGCTCGGCGGCTGACGCCGATTTCGCGGCGCGATACTCTCAGGTAACATCTGCGAAAAGCCGAGACGCCATGGCCGAACCCCGACGCGACCTCACGCTGACCGTGCTCGCCGTGCTCTCCCTCGGCGGGCTCATGGCCGCGTCCCTGTGGGTGCTCAAGCCCTTCCTGGGGGCGCTCACGTGGGCGACGATGATCGTCGTGGCGACCTGGCCGCTGCTGCTCAGGGTGGAGAAGGCGGTCGGGAACCGGCGCTGGCTGGCCGTGACGATCATGTCGCTCATCCAGCTGCTCGTCCTCATCGTGCCGCTCTCGGCCGCGATCGCGACGATCGTGGGCAACATTAACACCATCGGCGACTGGATCAAGGCGCTGGGCGATTTCAAAGTGCCCGCACCGCCGTCCTGGCTCGCCGCTCTTCCCCTGCTGGGCGATTCCGCCACGCAGATCTGGCAGGAGGTCGCGACCGAGGGCGTCGAGGTGCTCACCGCGAAGCTCGCCCCCTACGCCGGCAGCCTGAGCAGGCAGTTCGTCTCCGAGATCGGAAATTTCGGCGTGGTGTTCATCCAGTTCCTGCTGACCGTGCTCATCGCGGCGATCCTGTACGCGCAGGGCGAGGGCGCGGCCTCGTGGACGAAACGCTTTGGTGCGCGCCTGGCCGGCAGGCGCGGCGAGCACCTAGTCGCTCTCTCCGGCCAGGCGATACGCGGCGTGGCCCTGGGGGTCGTCGTGACCGCGCTGATCCAGGCCATCATCGGCGGCCTGGGCCTCTTCATCGCCAGAGTGCCGTTTGCAGCCGTCCTGACTGCGGTGATGTTCATGTGCACCGTGGCTCAGATCGGTCCGCTTCCGATCCTGCTTCCCGCCGTCGGATGGCTCTATTGGAGCGGGCGGCCCGGCTGGGGCACCTTCCTGCTGGTGGTCACGCTCATCGCCGCCACGGTCGACAACTTCATCCGGCCGTTCCTGATCAAGAAGGGCGCAGACCTCCCGCTGCTGCTGATCTTCGCCGGCGTGATCGGCGGCCTCATCGGCTTCGGCCTGATCGGGATTTTCGTCGGGCCGGTCGTGCTCGCCGTGACCTACACGCTGCTGCGCGCCTGGATCGAGGAAGGCGACGACCGCCACGGACCGCGCACCGAGGGAGGGTCCTAGGCGCGCCGCGCGCGGCGCTTGCGCGGTCGGGCCGGGGACGCGCTGCGCCTCGAGCGCTTCTTCCACAGACGCTCCGAGGCAATGCGCGCTCCTTCGGTCATCGCGCTGAACTTGGCCCAGACCACGCTTTCGTGGATCTCCTGGGACCCGGCGAAGGTGCCGAAGCCGCAGTCGGCCCCGGCGATCACGTTCTCGCGGCCCACCGCGCCCGCGAAGCGCACGATGCGCTCGGCGATCAGCTGCGGGTGCTCGACCATCACGTTCGACTGGGTGATGACGCCCGGAATGAGCACCGTGCCCTCGGGCAGCCTCACGTTCCTCCACAGGGACCACTCGTGCTCGTGGCGGGGGTTGGCCGCCTCGAAGGAGTAGGCGCCCGCGCGCACCCTGAGGATGATGTCGATGAAATCCTTCAGCTCCATGTCGTGCACGCGCGGGCCGATGTTGATGCCGTAGCAGGTGTGCCAGCGCACGCGCTCGCGCGGGATGCCGCGCAGCGCGTGGTTGAGGGCCTCGATGCGCTGCATCGCCCACTTGCGGATCTCCTTGATGCTCCGGTCCGGGCTGAGGGCGTAGTACGTCGCGATGCGGGGGTCGTCGATCTGCAGGAGCAGCCCCGCGTCGACGATGGCCTGGTATTCCTCGTGCATCGCCTCGGCGATGGCGAAGAGGTAATCCTCGTCGCTCTTGTAGTAGCGGTTCGTCTGCCACTCTTCGATGCCGGCGGGCGAGATCGCGGGAAGGAATGCTTCCTCGACGTTCGTTCCCTCGAGCGCCGCCTTGAGGTTGTCGATGTCGGTCTGCACCTGGGCGTGGCCCTTGTACGAGATCGGCCCGGTGCACTCCATGTGAGGCAGCGAAGCTGCGGGGCTGGGCAGCGCCCGCCCGAACCATTCGTAGAATTCCGGGAACGCCCTGAACTCGCGCGAACCGGCGAACGGGCTGCCGCTGCGTCCGCGGTCGACCTCGAAGCCGGCGAGGCGCTCGTTGACGTAAGGGATGAAGCCCGCCTTGCCCATCTCGCCGTCGTCGATGACGTCGATCCCCAGCTGGATCTGCTTGGCGACGATGCCGGCAACCGCGCTGCGGACGCGTGCCGCATACGCGTTCCGGTCGTAGGGCTCGCCGCGCTCCTTGGCCTGGATGAGCTTCAGCAGATCGGCGGGGCGCGGCAGGCTGCCCGCGTGGGTGGTGAGGATGCGGTCTTTGCTTCGCTTCATCGCCCGGTCTCCAGCTCGGTTTCGATCTTTTTCAGCTCCGCGGCAAGACGCAGCGATCGAGGGAGCGGGACGCCGGCCCTGCCGTACCAGTAGCGCGCGTTCTCCATGTCGCCTTCGAGCCGGTGAACCAGGCCGTGCATGTGGAACGCAAGCTTGTCTTGCAGGTCCATCACCAGCTCGTGCGCCTTCCGCCATTCCCTGCTGTGCAGGTGGGCGAGGGCGAGCCGGCGCTTGTCGCCGATCTTCATGCTAGTCGCGGCCGTCGGTCTTCTCGGAAGGGAATTTCGAGGAGCCGAAGCGGATCACCAGCGTCGCGAGCGCAAGGAGCAGAATCGCGCCGGAAACGACGACGATGCTCGTGTCCATGGTGTTGGGGCTGTCGTGGTGCGCCTGCACGTCGGAAATCAGGAGGCGGGTCAGCGCGGTCATCGCGACGTAGATCAGGAACCGGACGGGCATGTGCTTGGTCTTGAAGTAGATGCCGACCATCGCACCGAGCTCGAGGTAGATGAACAGCAGCAGGATGTCCTCGATGGAGGCGTGTCCCTTGGTCGCCATGCCGAAGAACGCGATCGCCGCCGACCAGACGATGGCGCCGCCGATCGCGAAGAGCGCAAGGTAGTGGAACGCGTCCACCAGGACGTTTCCGAAGGCGTCGGCGACGACGCCCATGCGCTTGTGCGTTGCTTCTGCCCATGTGAGCTTCATCGGTTCCCCCTTTTGCCTGTCTATCTTGCGCCGAATCTGGCGGCGGTCCGTGCCCTCGCCTTGGCCGCCTCGACCTCGCGGTTGCGCGGCTCGGCGTTCGTGACCAAGGACCCGATCAGCGCACGGGCGGCTGCCGTGACTTCCTCGATGGCATGGTTGAACACGACTTCGTTCGTCTTGGATGGGCTCGCGAAGCCGCTCAGCTTACGTACGAACTGCAGGGACGCAGCGCGGATTTCCTCGTCGGTGGCCGGCGGGTCGAAGTTGAACAGGGTCTTGATGCTTCTGCACATGATCGGCTCCGGTGCACGGGTCCTGAATATGATAGCTTGCCTCTTAGGCCTTGATCCGGCTACAATTCATCCCTCGACGACCGCTCCGGCGGTCGTTTGCTTTCAACCCTGCCGCACCGTCCCCGCCGCGTCGCAACGGCGGACTTGAGCGGGCGGCTCCATCCATAGGGAGCCATGATGCGACATTACGAGGTTTGTTTCATCGTGCACCCGGACCAGAGCGAGCAGGTCCCGGCGATGATCGAGCGTTACCGCGCAACGGTGACCTCGAGGAACGGCAAGATCCACCGGCTCGAGGACTGGGGCCGCCGACAGCTCGCGTTTCCGCTCGCCAAGGTCCACAAGGCGCACTACGTGCTCATGAACATCGAGTGCGACTCGGAGACCTTGGGCGAGCTCGAGCATTCCTTCAAGTTCAACGACGCGGTGCTGCGCCACCTCATCATCAAGATGGAGCGCGCCTGGACGGCGCCCTCGCCGATGATGAAGGAGGAGAAGTCCAAGTCGGTGCTGAACCCGGGCGAGGCGCCGCGCACCGAAGCGCCGCGCACCGAAGCGCCGCGCGCGGAGGCACCGAAGCCCGTGGAGCCGGCGAAAGTCTGACGCGTTGGCGCAGGCCAACCGGGTGACGGTGTCGGGCAGGCTCATCGAGCTGGACGCGCTGCGGCACACGCCGGCGGGCGTGCCGGTGATGAAATTCCGGCTCCAGCACGACTCGGAGCAGGTGGAAGCCGGGGCCGCACGGAAGGTGAGCTGCGAGATTGCAGCGGTGGCGTTCGAGCGCGAAGCGACGCTCCTCGCCGCGGCGAAACTGGGCAGCGATGTGAAGGTAACGGGATTTCTGGCCGCAAGGAGCCGCACCAGCCGTGCGGTGGTGCTGCATGCGACCGGGGTCGAATTCAAAGGAGACTGACATGCCCCCACCGAGAGGTCGAGGCGGATTCAAAGGCAAGGGTAAGGGCAAGGGCCGCGACGGCAAGCGCGACCAGAAGGGCGCGAAGCAGCTGTTCAAGCGCCGCAAGTTCTGCCGCTTCACCGCGGAGAAGATCGAGTGGGTCGACTACAAGGACGTCGATCTGCTGAAGGATTTCATCGGCGAGAACGGCAAGATCATCCCTGCCCGGATCACGGGCACGCGCACGCACTACCAACGCCAGCTGTCGGCGGCGGTCAAGCGCGCTCGCTACATGGCCCTGCTGCCGTACACCGACCTTCACTGAGAGGCGCCATGCAAGTCATTCTATTGGAGAAGGTCGTCAACCTCGGTGGCCTCGGCGACGTGGTCAAGGTGAAGGACGGCTACGCGCGCAACTACCTCCTGCCCCAGGGCAAGGCGACGCGGGCGACGCCCGAGAGTCTCGCCGAGTTCGAGAAGAAGCGCGCGGCGCTCGAGCAGGCCCAGTCCCAGTCCCTCGTCGCGGCGCAGGAAAAGGGCGCCAAGCTCGACGGTCTGATGGTGCAGATCACCCAGAAGGCGGGGGTGGACGGTCGCCTGTTCGGCTCGGTCACCAACGTGGATATCGTCGAGGCGCTCAAGTCGCAGGGGTTCGAGGTCGAGCGCGCGATGATCCGCCTGCCGCAGGGTCCGCTGAAGACGGTCGGCGATCACGAGGTGACGGTCGCGCTGCACGCCGACGTCCTGGTGCACATCAAGATCTCGGTGCTGGGAGAGACGGCGCAGCAGTAGGGCTCGCTATCTCCCGCAGAAAGGCCGCGCGCGCGGCCTTTTTTGCTGTAAAGTGGCCGCAATCCGCTCGGCCGCTCCCATGGCTCAGACTGCCTCCCAGGCACCCACCGACTCGCAGCTGCTGAACCTCAAGCTGCCGCCGCACTCGATCGACGCGGAGCAGTCGGTGCTGGGGGGACTGCTGCTCGACAACGCTGCTTTCGACAGGATCGGCGACGTAGTCACCGATTCGGACTTCTACCGGGATGATCACCGCCGCATCTTCCGCCATATCGCGCGCCTGATCGAGCGCGGCAAGCCCGCCGACGTGGTGACGGTCGACGAGGCGATCAAGGCGAGCGAGGACAAGGACAAGACCGGCGGCATCTCCTACCTCGCCGCGCTGGCCGGCAACACGCCTTCGGCGCACAACGTCAGGCGCTACGCGGAGATCGTGCGCGAGTGCGCCGTCCTGCGGAAGCTGATCGAGGTGTCCACCGAGATTGCCGACGGCGCGCTCAACCGCATGGGCAAGGAGGTCGGCCAGCTGCTCGACGAGGCCGAGTCGAAGATCTTCCAGATCGCCGAGGCCGGAGCGAAGACCCGCCAGGGCTTCATGGAGATCCAGCCTCTGCTCACGCAGGTCATGGAGCGGATCGACCTGCTCTACCACAAGGACAACCCCTCGGACATCACCGGAATCCCGACCGGGTACCGCGATCTCGACCGCGACACCTCGGGGCTGCAGCCTGGCGACCTGATCATCATCGCCGGGCGCCCGTCGATGGGAAAGACCGCTCTCGCCCTCAACATCGCCGAGCACGTGGCGGTGGAGAACAAGCTCCCGGTGGCCGTGTTCAGCATGGAGATGTCGGGCAGCCAGCTTGCGATGCGGCTCCTCGGGTCGATCGGCCGGCTCGACCAGCACAAGCTGCGCACCGGAAGGCTTTCGGACGACGACTGGAACCGCCTCACCAACGCGGTCGGCAAGCTGCACGACGCGCCGATACTCGTCGATGAGTCTGGGGCGCTGAACGCGCTCGAGCTGCGGGCCCGGGCGAGGCGCCTTCACCGCCAATACGGCGCGCTCGGGCTCATCATCGTCGACTATCTCCAGCTGATGCAGGCGTCGAGCGAAGGCGAGAACCGGGCGACCGAGATCTCCGAGATCTCGCGCTCGCTTAAGTCGCTCGCGAAGGAGCTCAAGGTCCCGGTGGTCGCCCTGTCGCAGCTTTCGCGCGCGGTCGAGCAGCGCACCGGACCCAAGCGCCCGATCATGTCGGACCTGAGGGAGTCGGGCGCGATCGAGCAGGACGCCGACCTGATCCTCGCGATCTACCGCGAGGAGGTCTATACGCCCGACACGCCGGACAAGGGCATGGCCGAGATCATCATCCTCAAGCAGCGCAACGGCCCCATCGGTACGGTGAAGCTCACTTTCCTCGGCGAATACACCCGCTTCGAGAACTACGCACAGGGCGCTGCGTACTAGCGCCTATTTCATCGCTTCCCAGGCGTCGATCCGGACTCGCGCAACGATCCGAAAATCCCGGCCCAGCGGCTGGACGACGGCGGCTTCGCCCTCAGCGAGGTAGGGCGGCCCGGCGACGCTGTAGAACGGGTTGCCGTGGCTCACTACCACGAGATTGGTCCCGGTCGCAACGGGAGCCGTCAGGATCTTTCTCAGGGGTGCGTAGCGGTCGGACCCGGCCGGCGCCGCGGGTCCGCCGCGGACTTCCTGCATCTTCTCCGCTCGGCCGAACAGCAGCTGCGCGGTTTCCACGGTGCGGCAGAACGGGCTCGCGAGGACGCGGCCGATCGGGATCTTGAGGTCGCGAATCGCCGCGCCGGCCGCGCGCGCCTCGGCGCGCCCCTTGTCGACCAGATTGCGCTGATCGGGGCAGTCCTCATAGCTCTTCATTCTCTCGTCGTTCTGGCTGAAATCGGTCGAAGCGTGCCTGAAGTAGAGGACGTAGCCGCCTTTGCGCAGCTCGGCGAGCAATTGCGCCGCTCCCGGCTCGCGTGTCGGGGTGGCACTGCGCGCAAGTTCCTGCGCCCATGCGGGAATCGCCGCGAACAGGGCGAGCGCAACGAGCAGGGTCCGAACCGGCATGCGCCATTCTCTCCGGAACCTCGCGGCAGGGCTTGACATTTAAATGAGAACCGTTATCATTTGCAGATGCCAGCTGACCCGACTTCGCCCAACACAGAGGGAAATCAAGGACGAGACCTTACACCGTCTGCTTCCTCCGACCCGGTACCAAGCCGGCAGCTGCTGGGGAAAAAGGGTGAGCTGATCATCGAGCACGAGGGACGCGAGTATCGGCTCCGGCGCACCCAGAACGGGAAGTTGATCCTGACCGCCTAGGAACGAACATGCTGCAAATGACCGTATTCACACTGCGTGAAGGCATCGAGGCCTTTCTCATCGTGGCCATTGCCATCGCGTATCTTCGCAAGTCCGGCCGCGACGCCTTGGTCTCGGCGGCCTGGTGGGGTACCGGCGCAGCCGCGGCGCTGTCCATCGTGCTCGGCGTGTTCCTCGCGGAAGTCGCGGTGCTCCCGATCTGGGAAGCCGTGCTCGCGGCGGTTGCGGCCGTCATGGTGATTTCGATGGTCGTCTACATGCTCAGGCATGCGAAGAAGATGCGCGGCGAGATCGGCGGACGCCTCGAGACCGCGGCGACCGGGGCAGGGCCCTGGATCGGAGTGTTCCTGATCGTCCTGCTGATGATCACGCGCGAGGGCATGGAAATGGCGTTCATCGCAGCGACGCTCGCGCGCCAGGCCGAATCGACGCATCTGTTCTGGGGCGCGATCTTCGGCATCACCCTCGCCGGAGCGCTTGCCTGGGGCTGGTCGCGCTACGGGCACCGCATCAACCTGGGACTGTTCTTCCAGGTGACGTCGATATTCCTCGTGCTGTTCGCGCTGCAGTTGCTCATCTACTCGTTCCACGAGGCGACCGAGGCGAACGTGCTGCCGATCGACAACCAGTACTGGCACATCGCCACCGAGCCCTACGGGCCGGAGGGTGCGTACGGCGCGATCCTGACCTATGGGTTGGTGCTGCTGCCCGCGCTCTGGATCGTGTGGTCGATGTTGAGCGACCGGCGCAAGATCGGGCCGGCCGTCTCGGCGAAGACCTGAGGACGCGCCGGCCGGGCGTTGACGAGGCCCGCCTCAGGACTTGGGGCTTCCGCCGATCTGCGACTGCATGTAGTTCTGGATGCCGATCCGCGCGATGAGGTCGAGCTGGATCTCGATCCAGTCGATGTGCTCCTCCTCGCTTTCCAGGATGTCCTCGAACAGCTCGCGCGAAACGTAGTCGCCCGATTCCTCGCAATACGCGATCGCCGCCTTGAGCATGGGATGCGCGTGCATCTCGAGCCTGAGATCGCACTTCAGCGCCTCCTCCGCGCTCTCGCCGACCAGCAGCTTGTTGAGGTTCTGCAGGTTGGGTAGCCCCTCGAGGAACAGGATGCGCTCGATCAGCTTGTCGGCGTGCTTCATTTCATCGACCGACTCTTCGTGCTCATGCTCGGCGAGCCGCATCAGGCCCCAGTTCTCGAACATGCGCGAGTGCAGGAAGTACTGGTTGATCGAGGTGAGCTCGTTGGTCAGCACCTTGTTCAAGTGCTCGATGACCTTCTTGTCGCCTTTCATCGCGGAGGCTCCTCGTGGAGACGTCCGAGAATACCACGCGCAAAAACCGGCGCAGTGGACCGGACCGCCGTGGGAATCAGGCCGCTTGCAGGGAAGCGGGGAGGGCGGCTTCGCGCCGCGCCTCGCACAGCACCTCGCGCGCGCAGCTTGCGCACTTGCCGCAGTCCGACGCGACGCCGAGCTCCCGGCGCAGATCCTTCAGCGTCCTCGCGCCCCGCGAGGCGGCTTCGTGAATGTCGCGGTCGGTCACGCCGTTGCAGAGGCACACGTACATCGTGGAGTCGCCTGGGCTTGTAATGGGAACCATTCTCATTTATATTTGGTCGGCCGTCAAGCGGCAGCATGCGTTCCGGCGCACAGCACCAGTAACTCACTGACATATTGGATAAAGGAGCCAGCCAGTCAGCGTCCCAGCTGAGTTAGCCAGCCATGACCCCATCGCTAGTCAATTCAGCAGGAGACCCAATGAAGAACTCCACCCTAGCCCTGGCCTTGATGGCCGCCTTCGGAGCCACGCCCGTGCTCGGCCAGACCGTCGATGAAAAGCTGCAGATCCTGCAGCAGGAGATCGACGAGCTGAAGGCGCAGCAGTCGGCAAGAACGGCGGCGCCCGCTGCGCCGCCTTCGCCGTCCTCGCCCGACTACGGCTCGATGCTCGACCGCAGCAGCGGTCTGGCGAGCGGCGCGACGAGCTTCGTCGGCTACGGCGAGGCCGGGTACGGCAAGTTTCGCCAGAGCGGCGATGCGACGGCCGACCTCGCGCGTTTCGTCTTCGGCATCAACCATCGCTTCGACGATCAGCTCACGCTCCACTCGGAAGTCGAGTTCGAGCATGCCGTCGTCAGCTCCGAGGACCAGGGCGAGGCCGAGATCGAGCAGGCCTGGGTCAACTACCGCTCGAGCGATGCCGTCAATGTCAAGGGCGGCCTGTTCCTGATCCCGATCGGCATTCTGAACGAAACCCACGAGCCGCCGACCTACTACGGCGTACAGCGCAACCAGGTTGAGACGCGCGTAATCCCCACGACCTGGCGCGAGCTCGGCGCCGGCATGCACGGCGTTCTCGCCGAGAGCTTCAGGTACGACTTCGGCATTACGACCGGTTTCGACTCGGGCAAGCTCGACGACCCGACCACGGGCATCCGCAGCGCGCACCAGGAAGGACAGCTCGCCAACGCGCACGACCTCGCCGTGTACGGCGCGCTGAATTACCGGCGCCCCGGGCTTCTGGTCGGAGGCGGCGTCTTCAGCGGCAATACCGGCCAGAACGGAGCGTCGAACCCGGCGCTGCAGGGCGTGCCCGCCCGATTCGCCCTGTGGGACGTCCACGCGCAATACCGGGTCGCCGGCCTCGATCTCCAGGCTCTGTACACATCGGGCACGCTCGGCGACGCGGACAAGATCACCGCCGCGATGTTCAAGCAAGACCCCGCGACCGCCTTTGCCGCGCCGAAGTCGATGATGGGCTGGTACGCGCAGGCCGCCTATCACGTCTACAAGCGCGGCAATTTCGACGTAGCGCCCTTCGTTCGCTACGAGCGCATCGACATCCGCCAGGCGGAGGACCCGGCGAACGGGCTGTTCTCCGATCCCAGGAACGACGAGCGCATCAGGGTCGCCGGGGTGAATTTCTGGGTTCATCCCCAGGTCGTGCTGAAAGCCGATATCCAGTGGTACACGGCCGACAAGTCCCAGAACCGCTTCGATATCGGCGCTGGGTTCATGTTTTGATGGCTCGGGCCCGGCTTCGCTCTCTCGCCGTACTGACCGTGGCGCTCGCCGCTGCGGCGGCTCGCGGCGAGGTCTATCAGGAGCCGGGCGCGTTTCTCGCGGAGGTGTTCGGCTCCACGCCAGCGCCCAAGGTGCTGTGGCTCACGAAGAATCTGCAGGCGCAGGCGGCCGCGATCCTCGGCCATCCGCCGGCCCAGTTGCGGCAGCGCTACTGGAGCGAGGGACCGAAGAGCGTATGGATCCTCGAGGAGACGGGGAAGGAGGAGCTGATCACCGCGGGCTTCGTCGTCGTCGGCGGAAGCATCGACCACGTGCGCGTGCTGGCGTATCGCGAAAGCCGCGGGCAGGAGGTGCGCCAGTCGTCCTTCCTCGGGCAGTTCAAGGACGCGAAGCTCACCGGCGACAATCGCCTGGATCGCGGCATTGACGGCATCGTCGGCGCGACCCTGTCGGTCGGCGCGATGGAGCGTATGGCGAGGCTGGCGCTCTTCTTCGACCGCCTCAGTCATGAAGGCGGCCGCGGATAGACCATGTCGCCGAAGCTGCTCCTGCTGCTGTTCCTGCGCCGCTGGCATGCGCGCATCGGCTTCGCCGCGGTGATCTTCTTTCTGTTCCTCGCAATCAGTGGGGTCGTGCTGAACCATGCGACCGGGCTCGGTCTGGATTCCCGGTACGTGCACGCGGCGTGGCTCGCGCGCTGGTACGGCATCGCAGCGGAGTCTCCGAAACACGCTTTTCATGCGGGGCGGCACGATCTCGTCGCGGCGAACGGCCGCTGGTTGCTCGACGGGCGGGTCTCGGGCGAGAAATTCCCGCAGCCCGTCGGCCTGGCCGAGATTCCGGGCATGGTGATCGTCGCGAGCAGCGCCTCACTCTATATCTACAGCATGGACGGCGCGCTCGTCGACCGCCTGGAGGGAAGCGCGCTGCCTGGAGCGCCGGTGCAGGCGATTGGGTCGGGCGCCAAGCATCTCGCGTTGCGGACGGAAACGGGCGTCTTCGAGACTCACGACGCACTTTCGTGGCGGCCCGCGCCGCGCGACGCGATCGCCTGGTCGGCGCCCGCCGAGCTGTCCGCGGCCGAGCGTGCGCGCTACGCCGAGCTCCTCGAGCCCGGGGTGTCCGTGCAGCGGCTGCTGCAGGACCTGCACAGCGGACGGTTCGCCGGCCGCTACGGTCCGCTCGTCGTCGATCTTCTCGCGGTATTCCTCGCGCTGCTGTCCCTGAGCGGCGCGTGGCTATTCCTGAAGCCAAAACACCATCACAAGCACCGCCATCACGGGGAGCGGCATTGACCGGAAGCGTGGTCCGGACCGCGCTCCTGCTGATGGCGGGGCTCGTGTTTACCGGCGCGTGCGCAGACGAGTACCGCGCGAGCGCGTACGTCTTCGGCACGATCGTCCAGGTCACCGTGCTCGGCGACGGACCCAAGGACAGGGCGGCCGTCGCGCAAGTCCTCGGCGAATTCGACCGCATGCACCGCGAGCTGCGCGCGTGGGGGTCAAGCGATCTTGTCGCGCTCAACGACGCGATCGCGCGTGGCGAGACGAACATCCGCACCACCGCCGAGATCGCGGCGCTCATCCGGCAGGCGCAGGACCTCGCGGCGCGGTCCGGCGATCTCTTCAACCCCGCCATCGGCAAACTCGTGGGACTCTGGAATTTTCACCGCGACAAGCCGGGAGGGCCCATTCCGGATGCCGGCGAGATCAAGCGATGGGTGGCCGTTCGTCCGCGGATGGAGGATCTGAGTGTCCGCGACAACGAAGTGACGAGCGCGAAC
>Ga0187776_10000664_pt1 | contig 16579 bp, 12 predicted proteins | sample 0216_BV02_MP12_2_FD_132426 | JGI IMG/M metagenome (GOLD analysis project Ga0187776, IMG submission 132426) | Tropical peat soil microbial communities from peatlands in Department of Meta, Colombia - 0216_BV02_MP12_20_MG | ecosystem: Environmental > Terrestrial > Soil > Wetlands > Peat | place...
AACGAGGACGAGGCCGAGGCCGCGATCCGGCGCCTCGTGTCGCAGGGCGTCGAGGCGATCGCGGTCTGCTTCCTGTGGTCGTTCAAGAATCCGGCGCACGAGCGGCGCGTGAAGGCGATGATCAACAACCTCGCGCCTCAGCTCTTCGTGTCGTGCTCGGTCGACATCGCGCCCAAGTGGGGCGAGTACGAGCGCACCACGGCCACGGCGCTCAACGCCTATATCGGGCCGGTGATGGCGAAGTACCTCGGCAACCTCGACCGCCAGCTGAAGGCCTCGGGGTACGCCCAGCCGCTGCAGATCACGCAGTGCGGCGGGGGCTCGATCTCGGTCGATCACGCGATGGAGTCGCCGCTCCTCACGCTCGACTCAGGGCCGGTGTCGGGCGTCACCGGATCGCTGTACCTCGGCAAGCTCATGGGCGTGCCGAACATCATCACCACCGACATGGGCGGCACGTCGTTCGACGTCGGCATCATCCACGGCGGCCAGCCCGAGTACTCCTTCATCTCGAACGTCGTGCAGTACGAGTACTTCCTGCCCAAGGTCGACATCCAGGCGATCGGCTCGGGAGGGGGATCGCTCGCGCGCGTGGACGCGGCGTCGAGGACGCTCGCGGTCGGCCCGGAGTCCGCCGGCGCCGATCCGGGGCCCGCGTGCTACGGCAAGGGCGGAACGGTGGCTACGGTCACCGATGCTGACGTCGTCCTCGGTACCATCAATCCCGACAACTTCCTCGGCGGACGGATCAAGCTCGACAAGGCGAAAGCGGTCGAAGCGGTGCAGCGGGTCGCCGAGCCGCTGGCGCTCTCGCTCTTCCAGGCGGCGGCAGGCATTGCGAGGATCGCCGAGTTCAAGATGGCGGACATCATCCGCAAGATGACCGTCGAGAAGGGGTTCGACCCGCGCGACTTCGTGCTCTTCGCCTTCGGCGGCGCCGGGCCCGCGCACGCCGGGGTGTTCGCAAGAGAGCTCGGCGTGCAGAAGGTCGTGATCCCGCAAAAGGAGATCGCCTCGACCTGGTGCGCGTTCGGCGCGGCCTCGGCCGATATCCTGCACGTCTACGAGCAGGTCGACATCCAGACGAGCCCCTTCGAGGCGGACCGCGTCAACGATGTGCTCGCCGGCCTCGAGGCGAAGGCGAACGCGCAGATGGACAAGGACGGCATCGAGAAATCGCGCCGGCGCTTTTCCTTTTCGCTGGACATGCGCCACCGCGGCCAGATCAACGAGGTCGAGGTGATGCTCCCCGAGCGCCGCGTGAAAGGCGCGTTCTTCGGGCCGCTGCGCGAGCGCTTCACCGAGCGCTACGAGCAGCTCTACGGCCGCGGCTCGTCGTACGCCGACGCGCGCCTCGAGATCGTGACGCTGCGCCTGCGGGCGACCGCCGCGACGCCGCGCCCGAAGCTGTCGGCATCGAGAAAGCTGAGCGCGAAGATCGACGCCAAGGCGAGGCGCGGGAAGCGCAGCGTATACTGGGCCGAGCCGCGAAAGAGCGTCGCCACCCCGGTCTACGACGGCGCCTTGCTGGTACCTGGCAACGCGATCAAGGGACCGGCGGTGATTGAGACGACGGACACGACGGTGGTCGTGCACCCGGGGCGCGCGCTCAAGGTGGATAAGTTCGGCAATTTCGAAATCCTGTTCGGGAAGTAGGCCCATGCCCAAAGTCAGCGAGATGAAGGACGCAGTCTTCGACGGCCGCAAGATGGGGTACGTTCCGCCAAAGAAACTGAAGATCTCGCCGAAGCTCAAGCTGCATCGCAAGGCCGCGAAGAAGATCGACCCGATCACGTATGAAGTGATCCGCCACAGCCTGTGGCACGTGAACGAGGAGCACGGCGCGACGATCCAGCGCCTGTCCGGCTCGCCGGTCGCGATGTACGCGCTCGACCTGAACCCGTCGATACTGACCGAGGACGGCGAGTTCATCTACTTCGGACCCTACATGCAGTACATGTCCGGGGTGACCGACACCCAGGTGAAGTGGGCGCTCGAGTACCGCAGCGACAACCCCGGCATCCGCGACGGCGACATGTTCCTCGCCAACGACCCGTGGGTGGGCGCGGCGCACCAGCAGGACGTGATGCTGATCTGCCCGGTGTTCTGGAAGGGCGAGCTGTTCTGCTGGGTCACGAACTGCCTGCACCAGTACGACCTGGGCGGTATCACGCCCTCGTCCTTCTGCGGCGGCGCCCGGGACGCGTTCGACGAGGGCATGTGCATCCCGCCGGTGAAGATCGTCGAGGGCAACGAGATCCGCCGCGACATCGAGGAGCTGTACCTGCGCTCCTCGCGCAAGCCCGAGGCCGTGGCGCTCGATTTCCGCGCCCAGCTCGCCGGCAACATCACCGCCCGCGACCGGGTGCTGGCGCTCGTGCGCCGCTACGGCCCCGAGGTGGTGAAAGGCGTGATGCGCAGGATCCTCGACAACGGCGAGCGCGCCTTCCTCGCGAAACTCAAGCGCCTCCCCGACGGCGTATGGCGCGAGCGCACCTACGTCGAGTGCTGCCGCCCCGGCGACCGCCGCACTCACCGCGTGATGCTGACGCTGCGCAAGAAAGGCACAAAGCTCGTGTTCGAGAACGAGGGCAGCGCGCCCCAGGACGGCGCGATGAACGCGACCTACTCGGGCTGGCGCGGCTCGATCATGGTCGCGTTGAACCAGCTCCTGTGCTGGGACCAGTACTTCTCGATCGGCGGCGCGCTGCGCCACGTCGAGTTCGATCCGACGCCGGGCACCTTCAACTGCGCCAACTTCCCCGCCTCGGTGTCGACCGCGCCGGTGCAGGCGATGGAGATCTCGCTCTACCCGGCGTACAACGTGCTCTCGAAGATGATCCACAGCGACCCCGCGATGCGCCGGGACATCATGTGCATCGGCGGAACCAGCCAGTGGCCGGCGACGATCTTCCGCGGCACCGACCAGTGGGGCGAGCGCTATGGGTATCTCCTCGTCGATCCCATCGGCGGGGCGATCGGCGCCTTTGCGACGGGCGACGGGATCTCGACCGGCGGGCAGTCGCGGACGCCGATCTGCAAGCTCCCGAACGTCGAGCACACCGAGCAGACCTTCCCGCTGCTCTTTCTCTACCGCAAGGAAGTGGTCGATTCGGGCGGCGCGGGCCGCAACCGCGGCGGCCTGTCGGCCGAGTCCTGCTTCATCCCGCACCACACGGACGTGATCACCCAGGACACGCTGTCCTCGGGCAACGCCATGCCGACCTCCCCGGGGATGATGGGAGGCTATCCGGGCTCGGTGAACGTCTACAAGTTCAAGCGCGCGACCGACGTGTTCGATCGCCTCGCGAAGCGCGAGATTCCGACCGACATCGCGCAGGTGGAAGGCGAAGACGTCACCCTGCAGCTGCGCCAGGAGAACTTCGTGCAGAAGCCCGAGGACGTGTACGCGGTGATCTGGTCGGCGGCCGGCGGCTTCGGCGACCCGCTCGAGCGCGACCCGCTCAAGGTGCGCGAGGACGTGTTCGACCAGCGCTCGGTCTCGCCCGCCGCGGCGCGCTCGATCTACGGCGTCGTGATCGACCGCGACAGCCTCGATCCGGTCGCGACGAAGAAGCTGCGCGCCGAGATGCGCGCGGCGAACGCGAAGGAGGGCGCGGCGAAGCTCTCGGGCAAGGTGGTCGCGCGCATCACCGACAACCTCGAGGTGCGCCGCGAAAGCGCCGGCCTGCGCTGCGCGTGCGCGAAGTGCGCGGCCGACCTGGGGCCGGTGCGCGACAACTACAAGGACCACTGCGTCAGGCGCGAGTCCGACATCAGCGCCGCCAACCCCAACATCGGCGACTACAGGCGCTACATCGACGACCGCCCGGTGTTCCGGCAGTTCTACTGCCCGGGGTGCGGCGCGCTCGTCGAGAACGAGATCGCGCGCGCCGACGACGAGGTGCTGCGCGACATTGAACTCGACATGCGCGAGCTCGACCTGCGATGACGGCTTCCGCGATCGCGCTCCCGCGCGCGTTCGACTGGAAGTGGATCGTGATCGGCGTGTGCGTGGCCCTGACCGCGTATATCGCGGTGGTGCCGCTCGCGTTCCTCCTGTGGCAGAGCTTCTTCACGCCGCAGACGGCCGCGAAGGCGGCGCGCTTCACGCTGGACAACTACGCCCAGGCCTACGGCTCGGCCGACACGGCGAGGCTCTTCTGGACCTCGCTCCAGTTCGCGTTCGGCGCCTCGCTGTTCTCGTTCTCCCTGGGGACCGCGCTCGCCTGGATGAACGAGCGCACCAACACGCCGTTCAAGACGCTGTTCTTCGCGCTGTCGATCATCCCGCTGGTGATCCCCGGGATCCTGTTCACGGTCGCGTGGATTCTCCTCGGCAGCCCCAAGATCGGCATCGTCAACCTCGCGCTCCGGGACTGGCTGGGCCTCGAGAAGCCGCTCTTCAACGTCTACTCGATCTGGGGAATGATGTGGGTCGACGGCCTGCACTATTCGCCCATGGCCTTCCTGCTGATGACCGCGGCCTTCCGCTCGATGGACCCGTCCCTGGAGGAGTCCGCGACCATGTGCGGAGCGGGCATTCTCCAGACGGCGCGGCGCATCACGCTGAGGCTCGCCTGGCCGGCGATCCTCGCGACGCTGCTCGTTCTCTTCGTGCGCGCGATCGAGTCCTTCGAGGTGCCGGCGCTGCTCGGGTTGCCGGTCGGTATCCACGTGTTCACCTCGGCGATCTACCAGGCAGTGCAGCGCTACCCGAGCCAGATCGGCCTTGCATCGGCCTACGGGATGACGCTCCTCGTGATCACCTCGATCGGCGTGTACTTCGTGTCGCGCCTCTCCAGCCGCGGCAGCCGCTATGCGACGATGACGGGCAAGGGCTTCCGCCCCCGCACGCTCGACCTCGGCCACTGGCGCTGGGTGTGCGCGGGCGCGTTCGTTCTGTACTTCCTGATGATCGTGGTGCTGCCTTTCGCGGTGCTGCTCTGGTCCTCGTTCCAGAAGTTCTATTCGGTGCCGTCCTGGCAGGCGCTGCACAGCCTCACCCTCGATCCGTACCGCTTCATCTTCAGCTATCCAAACCTGCCGGGCACGGTGTGGAACACGCTCGTGCTCTCCTTCGGAAGCGCGACGCTCATCATGCTGGTCACCTCGGTGATCTGCTGGATCGTCGTGAAGACGAAGGTCCCCGGGCGCTGGCTGCTCGACAACGTCGCTTCGCTCCCCATGGTCTTTCCGGGCCTCGTGCTGGGGCTCTCGATCATGATCTTCTATCTCAACGTCGACGTCGGCGTCTACGGCACGATGTGGATCATGTTCATCGCCTACGTGACGCGCTTCATGCCCTACGGGCTGCGCTACAACACCGCGTCGATGCTGCAGATCCACAAGGAGCTCGAGGAATCCGCGGCGATGAGCGGCGCGTCCTGGGGCACGACCTTCGTGCGCGTGGTCCTTCCGCTGCTCAGGCCGGGGCTCGTCGCCGGCTGGATCTACGTGATGATCGTGTCGATCCGCGAGCTCTCGAGCTCCATCCTCCTCTACAGCCCGGGCACCGAGGTGCTTTCGATCACGATCTGGGAGCTTTGGGAGAACGGCCAGTACGTCGAGCTGTCGGCGCTGGGCGTGCTCTTCATCGTGGCGCTCTTCATCCTCGTGATGGCGGCCCATTGGCTGGGCGGCAAGTTCGGCGTGAAGGAATAGGCGCGTGCTCAGGGTCGAGGGCCTCAACACCGAGTATCCGAACGAGCGCGGCGAGGTCGTGCGCGCCACGCAGGACGTGAGCTTCGAGGTGCCGCAGGGGCAGCTCTTCACCCTGCTCGGCCCCAGCGGCTGCGGAAAGACGACGACGCTGCGCTCGATCGCGGGCCTTGAGCGGCCGAGCTCGGGGGAGATCAGCGTCGGCGGCCGGGTCGTGTACTCGGGCAGCCGCAACGTCTTCGTCGCCCCCAACCGCCGAGGCTTCGGCATGGTGTTCCAGTCCTACGCCATCTGGCCGCACATGAGCGTGTTCCAGAACGCGGCCTTCCCCCTCGAGGTCGGCGCGCGGCGCCTCGGACGGGCCGAGATCCGCGACAGGGTCATGCGGGTGCTCACCGCGGTGCAGCTCGAGGCCTTCGCCGGGCGCGAGGCGACCAAGCTCTCCGGCGGCCAGCAGCAGCGCCTTGCGCTCGCCCGCGCGCTCACCATGGAGCCGCAGCTCCTTCTCCTCGACGAGCCGCTCTCCAACCTCGACGCGAAGCTGCGCGAGCGCATGCGCTTCGAGCTGAAGCGCCTGCAGCGCGACCTGAAGATCACCACGGTCTACGTGACGCACGACCAGAGCGAGGCGCTGGCGCTCTCGCATTCCATCGCGGTGATGAACGAGGGACGAATCGAGCAGATCGGCACGCCGCGCGATATCTACGAGAAGCCGCGCAGCCGCTTCGTCGCGGACTTCGTCGGCACGACGAACTTCATCGAAGGGGAGATGCTCGCGGGCGGGAGGGCGAGCACTGCGATCGGCGACATCGAGATCGGCGCGGGGGAGCTGCGCGAAGGCGACCGCGTGCTGCTGTCGGTGCGGCCCGAGGACGTCGACCTGTCCGAGATTCGCCCCGAGGGCGTCAACGTGTGGGAGGGAAAGGTCGACCAGAAGGTGTTCCTCGGCGAGTTCGTCGACTTCCAGGTCAGGCTCGGCGGCCGCATCCTGCTCTCGCGACGGCATCCGTCGCTGCGCACACCCATCGGCGGGGCGATCTTCGTACAGCTCCATCCTCAGAAGTGCGTGGCGTTCAAGGCCTAGGCCACGCCCTCGTTGACAGGGCGGCGGCCGCGGCGTAGAAGTCCCGCCTCATGAAGCCCTTTCTCGCCCTGGCGTTCCTGGCCGCCGCGATCTCCGCGCACGCCCAGGTCGAGCCGAACGGCGCCGCCGCCGTCGCCCTCTATGCCGGCCCCGACCGGCTGCAGAGGCTGATCGAGGGCGCGAAGAAGGAGGGCGAGCTCAACCTGTATACCTCGGCGCAGGCCGACGACATCGGAGCCGTCGGCGCGGCGTACGAGAAGAAGTACGGCGTGCGGGTCAACATGTGGCGCTCGAGCTCGGAGAAGGTGCTGCAGCGCGCTGTTGCGGAGGCGCGTGCCAACCGGCACACGATGGACGTCGCCGAGACCAACGGTCCCGAGATGGAGTCGATGCACCGGGAGGAGATCCTCCAGCTCGTGAAGTCGCCCTATCTCGCCGAGCTGATCCCGCAGGCGCTGTTCCCTCACGGCGAATGGGTCAGCACGCGCATGAACGTGTTCGTGCAGGCGTACAACACCAAGGCGGTCAGGAAGCAGGATCTCCCGAAGTCCTGGGAGGACCTGTTCGATCCGAGATGGAAAGGCAAGCTCGGCATCGAGCAGGAGGACGCCGACTGGCTCGCGGGCATGATGGGCGAGCTGGGCGAGGCCCGCGGCACGAAGGTCTTCAGGGACATCGTCGCGAGGAACGGCATGTCGATGCGCAAGGGCCACACCCTGCTCGCGCAGCTGGTGGTGTCGGGCGAGGTGCCGCTCGCGCTCACGGTATACAACTACAAGGCCGAGCAGCTCAAGCGCAAGGGCGCGCCGATCGACTGGTTCGCCATCGGGACGGCGATCGCGCGGCCGAACGGCGTCGGCGTCGCGCGCGCGGCGCCTCATCCCCATGCCGCGGTGCTCTTCTACGACTTCGAGATCAGCGAGGAGGGCCAGAAGATCCTCGCGCAGCGCGATTTCGTGCCCACGAACCGGAAAGTCGACAGCCCGCTCAACAAGCTGCCGCTCAGGTTCGTCGACCCGAGCGTCACGCTCGACCAGTACGACAAGTGGGTGAACCTCTACCAGGACATCTTCGGAGCCGGCGCGCGCTGATGCTTCGCTGGATCCCGCTCCTCGCCCTCGCCTCCGCCCAATGCGCGGCGGCGCAGGCCCTCTTCGATTACGCCGGCCCCGACCGCATGGAGCGGATCGCCGCGGCCGCGAAGAAGGAGGGCACCCTCACGATCTACACCACCTTCGCCGAGAAGGACCAGCCGGCGCTGTTCGGTCCCTTCGAGGCGAAATACGGAGTGAAGGTGGTCGTCTGGCGCGCGGGAACCGACAAGGTCCTGCAGCGCACGGTGGCCGAGGCCAGGGCGGGAAGATACAGCGTCGACGTGATCCACTTCGGCGCGCCGGAGATGGAAGCCCTGTCGCGCGAGAAGATCCTGCAGGCGGTGAATTCCCCTGTGCACAAGGACCTGCATCCGGGGTCGGTGCCCGCCCACCGCGAGTGGGCGGCGACGCTGCTCTCGGTGTGGGTGCAGGCGTACAACACCAACCTCGTCCGCAGGCAGGACCTGCCGAGGACCTACGCCGACCTGCTCGACCCGCGCTGGAAGGGCAAGCTCGGCATCGAGGCGAAGAACGAGGACTGGTTCGCGTCGGTGGTCGACGTCATGGGCGGCGGCGAGAAGGGGCTGAAGTTCTTCCGCGACCTCGTCGCGAGGAACGGCCTCTCGCCGCGCACCGGGCACACGCTGCTCAACAACATGGTGATCGCGGGCGAGGTGCCGCTCGCGCTCGACATCTACAACTACATGCCGGAGCAGGCGAGGCGCAAGGGCGCCCCGATCGGCTGGTTCGCGCTCGAGCCGGCGATCGCGCGCTCGAACGCGATCGGCATCGCGCGCCGCGCCCCGCATCCGAACGCGGCGCTGCTGTTCTACGAGTACATGCTGGGCGTCGAGGGGCAGCGCGTCCTCGCGAAGATGGACTACGTTCCCTCCAATACGAAGGTCGCCTCGCCCCTGACGGGAGTGAAGATCCTGCAGACCGATCCGATCCGCACGCTCGACGAGAGCGACAAGTGGAAGGATCTTTTCGAGCAGATCGTCCTGAATCCTTCGAGGAATTGAGCCGGGTCTGGTAACATTGCGCGCTTGTCATGAGCGTCGCCGTCGCCGTTCCCGAAACTCCGCGCGGATCCTTCCGCGAAATGTGGCTGATCACCCTCGGCCACGCGCTCACGCACTGGTATCCCGCGACCTTCTATCTGCTGCTGCCCATCATCGGCAGGGAGCTGGGCCTCTCCTACAGCCAGATCGGCCTCATCATGACCTGCCAGTACATCGCGGGCGCGGTGGCGAACATCCCGGGCGGCGTGCTCGTCGACACCGTGGGCCGGAAGGGCGTGCTCATGGCGACCTCGCTCTTCTGGGTCGGCTTCCCGTACCTGCTGATGGGCTTCGCCCACAGCTACCTGATGCTGCTCGGCTGCGTCGCCCTCGTGGGATTCGGCAACAGCCTGTGGCACCCGACCGCGATCCCCACGCTCGCGCGGCGCTTCCCGGACCGCAAGGGCCTGGTGCTCTCGCTGCACAGCATGGGCGGCAACGTCGGCGACGCGATCGCGCCGCTCGCGGTGGGCGCGCTGCTCTCGGTGCTCACCTGGCGCCAGGCGGTGGTGCTCAACGTGGCGCCGGGGATCCTGCTCGCGCTCCTCATCTTCCTGTTCCTGGGAACGATGCAGCTCGGCGCGAAGAAAGCCGCGCCGGCGGGCGGACAGTCGCTGCGCGACTATTTCCGCGGGCTGCCCGAGCTGTTCTCCAACCGCGGCCTCGTCGTCCTCGCCTCGAGCTCCGCGTTCCGCTCGATGACCCAGAACGCGCTCCTCACGTTCCTGCCGGTCTACCTCGCCTACGAGCTCGGCTACTCGCCCTTCTGGGTGGGCGCGTGCATGTTCGCGCTGCAGGCCGCGGGCTTTGCCGCGGCCCCGGTCGCCGGGCACCTCTCCGACCGCATGGGCCGCAGGAGCGTGATGATGACCAGCATGGCGATGACCGCCGTGGTGCTGCTGTTCATGGCGCTCGCCGGGAAGTCCGCCGCGTTCGTGTTCTTCGTCACCATCCTCGGATTCTTCCTCTACGCGATCCGCCCGGTGCTGCAGGCCTGGCTGCTCGAGACGACGCCGAAGAACATGGGCGGAACGAGCATCGGCGTGCTCTTCGGCGCGCAGGCGCTCGGCTCCTCGGTGGGGCCGGTGCTCGGCGGGATGGTCGCGGACCGCTACGGCCTCTCGTCGGCGTTCACCTTCCTCGCGGTCACGATCGTTATCGCGAACCTGTTCATCTTCTTCATGCCGAAGGACGCGACGCGCGGTCCCTGACCGAAAGTACGCCGCCCGCGAACAGGAAGGCGGCATTCGCCCAGAACACTGGCGCCAGCCCGAACAGGGTTCCGATCCCGCCGAACACTACCGGGATCGCGATCTGCGTGATCTTGTTCACCGTGAGCCGCATCCCAAGCGCCTCGCCCGAGCGCCCCGGCGGGGCATGGTGGTAGGTGAGCATGATGGTGAGCGGCTGGGCCGAGCCCAGGCCCAGCCCGAGCAGGAAGGCGACGAGCACCAGCATGGGCACGCCGGAGAGCAGCGGAAAGAGCGCGTAGGTCGCGGCCGCGACGAAGAGCGAAGCGGTCAGAACGCCGGTCTCGGAGTAGCGCCGCGCGAGATCCTGCATCGCGAGGCGCACCACGAAAGCGGCCGCCGCGTACGCCGAGAGCACGAGGCCGATCCCGGTTGCCGACAAGCCGACCGATCTCCCGTAGATCGGCATGTAGAAGGAGAACAGCTCGATGCCGGTGAGCGCGGCGCCGCTCATCAGGAGCGTTCGCCGCAGCGGGGCCTCCCGGAGCAGGTCCAGCGTGCGCCCGGCCGCCTTTTCCTCGCCGTGCTCGCTGCGCTCGGGCATGCGGTGGCGGAAGAGGAGTGAGAGCAGCACCACGGCGATTGACATCGAAGCGAGCACGACATAGCTCGCGCGGTAGCCGAGCGCGTCGATCGAGAAGCCTGCGAGCGACGGCCCGATGAGAACGGCGATCGAGGCGCCGAGCGAGAACGTGCTGAAGTTGGCGGTTCGCGCCTCGGGACCGCCGATCGACCCGACCGCGTTCTGGATCGACACCTGCACGAAGATCTGCCCGAGACCGATCAGGGCCGGGCAGGCGAGCAGCGTGAACAGGTCCTCGTACAGGGCCGGGAGCAGCAGCGCGAGCGCCATCCCCGCCGAGCCGAGCACGATGGGCACGCGCACGCCGACCCGGTCGGAGACGCGCCCTGCGTAGACGGCGAGCAACAATGGAAACACCGAGAACAGCGCGGCGAGCACCCCCACCATGAAGGAATTCGCGCCGAGCTGCAGGGCGGTGAGCGACACCAGCACCCGGCTGCCGCGAAGCGCGATGTTGGAGAAAACCGACAGGAGTACGACGAAATAGACCGATGGAGCGCCCGGCGGCGGCATTCGGCAAGTCTAGCGCAGGGTGGGCAGTGGGCTGCGGTCCGGCTTGACAAATCGCGCCTTGCTTTCATAATCGCCGGTCAGGCCCACGGGAGGGCCGCGAGGCGGGGACGATCGCCTCAGCACATTCGGCAGTCCAATCTAGGAGGAGACATGAGAGGCAATTCTGTTCTGACCACTCTGGCGCGCTGGCTGGGGGCTCTCGCGCTCGGCCTCGTGCTCGCAGGCACGGCGCTCGCGCAGCAGCCGCTCCGAATCGGCTTCGGCATGAGCCTCACCGGGCCGCTCGCCGGCAACGGCAAGGCCGCGCTGATCGCCATGGAGATCTGGAAGGACGACGTCAACGCGAAGGGCGGCATCCTCGGTCGCAAGGTCGAGTTCGTCTACTACGACGACCAGACCAACCCGGCGACGGTGCCCGGCCTGTACACCAAGCTGCTCGACGTCGACAAGGTCGACCTGGTCGTGTCCGGCTACGGCACCGCGGTGATCGCGCCGGCGATGCCGCTGATGATGCAGCGCAACCTCATGTTCATGACGCTGTTCGGGCTGAACGTGAACTCGAAGTTCAACTACGACCGCTACTTCCAGATCATGCCCGCCGGACCCGAGCCCGCGGTAGGCTGGACGCGCGGCTTCTTCGAAGCCGCGATGACCATGAACCCGAAGCCGAAGACGATCGCGCTGGTGGGCGCCGACGCGGAATACCCGCACCTCGCGCTCGAGGGCGCGCGCGTGCACGTAAAGCGCCTCGGCCTCAAGGTCGTGTACGACAAGAGCTACCCGCCCAACACGACCGACTATTCGCCGATCGTCCGCGCGATCCAGGCGACCAACCCGGACCTCGTCTACCTCGCCTCGTATCCGCCGGATTCCGCCGGCATGGTGCGCGCCGTCAACGAAGTCGGCCTCAAGACGCGCATGTTCGGCGGCGGGCTGGTCGGCCCGCAGTTCGCGGCGCTGAAGACCGCGCTCGGGCCGCTCCTCAACGGCGTTGTGAACTACGAGCTGTATGTGCCGGACGTCTCCGGCAAGTTCCCCTTCCTCGAGGCATTCCTGAAGAAGTATCAGGAGCGCGCCGCGAAGGAGGGCGTGGACCCGCTCGGCTACTACCTGCCGCCGTACGCCTACGCGATGATGCAGGTCCTCGACCAGGCGATCACCGCGACCAAAGGGCTGGACAGCGGAAAGCTCGCCCAGTACATGCACACGCACACCTTCGACACCTTCGTCGGCAAGGTGGGCTTCGCCAAGAACGGCGAATGGTCGGAGCCGCGCGTGATGATGGTGCAATTCCACGGCATCAAGGGCAACGTCATCGACCAGTGGAAGCAGCCCGGCCTGGTGACGGTGCTCGAGCCCGGACCGTACAAGACCGGAACGGTCAAGGCGCCCTTCCAGGACGCGAAGAACTGAGCATCGAAGCGTAACTGGACGAAACCGGCGGGCGATCCCCGCCGGTTTTGCTTTGCCTCATGGAAGCATCGACGGCGCTGGTCATCAACGCCATCATCGCGGGCCTGCTGCTCGGCGGCTTCTACGCCGCCGTCAGCGTCGGCATCTCGATCTCCTTCGGCATGCTCGACGTGGTCAACATCGCGCACCCGGCGTTCATCATCCTCGGGTCCTACGTCGCCTACTTCGTCAACGACCGCTTCGGCTTCGACCCCATACTGGTGTCGGTCGTGCTGTCGCCGCTGTTCTTCGCGCTCGGCATGGCGCTGTACCGGATCTACTACGTGTGCTTCGAGAAGCGCGGACAGGAGTCGCTGCGAGGGCTCGCGTTCTTCTTCGGCATCCTCTTCATCACCGAGGTCGCGCTGGTGCTCGTCTTCGGCGTGGACTACCGCCTGGTGAGCACCGCCTACGGCGAGGTCACCTGGCGGGCGGGCGACATCGATTTCCCCATGCGCCTGGTGGTCCCCTTCTTCGTATCGGTCGCGATGGTGGTCGGGGTGCAGCTCTTCCTCACCCACACCTTCTTCGGGCGCGCGGTGCTCGCCGTCGCGCAGGACCAGCTCGCGCTGCGCCTCATGGGGGTGAATCCGGTGCGCGTCAAGGAGCGCGCGTTCGCGCTGTCGATCGCGACCGCCGGCGTGGCGGGCGCTTTCCTCATCGTCATCCAGCCGGTGCAGCCGTCGATCGGCCGCGAGTACATCGGCCTGGTGTTCGCGGTGTGCGTGCTCGGCGGCATGGGCTCGATCTGGGGAACGCTGATCGGGGCGCTGGTGCTCGGCCTCGCCGAGTCGTTCACGTCGACGTTCTTCGGGCCGTCGTGGGCGCCCGCGGTGTCGTTCGGGCTGCTGCTCGCGACGCTCGCGTTCCGCCCCACCGGGCTGCTTGGAAGATGAGTGGGACGATGAGCAACGGCAAGTTCGCCGTCGTCGCTATTGCGGTCGCGATCGCCTTCGCCGCCGCGAGCCAGCTCGTCCCCAACGAATATTTCTTCACCGCGGCCTACGTGGTGCTGCAGTTCGTGATCCTCGCGACCGCCTGGAACATCCTCGGCGGCTACACCGGCTACGTGAACTTCGGCTCGGCCGCCTTCTTCGCGATCGGCGCCTACTCGACCGTGGTGCTCTACAACGCGGCGAAGGCGCCGCTCCTCGTGATGATCGTCGCCGGGACCCTGGTCGCCGGGCTGCTGGGCCTGGGCCTGGGCTACCTGACGCTGCGCCTACGCGGGGTGTTCTTCGCGATCGCGTCTCTTGCGCTGGCGGTCGTGCTCTACACGTTCATCGTGAACTGGGACTACGTCGGCGGAGCGCGCGGCGCCTACGTGCTGCAGCCGCGCGAGGTGCCTTTCGGCCTGCCGCGCTACATCCACCTGTTGTACATCGTCCTCGTGCTGCAGGCCGCGGTGGCGCTCGTGGTCGCGCGCGCGATCGAGAAATCCACGATCGGCCGCGGGCTCGCGGCGATCCGCGACGACGAGCTCGCCGCCGAGTGCTCGGGCGTGCCCACGCTGCGCCTCAAGATCTTCTCGGCGACGGTGAGCGGGGCGCTGATGGGCATGGCGGGGACCACATTCCCGTTCTATCTCTCCTACATCGAGCCGTCCTCCGCCTTCGGCCTGTCGTACGCGGTCAACAGCATCGCGATGCCGCTCATCGGAGGGATGATGAGCTGGGTCGGGCCGCTGATCGGAGCGGTGCTGCTGGGATCGGTGCAGCAGCTGGTGCAGGTGACCATTTCCTCGGCGTGGAACCTGCTAATCGTCGGCGTCTTGCTGGTGCTGTTCGTCACCCTCGCGCCGAACGGGATCATGGGCTGGGTCGACGCCTGGCGCAGGCGCAGGGACCGGCGGTGAGCGCGGCGATACTCGAGGTCTCCGGCGTGGTGAAGCGCTTCGGCGGATTCACGGCGCTCGACGGCGTGGATTTCACCGTCGCGCCGGGCGAGCGCGTGGGCCTCATCGGACCGAACGGCTCGGGCAAGAGCACGCTCGTGAACTGCATCGCGGGGACGCTCAGGAACGAGGAAGGCCGCATCCGCTTCGAGGGGCGCGACATCCACGCGTATCCCGCGCACCGGCGCATCCGCCTCGGGCTCGCGCGCAGCTTCCAGATCCCCAAGCCTTTCGCGAGCATGAGCGTGCTCGACAACCTGTGCGTGCCGCTGCTCTACGCGGCGAAGGGAGGCGAGGCGCGCCGCGCCGCCGACGAGGCGCACGGCATCCTGCGCCAGGTGGGCCTGGAGGAGAAGGCGCACGCGATGTCGGGCGGCCTCACGCAGGTCGACATGAGGAAGCTCGAGCTCGCGCGCGCCATGGCGGCGAAGCCGAAGCTCCTGATCTCCGACGAGGCGATGGCCGGGCTGTCGACCTCCGAGGTGGACGACATCCTCGCCCTCCTCATGGGCCTGAAGGCGCAGGGCGTCGCGGTGATCATGATCGAGCACGTGATGCGGGCCGTGATGAAGTTCTCCGAGCGCATCGCGGTGCTGGTCGCGGGGCGCAAGATCGCCGACGGCGATCCGCAGACCGTGGTCGGGACGCCCGAAGTCGTGAAGGCGTACCTAGGTGAATAGCATCTCGGTCGAGAACCTCTGCGCCGGCTACGGCTCGGTGCAGGTGCTGGACGGCATCTCGCTCGCGGTGAACGACGGCGAGACGGTGACGCTGCTCGGCACCAACGGCAACGGCAAGAGCACCCTCATGAAATGCATCATGGGCATCGTGCGGCCGACGAGCGGCAGCGTGCGCGCGGTGATCGACGGCGCCGAGCACGACCTCGTCGGGCGCTCGCCCGAGGAGATCGTCGAGCTGGGGATCTCGCTCGTCCCGGAAGGGCGGCGGCTCTTCCCGAAGCTCACGGTCGAGGAGAACCTGCTGCTCGGCGCGTCGCGCAGGACCGCGCGCGCGGCGATGGCGAAAAACCTCGCCTTCTGCTTCGAATGCTTCCCGCGCCTCGCCGAGCGCCGCCGGCAGCTCGCCGGCAGCATGAGCGGCGGCGAGCAGCAGATGCTGACGCTCGCGCGCGCGCTCATGACCGCGCCCAAGATCCTGCTCGTCGACGAGCCTTCGGTGGGCCTCGCGCCCATACTGGTGATCCACACCATCGACAAGATCCGCGAGCTGAAGGAGAGCTACCGGCTCACGGTGCTCATGGCCGAGCAGAACTTCAACCAGGCGATCCGCATCGCCGACCGCGGCTACGTGATCGTGCACGGGCGCATCGAGTACCAGGGCGGCTCGCGCGAGGACCTCGCCAACAACGAGCTGATCCACAAGCTCTACATGGGGCTCTAGAATCGGGGGCGCGATGCCCGACCTGAGCTTCCTCACCCAGACCTCGACCCTGCCCTGGATCCTCGGCGCGACGATCCTGATCGCGCTCGGCCTGATCCTGATCCTCGCGGGGCTCACGGCGCTCTTCGCGCTGCATCCCTTGCGTTTCATGACGCGCATGCTGCTGGGGCTGCTGCTCATCGCGCTGGGGCTCCTGGAAGGCACGATCACCATCGGCGTCCAGGGCTACCGCGCGCTCACGCAGGAGGAGCTCGCCGCGCGCATCTCGATAAAGCCCTACGCGCCGCAGCGCTTCACCGCGAGGATCGTCTTTCCCGATGGGCGCATCGCGAGCTACTCGCTGTCTGGCGACGAGATCTACGTGGATGCGCGCGTCCTCAAGTGGCATCCGCTCGTCAACATGCTCGGGCTCACCACCGCCTACGAGCTCGACCGCATCGGCGGGCGCTACCGCGACGTCGATCAGGAGAAGTCGGAGGCGCGCACGCTGTATTCGCTTGGGAAGGACAAGCCGGTGGATCTGTTCGCGCTGCGCAAGCGCTTTCCCTTCCTCGAGCACTTCGTCGACGCGACCTACGGCTCGGCG
>Ga0187776_10000665_pt1 | contig 16575 bp, 17 predicted proteins | sample 0216_BV02_MP12_2_FD_132426 | JGI IMG/M metagenome (GOLD analysis project Ga0187776, IMG submission 132426) | Tropical peat soil microbial communities from peatlands in Department of Meta, Colombia - 0216_BV02_MP12_20_MG | ecosystem: Environmental > Terrestrial > Soil > Wetlands > Peat | place...
ACCGGTTTATGAGAAAGCTTCTAATCCTGGTGAACGAACATGGCCCGTCGCCAAGAGCCACGTGTACGCATGGTCGCACCAGTGCGTTTGTTCGGCACCGATGTGAACGGCAGGCCGTTCAACACCCAGGTAGATACGGTGGACGTCAGCCCCTCGGGGATGCATGCCGCTGGATTGACGGTGGAACCGAAGAAAGGAGACTTGATCGGGGTGCAATACCAGCAACAGCGCGCCCGATATCGCGTGCAGTGGGTTGGCGAAGCCGGCACCTATCGCGAAGGCCACATTGGCCTGCGCGCTTCCGAAAATTCACGCATCTCGTGGGGAAACATTTTCCCCGCAGGCTATCGCGATACCTACAGCGCCATCGCCATGGCGGAGTCGGCCCCGGGCATAGTTCATAGCTTCGCGGCGGAAGATTTTTCAGCAGTTCGCCGGTCTGCGCCCGTTCCCTCCGACCTGCCCGCAGGTCTGGAGAAGGCGGTTTCTGATTTGCGACGGCTGGGAGCCGGTCTTGCTGGTAGTTTCGTTGACGCCGGATTGTCGCGGTCGCTGTTGGAGCTTGTGGCGCAACTCAGTCAACTCTCGCTTTGGCTGCGCCAATCGACTGATGCCGCCGCAGCAGGGAAGTCCGTCGATCTCTCGACTCCGCTGGCGCGCTACCGAACTCGCATCATGATTCAGAACGGACGTGAGCTGCTGAACGATTTAAAAGCCTCACGCATCAGCCCGAGCAGCGAAGAAGTGCCAGCGCTGCAGCATTGCATCTCTCAGCTGGCTCTGCTCCTGCTGGATCTTGCGGCACAGTCAGCTGCCCGGCCGGATTCAGTCGTTACCTGCCATGACTCATCCGAACGCCAATAGCGCGATGCCCATGCGCTTCATTGCGCGCCAGGCGATCTTCGAGCGCAACCGGCAGGTTTTTGGTTACGAGTTGTTGTCGCGCAACGGATGGGAAAATCGCTTCTCCTTCGACGCAAAAACCGGCACTCAGCACATACTCGACAGCTCGTTCTTATTCGGTCTGGACGTGCTCTGCCACGGTCATAAGGCGTTCATTAACTGCACCCAGCACGGGCTGATCGAGGGTTTGTTTTCACTGCTGCCGCCTGAAAGTACGGTGCTGGAAATTCTTGAGAACGTGCTTCCGGAGGCCAATGTGTTGACGGCTTGCCGTTCCCTGAAGCAATCGGGCTACCCGCTGGCGCTGGATGATTTCGTGCCCCGGCCTGAACTTGAGCCCCTGATTGAGCTGGCGGACTACATCAAGATCGATTTTCGTATGCATGCTGAGGAGGATCGCGCCCATCTCGCCCGTACGTTCTCGCCTCCCGCCATCATGGTCGCGGAGAAGGTCGAGACGCGCGAGGAATTCGAATCTGCAGTCGAAATGGGCTACAGGCTCTTCCAGGGCTACTACTTCGCTAAGCCGCACATCCTGGCGCGAAGCGAAATCCCTACCGGACGGCTGAATGCGATTCGCCTGCTGAGCGCCCTGCACGAGCCAGGGTTCGATGTGGCGATGATGGAAAACATCATCAAGTCCGACGCATCTCTCTACTACCGCCTGCTGCGCTTTCTGAACTCCGCCGCTCACGGATTCGCGTTCGAGATCACCTCGATCCGCCACGCGCTTATGCTCATCGGGGAGCACACCTTTCGCAACTGGGCCAGCGTGGCGGTGTTGATGGAAGCGGCGACCGATGTTCCTTCTGATCTGGTGGTCTCGGCTTTGGTGCACGCTCGCTTCTGCGAACTGATGCATCAGGCGGTGAAGGTAAATGCGAACGACATGTTTCTTGCCGCTTTGCTGTCGCGGATCGACGCAATTTTGGGAGTGCCAAGAGCCGTGCTGGTCGCTGAACTACCTTTGTCGGAGAATATCCGGGAAGCATTACTGGAAGGAAGTAACGATATTGCTGATGCCCTGGAAATCAGCTCGCTGTACGCGTCGGGTTCATGGCAGGAATGCCTACGGCTTGCCTCTGGCTATCGCATCAGCGAGGCCGAGCTGGCAAAAATGTACCTTGCTGCCGTTCGCTGGGCGGAGCAGGCCGTCGGCCATAATGATTCTTGATAAGCGCTGCCCGGCTCGCATCGCCGGAATAGAGGCTGTCAAGCTGACTCGTAAGGAATCGAGTGAGGTAAACCCTCAGGGGTTAAAGCCCGCATGTTTCTCGGCCTGTAGGGCCGAAGCCGTGCCCTTTCAAAACCGATTTGTGACATGGCTTCTACTTTAGCCAGGTCCAGGCAGGCTCGCCCTTCTTGTCCCGTATTACCAGAGTGTTGTTGCCCTTTATGATTTCGCGCGCCAGCACAACTTCACCGGCATCGGTTTTCACCTTGGAGCCGGTGATCTCCAGTTGATCACCGCGCACCACTTCGAATCCCATCGTGTCCGTGAACGATTTGGGGCACAAACAGATCTCGTAGGTCTGCTCGCCCACTTTGACGATGAGGTGCTGGTCGCTTTTGCCATTCTCCGGGATCAGCTTGATATCCACCACCGTGGCCTTAGAAAAGTGAACTTCGGTGGCAGGATCGTACTTGGGCTTGGGCGCTTGCGCCACCGACAGCGCGCTGAAGATAGCTAGCAGAGACGCAAGAATCAGGACCGTACGCAACATTCTTAGCATGGCTACTCCTTCCGGAGCCGCCAGGAGCCGAAACCTTGCACGGCTAAGCTCAGCTAGCCGTCTGGCCGTCCGACCGCAGCGGGCAGTGCGACACTACCGTACTAGCCCACCCGCGGGCGTCGCCGGTTCCCGGGCTCAACTCCGGGGACCTTTGTCCCCAGCTAAAAGTTAGCTCTGCCGGGAGGCCCTGAAAGTGAGAAGCGTCACAGGCCGGAGTGAGCTTTTGCCAGAAGTCTCCGGAAAGCGCAGCAGGATCTCGGGCTTAGCCGGCGGTGAGTAAGCAGTGGGCATTCACCTTCGAGCCGGTCACAAGGCGTGGTGAGCCAAGTCACAGCCTCCAGGTACATCGGAGAGCACAATCGTCGGCAAACGATGCGGAGGTGGCATATGGACAGCGGCAAGCAGGAGCTCCTGGACAAGTTGAAGTTCGAACTCGCCTTCCTGGAACAAGGGGGCTATGGACGGTCGGTCCGCACTCCCTGGAAGCCGACGTCCATCTTCCAGGATTCGGTGACCTGCCTGAACTACGGCGAGCCCGATCGGCCGCACTCCTGCTCCGAGTGCATGCTCATCGATTTCGTTCCGGAGCAGTTCCGAAATGAAACTGTGCCCTGCCATCACATTCCCCTCGACGCCAAGGGAAACACAGTGGAAACGCTGGACCAGGGCTACAATCAGGCCCGGTTGGAGGACGCTGTGGTCCAGTGGTTGCGCCAGGTGATCGCGCGATTGGAACGCGAATGCGGCAGCACCAAAGCGCCCCTCGCCACCTGATATTTCTTGATCGCAGGGTTGTTGAGCTCGGGTTTGTACGGCTCTGGTAAGTAATCCATTCCTCTTTGGGAGAGCAACCTGCAGGAGATTGAAATGCTCTCCAAGTGCGCCAACCCGGCATGCTTCGTTTCTTTCCGCTTTCTGCATGAAGGGAGGGTCTTCGCCGTCGATCCCCGCCCAGCCCGGCTGTCATCCGACACGGAAAATGAAGGCTGGGTCAAGCACAGAAGCGGGCCCATCGAATTCTACTGGCTATGCAGCCATTGTGCCCACGATCTCACGCTGTGCATTGAAGGAGGCCAGGTGACCACCACTCGAATCCCGCCTGGGTCAGTCAAATCCGAAATGGGCCGCCCCAATCCTGAATAGAACTGAATCCGGTTGAACTAGTGCTGGTGGCGTAAACTATCCTTCAGCGGTGGTAGGCGCTCTAGCTCTGAGAAAGGCTATGAAACGGGATTTTGCTTCGCTTAGCCCACAGGAAGCCCTTCACGTCGCCATTTTCATCGAAGAACGCAATGCCGGGCTGTACCAGCAGTTTGCCGAATTGTTTGCCGAGTTTCGTGATCCCGAGTCGCTGCAAATTGCCGATGTTTTCTGGGATATGGCGCAGGAAGAGCGGCACCACGGAACCCTGCTGCAGGAGAAATATCTCGAGCGTTACGGCACCCGCCATTGTGTTACTACGGAAGAAGACATTCGCGAGATAATTGAAGTCCCCAAACTCGAGAGTGGTGAGCTGTTTGCGATCGTGCGTTCCAACACTGCTTATTCACCCCGATACAAAGCTCTGGAAGTCGCGCTGGCAGCGGAACAGGGAGCGCAACGCTTTTACCAACGTATGGCTGCCACTACGTCTGACGAAGAGTTGCATAAACTTTACAGGGAACTGGCGGAGTTTGAAGACTCACATACCAATCTGCTGGAGCAGAAAATTTCTGCCGCCCGGCGCGCGGCCGGCAGCGAATTGGCATAATTCTTGTGCTTTTCAACATCCAACCTTTCCAGGCCACCTCGTCGGGTACCTCGGTCATCTCAACGTCAATGGAGGAATGGATGGCAAAGAAATCGTTCTGGCGTGGTCTCAGCGTTGGGATAGCTTTGGGCGCGGGGGCTGGCCTGGGTACGGTCTTGTTAATTGATCGTTTCAGCCGTCCTCGCAGGGACGTGGTGCGGCTGGAGAAGAGCTTGCAAATTGGGCTGCCCGTTCCTGAAGTCTTCGATGCCTGGATTCATCTTGAGCGCCTGCCCGCTGTCAGCGACAGCATTTGCGAGATTCGGGTAGATGGACGGCGGTCCTACTGGTCCATCGTTCTCGACGGCAAGCAATTCGGGTGGGAGGCGGAGATTGAGCAGTTCATTCCTCTGCAATCCATTGCCTGGAAATCGCTAAGCGGGCCCAAGCACACCGGCCGCATCAGCTTTGCGCCAGTAGGCAATGACACGCTGGTGCACGTCACCATGAATTACGTGCCGCCCTCGCGCTTGCTCCGTCCTTTTGCGAATGTGACCGAGGAGCACCTGGAAGAGTTCATTTCCAAGGTGCTGCGGGATTTTAAAGCCTCGCTGGAAGGGAAGGGCAAAGACACAGATGGTGGCGGCTCACAGGCTCGTCGCGGACAATCGGGTGTAACACCAATGCGCCCTGCCCCGCGCTCGGTCGATGACGCTGCTTCGACCTCAGAACAGAACAGCGCCTGAAGATCGCGCGCGGACAACGACATCTGTAAGTCATGGCCAATGGGATAAAATCGCCCGCATGTCTGTTGGGGTGAGCCTCCCACCACCACCGGTTGCGCGTCCGCGTGTTCGCGGCATCCCTGGCAAGAATTTCCTTATTCTGCTGCTGGCGATTTTTGCGGCTGTACTGGTGTGGTCGGCAATCCGCCCGTACAACTACTTCACCTGGTTTCTTGAAGTGGTGCCGGCGCTGATTGCTCTGCCGATCCTGCTGTTCACGTACCGCCGCTTTCCCTTAACCCGGCTGGTTTATGTGCTCATTCTCTGCCAGGCGCTGATCCTGCTGGTGGGCGGACATTACACCTACGCTCGCGAGCCGGTGTTCGGCTGGATTCGCGATCACTGGCATCTGAGCCGCAACTACTACGATCGCGTTGGTCACTTCGCGCAGGGGCTGGTTCCTGCATTTGTGGCGCGTGAAATTTTGATCCGCAAGCAGGTCGTAAAACGCGGACCGTGGCTGTTCTTCATCGTGGTTTCGATCTGCCTCGCGATCAGCGCGGCTTATGAGTTGTTCGAGTGGCGGGTGGCTGTGGCCACCGGATCGGCCGCCAATGATTTTCTCGGAACCCAGGGCGACCCCTGGGATACGCAGGAAGACATGGCGACGGCTTTAGTCGGAGCCATCGTTGGCCTAGTGACGCTTTCTCGAGTTCACGATCACCAGTTATCCGAGACACCTTGATCGGGTCAGATCCGTGCTCAGAATTTTCCAAACCGAGTCCGCTAGTCACATTGCCGAGGCCCGCGAGCTCTTTCTGGAATATGCCAACTCGCTGGGTTTCAGTCTCTGCTTCCAGAGTTTCGAGCAGGAATTAGCCGAGCTTCCGGGCAAATACGCTCCGCCTCAAGGACGTTTGCTGCTGGCCCAACTCGATGACCGCACCGCCGGTTGCGTGGGTATGCGTCCGCTCGAGCCCGGTCTGTGCGAAATGAAGCGGCTCTATGTGCGGCGGGATTTTCGCGGCAACGGCATTGGGCGCGCCCTGGCGGAAGTTCTCATCGCGCAGGCTCAGGCCATCGGATACGGGCGCATGCGCCTCGACACGGTCGAGTCCATGATGGGCCCGGCGGTCGCGATGTATCGTGCCCTCGGCTTCTATGAGATCCCGCCCTACACCGCCAACCCCGTCGAAGGCGCCACTTTCATGGAACTGGACCTGCAGTCCTATATGGTGAACAGATGACGAATGCAACGGTCCTCCGCATTTTCATTTTGGTTGTGAGCTTCGTTCTATGCTCGCAGTCGCTCGTGGCCGCTGAAGGTAAGCAGGTCTCCTACAAGAGCGGAGACGAGACCGTCAGCGGCATGCTTTACTCGCCATCCGGAAAAGGGCCATTTCCGGCGCTGGTGGTGATCCACGAATGGTGGGGCTTGAATGACTGGGTCAAGCAGCAGGCGGCGGAGCTAGCCGATCAGGGTTATGTGACTCTGGCGCTCGATCTCTATCGCGGCAAGGTGGCGATGACGTCCGACGAGGCGCACGAGATCATGCGTGGCGTTCCGCAGGACCGCGCAACACGGGACCTGCTGGCGGCGTCGGCGTATTTGCGTTCGCTGAATAATGTGGACAAAACCCGTGTCGGCGCGATTGGGTGGTGCATGGGCGGCGGCTATGCGCTCGATCTTGCGCTGAATGATCCGCAACTCAAAGCTGTGGTGATCAACTATGGCCATCTAGCCACCCAGCCCGAGACTCTGAGCAAGATTCACGCGCATGTGCTGGGGATCTTCGGCGGCAAGGATCGCGGGATCCCGGCGGACGACGTACACAAGTTCGAAGAGCAGCTCAAGGCGCAGGGGAAGACGGTTGAGATCGCGATTTTCCCGGAAGCCGGACACGCTTTCGAAAATCCCAACAACACCGCAGGCTATCGGGCGGATGACGCTGCTGCTGCGCGGAAGAAGACGGTGGCGTTTCTGGAAGCGAATCTCAAGAAGTAGGATTTCAGGATCGGGTTAGTGCTTCGATCCCACCCTTCGCTGCGCTCAGGATGACTGAGTGAGCGATCGCGCTCCCCGCGCACTTTCGTAACTCGCTGTTTTTGGGCGTCTGAAAAAATCTATTGCGCGAGGGTTTGTATTCTGGTTACTATTCAGCACCCCCAGGAAATTATTTCCGCCTTCACTATGAATATAGGCGAGACCATACGCAACTACCGCCTGCAAAAAGCCCTTTCGCAAGGCGACATTGAAAAGCGCACGGGCCTTTTGCGGTGCTATCTCTCCCGCGTCGAAAACGGGCACACGATTCCTTCCTTGGACACGCTGGCCAAAATCGCCAATGCCATGGATCTTCCTCTGGCCCAGTTTTTCTCCGTCGGGGAGCACGACAACGGCTCCAAGAATCTGCCCCAGCTTAGCGACGACCAGGTGCGTTTCCTGAACCAGGTGCGCCGCTACTCCGCCGCACTCAACGAGAGCGACCGCAAGCTGGTGTTGCAGATGGTAAAGAAGATGGCTGCCAGTACCGGCAAATAGCTGAAAATTTGGCCGCGGCTGGCATAAACGTCCTGTTTTGTTCTTCGCCCGGTGTTAGATCCAACCGGTTTGCGCGCGCACTTTAGGACAGCGACTACGGAGGGATGACACCAGGCCCCCGCCCGCTGGAAACTTGATCTGAAAATCTGGCCCGGTTACCCGGTAATCCTTCCTCCCCTTGCGAGGTTCTCTTGACGGTCGACGAAGAACTGAATCTTCTCGACGACAACCTGCGCCGGTTGAAGATCGAGTACGACGTCTACTTTGGCGGCGGGTCGAAGCGTCCACCCCAGGATCTGGAGTGGCGCGTCCAAAGCCTCCTCAAGAAGTACGGTGACTCCAAGCGGCTCAAGTACGCCCAGCGTTTCCGCTATAACGCCATGGCCCAGCGGTATGCCATTTTCAGTGATCTGTGGCGGCAGAAGCTGAAGGTCAAGGAAGAAGGCTACCGCCGACCGCAGGACGCACTGCTGGCGATCCAGGGGTTGCGCGCGGAACAGCAGCATGCGGCCGAGCGTGCCCTCGAGGGCCGGACGGCCGAGGAAAACTCGCGTGCCACTTTTGCCCTGGAGCAGGCGGATGCCGAGAAGGTTCGTCCGCTGTTCAGCGCGCTCAAGCAGGCGCGTCAGAAAGCCAACATCGCCGACACGGCCAGCTTCGAATCCTTCCAAAGCTTCGTGCAGAAGAAGACTGAGGAGATCCAGAAAAAGTTCGGCTGCAAATCGGTGGAATTCGAAGTCGAGATGCAGAACGGCGAAGTCAAGCTCAAGGCCCGCCCGAAAACCGCCTGAGTAAAGAGCTTCAGGTTTCGCCCATTCTAAAATCATTCTCCTGTGACCCCCATCACTTCGGCTTCGCTGCCTGCTAGTATTGACTGCAGGCTCGTTCGAGCTGCCCTGGACCCAAATCCGCGGAAGGAATGTCATGGCCAAAGTACAGCGCGCTCTGCTGAGCGTCACCGATAAGACTGGCATCGTCGATTTTGCCCGCCAACTCTCTGGAATGGGTGTGGAGCTGATTTCTACCGGGGGCACCGCCAAGCTGCTGCGCGATTCCGGTATCACTGTCAAAGACATCTCACAGGTGACTGGGTTCCCTGAAATGCTGGATGGGCGGGTCAAGACCCTGCACCCGAAGGTGCACGGCGGCATCCTGCATATGCGCGCTAATCCGGAGCATCGTGCCACCGTCGCCGAGCACGACATCCCACCGATCGACATGGTAGTGGTGAACCTGTACGCCTTCGAAAAGACCGCGGCCAAGGCCGGCGCGCGGCTGGACGAGATCATCGAGAACATCGATATCGGCGGGCCTTCCATGATCCGCTCGGCGGCCAAGAACTTTCAGGATGTGGCAGTGGTGACATCACCCAAGGATTACGCGGCGCTGATCGAGGAATTGAAAGCTCGGGGGGGCGATCTGTCCCGCGAAACGCTCTGGAAACTGGCGCAGAAGGCATTTTCCACGACTGCGGCCTACGATTCCGCGATTGCTTCCACGCTGGAGCGCATCAGCGTGAACGGCTCAGTGGAGTTTCGCGAGAAGGAAGATTTCCCGCAGGTTCTGCGGCTCAGCTACAAGAAGGTGATGGACCTCCGCTACGGGGAGAATCCTCACCAGAAAGCCGCCATGTATGCGGACAACTCGGATGCGGGCATTGCTCACGCTTGCCAGCTGCAGGGCAAGGAGCTGTCATATAACAACATCGTGGATCTGGAGGCTTGCTGGGATCTCGCGCAGGAGTTCGAAGTGCCCGCCTGTACCATCATCAAGCACACCAATCCCTGTGGCACGGCGACTGGAACCAGTCTGCTGGAGGCTTATCAAAAAGCGCTGGAGTGCGATCCGGTGTCGGCTTTCGGCGGCGTTATCGGCGTCAACCGACCGGTCGACGGGGAGACGGCGGCGGAGATGGCCAAGTTGTTTGTGGAGGCGATCGCCGCGCCCGGCTTCGACCAGTCTGCGCGTGAGAAATTCGCTGCCAAGAAGAACTTGCGGCTGGTGGAAGTTGTGCCTGCCCCGGCCGGACGTGTAGTGAAGAACATCTCGGGTGGCCTGCTGATGCAGGATGCCGACGTTCGACCTTTAACCGGTACCGATCTGCGGGTAGTCACCGAACGTAAGCCGACTGCGGAGGAGATGCGGGCTCTCAAATTCGCCTGGATCGTCTGCAAGCACGTCAAGTCGAACGCCATTGTCTATGCCCGTGATGGCCAGACGGTAGGTGTGGGCGCAGGGCAGATGAGCCGCGTCGATTCGTGCAAAATCGGCGCCATGAAGGCTGTTCTCCCTCTGAAAGGAACCGTGGCAGCGTCCGACGCTTTCTTTCCCTTTTCCGACGGAGTGGAGGAAATAGCACGCCAGGGCGCAACGGCTATCATTCAGCCCGGGGGCTCGGTGCGCGATCAGGAGGTTATCGATGCTGCCAACCGCCTTGGGCTAGCCATGGTATTGACGGGGCTGCGTCACTTCCGGCACTGAATGGCTTGACCAAATCAAAGGTTTGGAAATACCGCAAGCTCAATCTTTGTTGGATCGCCTCGACGGTGACATAACCCGAGATCTTTAATTATTACGGAAGTGAGAGCTAATAGCTCGTATCCGTCGAAAGCAGCGTAAAATAGGGTTGCACTTACCCGTGGGGTTCGGCATCCAACTGATGGGCCCTTTTTGAGCCTGGGGATTTCATGAAGAACATAAAGTCTGTATTCGTACTTCTTACGGCCCTCTCTTTGGCTGCTTTTGCGCAAACTGTACCCCAGCAAGATAATCCGACGCCGACAGTAAGTACTCCAGCAGCCGAAAATGCGGGAAGAACCGCACCGTCTTCCCCTGGAACTCAGCGGAATTCCAATCGCGCCAACGCCTATTATCACTACACGCTCGCTCACATGTACGAAGAGCTGTTTGCCATCTACCAGAGCAACGACTGGGCGAGCAAGGCGATTGAGGAATACCGGCTGGCCATCGAGAACGATCCCGGTTCCGAATATCTGAATTCTGGTCTGGCAGAACTCTATGCCAGGACTGGCCGGATCCGCGATGCGGTCAACGAAGCGCAGGACATCATCAAGCGGGATCCCAACAATCTGGAAGCTCGCAAACTGCTCGGGCGTATCTACTTGCGCAGCCTGGGTGATTTGCAGTCGGGATCTCAATCTAACGAGGTCCTGCGGCGCGCTATTGAGCAGTACGAAAAGATCGTCCAAATCGAGCCTTCCAACATTGATAACCACCTGTTGCTCGGTCGTCTCTATCGCGCCAATAACGACATGTTGAAGGCGGAGAGTGAATTCAAGACCGCTGTGGAACTGCAGCCGGGTTCCGAGGAAGCCGTCACCATGCTTGCCTACCTCTACAACGAGGAGGGCGATTCCAAGCGCGCTACCCAGGTTCTGAATTCCATTCCCGACTCGGAGCGTTCGGGAAAAGTTTATTCCGCGCTCGGATTCACATACGAGCAGCAAAAAGACTACAAGAACGCTATCGCCGCCTACCGGAAAGCCACGGAAGACGACAAGGACAACCTGGAGGCCCAGCGCGGGCTGGCCCAAAACCTGCTGAATGACAACCAGACCGACGCCGCCCTGGAACAATACAAGGCCATCGCGGAGGCCGATCCGCACGATGCTCAGAGCTACATGCACATTGCGGAAATCTACCGCCGCTCTGGCAAGTACGACCAGGCGTTGGAAGCCCTGAAAAAAGCCGGGGCTGAAGTTCCCGACTCCGTCGAGATCCCGTACAACCTGGCGGTGATCTATCAGTCTCAGGGCAATTTCGAGGAAGCAACCAAGCTGTTGCAGGATCTGATCAAGAAAACGGAGAAACCTGAAGGCAGCTATCAGCCCGGGGATCGTAACAATCGCGCCGTTTTCCTGGAGCGACTGGGCGCCATCTACCGTGACGAGAACAAAACCGATCTGGCAGCCGATACTTTCCGCCAGATGCTGTCACTGGGTGACGAAAATGCGTCCCGCGGATATCAGCAGATTATCGACACGTATCGGGAAGGCAAGCAGTGGGACAAGGCTACTGCTGTGGCCAAAGAAGCCACTGCGAAGTACCCCAATGACCGTAGCCTGAAATTCGGGTTTGCAATGCAATTAGCGGATCAGGGGCAGGCCGACACTGCGATCGCCCAGGTCAAGTCAGTACTCAAAGGCACGCCAGAGGACCGCGATGCCTACATGACTCTCGGCCAGATCTATAGCCGCCTCAAACGCTGGCCGGAAGCCGAGCAGGCCCTAGCGAAGGCTAACGAGCTTTCGACCAAGCCGGAGGAGAAGGATTACGCCAACTTCATGCTGGCCTCGGTATATGAACGGCAAAAGAAATACGACCAGGCCGAGGACTTATTCAAGAAGCTTCTGGCGCACGATCCCAACAATGCCGGCGCGCTCAACTATCTCGGCTACATGCTCGCCGACCGCGGCACTCGGCTGGAGGAAGCTCTGGGTTATGTCAAGCGTGCTGTTCAGCTCGAGCCGCAGAATGGGGCTTACATTGATTCCCTGGGATGGGCTTATTTCAAGCTGGGACGGTACGATCTCGCCGAAGAGAACCTGCGCAAGGCGAATGAACGCGTCAACAACGATCCCACTGTGCTGTCCCACCTGGGTGAACTCTTCCAGAAGACAGATCGCCTGAAGCTGGCTGCGGCTTACTGGGAGAGGGCCCTGGAGGAATGGAACAAATCCGTGCCCGCGGATGTGGACACGACGGAAGTCTCGCGGGTGCAGAAGAATCTAGATGCGGCCCGCGTCAAGCTGGCTCGTGAAAACGCAGGCCAGAACCAGAATTCAAAATAAGGAAGAAGTGGGATCGGGTGAAGTCACCGGCGTGGGCCGTGTGTGCGATCCCATTGCGCGTGGAGGGACCTGCTTTTTCTTATCCGACCAGCCGGGTTCCAATCTGGTAGACCGCCAACGCGGCGCCATACGCCAGCAGAGTCATATAGAGGAACTGAATTGCGGGCCAGCGCCAGCTATTCGTTTCCCGCCGCACGACCGCCAGGGTCGAGGTGCACTGCATGGCGAAGGCGAAGAACACCAATAGCGCCATCGCACCCGCGAGCGACAACTCGCTATGCAGCGCCTGCTGCAGGCTGGCCGACTGTTGAGCGGGGTCAAGCCCGTTCAGCGTGCCCAGCGTGCTGATGATTACTTCGCGTGCGGCGATGGAGGTAACCAGTCCCACTCCGATTTTCCAGTTGAAACCCAACGGTCGGATGGCCGGTTCCATGGCCCGCCCAAACTGCGCGACGACGCTGTTCTGGATCTGCGGCGGCTGACCGTGCTGGAGCGGTAAATGAGTCAGCCCCCAAAGCATCAGGGAAACGGCCAGGATCACTGTACCCGCGCGGACCAGGAAAGCCCGCGAGCGATCAAACAGCCGTAATCCGAGCGACTGCAGCGTCGGCCAGCGGTAGGCCGGCATTTCCAGAATGAATTGCGATTCACGGCTCTGGAGAATCGAAGATTTCAAGATCCTCGCCGTCACTACCGCGGCCAGAAATCCCAGCACGTAGAGACCGAGCATGGCGGTAGCTCGCGCCCCCATCAGCGGACCCAAGATGCGGTGATCTGGAATGAAGGCTGCAATCACCATGGTGTACACGGGCAGACGCGCCGAGCAGGTCATGAAGGGCGCAATCAGAATGGTGGCGATGCGGTCACGCTTGTCTTCGATGGTGCGTGTGGCCATGATCGCTGGAACCGCGCACGCATAGGCAGAAAGCAGCGGAATAAATGCTTTGCCATTCAGGCCGACTTTTTTCATGGTGCGGTCTGCTATGACAGCGGCTCGCGCCAGGTAGCCGGAGTCTTCCAGTACTCCGATGACTAGAAACAGGAGAACAATCTGCGGCAGAAAAATAAGAACCGAGGTCACACCTTTCCAGGCGCCATCGACCACTAACGATCGAAGCCAGCCGCCTGCCAGATATCCACCCAGACTTTGTCCAAGCGAATCGAGCAAGTTGCGCAACCCGTCGGACAGCGGTTGCCCGAGGGTGAAAATGCACTGAAACACTCCGATAACTACAGCCAGGAATACGAGTGGCCCGGCATAGGGGTGCAGGAACACCGCATCCAGCCGCCGACCCCAAACAGAGGGAACTGGCCGCCGGTAACACGAACCCTTGGCCACGCGCGCCGCCCATTCACGGCATCGGGGCAGGTCATTGAGTACGGGCAGAGTCGCTGGCGCCGGCAAAGCTGTCCTCGACGAGACAAAATTCTGCACCACGTCGATGCCCTCGCCTCGGGCCGCAGCGATCAGCGCCACGGGTGTGCCGAGTTGGCGTGCCAATGCCAGGACGTCCAGCGTTCCGCCTTGCGCGGTGAGCGCATCGGCCAGGTTCAGCAGGACCAATGTCGGCAGTCCCAGAGCAATTACCCGCGCTGCCAGTACCAAATGGCGATTAAGGTTGGTGGAATCCAGGATGAGCACGATGGCATCTGGGCGGGGAGTGCCCGCCATCCTGCCCTCAAGCACGTCGATTGTTACCCGCTCGTCTTCTGATTTGGGGGACAGGCTGTAGATGCCGGGCAGGTCGATGACCGCGATCTCCTCGCCCTGCCGATTGCGCAGATAGCCCACATGGTGCTCGACGGTGACCCCCGGGAAGTTTGCGACCTTCTGGCGGAGTCCGGTCAGACGATTGAACAACGTGGTTTTGCCGGAATTGGGTGGACCTACGACCGCAATCGAGCGAATTCGGGGAGTGACCGCGGGAACGGCCTCCGCCGGATCGGCTACGGACGGGGCTTCCCCCAGCGCCATCTCGGCTGTGCTCACGGCTCATCGCCTTCTGCGTTGGCCACAAGACGCAAGCCGGAAATTCGCTGAGAAGTTTCGCGCCGCAGAGCTACGTGGCCGCCATCGACACAAAAAACCCGGGGGTCGCCGCCGGGTGCGCTTTTGCCCGCCACCACTTCAACACCCGGGATAAAGCCCAGGCACATCAATCGTTCGGCTACGGCCTCGGGCAACTCCAGCCCAGAAACGACCGCCCGCTCACCTTCGTCCAACTCCGCCAACCGGATCGACTCGCCCTCTGTCATGGAATGATTGCCTTTGCGCCTTTGCTAAGAATTCTTTAAGAAATTGAAAATCATTTTCAATATCAACATTCTACCTGCCGATTTATTCCGCGCTGTTACACAAATCACAGTTTCTTGTGACTACTGCCCGATGTGGGAAATGCAGACCCGTGCCGGCAGAGCTACGGGCTTCTTATCTTTCCTGGGAGAGATTCTCGATTAAGTCTTAGCTACTGCAGTCAAACGGCCCTTGGTCTCCAAAGCGCGGCTTCGCCGAAAGTCTTGCCACTGCAGAACGATGTCGGCGAGCGGAATCGCACACGCCACGCAGACCCAGACCACGGTTTCAGCCGCAGCTGTGCCCAGCTTTTCCCATCCCGTCAGGCCAAGGATTACCCGCACTTCGAGGAACACGATGGCGACGGCGTAGCTGCGCGTCATCCACTGGCGGTGCAGCTGAATTTTGCGGCGAAGCGCAAAGGAGAGGGCGATAGCGGTAGTAGTCCCCCAGAGAATGGCGTCCACGGCAGCCGCCACGCTGAAGGAGCGTGGCTCTCCCATGCGCTCCTCAAAGTACTGGATGTAGAAACCGAGCGGCGCCGCGATCAGCGCCCCTGCCACGTAGATGCGGCCAATCACCCGATGCAGCCCAATGAAGCGCTGCCTTAGCCGATCAGAGAATTGCATGGGGCCCAGCAGCAGGGCGCACGCTCCTGCCAGACCGTGGGGCAAGAGCCACCACTTGAACGGGTGATAGTGATTCCAGACCGGGTCCTTGGAATCGATGAGGAATCGCTCATTGTGAAACAACACATAAACCATCATCAATGCGATGAGGGTGAATACAACGCTCTTCCAGCGGAACCGCACTGCACGTTCGAGCGGCACAGAAATGGTCGCCATGGTGTGATCCTGAATTGTGATTGGGGAGTATGTCGAACTGGCCGGGGCCTTTAGGTTTGAACTATACCGCACCGGGGAGGACAAGGACAGCAAATCAAACCGCCCACGGGAGTTTTGCTTTTTGGAGGGTTACGACATTACAGATTGCGGAAGTCACTTTGGGAGCGACAGATCGCCTCAGGGGCCTAAAGAGGTGTGCGTGAGAACTATGTCGTGCCTAAGGGCGCTCGTGATCCTGTTTTCACTTTTCTCGTGGCTGACGCCCCGGGCCATGCTGTTCCGCCCCTTGCAGGGCTGGCTTGTGGCGGGCCCCGTTCAGCTGAATCGCATACAAGAATTTGGGATACCCAGTGCTAGACTGAGACATGCTCGCCGAGTACGCGGTGCGGGTGGAGGATTCCCGCGGCCGCCGCTATCCCGAGCCGCCCCACCCGTACCGCAATGACTTCCAGCGCGACCGCGACCGCATCATCCACGCCCGCGCCTTCCGCCGCCTGGAAAACAAGACACAGGTTTTCACCGGGCGGGTCTCCGATCACTTCCGCAACCGCTTGACCCACACCCTCGAGGTGGCGCAAGTTTCGCGCACCATCGCCGCGCGACTCCGCTTGAATGTGGACCTGGTGGAAGCGCTGGCGCTGGCTCACGACATCGGCCATCCCCCCTTCGGCCACGCCGGCGAGAAGGCGCTGGACGAAGTCATGCGCGTCCACGGCGGCTTCTTTGATCACAACCTGCATGCGCTGCGCATCGTGGAGGATTTCGAACTGCGCTACGCCGCCTTTCGTGGCCTGAACCTCACCTTCGAAGTAAGGGAAGGCATCGTCAAGCACTCACGCGACTACTCCGCCGCGCGCTTTCCCGAGCTCGCCGAGTATCTCCTCGACCAGCGGCCGCCAATCGAAGCTCAACTGATCGACCTCACCGACGAGATCGCCTACAACACCGCCGACCTCGACGATGGCTATGAAGCCGGGATTCTCAACGTGCGCTG
>Ga0187776_10000666_pt1 | contig 16563 bp, 15 predicted proteins | sample 0216_BV02_MP12_2_FD_132426 | JGI IMG/M metagenome (GOLD analysis project Ga0187776, IMG submission 132426) | Tropical peat soil microbial communities from peatlands in Department of Meta, Colombia - 0216_BV02_MP12_20_MG | ecosystem: Environmental > Terrestrial > Soil > Wetlands > Peat | place...
CATTGTCGTCCCGCACAGTGCATCGATCCTTAAAGAAGGGTGCGCAGTGAATGTCTCCACGTCCAGTGTTTTCGCACCCGCAGTGCGCCCGCTATCCCTCTCTTTACGACCTCAAAGCGCGACTTATATGCTTCACGCAAAATTTCCGCAAGATGCCCCACGCTCGGTTCAAGCAGGAAACCTTCTCTATCAAGTTGATGTCCGTAAACCTTTCTTACGGGGAGTTTTCCGGCCTCGATGAACCACCCCACCTCTTCATCTGCGAAATCGTCCGTGGCTCCGCCGTGTGTCAGGATAACGGGCACACCGCATGACATCGCCTCAAGTGCAGGCAGGCAAAAACCTTCGCCCCGATAGGACGAAACGAAGACATCGCAGGACCGATAAAGTCCGGCCATCTGTTCCTGGCTGAAGTCATCTTCAATGTAAAGGATCTCCGGCGAGCCTTTCTCCTTCTGGAATCTCCTCACAGGATCCTGCGCCGTTTGCCCTTTATAAATAGTATTAACCCCAAGATCCTTAATGATCAGGCAGACATCGTCTTTCGAGGTGAAGGCGCGGGAATAACTTTCGAGCAAGGCATCCACCCCTTTGCGGTAGATGGTCCCCCCGACAAAGAGGAATTTAAATCGCTTCACTGTCTGAAGTTTCAACGATTCACCAGCAGGAGAGAAAATCCTAGGGTCCGCGCCATTAGGCACAATGTGCACTTTCGATGGGTCTATGCCCGATGAAACAAATGCATCGCGCGAAAAAGTCGTCGGGGTCCAGATTTCATCGGCCAAGGAAAATGTAGCGGCATAAAATTCAGGGATTGCAGAATATTCCCATGGATACATGATAATCCATTTTGCCTTTACGGGGGGGCTTGACCGCGGAGGCCATTGATGACGCACCCAGATATGTGGCCGCTTTCCACGGTCACGAATGGAGAGCCCCCTGATGCGGATATCATGATCCATGAGTCGCTGAAATCTTGGATTGCCCTCTATAGAAAACTGGTCCGGCTCATAGGGAACTATGGTAAGTTCTGCAACTCCGGAATCAATGATGCCTGAACACAGTTCGCGATTTATGAGCGAAAAAGAGGTTGTTGCAAACTGGGTGCCTTCCCAGAAGATATGAACCTGTTTTTTCGGATCGAAGGCGTTATCAGGATTAATCAACCGATGAATGGTCCGGTGTCCGAATGGAAGTTGGTTCAACATAGTGAATCCGGATTAAGAACATTGAACTGAATCTCACGCACCTCACAAAAGGCAGGAGATTGCTTGACTCGGAGAGATGAAATCCTGTCAGGGATGAGCATAACCGCCTCGTTTCCGTGCCCGCATCCTATCCAGACTCCTTTTTCGTCCGAGGAGCAATATCGTCTATTTCCGACGGAACATTTCCAACCCCGCAAGGAAAAGGCCAGCAGATATATCCCTTGTAGCTCTTACACTCTCTCCACCACCCCGTCAGCCAATTTGTAACACCGTCGACGGCGTGCTCAATTGGAAAAGCAATGTCGAGCAGAAATCTTGCACCACGCGCCGTTATTGCATAACAAACCGCTCCGCCGCATTCGTTATACCCTTGCCAGACATGCGTACCTATTATCTTCTTTCTCCCGGGATCATTTCGCAGACCCGACTCTACCTTAACATTGCTGTGAAAGTGAATAATGTCCCAATCGCCGGGCACTTCAGCCATGAAGCGGTCTACAATCGCATGCGCAGACGGTAGCCATACAATATCGTCCTCGCAGATAAGAGCCGTTTTGAGTTTGCGTCCGAGAAGAGTTTCCCATGCGTTCACGTGACTGAGATAACAGCCCACCTCGCCAGCCGTCGGATCACGTTTCAGCCGAGTATCCCATTGGAGAATACCCTGAGACCTCATCACTTCTAGATCAAGAGTTCGCCCGTCCACAGCCTGAATTATCTCAGCATTGGATAATCCGAAGACCGAAGCCTGAGAAAGAAACATAGCCCTGCGTTTGATTGACCGCTTCATGTTTAGAACAAAAATCTTATCAAAGTGATCCCTAATCACTCCGGTCCCCGTTACCTTTTAAACGTTTCTCTCCGTTCTCTTCAACTAATCTCAGCAACTCCTGCTCAAATTGTCTGAATATGAGTCCCCAATCATAATGCTTCTCAACAAGCCTGCGTCCGTTCGTTCTCAGACTCTTGGCAAGAAAGGGGTCAGAAATTATCTGCAGAACAGCGTCTGCGAATTGCTCAGGGTTATCACGAACAATGATATGGGAGCCGTCCCTTACGGATAATCCTTCGCACCCCAGGCTCGTTGACACAACAGGCAGACCCATTGCCAATGAATCAAGGATTTTTATGCGTGTGCCTCCTCCAAGTCGCAGTGGGACAAGCGTTAAACAGCACTTTCTTGCGACTTCATTCATGTCCTCCGGATTGGCAATTACCTCGATCTTCGGGCTTGAAGCGAATTCTCGAACAGACTCCGGTGGGTTTTTCCCGGCAATACAGAGCGAAACCGTCGGATCCTTTTTCCAGATAAACGGCATAATGGATTTGATCAGATAGGTTACGGCATCGGTATTGGGATAATAGTCCATCGTCCCCATAAACAATATTTTATGCGAGTTACCATTGTCAGGCAGAGTAATCGATCGAGTGTCGGCTCCGTTTTCTGTCACGACAGATCGTCCACTATGGCAACGCCTATCCATTTCCTGTTTATCCTTTTGGCTGACAACAACCCTGAGCGGAAACCGGGGCCATATCTTGTTTTCATACTCTTCCATGAGCATCCATGTGGCTTTCCAGAATGCCCTTTGCTTCTTTATACCATAAATGTGTTCTTGCGATATGTTCGGCATTTCCGAATACTGTCTGTATATACTTGACTCTATATTGTGTTCATGGAGAATTGTGCAGGGTGGAAAGAGGTCACGATAATGCGCCATATATATGAACTCGATGATCACTATATCGAAGTAAGCAGGGCGTAATTCCTCAAGCGTTCTCCGCATGTCACTCGTAAAACACCCACGTATAGGCCATGGGAGCTTGTGCAACTCTTCGAGATCGTCAGGTGATATGTTTTTGGAACGTTTCACCGGAATTGCCTTAGTACAGCACTTCTCAATTGACCTGCTCATCTCATATTCGTCCTCAGTTAATGCATAGTAAACGGCAGTGACATCATGACGTTGGCCAAAATATTTAATTTGCTCCCACGTCCTTACGCGCCCTCCGGAATTCGGCGGATACGGCGCATGTGGAGATAACATTAAGATTCTCATGGAATAAATATCTTTCTAATCCTCATTTCTGTTCTGGTCGCAAATATCTCAATACGCGTTCTGAAAAGTGACTACTATGATCCTAACAACCCGCTTATAACGTGGGGAATCCGGGCCAGGTCGGTACCCAGCTTCATGTGGTAACACGGCACCAGATGAACAAGGCGATTCATTATCTCCAGAGATTCCCTTCCAGCCCCGGCCAGCTGCGACATAGTGCTGAGCGCCAGGGCCTTTAGCGCCTCTATCGAAGAAGCCGGCGCGAGCGACGTTTCTTCTCCGGACGATATGCGCGGCAGGAGAATTGCACGAATAGGAAGCCCGCTCACTATTTTCTTCGCAAAAAGCGGATAGAGGAAGAATACAGCCTTTTCTTTGTCTACCCGATCAATATTGCTCATGGTGGGAAATACGTGAGGAACACGCTTTATGTTATCCGCATTCAATTTTGCAGAACTGTATATGCAACAGGCAAACGGAGCCGGTTCGGTGCAAATCAAACAATAATCATCGCTGACGTAGAGGAGATCCGAGTTCAGGCAGCTCAAAGCAGTTGTCGACTTCCCCACCCCTCCCTTCCCCACCAGTAAAACCCCTCCGTCCGGTGTCCCTACCGCGCCGCTGTGAATAAACTGAAAACCGAATTGGTTAATCCACCGGTGGAAAATCGTCCTGAGCGGGGCACTTGATTCATAGCTGGGAAGCCGGGACGCATTATATGTCCAGTAGAGCGCCAGACCGCGTTTTTTGTCCATTATGCTCAGTGCATTGGCGTCCCAGTTATATGAAGTTAGTATACGGTCATCACAAAATCCCCGCACGTCTCCCCGCCGCGTATAAACACCCCTGAAGTTTCCGTCCGTACCGAGGACAGTCAGCCCTGCCCATGGCGGAGGAGGCATGTGCGTATTTGTGGAGACATCATCCCATATGCATACTGTAAGCGAAGGCGAGTCAACGTAATCCACAAGCAAATGTCCTAGAGCCCGGGTGAGAGAAGGTATTAATGCAGAGCCGGCAAAACGCAACTTTACATATTGGCTGCAAATATTGTAGTAACGCTCAACGGAACCTGCGGCATGCTCTGCTATTTGAAATATCTGATAGGCTGATTCAAAAAAAGCGGTTAAATCAGTATCGACTTTTTCGAAAGGGAGTTCTGGCGTCCTCACCGATCCGCTCACCATTTCTAGACATTATCTGACTTCACATTAGGCCAGCCCGTATCATCAACCTCATGTATAGGATCCAGCAATAGCAAGTCCTGCATGTCGCTGTACTTATGCAATGCAGGAATCTCGAATTCAGGACGTCCGTCCTTCTCCTGCGGTCTTTCCATGATAGCCGGCGTCGGTTCATTCCTTTGCACTTGAGACCCGCCGTTGACAATAAGTCCTTCCTCCTGTAATTGACCGACAAATTGATGAATAGCCTGACCCATCTCCTCCCGTTCACCCGCATAGCGGCAAGATACATCCTCGATAATTTCGTGCAGCGGCAGACCGGTTCCAATCAGAGCCCAGATGTCCGCCCCTATATTGTCCAGGCTATAATAATTGCCGCTGTCAAGATTGACCATTACCGTCTCCCCATCAATTGTCTCGTGGATAACTTTCGGGCTATTGATCCTGAATACTGTCATTCCATCCATGGTTATTACCCTCCCACACGCATCTTTTCCTCAATGGAAAAATATTATCAGTTTTGCTCATTTAACACAAGAGTATTAACCAGCCATTATTGTCTCTATTAGCGCTTGTTGCCAAATACTCTGTAAAAAAATTACAATTACAAATTATTTTCGAAGGAGGAGAGATGGGTTTCTTTGACCGGCTGAAAGAGGGCCTTACAAAGACGAGAAAGACGCTTGTAGAAAAAGTCGAGTCCATTTTTACAGGTCGCGCCGTTGATGAGGAGGCGCTTGAGGAACTTGAGGAGATTCTGATCGCATCCGATGTCGGCACCAAAGCGGCGTCGGAGATAATGGCTGTCATCCGCGAAAAGGCCAAAGAAGGCGAAGCAAGAGATATTGAATCCGTGAAGGAACTACTAAAGAAGGAAATGATAGCGGTTTTGGGTGATTCCCAGCCTATCGTTATTTTTGGCAGCAAACCTTTTGTGATCCTGGCCGTCGGAGTGAACGGTGTGGGAAAGACAACCACGATAGGGAAACTTGCCGGCAGGTTCCGCTCGGAGGGCCTCTCTGTTTTACTTGCGGCGGGTGATACCTTCAGGGCAGCCGGCATTGAGCAGTTAGAGATATGGGCAAAGAGGGTCGATACGCATTTCGTGAAGCACCAGAGCGGGTCTGATCCTGCGGCCGTGGCGTATGATGCCGTAATGGCGGCACGGAGCAGAGGCATAGATGCGGTGATAGTAGACACCGCCGGTCGGCTCCACACCAAGAGCAATCTTATGGAGGAACTAAAAAAGGTCAAAAGGAGCATTGACAAAGCGATGCCCGGAGCACCTCAGGAGATTCTTCTTGTAGTAGATGCAACAACGGGACAGAACGCGCTCAGACAGGCAGAGCTTTTCAACCAGGCGGTTGGTATAACCGGTATTGCACTGACGAAACTCGACGGTACTGCAAAAGGGGGTATTGTCTTTGCTATAAGGCGCGGGCTTGGAATCCCTGTCAGGCTGATAGGAGTGGGCGAAGGGATTGATGATCTCAGGGATTTTGATCCGGCAGAGTTTGTAAAGGCACTTTTTTCATAAAGTCAATCCATATCGGCAGCGCCGCCCTTGCACCCGCCTCTCTCGGGCCGATTGGCGTGTGGTCATCCCTCCCGACCCAGACACCGACCACAAGACGGTCGTCGAACCCAATGAACCAGGCATCGCTGTAATCATTAGTTGTGCCGGTCTTACCGTAAACGGTCCTCTTCAGCTCTCGCGCCTTCATGGCGGTGCCCTCCTCTACCACAGCCTTCAGAAGGACCTTCATCTGATCAACATCGTCATCCGACAATAGTTCTGTCAGAACGGGCTCATTTTCCTCAATAACTATTCCGTCTCTGTTGAGCGTCTTTTCATAAAACCGCGGGGTCGGCCGGAATCCCGACGCGAACGTGGAGTAGGCGGAAACCATGTCCATCAGTGTCACGTCGGACGCTCCGAGGGCCAGCGGCAGGTAAGGCTGGAGGTGACTCCTGATACCCAGCCGTGTTGCCATTTCGATGATGTTGTCTATCCCAACGCCCGCTGCAAGTCTTACCGTGGCACAATTCAGCGACTTTGCAAGTGCGGTCCTCAGTGGAATGCTTCCGTAATATTTTCCCTCATAATTGTGCGGGCTCCACCTTTGTCCCGGTCTCGCTCCGCCGAAAGAGATCGGTGAGTCGTTTATTCTTTCGTCCGGCGACATACCATCCTCGATGGCTACCATATATACAAAAGGTTTAAAAGAAGATCCCGGCTGCCTCAGCGCCTGCGTCGCCCTGTTGAACTGGTTCTTCCAAAAATCAGACCCGCCAACCATTGCTTTCACATATCCGGTCCTCAAGTCCATAGCGACAAGAGCAGCCTGAACCCCGGGTCTCTCTCTCTTTTCTATCGCGGAAATGCCGTTCCTCACGGCATCTTCAGCCGCCTTTTGCATGCCGGAATCAAGAGTGGAATATACCCGGTATCCCGATGCATATATAGCATTTCCGTATTTCGATTCCAGTTCATGCCTCAGGATCTCCACAAAATACGGAGCATCATATTTCCTGAAATTCGGGGTTGTCGGGAGCTGCGTCTTTTCGGCTTCCCTGTACTGTGCCTCTGTTATGAATTTATGTTCCATCATCTGTTTAAGAACAGTCGACCTTCTCTCCATTGCCTTTTCCGGATTCCGGAAAGGGGAATATGCGGACGGGGCCTTCGGCAGTGATGCGAGAAGGGCAGCCTCGCCTATGTTCAGGTCCGTCGTCGTCTTGCCGAAATACGTCTGTGCCGCAGCTTCGATGCCATATGCCCTCGTCCCGAAATATGTCTGATTCAGATACATCCCGAGTATCTCATCTTTTGTATATCGCTGCTCGATCATGATGGAAAGCGCAGCCTCCTTAATCTTCCTCCTTATACTCTTGTCCGGTTTAAGGAAGAGCATCCTTGCGAGCTGCTGCGTAATTGTGCTTGCACCCTGGACAAACCCGCCTGCCTCTATATCCCGCGCCAAAGCCCTCAGTATGCCGATAAAATCAACGCCAGGGTGATTGTAGAATCTTACATCTTCCACGGAAACAAAAGCTTTTTTTACAAGTTCGGGAATCCGGTAGGAAGGGATAAAAGTCCTTCGCTCAACATAGAATTCCGCAATCACCTTGCCGTCGGATGAAAAGATCCTTGATGATTCGAGAGGCGCGTACTCTTCAAGAAGCTTCGTGTTTGGCAGGTCCGAAATCGTCCAGTATACGAACCCTCCGAGTATTCCTGCCAGTATCGAAAAGACAATGAGGGCTATAACAAGCTTTCTGGACTTCATTGATTAATTATAAACTATCACGCCGCAGTCAATATATTCATTTCAGCCAGGAGATGCCAGCATTACGGAAGGAGCAACAAGGAAGCGCATTTCAAAGCTGACGTCCTATCTCTTCAAGCACCAGCTCAATTATCTTCGGAATCTTCTCTTTCACTTCAGGCGAGAGCTCCATACGCATTTCAAGAGACTTGGGCTCGACTCCTATCACCGTCGCGCGTGGCCTCTTTCCAATCAAATCCGACAATTCGATGACTTCCAGGATACCGACCTGATGGACCGACGTCATAAAACCCGATGGAACGCTTCGAACATCGTTCACATCAAACCTATAGACAGAACCGGGCGCTGCGCCGCTCCGAACCGCGTCTACTACTATTAACCGATCAGCCCCTGCTATCACATTTAAGAGACGGAAGCCGTCAGTTCCCCCTTCAACCACGGAAACCCCCGGGGGTAAATCCATCTTCATGAGTTCGTGCGCCACGTGCACCCCGATACCTTCATCAGACAGCAGCAAATTGCCGATGCCCAAAATAACTATTTTTGGGGGGGAGAGATCTTCTCCCCCCCCTGATTGCGGTACAGGATGTGGTATTGTCCGGCTCACTCTATAATGAATTTCCTGATCTCGTTCGTATCCGGATCGATAATATGGACTGCGCAGGCAAGGCACGGGTCAAAGGAGCGAATTACCCTCACTATGTTGTTCGGGTTCTTCGGGTCAGGCACGGGTGTACCGATTAAAGATTCCTCGTACTGACCTCTTGCTCCTTTGTCATCGCGTGGTGATGCGTTCCAGGTAGAGGGGACGATAGCCTGATAATTCTCGATTTTCTTGTCCTTAACCTTTACCCAATGCCCCAGTGCTCCCCTCGGAGGCTCGGAAAAACTGGCACCCATTCCGCTGTCGGGTGGATCCCAATGTTCCGCATCCTGGATCTTAAAACCGGGCTTCGTCATTTCACTCAGTAACTGGTCCAGCCACGTATAACAGGCGTCGACGACGAGCTTGGTCTCTACGGCCCTTGCTGCGTGCCTCGCCACCGCGCCTGGTTTCGCCCCCTTCTTTACCAATCCGAGGACGTCCGGATTCTTAGAAATGATCATACGGGCCAGCGGTCCCACTTCCATCGGCATACCATCATAGCGGGGCGCCTTCACAAATGAATACGCACCTTTCTTATCCAGATCGAAAATCTGTTCTCCGTTATACGGGTGCAGAGGTTTCTCTTCCTTGTACCATGCGTACTTGACCGATTCCGTGATCTTTTCGGAATCCACAGGTGCGACCTCGATGTCTGCCGGATTCAAGCCCGTAATAACGCCGGCAGGGAATACCATCTTCTTGCCTTCCGGGTCGAGCTGAAAATCACCGTAGGACAGGTAATTGTAATGTCCGCCTCCCAAGCCCATCTCGGCCAATGGCCACAGAGGGCCTGTGCCGAAGGCAAGAACATCCGGAATATAGACTTCTTCAACAAACTTCTTCTGTGCGTCGAGCATGGTCCGGAAGCGGAAGACCTGGTTTATGTCCGGATATGAAGTGACGCCGCCGACAACTATGTTCTGGTAATGCGGTGTTCTGCCGCCCCATATAGCGCCCATATCCCTCGCTTTTGCATTCATCTTCAGCGCGTCGATATAATGCTTTACAGCCGTTGTCACTATTTCGGGATCCTTGACGCTGAAGTCGTCAGGCTCATATCGCGGGGTAAAAGGATACGTATCTTTGTCCTTTACCAGCCCGACAATCTTATCCTTCACAGCAAGAAGCTCCTTGTCTTTGCCGGTATAGTTTGCGACGGCCATGATATCAATATAGTCGAGCGCACTCAACTGGTAGAAATGGAGCACGTGGTCGTAGATATATTCCGCTCCCATCACCAGATTCCTGATGAGATTACCTCCCCACGGCACGTTCGCACCGAATGCCGCGTCGAGTGCGCGAGAGGAAGCGAGTTGGTGAACACTATAACAGACTCCGCAGAAGCGGCTGGTTATATATGGTGCATCTCTCGGGTCTTTTCCGGTGAGCAATGCCTCAAATCCCCTTGCCATGGTGCCGCTGCTCCACGCATCCACGACCTTGCCTTTATCGATCTCGACTTCTATCTTCAGATGTCCTTCAATTCTTGTTATCGGATCAACAACAAGTCTTTTTGCCATTTGTCCTCACCTCCCTCAGCTCTTCTCTTGAGCGGACGGCTTAGATTTTTTCATCGCCAAATACCTCTTTGACGTCTCGTCTTCTGCCATGTACAGCGGCGTCACCTTGTCATAGAAAATGGGCTCACCGCAGGCCTGGCATACGCCGGAGCAGTCAAGGCAAAAGCTTATGCCGTGGTTCCACCTGCGTACTGTACAATCGATATAGGAGGACGGACCTTTACAGCCTTTCTCCAGCATACACCAGTTTTTCTGTTTAGGGTCGTTCCAGTCCTTGAGGAATTCTCCGGCGTCGAAGTGTGCGCGACGTCTGCAGTTATCGTGCATGGTCACCTCGCCGAAATACATCGCGGGCCGCCCTTTCGAATCAAGCTCGGGTATCTTTCCCGTGACCAGCATATATAGAAGAGTTCCCACCAGATGATCTGGATGAACCGGACATGTAGATATGTTTACCACAGGTTTTTCGATGCGGGCATTCTTGAGGGCCTGACTGACCGGCATCCCCTTGGTAACCGTTGCCCTCGGTATGCCGCCGAAAGAGCCGCAGGCACCTACAGCAATTATCGCCTTTGCTCTCTTGGCAGCTGCCTCGAAAATTTTCCTGCCCGTTTTCCCGGCGTCTGTCCAGAAACGGTCATCAGCAGAAGGAATGGCACCCTCCAAAAGCATTATGTAGCCGCCTTCTTTTATCGCGTCGTCCAACGCTTTCTCTGCCAGATGTCCTGCAGCTGCCATTACAGTGCCATGGTATCTCAGTGAGATCTTGTCAAGGACAATAGAAGCAGCCGGCGGATAAAGACTCTGGGCAAGTGAAATAGTGCAACCGGCACACGCCTGTCCTTCTATCCATATTACCGGCGGTTTCTTTGACGCCGATTCTACTGCATGGGCGATTTTTGTTGTAAACTCGAGTTCCGAAATTCCGAACAACGCCGCAGTTGCGGCGCAATACTTCAGGAAATCTCTTCTGTCTATCCCGTGCAATTCGATAGTGTCCAGGAGCTTTGTGACTGCAATATCTTCCTTCATAAGTTCACCTCCTTATAGATTTTTGTTCTTCTGCAAAACAGTTCCGGTTCCGTCATATCACCTCCTCATCGACTCCCCGGAACCTGTAACATTCTTTTTTGCATCAAGGGTTGTTAGGCCTCCCGGTATTTGATACATAAACAAATACCATATAAGCGCCTGCGCAGCAAGTAAATTTTGCTCTTCTCATTATTCTCACCGTAGATGGGCTGCAAGAAGAATGCCATGAGTTAATATGATGATTTTATTGGTATTTCTGAGATGGGAGGTTATTTCCGCAGGGCAATATGCCACGTCATCACGGCGTATCTGCCCGATAGATATAAGATTTCAGGTACTTTGAGATTTCGTGCGTGAACGGCCGTGAAACCCAGAGCAGCTATTTCTTAATGATTTTCAAAAGACTTCTTCCTCTTTTCTTCGTCGCACACTGATGCTAATTTATACCCACCTTTTACTTAACGGATTCCACCTGAAAGTCTTCAGTGGCGACTTCTTGTCCGCCGTGTTGAATATACGGGTGCAAACAATAAGTCGCCACTACATGATCTTCCCGTCATTGGGACGGCAACCAAAGGAAATGCAGATTTCATTGTAACCGGAGATGCTGATTTATTGGCACTCAAGAGATGTCGAGGAGTTAATATCATTACCCCTCGGGAATTATGGAATCGTCTGAGATGAAGAATCTTAAGCTTTGTTGGGATCACCTGAGAACTGACACCTTGTCGGCAAGGCGCCGAGTGAGAGTTACAAAAAACTATGCTAAATGCACAACCGCAAGCCTGAGCTCGTCTGCATTTGCCCCTTATGGACTCCACCTGACACTAAACACCTCGTGCACCTCATTAGCTGCGTTGATTGCGGGGACAAACATTGATTCACTACCGATTCCCATTAGTCCCCTCTATCTTCCTGAAGCCGAGAGTTTAGCGCTATCGCAACTGTATGCACAGTTCTTTTAGAATTTGAAACCCTCGGAAATTAGTTTCTTCTAAAAGTCAGCATTTTTGCTTATAAAGAACTTTTAGAAGTTTCAAAAGAAAGCGCTAAAATCTATTTACCATTAATGTCCCATACTCAACACCTCTGCTTCAATTCTTAGAAAACATATGTCGCCGGTATTCCTTGCCATGGATTTTCCCAAATATGCCATGGAGCATACTGAAATATTCAGTGGTTGATGCAATCCAATAAGAGATTGAATTTTGACATCATCCATGTATTTGCTACAATGACCTTAACGAGGTGCTACATTGTCAGATGCAAGACGTATCCAAATTTCCCACATGAGGAGGCATTAATGATCCGAAAAAAAACTATAACAAAATCTTTCCGGGAACCTCAACAGCGGTCTCCTTCAGGAATCGATCGCCGGTGCTTTCTCGGTCGGATGGTTAGTGGCGCTGCAGCCACGTTAGCTGCTGTAACTCTAGCTGACCCCAGCGGAGCGTTTGAGCAGTTCCAGGAGGTCTCATCGATTAGGATTACCGAAGTGCCGCCGACACGAGCAACCCACAAAAGGATAATCAAGGCGTTCGAGCTGCGCAGGAACGAAGCGGTTCGGGACGCTCGTGTTCCAGCTGGAATTAACATCAGCAACGGCGATGAGGCGCGCTATGCCGACAAGGGTGGCACTTATACCAAAGGGCTTCTGCATGACAGCTTCGGGCGAGTGGTTCCCGTTTCTTTCACATCCTTCAAGAAGGCGTTGAACAGCGGAAAGTTTTCGGACTTCGAAAGTATCATCACGGGTGGCGGCCCGCACACACTGAACGGCCCACAAGGCGCACTAACTTTCAACTTGGATGGGCTCGATGAGGTTCAATTCGGTCAGCCTGAGGTTCCCCCTGCGCCTCCGGTAGCCAGCGACCAGAACGCCACGGAACTGCTGGAGCTCTACTGGGGTTCGCTACTTCGTGACGTGGCGTTCACTGATTATGGATCGAGTTGGCTTGCCGCTCAGGCAGCGACGGAGCTTGGAGCACAGCCTACTTACCAAGGGCCGAGGGACATTTACGGCCACGTCACACCGGATTTACTTTTCCGAGGCCCCTTCACAGGTGAGGAGTTGGGGCCCTACGTCTCCCAGTTTTTCCTCCAGCCGACGTCTTTCGGCACCCAACCCCTCGGCCAACAGATGGAAAGCTATCTGCCCGACATCGACTACATGACCAACTTCAATGATTGGCTGACGGTCCAGAACGGCTTTTTCACAGGCCAGCAGGACCAAGTGGAGATGCAACTGCGGTATCTGCGAAACGGCAGGGATCTAGCCGCATATTGTCACGTTGACGTGCTCTTTCAGGCCTACTTCACGGCGTTCCTTGTGCTAGCTGGCATCGGTGCGCCTGTGAACCCTGGTAACCCGTACATTGGTTCGAAAACGCAAAACGGCTTTGTTTCTTTTGGACTGCCGGATTTTGCTGCGACGATCTGTGAAATAGCTACTAGGGCACTGTGTGCCGCCTGGTACCAGAAGTGGATGGTGCATCTGCGCCCTCGCCCGGAGGAAGTAGGAGGACGCGTCCATCTGATCATGACCGGGCAAGGGGACAAGACCAACATCACCTTGAGTAAAGTGATCCTTAGTTCCAATGGACTGCAGCAGAGCTTCAACAAGTACGGAACGTGGCTGCTTTCGCAGGCATATCCTGAAGGCTCGCCCGTGCACCCAGCATACCCCACCGGGCACGGCACGGTTGCCGGGGCTTGCATCACCATTCTTAAGTTCTTCTTCGATGGGGCGCAGAAAATCCGTCCGATACTTATAGATGCTGGACGGGATGTGGTCGTGCCAAGCTCGGACGGCCTCTCACTCAACACTTACATGGGCGCAGATAGGGACAATCTGGATATCAACGGCGAACTGGTCAAGATGGCACACAACGTGACCTTTGGTCACGGCATCCACAGCGGCATCCATTGGCGCAGTGACAGCGACAAAGCGCTTCTGCTGGGAGAGGCGGTCGCGCTCGCCTATCTGCGGGATAGGGCCCGGATCTACAATGAACCATTCACGATCAGGCTGATGAAAATCGATGGGACGACAGCGACCATCTCCAACGTTGGGAATCCTTAGTAGGTTGACATCTGACGGTACAGGAAATGTCATCAATAAATCAACGCTAATATTCTCGAGAAATTGAAACGCGCACCATGGACAGCAAGCACTTCACCTAATGTGCAACTCCACAAAACGTTAGAAACCCTCAGTGGGCGCTCACTTCTCAAGGGCATTGACTTCTATCTTCTATTTGTTATCAAGTTGAATCAGGAAATGTTACTGATCAGGGCCTTCCGCATAACATCCACATCAGGCTTTCTGCCGGTCCACAATTCGAATGCGAACACGCCTTGCCATAACAGCATGCCGAGCCCATTCATGGTAATGCAGCCGCTTTTTGACGCCTCTCTGAGAAGCCGGGTGTCCTTGTATATGAGATCGCAGACCGTCTTTTTCCCGCGAAGAAGGCCTGCATCGAGCGGCAGAGGATCATCGTCCTTCAACCCCAGCGGCGTCGCATTGACTATTATATCGAATCCGCCTACCGAAGAAATATCCTGAACCGCTAAGACTTTGTCTGAGACCTTTTTCAAATCCGCCGCAAGTCTCTCCGCCCTCTCCGGGGTGCGCCCGTAAATGTGGAGCCCCTTTGCCTTTTGTGCAAGATAATAACCTATTGCCCGCGCTGCTCCGCCCGCACCAATTATAAGAACATTCCGCTTTTTAACATCTATGCCGCTCTCTGAAAGAGACTGCATGAAACCTCTTCCGTCCGTGTTATAGCCCGTAAGCCGTCCGTCCGAATTTACAATGGTGTTAACCGCACCGATAAAGGACGCCTCATCATCTATCCTGTCAAGCATAGGTATCACTTTTTCCTTGTGAGGGACCGTGATGTTGACTCCAAGCAGATTCAGCGCCCTGACCGCCTCTACCGCCGCTGAAAGCCGATCCGGGTGCACAACAAACGGGACATAGCAGCAGTCCATCCCGAGCGCTTCAAAAGCTGCATTGTGCATAGCGGGAGACAGCGTGTGTTCGACGGGATACCCGAAAATTCCGGCGATTTTTGTCTTTCCCGTAATCTTCACTTTGCATCACCTTCTGTAATATGTTTTGAGGCATCGTCCCAGGTAACTATGAAAACACTATACCCTTCGTCCGCAAGACCTTTGGCAAATTCGTACGCCTGTCCCCTCGCCTCAAACCTGCCTATCCTCACATGATAGAATTTCGCGCCATTGATATCTGCTTCGGTTAGATAGACATTGTCGTATTCCAATTCGAGCGCTTTTTTCAACCTCCAGGCATTCGACATCTCCTTAAAAGAGCCGGCCTGCACCGTAAAAGGTCCGTTGTATGACAGATATTTTACTTCTTTGATATAGGAGGTATCCCTTCCCAGATACTCGATCTTCACCTTGCATGTGCCCGGCCCTACAAGGTCTATCGCCTTTGCAGCGGCATAAGATAAATCCAGGTCTCTTCCATCCACAAAGGGTCCCCTGTCATTGACAATGCATCTTGTGTTCTTATTATTTGAAAGATTAGTCACCTTCAATTCGGTGCCGAAAGGATATTCCCTGTGTGCACAGGTGAATACATACATGTCAAAAATTTCCCCCGAAGATGTCGGCTTTCCCTGAAACTCCGGCCCGTACCACGAAGCAACGGCATAACCCGCCTCTGCATGTCTGTGATATGTGGCGCATGACGCAATAAAAAAGCCTGTGATGAGAAAACAAATGATGTGAAGACAGGTAAAAATGCGCACCGGGATTCCCACAACCTGACATATTTTCATCACGCACTGTCAATCAGTGCCGGCGCTCATTCCACACCACTCATAGACTGTCTTGACAGAACCTAGAGTATATATCTGCTCAAGTCCTCGTCTTTGACAATTTCGCTCAGCTTCTCTCTCACATATTTCTTGTCTATCACGAGTTTACCATTCTTCTTCTCCGGGGCCTCGAAAGAGATGTCCTCAAGCAGTTTCTCGAGCACAGTGTGCAGTCTTCTTGCGCCGATATTTTCTGTTTTTTCGTTTACATGTGCCGCGATGCCGGCAATCTCGTCCACCGAATCTTTTGTGAACTCTATAATCACGTCCTCCGTTGAGAGCAGGGCCCTGTACTGTTTTATCAGCGCGTTATATGGCTCCGTCAGTATCCTAACGAACTCATCCTTCCCGAGCGCATCCAGTTCAACTCTGATCGGGAATCTACCCTGCAGTTCGGGTATAAGATCTGAGGGTTTGCTCATATGGAAAGCGCCGGCAGCGATAAAAAGTATATGTTCGGTCTTCACGGGGCCATACTTGGTCGTTACCGTTGTGCCTTCGACTATAGGCAGCAGATCCCTCTGTACGCCTTCCCGTGAGACATCAGGGCCGTGGGCATGTCCTCTGCTCGCGATCTTATCTATCTCGTCGACAAACACAATACCTGACTGTTCCACCCTGTCCGTCGCTTCCTTCGTAACTTTATCCATATCAATAAGCTTATTGGCCTCTTCCTGTTCTATTATTAGCAGCGCCTCCGGAACCTTCACCTTTTTTCTTTTTGCTTTTTCAGGCAAAAAGTTGCCAAGCATCTCCTTGAGGTTTATTTCAAG
>Ga0187776_10000668_pt1 | contig 16556 bp, 15 predicted proteins | sample 0216_BV02_MP12_2_FD_132426 | JGI IMG/M metagenome (GOLD analysis project Ga0187776, IMG submission 132426) | Tropical peat soil microbial communities from peatlands in Department of Meta, Colombia - 0216_BV02_MP12_20_MG | ecosystem: Environmental > Terrestrial > Soil > Wetlands > Peat | place...
CAACGCCGCCAGGCTAACCACCCTTTCCTCAACCGGGCCAGCCATGCCGATCTCTCTCAAGTTTTCAATGTCCATGCTAGTTAGAATGGTGACCGCCAGAATGATGGGCGGCCGCCGGTTCATCTTTTCCGTGGCCTTCCGGCACCGTTCCACCGTTTCCCGCACCATCTCCGTTCCGCCGGAAGCATGCAGGTTGAACATGTCCACGCCTAGCTTGACCGCCTCTTCGGCGGCACGGGAGACGGTGTTGGGAATGTCATGAAACTTCAGGTCCAGAAAGATTCTTCCCCCCTCCTCCTGCACCGCTTTCACCGCTTCTTTTCCATAGGCCGTGTGGAGTTCCAGACCTACCTTGAAAAATCCAGTTCGTCCTTTCAGGAGTCTGACGAATTTTCGGGCCTCTTCCAGAGTGGGAACGTCGAGGGCAAAGATCACCTTTCCAGCGGCGGATGAAGATGGATTCATGGGGGCCAGACCTCCTGCTACTCCTTGAGCTGTTTAGGGGATTTTCCCTGCACCTGGAGACCTTCCTGCAAGGGCCTGGCCGGCATTACTTTTCCCGCGGCCACTTCCCGCAGCGCCAGGACCACTTCTTTGTTGTCCGTCTGGACGCGCGGTTTGGACCCTTTATACAGCTGCTTGGTCCGGGCCACGGCGAGCAGGACCAGGGCAAAACGGTTGGAAACTTTCTTCAAGCAATCTTCCACGGTGATTCGAGCCATTTGGGTTCCTCCTTGCTTTCATCAGCCACAGAGCACACAGCGGGGCTATGCCGCAAATAAAAGGAAGTGTCTTAGGTGTGCTTAGTGTACTTAAGTACCTCGAGTTAATATTGAATTTTTCGGCACAAAATATAGAGATCTTTGACCTTCTTTGGCAGAGACGGGCACGGGGCGGCCGCTTCTCCGAAATACCCTCGCCCCCTTTCGGGGATGGAGGATAAAGCCAGGGGCTATGGACCTCTATGAATTTTAAAAAAAATCTCCTCTACTTTTCAACCAATAATTTATCGATAGCTTCGGTGAGCTTCTCTCGCCGGCAATGCTCTGCCAGGATGATGGCCTGGAGTCGGGCCTTAGCCGCTTTCAAGTAATCGTTGATGATCACATAGTCATACCAATGGGAATCCGCAATCTCAGCCCGGGCTTTTTTGACCCGTTCCTCCAGTGCTTCCTTTCCTTCGGTCTTCCGGTTCATCAGACGCCGCTTCAACTCCTCCAGGGAAGGGGGGAGGATAAAGACGAATGCGCCGGGGATATTCTGGTCCCGCAACTGCCGAGCTCCCTGACCGTCGATGTCCAGGATCAAGTCCTGACCTTCTGCGCGGGCCATTTCCAGCATCCGCCTCGAAGTTCCGTAGCGGTGCCCATAAACCTCGGCCCATTCTAAGAACTCCCCCTGGTCGATCATCGTCTGAAATTGTTGCGGAGGGACGAAGAAGTAATCCCTTCCCTCTCGGTCCCCGGGGCGCCGCGGACGGGTGGTGTGGGAAATGGAGAAACGAAGATTGGGAAAGCTCCGCAACATAGCCCGGCAGAGGGTGGACTTCCCCGTTCCCGAAGCGCCGGAGACGACGAACAATATCCCTTCGTTCTTTTTCATCAACGCATCACCACAGAGACACAGAGGGCACAGAGAAAAAATGAAAATTGGAAAGCAAAAGACCTTCACCGCAGAAGGCGCAGAGAGCGCAGATAAAAAAATTCATAAAAATAAAACTTTTCAGCCCAGATTTTAATCCGCTTCCAATTATCTTTATTCTCTGTGCCTCTGTGGTGAATGATTATTCCACGTTCTGAACCTGTTCACGCATTTTTTCCAATTCGCTCTTGATTTCCACCCCCACGTGAGCGATGCTGGCATCGTTGGCTTTGGAGCCGATGGTGTTCGCTTCGCGGTTGATTTCCTGGAGAAGGAATTCCAATTTCCGGCCCGTCGGCTCCGGGCGGCCCAGTAAATCCCGGAACTGAGCCAGATGGCTGCGGACCCGAACCAACTCCTCGGTGATATCGCTCCGCTCCGCCAGGAAACCCACTTCCTGGGCCAGCCGGGTCTCATCGATTTCCAGACCCCCGCTCAGCTCCTGAACCCGCTGGGCCAGGCGGTCGCGGCAGGCCCGCAAAGCCAGGGGAGCTTTCTCTTCGATCTGCTGGACCATTTTTTCGATAGCCGCCAGTCTCCCCAGGAAGTCTTCCCGGAGCTTGCGTCCCTCTTCGCCGCGCATGGCCTCCAGACCGGACAGGGCATCCTCCAGGGCCGTCCGGAGGCATTCCCATTCTTTTTCCAGATTGGGCTCCGCTTCCTTTCGGCCAAAAATATCCCGGAAGCCGGCCATGGTTTCCAGCCGGACTTCCCCCGGTATTCCCAGATTTTCCTGAAGTTTTTTCAAGGCCAGATAGATGTCTCGGGCCAGGGGCAGGTCAAGTTCCAGCTTCTGCTCCGGTAGAGACGATTCGTCCAATTGAACAGAAACCTCGATGCGCCCCCGGGAAATACGCTGGCGAAGCAGGTTTCGTAATTGGGTTTCCAGCGGATTTAGCCTCCGGGGGAGGCGGATGGAGATATCGCAATAGCGGTGATTGACCGCCCGGATTTCTACTCCCAGCTTCTTTCCATCTCCTTGCCATTCTCCCCGGCCGTAACCGGTCATGCTTTTGATCATAGAATCCATCCCTGAAATGATAGGGCAAAAAGGGGTGAAAAGGGGGAAAGGCCCTAGCTTTTTTCTCCGTTTCCCCGTTCCCCCCTTTCACCCTGTTGTCTGATCTGCCACAGATATCTCTTGCGCAACAGATCGATGATTCCCAAGAGGGGTTGGGAAGCATAATCCGGATAGGTCCAGGGCAGGGGGGAAAGGCCCCCTTTGGGTACGATTAGAGTGATTTCTCCGTAGATCCCCCCCCCGAGGTAAATCCGGTGGCTGTAATCTTTGCCCGTAGCCAGGACGAATTTGGACCCGGCTACATATCCCGGGTCGATGTTGACCCGCCGGCCCCCCTGTTCGTTCCGGCTTTGACTCTCCACCCGGTTGGCCCACAGCTTGATGGAGACCAGCTGCTCCGGGGCGATCAAAGGCTCAAAACCAACCATCCTACGCCACAATCCTTTTCCCATTTCCCTTTCATAGTAATCGGTAAAATGGAAGGAAAGCGGCTCGCTGACCAGGTCCACTGGCCCGTATTCGGGATCGGCTTCGGCGATGGCCGAAGCAAAGTCCTCACCCCGGGAACAGATGAAGCTCATCGCCAACTTAACTGCTTTCGGGGGTCGGGGGAAGCTCACGGGGCTCCTGGGGCGTTGGGAACCGATGGGTTGCTCTTACTCCGGACGCCGTGTTTGACGGCATCCTCGAGTTCCGAGGCTTTCAGGGTGGCGGTTCCCACTTCTCCCACCACGATACCGGCCGCATGGTTGGAGAGAACTGCGGCCTCCTTCACGCTGGCTCCCACCGACATGGCCAGAGTAAGGACCGAAATCACCGTGTCCCCGGCGCCGGTCACGTCGTAGACCTCCTTGGCCATGGCGGGAATGTTGGTAATTTCTCCATTCTCCTGGAAGAGAGTCATCCCCTTCTCTCCCCGGGTGATCAGGACGGATTGTGCCTGAAGCTGCCCGAGAAGCTGGCGGCCGACAGAAACCATGTCCTCTTCGTTCTGAATCCACCGGCCCGTAGCCTGGGCGGCCTCATGGTGGTTTGGGGTGATGACCGTCACCTTCTGGAAGAGGGGGAAGTTCTTCACTTTCGGGTCTACGGTCAGGATTTTTCCCGCTCCCAGGGCGAGAGAGCGGACCTGCTCTACCAGTTCCGGGCAGATGACCCCTTTTCCATAATCGGAAATTAGAACCGCGTCGAACTCCCGGACCCGGTCCTCCACCACGGAAAGGATCTTTTTCAGGGCCTCCGGACGGATGCTTCGGACCACTTCCCGGTCGTAACGGACCACCTGCTGGTGATGAGCGATGATGCGAGTCTTGACCGTGGTGATCCAGTCAGACTCCACCGCCACGGCCCGGGTGTCAACCCCCATTCGGTGGAGGTCCTGGATGACTTTCCGCCCCATCTCGTCATTTCCCACGATCCCCCCGATCCAGACCTTGCCTCCCAGGGTGTAGATATTGTTCACCACATTCCCCGCGCCCCCCAGACGCAGGCTCTCCGAAGTCACACTGACCACCGGCACCGGGGCCTCGGGGGAGATCCGGGAGACACTCCCCCAGATGTACTCGTCGACCATGAGGTCCCCGATGACCAGGATCCGCGCATTCTTGAACTTGGATATGAAGGAAATCAATTCCTGGTTCTTCACTCTAGAGGCTCCTCTCTTTTCCATTGCTTTGCAGGATGGAATCCAAACGCTTCAGAATCTTTTCTTTTCCCAGCAACAGGAATACCTTCTCCAGTTCGGGACCCTGGGTTCTTCCGGTAAGGGCGGCTCGCAAGGGCATATAGAGGTTTCGACCGGTAAGGCCGACCCGTTTGGCCAGACCGGCGAGGAGGGCCCGGTAATTTTCCGGCCCCACTTCTTCCACCGAACGAAGTTCTTCCCGCAACCCCCGGATCACCCGCTGGGTCTCTTCCTTGACCACCAGAGTTTCGGCATCCGGCTCCAGGGTCCACCCCTCGTCAAAAAGAAACCTCAAGCGCTCAGCCAGTTGAGAAAGGGTGTCCACTTCCCCCCACACTGCCTCCAAAGCCGCCACCAGCCAGGATTTAGGGACTGCCTCCAGTTTTTCCCCGGAACGGCGGAGGAAGGGGAGGGCCAGGTTGAGGGCTCTTTCTCCATGAATCCCTTTCAAATGAGCCCGGTTCATCCAATTCAATTTTTCCGGGTCAAAGACTGCCGGGCTGCGGGAAAGGCGCTGGAGGGAAAACTTTTTTATGAGTTCTCCGAGTGAGAAAATTTCCTGGCCGTCTTCGGAGGACCATCCCAGGAGAGCCAGATAATTCAAAAATCCCTCGGGCAGGTAGCCGGCTTCGCGAAAATGGGCGACGGCAGTGGCCCCATGACGTTTGCTTAGGGGAGTCCGATCCGGTCCCAAAATCATCGAGAGATGGGCAAATTGGGGAGGGGCGAAACCCAGGGTCTGATAAAGGAGGATTTGGCGGGCCGTATTGGCCAGATGGTCTTCCCCCCGGATAACGTGGGTGACCTCCATCCGGGCGTCGTCGATGACCACGGCAAAATTGTAGGAGGCAACCTGATCTGAGCGGAGGATTACAAAATCCCCCATCTTCCGCCCGTCAAAGGACATGGCCCCCTTGACCAGGTCCTGGAACTCCGCACTCCGGGCGTTTACCCGAAAACGTACCGAAGCCGGGCGGCCAGAACGGATGAAGGACTGTTCTTCCTCCGGTTTCAAATAGCGGCAGCGGCCGTCATACATGGGTGGTATGCCTTTGGCCAGCGAGCGTTGTCTCTTCTCCTCCAGTTCCTCATCGGTGCAATAACAGCGGTAGGCGTGTCCCTTTTCCAGCAGGTCCATGGCGTAGCGCCGGTAGGTCTCCAGGCGCTCGGATTGGCGGTAAGGACCGAAATCCCCCGGCCGCTCCGGCCCTTCATCCCACTCCAATCCCAGCCAGCGCAGGTCCTCCAGGACTGCTTTTTCCGCTTCGGGGGTCGATCGCTCCCGGTCCGTATCCTCCAGCCGCAGAATGAAGGTCCCTCCGGTCTGGCGGGCAAAGAGGAAATTGAACAGAGCAGTCCGGGCGTTACCCAGATGAAGCAGGCCGGTGGGGCTGGGAGCAAATCGGACGCGAACATTCATACCCATTGCCTAAAATATGCTTACTCGCAATTTCGCAAGCTCAAGTGCCACAAGCTAACCAAAGGTTCGTGTTCAGGGTGGAGTGATAGAACCCTAGAATCCGTTCCAATCCAAAAGGAGGAATGCTGTGATGCTGCCATTCTTCCGCGCTCATTTATTACCCCTGCCAGGCAACCCCAGGGCAAAACCGCGGCTCCCTTTAAGCGTTAACTGGATACTTTGCCAGATTCTTCTTTTAAGAGAACCACTGCGTAGGCCGCGATCCCCTTTCCTTCTCCGATAAACCCGAGATTCTCCGAGGTGGTGGCCTTGATATTGACCTGCTGAGGAGCTATTCGGAGCACCCGAGCGATTTGTTCCGCCATCCGGGGGATGTAAGGTCCGATTTTGGGGTTTTCCGCGACCACCGTACTGTCCAGGTTCTCCACGAGAAAAAACTTTTGGGCCAACTTAGAAGCTACGCCTTCTAGAAGCCGGAGGCTGGAAATGCCCTTGAATCGAGGGTCGGTATTGGGGAAATGCTTTCCAATATCCCCTTCCGCGAGGGCTCCCAGAATTCCGTCGCATATGGCGTGGAGGAGAACATCGGCATCCGAGTGGCCTTCCAGCCCCTTCTCGAAGGGAATCTCCACGCCTCCCAGGATCAGCTTTCGTCCCTCCACCAGAGGATGAACATCGTAGCCAAAACCGATACGCATAAGGACATTGCCTAGAATGCCTGAAGTGAGCTAAAGTGCCTGAAGTCTGAAAGGGACTTTGGGTTCAATGAGGTTACATCTTCTAATGGAAATCGCTGAGCCCCCCATTTGAGAATCCTTTTACTCCGAACTCCGAACTGTATTTCAGCAGCGCCTCTGCCAGGACCAGGTCCTCGGGGGTGGTGATTTTGAAGTTAAACCGCGACCCTTCGATGATCTTGACCGGAATACCCAGGCGCTCCACCAGAGAGGCGTCGTCCGTTCCCACGAATCCGTCTCTGCGGGCCTCTTCATGAGCCCTGCAGATCAGTTCATAATCGAAAGACTGAGGGGTCTGCATCATCCAAAGTTGGCGGCGGTCCACGGTTCTCAAAACTGTATTTTCCCGGGCAACTTCCTTGATGGTTTCGCTGGCCGGCAAGGCAACGGCTACGGCCTGGAAACGGCGGGCCTCCGACAGGGCCCGCTGGATCAAGTCCGGGGTGACAAAAGGCCGGACCCCATCATGGATGATGACCGCCTCGGCCTTTTCCCGGATAGCCCTCAATCCTATAAAGACGGATTCCTGGCGCTCCGCCCCTCCGGGCATTATTTGGGACACTTTTTGCAGGCCACCTTGGGAGACGATTTCCCGGGTCCAGGCCACTCCCTCGCCGGGGGGAACCAGGGGAATGACTTCATCCACCTGCGGGCAGGCCTCAAACTTCCGAAGGGTATGGGCCAGAATGGGCAGGACGCCCAGGGAGATAAAGGCTTTGGGCCTTTCGGTTCCCATTCTTTTTCCCTGGCCCGCGGCCGGGATCAAGGCCACTACCCGCAAGGTCGATTTCCCCCCCCTGCCCGCCCGTTATGCGCAAATCTTATGAGGCGGGATTTAGGCATCCCTGTTCGGGCCATGGGACGAGAGGTTGTCCCTACCGCTATAAAGAGAACCCAGGATGGATTTCCACCCTGGGTTCTTCCGTTCCCGCCTGGAAAGCGGTTTCGATCAGTGATTGATACTCTGGTAAAAGTTCTCGGGAGCGTCTTCCTTCAGAATGGTGAAAATCATCCGCCCGGCTGTGGTCTGGAGGACGCTGGTGACCGTGACGTCCACGCTTTTTCCCATGTGGCGGCGGGCATTATCCACCACCACCATGGTTCCGTCGTCCAGATAGGCGACTCCCTGCCCGGGCTCCTTTCCCTCTTTCAGGATTTTAACGTTCATTACTTCGCCGGGGAGGACGACCGGTTTAAGAGCGTTAAAAAGCTGGTTGATATTGAGAACCGGTATGCCCTGGAGTTCCGCGACTTTGTTCAGGTTGAAGTCGTTGGTCACAATCTTGGCGCTGATTTCTTTGGCGAGAGCGATTAACTTGGCGTCGACCTCCTGGATCTTCGGGTAATCCTGGTCGACGATCCTGACTTCCAGATTGCTTTGTTTCTGAATCCTGTGGAGCACATCCAAACCCCTGCGTCCCCTTCCGCGCTTCAGAGGGTCAGAGGAATCGGCAATGTGCTGCAGTTCTTGGAGGATAAATTGGGGGATGATGAAGGTCCCTTCCATGAATCCCGTATCGCAAATGTCGGCGATGCGCCCATCGATGATCACACTGGTATCCAGCACTTTGTGGCCGTCACACCCTTCCCCCGGCCTTTGGGAGAACCAGGGAAGGCGGGCCAGTTCGAATTCTTTCCCCTTCTTTACCCCCAAGAGGAAGCCCAGATACCCAAGGGCGCTGTTGATCAAGAAATAGCCGGGAAAATAGATGCCCAGTCCTTCAAGGATTCCGGAAAAAAAGGAGTTCATGAGAACGTTGGCCAACATCAACCCCAAGACCAGGCCGATGGCTCCCCCGATGGTTATTTTGAGAGGAACCCGCCGGATGCCTCGTTCCGCAAGGATCACCAGCAACCCCAGGGCCCATCCAATCCCCAATCCCCAAAGCCCGGCCTCGGGGAAAGATAAGGCCTGAAGGGCTAGGAAGTATCCGCTTGCCCCGGTCGCGGCGAAAAGCAGGACCCGGAGAATAAGCAATCCCACCGCTTTTCACCTCCTTTCCGTTTTGAATTTTTTAAAAAAAGAGAGAAACTTCAGGCATTGAAGATGCTCAGCAGGCGGACGCGCATCTTTTCTTCGGAAATGTTTTTGGCGCTGGCGAGTTCCCTGACCAGGAGGTTCTGGGCAAGGTCGAGCATTTGCCTCTCCCCAAAGGAAAGGTCTTTGTCGCACTTCAAGTGAAAGAGGTCGCGCAGGACCTCGGCCACTTCAAAGACGGAACCGGATTTGATCTTCTCCATGTACTCCCGGTAACGGCGGTTCCAGGTCTGGCAATCCACTTTCCCGTTCTTCTCCGAGAGAATCCGGAACACCTTGGGAACATCCTTTTTTTGGATGATTTCGCGCAATCCTACATTCTGCACGTTGTCCTTGGGGATCATGATGGTCATATCTTTTTCCAGGATCCTCAAGACATAAAACATCCGCTTGCATCCCCCGATTACCTTGCATTGAATATCTTCGATGACTCCAACCCCATGCGCAGGATAGACTGCCTTGTCGCCAATTTTAAACATGTCCCCGCCTCCCTGAGCTTGACTCATTTGTTATTTTAACATCGAAAATCGCCCCGGGTCAACACTAATTTGGCTGGCCACGGAGCCATAAAATGAGCTTTTGCCGCAGAAAACAATGCCGGTTTATGCCGAAATTCAAATTTCTCACAGGCCATCATTCCTCGATTCTTTTTATTGGCTAGCTCCTCGGTGAAGAGATTCGAATAGTCTTGGCAAATAAGTTATAACCATTTGATATAATAAAACTTTTTACCTCTTGCCCGGATCTGCATGGTTACCCGCCTTTAGCATCGAGGTTTAAAGAAAAGACCAGAATTCGCCGATAAAATTATTGAAAATCGTTATCCATTTTCAATCCTTTCAGCTTCTCAAAAATGCCATTAGCGAAGTGGGCGATCTCCTCTGAGCCCGGGCTTGCCCGTTTAAGACGGGATGAGCCGGACAGGCGAATCTTGAGGGGTGACTGCACGCCAGAGAAGCTCAGCTTATCTAATCGTTACGGTTATGATTTGGGGAAAAGCCCTTTTGGAATCACGGGGAATCGATCTCTTTGAGGGGGATTGAATGCTGGCCATCGTTGGGATTCTGGTTGTCCTGCTAGCGGTTTTGGGCGGATATTTGATTGAGGGCGGGTCTTTTCTGGTTCTCATGCAGTTTGCGGAGTTCATCATCATCGGGGGGGCGGCTGCCGGGGCGCTTCTTATCTCCACTCCCCCCAAGCTGTTAAAAAAAATCCTGAACCGGGTACTCTTGATTTTCAAGAAATCGAAAGTTGAAAAGGAAACGTATCTTGGCATCCTGAAGATGATGTATGAATTCTTTCAGCTCAGCCAGAAGGAAGGGGTGCTGGCCCTGGAATCCCACATCGAGCACCCGGAAAAAAGCACCATCTTCAGCAAATACCCCCAGTTTGTCGGGCAGCATCATCTCCTCTCTTTTTTGACTGACACCATGCGGATCATCCTCATGGGAAGCGTGTCCCCCTATGAAATCGAAGCGCTCATGGATACGGACATCGAAACCCAACAGCAGGAAGGAGCCAAGCCGGGGATGATCCTGCAGAAAATCGGAGACTCCATGCCCGGGCTGGGGATCGTAGCCGCCGTCCTTGGAATCGTCATTACCATGCAGGCGATCAACGGCCCTCCCGAGCAGGTCGGCCATAAAGTGGCCGCGGCCCTGGTGGGAACCTTCCTGGGCATCCTCCTCTCCTATGGATTCATCCAGCCCCTGGCCACAAGCCTGGACCTCATGCATGAGGAGGAGGCCCGCATGCTGGAAGTGATAAAAGCCGGACTGGTGGCCTTTTCCAAGGGCTTCAACCCCATGATTGCGGTGGAATTCGGTCGCAGGTCCATCTTCGATGATTCCCGTCCCACCTTTCGGGAGATGGAGCAAGCCCTCCGGGGAGGTAAGGCGTGAGCCAGGAGAAAGATCAGGCTAAACCTCGGATCATCGTAAAGAAAAAAAGCAGCCATGGGGGCCACCACGGCGGGGCCTGGAAAGTGGCCTACGCCGATTTTGTGACCGCCATGATGGCTCTCTTCATCGTCTTGTGGATCGTGGGGCAAAGCAAGACGATCAAGGAGATGATTTCCCAATACTTTAAAGACCCTGGGGCCTTTGCCGAAAAGGTCAAGAACGGCGGAGCGGGGATCCTTCCGGATTATGCCCCGCCCGGCACCCAAGCGGACCCACCCCCGGCTGTCCGCCTAAGCAAGGACCCGGACGTAGACATGAAGCAACTGGAGGAGGAGAAGAAGAAGCTCGAGGAGATGATCCGGAAGACCCCGGTCTTCGACAAATTCAAAGGTCAGGTGGAAATCACCGTGTCCGACGAGGGCCTGCGGATCGAGCTGGTGGACAACTCTTCCGGCCTCTTCTTTGATGTGGGCAGCGCCCACCTCAGAAAGGAAACCCTCCAACTTTTGGGAATGATTGCTGGGGAAATCGGCAAGCTGCCCAACCGGGTGATCGTGGAGGGCTATACGGACGCCCGACCCTATGTGGGCCCCAATTATTCCAATTGGGAGTTAAGCGTGGACCGGGCCAACACGGCTAGAAAAATTCTGGTGGAAAACGGCCTGCGCAAAGACCAGGTTCAGGAAGTCCGGGGTTTTGCCGACCAGAGATTGAGACGTCCGGAAAACCCGATGGATTTCTCCAACCGGAGGGTCAGTATCCTGGTACCCACCCTCCCCGCACCGGCTCCACCCCCCTCGAACCCTTCCGGGGTCCAAGTAAAGGCCGGAGGTTGACGCTGGGTTTCCTGGGCCGACCCTCCCGGAATAAGCGCATATCCCCCCATTCCCTTTTTAAGGTCGCAGAAGAGCTCAGGCCGTATTTCCCCGGCCTTACTGAACCCCCGGAACAGCGAACCCGAGGAGGACTCCGCCGTCAATCACAATCTCAGCCCCGGTGGTATAACTGGAAGCATCGGAAGCCAGGTAGATGGCTGCGCCGGCGATTTCCTCGGGTTCTCCAACCCGTCCCAGAGGGGTCAACTTCCCTAGAGCCTCTTTGGCCTTTTGGGCCTCTTCGGGGGGAAGGTTGAACCAGTGAGAATCCAGCATCTTGGTGCTGATCGGCCCGGGAGCGATGGCGTTCACCCGGATGTTGTAAGGGGCCAACTCAGCGGCGAAAGCCTGGGTGACCATCCGAACGCCTGCTTTGGAAATGCTGTAGATGCTAACTCCGGGTTCGGGCTTGAATCCATCAATGGAGGCCACATTGATAATTCTCCCACCCCCCTGCTTCTTCATTACCCGGGCAACCGCCTGGCTGGTGTAGTAAAGCCCTTTGAGGTTCAGGTTGATGACCGTATCCCAGAGGCGCTCGTCTGAATCCAGAACCGAACCCATAGCTGGGCTGGTGCCGGCGTTGTTGACCAGGATGTCGACCCGGCCAAACTTGCCCAGCACGGTACCAACCATTCGGCTAATCTCCTCTGCCTTGGCCAAGTGAGCCTGGACCGGAAGCGCCTCGCCGCCAAAACCCCTGATCTCCGCGGCAGTAGCCTCCAGGTCGTTGATCTTGCGGCTGGTAATGGCCACTTTAGCCCCAGCCTTGGCAAAACCCTGGGCAACGGCCTTTCCAATTCCGCGGCCGCCCCCGGTCACAATGGCAACTTTCCCCTGAAGAGAAAATTTTGAAAGGTCGAACATGTTTTACCCTCCTTTCTTTCATCAATATTTCCAGAATGCCTGGGTCGTGGCCCGGCGGCGAGGGCATTGCATGCAGAAAGCATCGGCCGGGTAAGCCCTTTTCCCAGACGCTTCGCCGGATTTCCGCAATGGGCGGCGGGCCCTGGGGCGACCCGCCGGATCGCCCTTACAAGGAATGGACCCAAGCACGGAGTTCAAACGCTGTGCCCGCCCGTTCCATGGAATCAAAAGCGCCTCATGATTTCTGCATGAAATGCCCTTGCCCCCGGGCCGGGAAACGGGGGGAAGACCCCCTTTGGGTGACGCCATTCATTATTTGCTTTGAACGGTTCCCTGTTTTCCAAGCCTCTGTCAGAGGTCGTGATTCAATAGACCCTGCCGAAAGATCCCAAGTTTCAGGGAAGAAAAAGGCCATAGAAAATTCAGGAAAGCCTGATCTTCTATGGCCTTGGACCTGTAGAGTCTTTATCTATTTTTTGGGAATCAACCAATCCAAGCCCAAGAAGCTGAGCCGTCCTTCGGTCGGCACCCCGGTTTTCGGGTCCCATCCCATGGCCTGGTAGTAAAGTCTCAGAGTATTGGCGAAATCTTCCCGGGTAATCTTTTTCTCCCGGGGGGTCCCGGCTTCCAAGGTCTCATACAACCGCTCGGGGAGATAATCATCCTTGCTGGATAGGCCTTCCCGCATGTTGAACATCCTCGCCATCGTGATTGTCCGCTCCCCCAGTTCCATCAACTCATAAAGGCTGGTATTCCAGCCGGTAATGGCCTCCACCGCCTCGGCGAGCGTAACTAGGGGAAAAGCGGTATAAGGAGCCGCGGCAAAGTTGCAGACTCCCATGGAGTTGAAGGAGTTCCAGATCGCCTGGGTGTGAACAAACTGGCGAACCTTTCTGGGTCCCATCTCCATCGCCGGAACGGGCTCCATGACGCCAGCTGGCCTGGATGCTTTCAACGCCGGGCCATCGGTTAAAAAGGAAGTATCATGGGGAGCTTCGATATGATCCGCCCCGGTGGGCGAAGTGGCATAACTCAGGGACAATCCTTGCTTTCCCCGCGGATCATGCATGGGCAGTTCCTGCCCCTTGATATGCATGGCATATTTTTCGGTCCCTTTGCCGATCTTTTGGGCCGCTCTCTGAACCCCTTCTGCCAAAAGGTCTCCAAACCCTTCCCTTCTGGCGATCTTGCCGATCATGGCCAGCATCGCATCCGTATTGCCGAATCGAAGGTCGATTTCATCCGTTTCCCTCGGGGTAAGAATTCCCTTTTCCACCAATTCCATGGCAAAGGCGATGGAAACTCCCACGGAAATGGTGTCTAATCCCAACCGGTTGCACATCTCATTGCCCTGGGCGATGGCTGCGAGGTTATCGATTCCGCAATAGGACCCGAGGGAGGCTACTGTCTCGTATTCCGGGCCTCCGTATTCGGGAGAGGCTTTGTATTTGCCTTCCACCTTGACCGCCCGCTTGCACTGAACCGCGCAGGCGTAGCAACCCTCCGATTTGGTCAGGATAGTGTCGGTCATCTTCTCCCCGCAAATGGCCTCCGCCCCTTCGAATTGTCCTTTCTGGAAATTGCGCGTGGGCAGGATCCCGGAATTGTTCAGGGGCATGACAAACATGGGGGTCCCGAATTTTTTCAGATTCTGGGCCAGGACAGATTGGGGAAGGAGCTCGAGGACTTTTTTCCCGATCTCCCGGACTTTTTCCGGATCGGCGGGCGAAGGCTTTTGCGTTCCCCGGACGGCAATGGCCCGCAGGTTCTTGGACCCCATCACTGCTCCCATCCCCGTGCGGCCGTTGGCATGCTTCAGCTCGTTGACCACGCAGGCATAGCGCACCAGCTTCTCCCCGGCCGGGCCGCACTGGGCCACGCGGACCCGGTTGTCTCCCAGTTCCTCCCGAATCAGCCGTTCCGCCTCCCCGGTGTCTTTTCCCCAAATCTTGGAAGCATCCCGAATCTCCGCCTTGCCGTCTTTGATCCAGAGATACACCGGCTTCGCCGCACGGCCCTCCACGATGACTCCGTCAAATCCCGCCATCTTCAGCTCGGGCCCGAAGAACCCCCCCGCTTCCGCTTCCCCGAATGCACCGGTCAGGGGAGATCGGGCCGCCACCGTGTACCGGGTCAGGCCCGGCAGCGGCGCCCCGGAGATCACGCTGGACATAAAGATCAACTTGTTTTCGGGTCCGAGGGGGTCTACACCGGGTTTCTGCTCCTTCAACAAGTAATAGGAAGAAAGAGCGGACCCCCCCATGTACATGCGGTAGACGTTTTCCGGGGGGGTGTCCTCACTGATCGCTCCGGAAGTCAGGTTGACCCGTAGGATTTTTCCGTTGTATCCATTCGGCATATTGAATCCTCCCTTAATTCTCGAAATCTACTCCGATAAAATTCTATTATCTTTGCCGGCCAGGGTCAAGATTTCTTTCGGACATCGGTGGCCCCCCGACAGATATTATCTTCCGCTTCCCAAATAGTACTGGCTGATTTCCTTTCCCTTAATCTCCTCGGCGGTCGACTTCAAGGCCACCCGTCCATTGGCAATGATATAGACGAACTGCGAGATGGGCAGAGAAAGGGAGGCATTCTGCTCAACAAGGAGAATGGTCGTCCTTAAATTGTCGTTGATTTTTTTTACCTCGCCCATCACCGATTCTGCCATCAGCGGGGCCAGGCCCAGCGAAGGCTCGTCCAAGAGCAAAAGCTTTGGCCGGGTCATCAGGGCCATGGCGATTACCAGCATCTGCTGCTCGCCCCCACTCAGCGTGCCGGCCACCTGCCCTTTTCTCTCCTGCAGGCGCGGAAAATAGGACAGGATGAGCTCCAAGTCCCGGCGGATTTCCTTCTTGCCCTCGACGCGCATGAGGGTCCCCACCCTTAAATTCTCTTCCACCGTGAGGGAGCGGAAGATCTCCCGGCCCTCCATGACCAGGGAGATCTTCGACCGGGCGATCTCCGCCGGGTCCATCCCGTCGATCCGGCGTCCTTGGAAGAGGATTTCCCCCCTGTGGACCCGCCCATTCTCCAGCATAAGGACCCCGGAAATAGCCTTCAGAATCGTTGTCTTTCCGGCCCCGTTCGCCCCGAGGATGGTGACGATATGCCCCTCGGGGACCTCCAGGCTCACACCCTTGAGTGCCAGAATGACGTTGCTGTAAAGAACCTCGATATCCTTGAACTCCAGAAGCATGGGCTCTTCCCGGAGAAAAAGGGGGAGGCCGATTCCCTCCCCCCTGGCCTTCTAATGCGTTTTGATCCAGTCGCTGATCGAACCGTATTTGGCGCCCCGGATTTCCAAAATCCGGGCCTGGGTATGACCCTGGTGGTCCTTGTAGGTAAGAGGGGGAGTTCCCCCGCCGGTGTCGAAATTACTCAGCTGTTCCCATTCATCCCTGAACATCAGGCGGAACTGGGAAATTTCCGGGAGCTTCCCACTGCTCTTCTTGAGCACCCGGGTAGCCACCTCGTGAATGACCTTGCCCTGCACCCAGCCCTTCGTATAATAGGTATCCTTCTTGGCGATCGTGTGTGTCTTGGCGTATTCCTCGATCTCCTTCATCATGGGGATATTCTCGCCCCAGTCGGCGTTGATCTGGATGGCCTTGAACCCCTCCGCATCCTTGCCCAGGGTTTCGGGAATAATGTGGCTGAAGTCGTAGTTATTCCCGATGAACTTGGAGGCCGGGACTCCCACCTTGGCGGCGTCCCTGAGCACCTTCACGCAGTTGTTCACCGAATCCTGAATGTAGACATAGTCCGGGTTCATTTCTTTGATCCGCAGGAGTTGGGGAGTCAGGTCCGGGGAAGCTCCGGGGTATTCGATATCCCCGAGGACTTTTAATCCCAGTTTCTCCGGTACCTTCTGTTCGATCGCATTCCGGCAGGGGGCCCGCCCATACTCGATGTCCGCGTGGATGAAGGCGAAGGTCTTGGCCCCCTTCTGCTTGGCCCAGTTCATGGCGATGATGACCTGGTCCTCGTAGGTCGGCCCGAGCAGATAAATAAAGGGGTACTTCTCCGGGTCCAGGACATCCTTGGAAAGCGACTGGGCCTGGAAGGGGACTTTGACCAGGGTGTTGATCTGGTCCCGCAGGGCCTTGGTTCCGCCCGTCGACCACCCATTGACGACCACCACCTTGTCCACGTCCACCAGCCGCTTGAATACCTTGACCTCCTCCGGAATCTGGTTCTTCCCATCCAGCAGCACAGGAACGTATTTGTGACCCATAACCCCGCCCGCTTTCTCGTTGATATAGGTCAGATAATCCTTCGGACCATAGGACATTCCATTCACGTCCGTGTCCGTCCCCGTTAGGGTCCCGTAGACCCCTACAGGGATTTCCGCGGCATAGGCGCCGAGGCC
>Ga0187776_10000669_pt1 | contig 16546 bp, 15 predicted proteins | sample 0216_BV02_MP12_2_FD_132426 | JGI IMG/M metagenome (GOLD analysis project Ga0187776, IMG submission 132426) | Tropical peat soil microbial communities from peatlands in Department of Meta, Colombia - 0216_BV02_MP12_20_MG | ecosystem: Environmental > Terrestrial > Soil > Wetlands > Peat | place...
ACGCCGTCTCGGCGTTGTCGACGATGCGCTTCATCACGCCCTTGACCGTCTCCGCGCCGTAGCGCTCAATCAGGGCGAGAATCCGGTCGCGCGCCGTAATGCTGCCCGCGAGCTGCGCGCGGAAGTCGAGCGCCACCGACTCGGGCTTGCGCGAGGCGCGCAGGTACAGCTCCTCGATGTCGCGCCGGATCTCATTCCGCTCTACGATTCTGGTTGGCGGGATGAGGATGCCCTCTTCGAAGGCATTCTCCGCCGAGCCGCAGAACGAGGACGGCGTAATGCCACCTATGTCGTACTGGTGCAGGCAGTTGGTCACCCAGCAGAACAGCTCCCCCTTCCAGAACACCGGGCAGATCAGCATCACGTCCTGCTGGTGCGCGGCGCCCACCCAGGGGTCGTTGGCGAGGAACATGTCGCCGTCGCGAATGCCCGGGTTGTCCGAGCGGTACTCGAGGATCCACTTCACCTGCGTGTCGGTAACGCCGGACATGTACTGCATGTAGGGGCCGAAGTACACGAACTCGCCGTCCTCGGCGAGGATCGACGGGTTGAGGTCGAGCGCGTACATCGCCACGGGCGAGCCGGACAGGCGCTGGATCGTCGCGCCGTGCTCCTCGTTCACGTGCCATAGGCTGTGGCGCACCACCTCGTAGGTGATCGGATCGATCTTCGCCGCGCGGCGCGTGTGCAGCTTGAGCTTCTTCGACACCGAGAGCTTCTTCGGCGGCACGTAACCCAGCGTCTTGCCGTCGAAGCTCGCGCCTTTCATCTCGCTCACGCGTGGCATGGGTCAGCTCCCAAACTGGATCTCGAAATTGCCGTAGGCGTCCACCCGCAGCGTGCGCCGCGGATGCACGACGATAGTGGTGTCTGTCGTTTCAACCACCGCTGGGCCGTGCAGCGCGTTGCCGGGCGCAAGCCGCGCGCCGTCGTAGATCGGCGTGGAGCGGGTGCGTCCGTAGTCCGGCCACCAGATCGCTCGCCGGCCGGCGTGCGCACCCGGCGCAATGCGCGCGCTCAGGCCACGCGCACGCTTGAGTTGCGGGCGCGGCGTCGCCGCGCTCGCGCGCAGCCGCAGCGTAACGATTTCGATCCCTGCGCCGCGGTACGACGAGCCGCGCCCGTAGAGCTGCTCGTAGCGCGCGGTGAAGCGCTCGCGCAGCTTCTCGCCGAACGCGCCCTTCAGGCGACCCTCCGGCAGCAGCACCTCGACCTCGTTTATCTGCCCGCGATGCCGCATGTCGAGCGAGAAGGCGAGCCGCCGGCGCGCGCGCTCGATGCCGTCGGCGTCCATCTGCCGGTGGGCGCGGCGCTCGAGCGCCTCGAGCACTTTGTTGACGCGCGCCGCGTCGAACGGGCTCGCCTGGATGTCGGCCTGCTCGTAGATGTGGAGCACGTCGGCCGCGGCCGCACCGAAGGCGCACCAGGTCGAGGCGATCTCCTTTTGCGGGATGACGATCTTCTTCACCCCCAGCTCGGCGCCGAACACCCCGGCGTGTGCAGGCCCCGCTCCGCCGAAGGCGAACAGCGTGAAGTCGCGCGGATCGAAGCCCTTTTCCACCGTCATCTTGCGGATGATGTCGGCCATCTTGAACTCCGCCACACGCGCGATGCCGCTCGCGGTCTCGGCGAGCGGCAGGCCGAGCGCATCGGCGACCTTCTGCACCGCCGCGATCGCCTTGGCGCGATCGAGCCGGATGCGCCCGCCGAGGAAGTTGTCGGGGTTGATGGTGCCGAGTACCACGTCGGCGTCGGTCACGGTGGGCAGCTCGTTGCCCTTGCCGTAGCACGCCGGCCCGGGGTCGGCGCCCGCCGACTCGGGCCCGACCTGCAGGCTGCGCGTGGCGCCGTCCACGCGCGCGAGCGAACCGCCGCCCGAGCCGATCGCCTGGATGTCGACCTTCGGCAGGAAGTACTCGTACTGCGCGACGTTCGAGACGAACGAATACTGGGGGTGCCCGCCGTGCACGATGCCGACGTCGAACGAGGTGCCGCCCATGTCGGTGGTGATGATGTTGTCGATACCCATCACCTGCCCGAGATAGACCGAGCCGGTGACGCCGGATACGGGCCCGGAGTCGAGCGTAAGCAACGGCTCGAGCATCGCCTTGTCGACGGAGATCGAGCCGCCGCCGCACTGCGTGATTTGCAGCGGGCGCTGGTAGCCTGCGCCCTCCAGCCGCTCGGCGAGGTTGCCGAGGTAGCGCGACATGACCGGACCGAGATAGCCGTTCAGCACAGTGGCCGTGGTGCGCTCGTACTCGCCCCACTTGGGCGCGATCTCGGCCGAGCAGGACACGAACACCTGCGGCGCGAGGTCGCGCGCGATCTCCTTCGCGCGCAGCTCGTGCGCGGGGTTCTTGAACGACCAGAGGAAGCACACCGCGATCGCCTCGACACCCTCGGCGAGGAGCGCGCGCACCGCGGCTTCCACCTGCGCCTCGTTCAGCGGCACCACGACCTCGCCGAAGCAGTCGACGCGCTCGGACACGCCGGCGATCAGGCGCTTGGGCACGATCGGCGCGGGCTTCTGGCTCTCGGGGAAGTGCACCACCTTGCGCAGCTCGCGCGAGGTCACGCCACGCGAGCCGCGCATGATGTGGATCGCGTCCTCGTGGCCCCGGGTGGTGAGCAACCCGGTCTTCGCGCCTTTCCTCTGGATCAGCGCGTTCGTGCCGACCGTGGTGCCGTGCGTGAGCACCTCGATCTGCGCGCAGAACTCCCGGAACTCGAGCCCGAGGCGCGCGGCCGCGAGCTGGAGCGCGGCGAGCATGCCCTCCGCGAAGTTGCCCGGGGTCGAGGGCGACTTGGTCGCGGTGATGCGCCCCTTGCGGTCGAGAGCGACGCAGTCGGTGAACGTGCCGCCGATATCGACCCCGACGAGATAGGGTCCCAAGGCCTCTCCTGGTGGGGAACTGCCGCGATGCTAAATGATCGGGCGATCAGCTCGCAACCGCCATGCCTATAATCGCGCGCATGCTCAACGTCGCGGTCGTCGGCCTGGGATGGTGGGGACGCACCGTCGTCGCTCTGATCGAGCGCAGCACGCGCCTACGCGTCGTGCACGCGGTCGAGCCCGATGCGCGGGCCGCCGCGTTCGCGCGCGAGCGCGGCATCGCGTGCGCGGAAGAGCTCGACGGCGCGCTCGCCGACCCGCGCGTGAAGGGCGTGGTGCTGTGCACGCCGCACTCGCAGCACGCCGCGCAGGTCGTGCGCGCGGCGCAGGCGGAGCGGCACGTGTTCTGCGAGAAGCCGTTCGCGCTCACGCGTGCCGACGCCGTGCGCGCGCTAGCCGCAGTGGAGATGGCGGGCGTCGTGCTGGCCATCGGGCACGAGCGGCGCTTCGAGCCCGGCATCCTCGAGCTGCGCAGGCTCATCGACGCGGGCGAGATCGGGCGGCCGCTGCAGATCGAAGCGAATTTCAGCCAGGACAAGTTCCTCGGCATGCCCGCGGGCAATTGGCGTCTCACCGCCTCGGAGGCCCCTGCCGGACCGCTCACCGCCACCGGCATTCACCTGGTGGACCTCGCGGTGGCGATCCTCGGACGGCCTGCGCGCGCCTTCGCCAGCGTCAAGCAGCTCGGCAGCCACCTCGTGAACGGCGACACGCTCGGCACGCTCATCGAGTTCCACGACGGCGGGCACGCGCTCATCTCGGCGATTCTCGCCACGCCGTTCGACGGCCGCTTCGCGGTCTACGGCAGCAAGGGCTGGATCGAGGTGCGCGACAAGGCGCACCCCGAGAATCCGCAGGGTTGGAGCTTCACCCTGTCCCGCCGCGGTCAGGCGCGCGAGACGCGCGACCTGCCGCCCGCGAGCCCGGTGCTCGCCAACCTGGAGGCCTTCGCGGAGGCGGCGCTCGGCGGCCGGTCGTATCCGATGCCGCACCGCGAAATCCTCGCTACCGTGTCGGCGCTCGAGGCGATCGCGCGCTCCGCGGCGAGCGGCCGCGTCGAGCCGATCGAGGCTTGAGCCCGGCCATGCCTTCCAGCACGGCGCACACCGCGGCGGTGTCCTGTTTGCCACGTCCTGCGGCGAGCGCCGCGGTATAGAACGGGGCGGAAGCGAGAAACAGCGGCGTCGGACAGCCGAGCGCACGGGCGTAATCGCCGATGATCGCCATGTCCTTCTGCCACACCTCGACCTTCATGGTCGCGTCGCGGTAATCCCCGCGCACCATCATCGGGCCGCGCACCTGGAACATGCGCGAGCCGCCCGCCCCGTCGCCCACCACCTTGTAGACGAGCCGCGGGTCGAGCCCCGCCTTCATCGCGAGGACGAACGCCTCGGCGGCCGACACGTTGTGGATCGCCACCAGCAGGTTGGCGACGAACTTCATCTTCGAGCCGGCGCCGAACCGCCCGACGTAGTAGTTGGCCCGCGCAAAGCCATCGAACACCGGCACCGCGCGCCGCACCGCGGCACGCGGCCCGCTCGCGTAGACCGCGAGGTCCTTGACGCGCGCCTGGGCGCCGGTGCCCGACAGCGGGCAATCGAGCAGCGTCGCGCCGGCGCGCGCGAGCACCTGCCTTGCAGCCTCCTTCGCTTCGAGCGGAAGCGTGCTCGTTTCGATTACGAGAACACCCGGCCGGCCGATTTCGCGCGCCACGTCCTCGACCGCCCGGACCGAGGGCAGCGAGGTGACGATCGTGTCGCAGCGCCGCGCGAGCGCCGCGTTCGAGCGGAGCGCCGTTCCGCCGGCGCGCGCCAGCGCGCTGCGCGCCGCCCGGCGCGGGTCGTAGCCGAGCACTCGAAATCCCGCGCGCGCGAGATTCGCCCCCATGGCCGAGCCCATGATGCCGAGCCCGCTGATACCGATAGTCTGTGACACCGCAGCCTCCTTCTCCCGGATGGCCTTAGAATACCGCGATGCCGGTCGATCACATCGAGCACATCCTCATCCAGACGCCAGACATGGCGGCGACGCGGGACTGGTACGTGCGCGTTCTCGGCTTTCGCGTCGGACCGAATCCGGACTTCAAGTTCCCTGTCTGCTGGCTCTACCTCGGCGACCGCGACGTGATACACGTCACCGAGGGCGGCGCAGGCGTGTCCGAGAACCGCAAGCGCTACGTGGGGCAGGAGTCGCAGGCGACGCAGGGCAGCGGCGTCATCGATCACGTCGCCTTTCGCTGCACCGGCCTCGCCCGGATGCTCGAGCATCTCACGGCGCTCGGCGTGAAGTTCAACCGGCGGCAGGTGAATGACCAGGGGCTCTACCAGCTCTTCCTGTTCGATCCGAACGGCGTCAAGGTCGAGCTCAACTTCGCCAACGCCGAGGCGCGCGGTATCCGCCCCGAGCTGATGGCTTCCGACCTGCCCGGCTAGACCTTGCCCAGCGCCCGCAGCACGCGCTCGGGCGTGCAGGGCTGCGCCGTGACGCGCGCGCCGAGCGGCGCGAGCGCGTCGTTTATCGCGTTCATCACCGCCCCCGGCGCGCCCGCGGTGCCGGCCTCGCCGACACCCTTCGCGCCGAGCTCCGAGCCGCGCGTCGGCGTCGACACGTGCGCGACGACGATGTCGGGGATCTCGCCCGACATCGGCACCAGGTAGTCGGCCATGTTGCCGTTGAGCAGCTGGCCGTTATCGTCGTACAGGCAGTGCTCCCACAGGGCCGCGCCGATGCCCTGCACGATGCCGCCGCGGATCTGCTCGTCCACCAGCATCGGGTTGATCACCGTGCCGCAGTCCTCGACGCACCAGTGCTTGAGCAGCTTGACGAACCCCGTGTCCGGATCGACCTCGACCAGCGAGGCCTGGATGCCGTTGGTGAAGGTGAAGCCGTACTCGCGCGGGGTGTAATGGCGCGTGACGGTGAGCTCGGATTGGAATTTCATCGGCAGCGTGTCCGGCCGGAAGTAGCCGACGCGGCCGACCTCGGCGAGCGGCAGCTTCGCCTCCCCGGTCACCTTTCCGACGATCGCGTTGGCCGCGACGTCGAGCTCCGCCTTGTCAACGTTCAGCATCGCCGCGGCGACATCGAGGATGTTCGAGCGCAGCGCCTTCCCGGCCTGCAGCACCGCCTCGCCGCCGATGCCCGCGCCGCGCGAGGCCCAGGTGCCGCCGCCGTAGGGCGTGACGCCGGTGTCGCCGGTGATCACGCGCACCTTGTCCAGCGTGACGCCGACCGCGGTGGCCGCGATCTGCGCGAAGATGCCTTCTGTGCCCTGCCCCTGCTCGGTCACGCTCGCGAGCACCGTGACCATGCCGGTCGGCTCCAGGCGCAGCGTCGCGCCGTCCTGCGCCGAGATGCGCGCGCCGCCCACGCCGTAGAACGCGGGCGAGGGATTGGTGACCTCGATCATCGCCGCCAGGCCGATGCCGCGGTACACGCCCTTTTTCCTCAATGCCTGCTGCTCGGCCCGTAGGCCCTTGTAATCCATCAGTTCGAGCAGCCGGTCGAGCGTTTTGTGGTGCGAGAGCCGCTCGAACTTGATGCCCGACGGAAAGGTGTAGGGATAGGCGTCGTCGGGAATCAGGTTGCGCCGCCTGAACTCGGCCGGGTCCATGCCGAGCCTGGTCGCGGCGAGATCGACGATCGCCTCGGTGAGCGCCACCGCGATCGGATGGCCGACCGCGCGGTACTGGCAGGTGACGTTCTTGTTGGTGAACACCACGTTCATCTTCGCCCGGTAGCTCTGATGCCGGTACGGCCCGCCGGTGAGGTTCACCACCTGGTTGCCCTCGATGCCGCTGGTGCGCGGATAGACCGAGTAGGGCCCGATGCCGGTCAGGTCGTCCAGCTCGAAGGCGAGGATGTCGCCGGCGCGGCTCACCGCCAGGCGCACCTTCACGCGGTGCTCGCGCGCGTGGATGTCGGTGAGGAAAGACTCCAGGCGGTCGGCGATGAACTTCACCGGCCGGCGCAGCATCACCGACAGCGCCGCGGTCGCCATCTCGTCCGGATAGACGTGCACCTTGATGCCGTAGGAGCCTCCCACGTCCTTGCAGATCACGCGCACGTTCGCCTCGGGAATGCCAAGGTGGCGCGAGAAGATGTCCTGCATCATGTGCGGCGCCTGCGTCGCGTGGTACACGGTGAGCGAATGCTCCGCCGCGTTGTAGTCGGCGAGGATCGAGCGCGTTTCCATGCACACGCCGGTGTGCCGGCCGAAGTCGTAGGTCTCCTCGACCACCAGGTCGGCCTTGGCGAAGGCCGCGTCGACCTCGCCCGCGTCGAGCTCGCGCCGGAAGCAGATGTTGTCGCCGAGCTCGGGATGGATCACCTGATCGCCGCGCAGCGCCGCTTCCATGTCGGTGACCACCGGCAGCTCCTGCCACTGCGCCTCGACGTGCGCGAGCGCGTCCTCGGCCTGCGCGCGCGTCTCGGCGACGATGGCGGCCATCGCCTCGCCCTGCCAGCAGGCGCGCTCGATCGCGATCGCGTGCTGGGGCGGCGACTTGATGCCCTTCAGGTGCGCGAGCACCGCGACCCACGGCGTGCAGTACTCGGCAAGCGCACGGCCGTCGACCGCGGCGATCACGCCCGGCTGCGCGCGCGCCTTCGACAAATCGAGGCGCTTCAGCCGCGCGTGCGCGTAGGGGCTGCGAAAGAACACCGCGTGCGCCAGGCGCGGAAAGCGCAGGTCGTCGACGTAGGCACCCCGGCCCTGCAGCAGGCGCTTCGCGTTGGCACGCGGCTCGCTCTTGCCGATGTAGCCCGTCTGCACCGCCTGTCCCGGCGCCTTGCCGGGTGCCTCGGCGCGCGGCCTGAACAGCTTCTCCGGAGCGTTCATCGGTTCCCCCCCTGGCGGCGCTGTTCGAGCACCGCCTCGACCGCGTCGACGATCGACTGGTATCCGGTGCAGCGGCAGTAGTTGCCCGACAGGTGCGCACGGATCTGCTCGCGCGTCGCGTCGGGATGGTTCTTCGCCAAGTCGAGCGCGGCCAGCAGCATTCCCGGCGTGCAGAAGCCGCATTGCAGGGCGTTCCTTTCGTGAAACGCAGATTGCAGCGCGGCGAGCTCGCCCGAGTCGGACAACCCTTCGATCGTGTCGACCCTGCGCCCGTTCGCCTGCACTGCTAGCATCAGGCAGCCGCGCACGATTTCGCCGTCGACCCGCAGCGTGCAGGCGCCGCAAACGCCGTGCTCGCAGCCGACGTGCGAGCCGGTCAAGCCCATCTCCTCGCGCAGGAAGTCAACCAGGTGCTGGCGCGCGGGAATGCGGCGCGTGACCGGCTTGCCGTTCAGGACGAGCGTGGTATCCAGCTCGGTTTCAGGCGATCGGCTCATTGCACGAACTCCGCCAGGGCGCGACCGGTGAGCACGCGCGCGAGATGCAGCTTCGCCGGCGCCGAGTGATAGAGGTCCGGCAGCGGCGCGAGATCCTCGCCGAGCGCCGCCTGCACCGCCGCGACGGTTTGCGCGTCGGGCGCCTTGCCCTCCCCGGCCGCGGCCGCGCGCCTGGCGCGCACCGCCGTCGCGCCGACGCCGAAGTACGCTAGCCGCAGGTCGGACAGCTTGCCGCGTTCCGCCCGCGCCTGTGCGGCGACGCCGATGATGGCGTAGTCGCCGTGCCGGCGCGCAAGCTCCTGTAACGCCGAGCGATGTCCGGGCTCGGCGAGCGGGAACTCCGCCGCCACGAGCAGCTCGTGCGGCTCGAGCGCGGTGCTGTAGAGGCCCTTGAAGAAGTCGCGCGCCGCGACGCGCCGCTCGCCGCCGGCATGGGCGATGACCAGCGTCGCGTCGAGCGCGAGCGCACAGGCCGGATATTCGGCCGCGGGATCGGCCAGCGCGAGCGAGCCGCCGAGCGTCCCGGCGTTGCGGATCGCGACGTGCGCGATGTGCGGAACGGCCTTGGCGAGCAGGGGAACGTGGCGCGCCACCTCGGCCGAGCGCTCGATGTCACGGTGGCGCGTGAGCGCACCGATGCGCAGCACGTCGCCCCGCTGGCGGATGCCGGCGAGCTCCGCGAGGTTGTTGATGTCGACGAGCAGCTCGGGCGCGGAGAGCCGCATGTTGAGCGAAGGGATCAGGCTCTGCCCACCGGCGAGCACGCGCGCGGCATCGCGGTGCTTGCCGAGCAGCGCGAGCGCTTCGCCGAGCGACTGCGGGCGCGCGTAAGCGAACGACGGCGCTTTCATGCCTGACCCCTCCTCCCGGGCGTCAGGCCATTATAACGAGACGGCGGATGACGTCGTGAGAGAAGCCGCGGCTCTGCAGGAAGCGCGCGCGCCTGGCGCGCTCCGCGGGCGTGTCGGCCGGTGTCCCGTACTTGCGCGCGAGGATCGCGCGCGCGCGCTCGAGCTCGCCCGCGCGCGCGCCCGCGGCGAGGTTTTCCGCGGTGTCCTCGGCGACGCCCTGCGCGCGCAGGTCCTGCTCGATACGCGCAGCGCCGTACTTGCGCGCGAGCTGGTGCGCGCGCGCCTCGGCGTAGCGCTCGTCGGAGAGCTGCTTCTTCCGCTCCAGCTCGTCCAGCAGGCCCTCGAGCGCCTCGCGCGACTCGGCGTGCGGCGCAAGCTTGCACGCGAGCTGCGCGCGCGAGTGCTCGCGCCGCGCGAGCAGGCGCAGCGCGCGTGTCTTGAGCTCAGCCGCGCTTGCGGGCGGGGGCGGGCGCAGGCTCATCTTCCTCGTTCGCGGCCGGCACCACCGGCAGCGGCATGCCGACGCCAGCGGCTTCGCGCACCTTCGTCTCGATCTCGCGCGCGAGCTCGGCGTTCTCCTTGAGGAAGTCGCGTGCGTTGTCCTTGCCCTGGCCGAGCCGATCGCCCTTGTAGGTGTACCAGGCGCCGGTCTTTTCCAGCACGCCGTGCTGAACGCCGAGCTCGAGGATCTCGCCTTCGCGCGAGATGCCCGAGCCGTACAGGATGTCGAACTCGGCCTGGCGAAACGGCGGCGCGACCTTGTTTTTGACCACCTTGACGCGCGTCTCCGAGCCGATCACCTCGTCGCCCTTCTTGATCGAGCCGATGCGCCGGATGTCCATGCGCACCGAGGCGTAGAACTTGAGCGCGTTGCCGCCGGTGGTGGTCTCGGGGTTGCCGAACATGACGCCGATCTTCATGCGGATCTGGTTGATGAAGATGACGAGCGTATTGGTGCGCTTGATGTTGGCGGTGAGCTTGCGCAAGGCCTGGCTCATCAGACGCGCCTGCAGGCCCATCTGCGGCTCGCCCATCTCGCCCTCGATCTCGGCTTTGGGCGTGAGCGCCGCCACCGAGTCGATCACGATGACGTCGACCGCGCCCGAGCGCACCAGCATGTCGGCGATCTCGAGCGCCTGCTCGCCGGTGTCGGGCTGGCTGATCAGCAGCTGGTCGATGTTCACGCCGAGCTTGGCGGCGTACTGCGGATCGAGCGCGTTCTCGGCGTCTATGAAGGCGGCGGTGCCGCCCATCTTCTGCACCTCGGCGACCACTTGCAGGGTGAGCGTGGTCTTGCCCGAGGACTCCGGCCCGTAGATCTCGACCACGCGCCCGCGCGGCAGGCCGCCGACGCCGAGCGCGAGATCCAGGCCGAGCGACCCGGTGGACACCACCTGCACGTCCCTGACCGCCTCGGAGTCCATGCGCATGATCGAGCCCTTGCCGAACTGCTTTTCGATCTGCGAAAGCGCGGCGGCGAGCGCCTTGGATTTGTTGTCGTCCATCTTGTACCTCTTTTTGTGTGCGCCGGCATCTGCGGCGGGCGATCCCCGGGCCGGCACCGAGTACTGTATAAACGTCCATGCATTGTAACGGTTGACGGCGTCGTGTCAACAGCCGCGGTGTAACATCGCCTCCTTTCTTAATCGGCACAACCAGTTGGGAGACGGAAGATGGCGAAGCTCGCTTTTCTCGGCCTGGGCGTGATGGGCTATCCGATGGCCGGCCACCTGCTGAAGAAGGGCGGTCACGACGTGACGACGTACAACCGGACCGCCGCGAAGGCCGCCCAATGGGCCAAGGAATATGGCGGCAAGAGCGCGCCGACGCCGCGCGAGGCCGCCAAGGACTGCGACCTGGTGCTGATGTGCGTCGGCAACGACGAGGACATCCGCTCGGTGGTGTATGGCCCTGATGGCGCGCTCGCTGGCATGAGGAAGGGCGCCATCCTGGTCGATCACACCACTGCGTCGGCGATCATCGCGCGCGAGCTCGAGGTCAAGTGCAGGGAAAAGGGCGTCGGCTTCGTCGACGCCCCGGTCTCGGGCGGGCAGGCGGGCGCGCAGAACGGGCAGCTCGGCATCATGTGCGGCGGCGACGCGGCGACTTTTGCGAAAGCGAAGTCGGTGCTCGACCTGTACGCCAAGATGTGCGCGCTGATCGGCCCCGCCGGCTCCGGCCAGCTCACCAAGATGGTCAACCAGATCGCGATCGCCGGATTGCTGCAGGGGCTGTCGGAAGCGCTCAACTTCGCCAAGCGCGCGGGGCTGGATGTCGAGAAGGTGATCGGCGTCATCTCCAAGGGCGCGGCGCAATCCTGGCAGATGGAGAACCGCTGGAAAGCGATGAACGAGGTCAAGTTCGACGGCTTCGGTTTCGCCGTCGACTGGATGAGGAAGGACCTCGGCATCTGCCTCGAGGAAGCGAAGAAGAACGGCGCGCGGCTGCCGGCCACGGCGCTAATCGACCAGTTCTACGCGCAGGTGCAGGCGCGCGGCGGCAAGCGCTGGGACACCTCCTCGCTCATGAACCTGCTGGCGAAGGACTGAGCCGCTACTTCGCGCGCTGCAGCTTCCAGGTAGCGAACGGGCCGAGCAGCGCGCCCAGGCCGAGCGTCGACCAGGCGATGCCCCAGGCGAAGGCCTCGCCCGAGCCGCGTCCGCCGCCCGCCAGGTCGAGCGCCCAGCCGAACACCACCGGGCTCACCACGCCGGCGCCGAAGCCGATCGCCGAGCGCACCGAGAAAGCGACGCCGACGTGGTGCGGCGGCACGCTCTCGGCGAGCAGCGTCGAGTGGGTCGAGGAATCGGCGATCGCCGAGAAGTTGTACGCGCAGGCGAGCACCACCAGCAGCGCCGTCGGCACGTTGATCAGCCAGCCGATCGAGAACGAGAGCACGAGGCTGACGCACGACCACAGCAGGATGGTCTGGGTGCGCCCCCAGCGGTCGGCCATGGTGCCGCCGAGCACGCTGCCGCCGATGTTGGCGAGGTAGGTCACCGCGCCGAGCGCGAGCGCGGCGGTGGCGGCCGCCTGCGGCCCCTCGCCGCCGGCGGCGAGCGCCGCGGTGAGAAAAGCCGGCAGCCACGCCCACAAGCCGAGCAGCTCCCAGTTGTGGCAGGTATAGCCGAGGATCGAGAGCATACCGCGCCGGTTCGCGAGCACCGCCGGCAGCGCGGCGAGCGCGCCTTCCCCCGCGGGCCGGGGATGCACGACGTTCGGCGTTCCGCGCATCGAGGCGAGCGCGAGCAGCCAGGAGGCGAGCGGCAGCGCCGCCACAGCGCCGAGCGCGGCGCGCCAGCCGGCGAAGCCGAGCACCAGGCCGGATAGCCCGAGGCACAGCGCGTAACCGGCGCTCGAGGCGCCGATCACGAAGCCCATCGCGCGCCCGCGCCGTGCACGCTCGACGTGCTCGTTCACGAGACCTAGCGCCGGCGTGTAGGTGCCGCCCTGCGCGAGCCCGGTGGCGAGGTGCAGCCAGTAGGCGGACCAGAAGCCGTGTGCGAAAAGAACGAATACGATCGGCGCCACCCACGCCGCCGCCCCGGTCACCAGATACGCGCGCCGCGCGCCGAAGTGATCGGCGATGAAACCGACGACGAACAGCGACACGAGGTAGCCGAGGTGGAACGCGGACTGGACCAAGCCTGCTTCGCGCGCCGACAGACCCCAGGCCTGCTGCGTGAGCGGCAGCACCGCCGAGTAGGCGACGAACCAGGTCGCGGCGAGCATCCGGCTCGCGCAGATCGCCGCGAGCCACCTTCCCGATCCGGGCCGTAAGGCCAATCCCCGTGCTCCTTTCTTCTTTCTTTTCCGCGCGAGCGGACTGCGATACCTGAATGATAGCCAGGTTGCCTCGGGCTTATGGGACGGACTCTGGAACGTGCATGCGTCACTTTTTCAATGCGCCTTGCTTCGCTGAGTTACGGCCGTCCGCTCTCTACATTGTCATTGGCCGGCGCGTCGCGCCGGCACGACGAACCGATAGGAGCGAACCATGAGCTTCATCTCAATGAGTCTCGTCGTCGCGCCGGTGTGCGCGGCGCTCTCGCTGGCAAGCGGATACGCCCAAGCGGAGGATCATGCGGCGGGTCACAACGCTAGATCGCATGTCGAGAGCTTCGTGACCGAGAGCATGGGAATCACGGAAGCTAAAGCGGCCATAGCGCGTCCGGCCATCGCCACGACCTCGACACGAGCGGAAGACGAGTTGTCCGCCGCGCGCGCGAACGTGCCAGCGCCCGCGCAGGCGCTGACGGACCCGGAACTGCCCGTGGCCCCGCTCGAGAACTACCGGCTCGAGTTGAACAACTGCTGCGGACCGGATGAAGAGTGAACTGACAGGCTACGCCGCCGTCGGCGCCAGCCGCACCGGGATGCGCCGGGGGCCGAAGGGCTTGCCGTATTTCTGGTAGCGGCCGGCGACCTGCGCGCCGCAGTGCGCGCAGCCGCCGGCCTCGGTCAGATTGTAGGCGCGGATGTCGTACCAGTCGCGCACGACCACGGCCTCGCCGCAGGACGGGCAGTAGGTGGTGCCGCCCTCCTCGTCGTGCACGTTGCCGGTGTAGACGTAGTGCAGGCCTTCGCGCAAGGCGATGTCGCGCGCGCGCGCGAGCGTCGCGGCAGGCGTCGGCGGCACGTCGCGCATCTTCCAGTCGGGATGGAAGGCGGTGAAGTGCAGCGGCACGTCCAGTCCCAGGTTCTGCGCGATCCACTTGCATTCGGCCTCGAGCTCGGCGTCGGAATCGTTCTTGCCGGGGATGAGAAGCGTCGTGATCTCGGTCCAGACGTCCGTCTCCTTGGCGAGGTAGACGAGCGTGTCGAGCACCGGTTGCAGGTGCGCGCCGGTGAGCTTGAAGTAGAAGTCGTCGGTAAACGCCTTTAGGTCGACGTTCGCGGCGTCCATCTTTCCGTAGAACTCGCGCCGCGCGGCGTCGTGCATGTAGCCGGCGGTGACCGCGACGGTCTTCACGCCCTTCGCGTGGCAGGCGTCGGCGACATCCATCGCGTACTCCGCGAAGATCACCGGGTCGTTGTAGGTGAAAGCGACGCTCTTGCAGCCCAGGCGCAGCGCTGCGCCGGCGATCGTCTCGGGCGTGGCCTCGTCCATCAGCCGGTCCATCTCGCGCGACTTGGAGATATCCCAGTTCTGGCAGAACTTGCACGCCAGGTTGCAGCCCGCGGTGCCGAAGGAGAGCACGCTCGAGCCGGGGTAGAACTGGTTGAGCGGCTTCTTCTCGATCGGGTCGACGCAGAAGCCCGACGAGCGCCCGTAGGTGGTGAGCACCATCTCGCCGTCCTGCATCTTCCTCACGAAGCAGGCGCCGCGCTGGCCCTCGTGCAGCTTGCAGTCGCGCGGGCACAGGTCGCACTGGATGCGGCCGTCCTCGAGCGCGTGCCACCAGCGCCCGGGATGCTTCGATTCCGCGATCATGTCACTGCGCCCTGAAGTCCGACTGGCGCCACTTCATCACCTGGTAGCGCCACACCTTGCAGTGGACGAGCCGTGAGTCGGCGGGCAGCCCCGCCTTGCGCTTCAGCTCGTCAATGAAGCGGCGCCGGTCGGGCAGGCTGTCCCACACCTGCGGCAGGAAGGTGCCGCGCCGCGCCCCTTGCTCGAGGATCACGCCGTCCACGCCCGGCCGCAGCTTGACCAGCAGGTCTACTTCGTCGGAGAAGGGCACGCACTCGGGCGACGTGAGCAGCGATACCTCGGCCTCGACGCGCGGCCACTCGTGCGCCGCGATCGGCGCGAAGCGCGGGTCGCGGAACGCGGCGTTCTCGGCGTTCGCGGCGACGTCGACGCCGAGCGGCCGGTGCGCCTGCAGGCTGCCGATGCAGCCGCGCAGCGTGCCATCCATGGTAAGCGTGACGAACGTGGCGCCGGGCTGCGCGAGCCAGGCGGGCCGGTCGAGTCGCGGCGGTTCGGCAGCCTGGCCAAGACGGTGCCCGATCGCGCCGCGCGCGATGTCGACCAGCGTGCGCCCTGCTTCCTCGCGCGACACCGCATCGCCCTCGTACAGCGCGAACGCGGAATAGCCGACCACGCGCTGGCGGTCGCCAGCCGTGTCGCCCGAATTGCACGCGGCGAGCGGCTTGATCGCCAGGCGCTTCGCGCCGGCCACCTGCAGCAGCCCATTCAGCGGCGTCGCGCCGCAGGCCTCCTCGTGGTCGAGGTCGGTGGCGTACGAGGAGATGCGCGCGATGGTGGACGCGTCGATGCGCTTCGCCTCATCGTAGCGGTGATAGTGCGACATGTCGGTGCTGACCACGACGAGCGTCTCGTCTCCGCCCCACAGGCGCTCGATCACCTGGGCCACCTCGGCGACGCTCGCGTGGCCGACCGCGAACGGCACCAGGGAGAACTGTCCCAGCACATGCTGCAGGAACGGCAGCTGGACCTCGAGCGAGTGCTCGAAGGCGTGCGCCGGCGCGCTGGTCACGACCTGCGGCAGACCGGAAAGCGCCGCGAGCGCCTCGCTGTCGATCGGAATACGCCCCAGAGGGGTCTCGAACTCGTCAACCCCCGGCAGCGCCAGGCCGCGCACCGGAACCCGGTGCACCGGGCCGAGCAGGACGACCCGCTTCAGCACGCCGCGCCCGGAGCCAATCTCGGCGTAGGCGCGCGCCGCGATCGGTCCGGAATACACGTAGCCGGCGTGCGGCACGATGAGCGCCTTTGGGAAGCCGAAGCGCAGCGCGTCGCCCTCTGCCGCGGTCATCAGCTCGCCGACCTGGGCGGCGAGCACGCGCGCATCGCCGGGATAGAAGGCGCCTGCGACGGCTGCGGGGCGGACGGTGGCCATATCGAACCAATATTGGGCCGGATGGCCCAACTTCTAGACCCGAGGTGCGTGCCCGTCAAGCCACTCGACGACGCCCTGCAGCGCGCGCGTCACCGACTGGCGCCGGACCTGCTCCCGGTCGCCGGCGAATTGGCGCGTTTCGCTGCGCGCGGTGCCGTCCTTCGACGCCCACGCGAAGCAAACCATGCCGACCGGCTTGGCTGGCGTGCCGCCGCTCGGGCCCGCGACACCTGTGATGGCGAGCGCGAGCGTGCCGCGGCTCGCCGCGAGCGCCCCGAGCGCCATCTCGCGCGCCGTCTCCTCGCTCACCGCACCGTGGCGCTCTAGCGTCTCGCGGCGCACGCCAAGCAACTCCTCCTTCGATACGTTGGAATAGCTCACGAAGCCGCGCTCGAACCACTCCGAGCTCCCCGCGATGGCGGTGACAGACTGCGCGACCCAGCCGCCCGTGCAGGACTCCGCGGTGACCAGCAGCTCGCCCGCCGCCTTGAGCCGGCCGCCGACGAGCACCGCGAGAGTCGTGAGCGCGTCGCTCGCCATGTCAGCCGAAAGCCCTCAGGGCCGCCGCGAGCACGAGCAGGGTGTAGCCCGCGGCGAGAATGTCGTCGAACATGACGCCGAAGCCGCGCTTGTAGCGGCGCTCGAACTGGCGTATC
>Ga0187776_10000670_pt1 | contig 16533 bp, 19 predicted proteins | sample 0216_BV02_MP12_2_FD_132426 | JGI IMG/M metagenome (GOLD analysis project Ga0187776, IMG submission 132426) | Tropical peat soil microbial communities from peatlands in Department of Meta, Colombia - 0216_BV02_MP12_20_MG | ecosystem: Environmental > Terrestrial > Soil > Wetlands > Peat | place...
ACGTACTTTGCCACGATTACGATTGCCAGCGCGGGCGCAAACAATTCACCCCAGACCATCCCGGTGAGCCTCACAGTGAATGCGCCGTCCTCTCCCCCGGCTATTTCCCCGAGTCCGGCGTCTCTGTCTGCCTCCTGCACCCAGGGCTCGAACGCTTCAAGGCGGTCGTTTCAGGTATCGAACTCCGGCGGCGGGACTCTCAGCTACTCGATTACCGATGACGCAAGCTGGCTCTCCTGCAGCCCGGCGAGCGGGACCTCGACCGGAGAGTCGGACACCATTAGGGTGAGCTACAACACCTCAGGGCTCGCCGTTGGCACGTACCCTGCCACGATTACGATCACCGCCGCAGGGGCAAGCAACTCGCCCCAAACTATCCCGGTGAGTCTCACAGTGAGTCAGCCTTCCGGTCACGGATGGCGGCGGTGGCACTGATTATGACGAGACACACGTCCATGGCACGGATACCCTCAAACGGGACACAGACGGCGACGGCATAGACGACGTCAAGGAGCTGGCCTATTGGGGTAGCGCCTGGAACGCTGAAGACGATAGCGATGGGCTGATTAACCTGCCTGCCCCCGACTCTGATGGTGACTTCATGCCGTCCTTTATCTCCTCCCCGTCCGGCACGGTGAATGGCTTGCCCTTTGAAGTTGGGCGTACCCAGAATGTGGTGACCCAGGCCGATCAGATTGTGGCGTTGCATCAGCGGAGTACAACCCCGCCCGTCTTCAGCGCAGGTATGCAGACGACCCACGACGGAGATGCTGCCAACGTGCGGTGTCGAAACCTCGGCAGGTAGCAGGCGGAGGTGCAGGTCGACGAGGCACAATCCCGCGACGCTAAGATCAACCATAGCACCGATATGTTCGAACCGTCTCGAAACGCCGAAATAAGCGAGGCAACACTCAGGTGCTGCCTCCTCTACGCTACCGCGAAGCGGCTTACTCCAACTATGGATTAAATGATTTTCAGATAAGACCTACGCCCGCCTTCTGGTCGGCATAAGACGCCACGTCGTTTTTCCTGTAACTGCCGGATTGTTCGATATTTCCGCGTGACGATCAGGACGCGCTGAAGTCTTATATGGTCTCGGTAGAGGACTCCAATCACTTCCGCTCGCCCACAAGGCCCTTGGCGTACTGAAAACTTCCCTCCGCCCTTCTCAAAATTTGTTTCGTAAAGGTAAACTCCGACTCCGTCAGTGGGAATGTTCACCTATCATCCGACCTCTGGCGCTCGATACTCTCAGAATGGCACAGGATGTGGTGAGCAGTCAAATCTGCTGCCCTTGGCCAAAGGACCCCAGCACGCGGGGTAAACCTTTACGCTGGGCTTGACGAGGAGGCTGAGCTTGCAGGTGGGGCACTTGGCCTTTATGAGTTTGATCTCTCTGTCTTTGGTCATATCGAGTCAAACGAAGGAAACCAGCGACTCCATGTGGTCAATGAATATCCCAATGCTCATGGGATCATTCGAGATTGCCTGCAAAAAACTGGCGATCACCGTCCGAGATTCGTGTGAATTCGACGCCCACGCCAAAATGTGGGCTACCCTCATCCGTACTGAGGACTGTTGACCAGATGACCCTCGCACCAACATTCATTGTTTGGTGATTGGGTACTTTGATGACCATCCGAAAACTCCCCTCGAAAGGCGGCGATTCGGGAAAAGAGATGAATGCACCACTTGGCCCGATATTTTCAATCTGACCCTCAATTTGGGTTTGAGAGGTAAGTACGGTAGCGGGCCATGTGACCACGGTTCTCAGGTGTCGGCGTCTTTCTTGAACCATAGACATTTGCGGTGTTTCCTTCGTTCAGTGATGAGTTAGCCAAAGACCGAGCTCGCCAGTAGGACTGTTCACCGATCATCACCGGCTCCGGTTTCGGGGCCTCCAGGCTACCACAAAATCTTGGGACCGGTCAAAGGGCATGAGGTGAGGCCACTCTGTTGGGATTACCCCGAGGGCCACAAAATGCTCGAAAAGATGAAAGTGTAAGTCCGAGCGGAGTGGTAGGTCGCTGGCGATAAATGGACTTGCGCCAAGTACAGGCCGCGAGAACGAAGGTTCAAAGAAATACGCGGGGGTATCATCGATCTGGACTACGCATCCCCGATGCCAAGATAATCGAGGGTGGTTTTCCAGAAGGTAATGTCATTCGTCCTTTCCTGGTACAACTTAGCGTTTACGATGGCAATGCCGCCGATCTCGGCTAAGACCTTGGCAAACTCAATTTCCTCGGCATCAAAGGATCTAGAAGTGGATGAATACAAGCGAAGGACCCCTCTAACCTTTTCCTTGACCGAGATGGGAACAGATAGCATGGAGAAGATTCCTTCTTTCTGTGCTTCCTCTGGATATTGTATTGCAGGATCAGTTCGCACGTCGGCGATGCAAACGGCCTGCTCATTTAATACCCGAGGACTGGATTTGTCCACACTGAGAGGACCCTTGCGGACATAGGCATCGCTCAAGCCGTAGGACGCCATCGGCTCTAGTTCGCGGGTCAGGATATTTAGCCAGAACAGACAGCATCCTTTTACGAGCAAGGCCTCTGCAATCTCTCTTGCCACCGCCTCCAGTAAGTCTTTCATTTCCATGGTCGAGGTGATCGTTCGTGTCAGACGATAAAGCGTGCGAAAGTAACGATAGGATTTCTGCTCGCCAATGTCACCTTTCAGGCCGGGCTTGAAGCGATCCTCAGCCACCGGCGCCTCGTATTCATAGTCAATGCCGCCAACCTTGAAAAGCTCGGAAAGCTCTGCGCCTTTGGCTTCAAAGATCCTAGCGTTATCAATGGCGATCGCACCGATTTCGGCGATCGCAGAGATCAAGTGTATTTCTTTTTGGCTGAATCGCCTGGGTTCGGCGGTATAGATCCTGAGAACACCAATGATCCGCCCTTTTACCAGCATGGGCACGGAGAGGATCGACGCAATGCCTTCCGCCCTGGCTTCCTCTCGATATTGAATTCTGTCGTCAGCTGGGGCGTTTTCGACTAGTACCGGTCGGCCTCTCAAGGCATCCGCAATGCTCCTGTCAGCGAAGAGGGCGCCTTTCCCAAGATATTCCTCACTGAGACCATGTGAGGCCGCCAACTCCAGCCGATGTGTCCTCTCATCCAGTAGCCTCAAGGCGCTCGCCTTGATACCAAGGGGCCGCACAATTTTCTCAGCGATCAGACCAAGAACCGCCTCGACATCGAGCACGGAAAGAACAGCCCTGCTTACTTCGCTAAAGATCTGAAGATACGCGACTTCTTCTTCTTGCATATCATAACCTCCTGAGTGGCGATCTGCATCTACGCGACAATGCTCCCCCGGCCCCCTGACAAGCTCTTCCAAGGCCTCGTAGGGCTGGACCCCGACCACCATTCGGTTATCGGCCAGAAATGTCTGAACCGCCGTGATCCGGCAGGCGCGCCCCCAGGCGACCTTATAACGACCATACTTAACGGCCCGCCTAACCCTTGGGAAGCGTGCGTCCCAGTCGTGAGCCGTGACGATTGTTTAGAGTGCTAGTCGCGCCATTCGGGCCTTAGCCGCTTGTTTCGATGCATTTGATGGCGCTACGACTTAGCGAGAATCTCGGACACGCGGCGCGCGGCATCCTCATACTCCGGTGATGGTGGGATCGCAAGTTCGCGGCGCGCCTCGTCCTCAGTCATTACGTCAATCAATGACTCGATATTGTTGTGCTGCGACACTATCTGGTCGATGCGCGCCATAAACTTGGCCTCCTCGTTGCCGATAGCCGTCAGTCCAAACAAATCGCTGCCCTGCTCAACGAGGGCTGTCAAGCGAGACATTATCAACTGCCTGAGGACCTCTTTTTCTGATGCCGTCGGCATTTGGTGCCGAATCTGTTCGTAGAAGTATCTCTGCACGCGTCGGGTCGTCGCCGGATGACCGGCCAGATGCTCCAGAAAGTCACTGTGGTTGATGCCGGCCTCCACTCTAATCGCCTCAAGGCGTCGAATCTGACCTGAGGATGGGCGTAAGTGAGGAGGAAGTTCTTTGGCCCACGGGGGAAGGCCGCGAAGAAGGTCTAATAGGCTCATGATCACGCCTCCAAATTATATTGTCGCGCCAGGTCATCGATGACGCACTCAGCGATAAGCTTGCAGGCTTGCGAAGTCCGAGCGCTGCAGCGTACATTCAGGTCACGACTCCAATTGCAGCCCTCTGAGTCCGGGCATCGAAGCGCCATCACGGCACTAGAAAAATAACACTCCTTGCAGTCATCATGCGCATGCAAGCGTTCGTTAAGTATCTGCAGCAGACGCTGATTGCTGACCAGGGCTCGACCCATGAGTCTAGCTCCTTCAAGTGAGAGCGTTGACGGTACATAGGTAGTCGAGTCGAAATGTCTTCCGCCACCCTTGCCAAATTGTTGTTCGTGATGAGTAACCTAAACGCCGACCGGACCGGTAGGAATTCACATATGGTCCGACGTGTAGCGCTCGATGATCTCAGAATGGCACAAGATGTGGTGAGCGGTCAAGGATTCCTTTGGATGGGTGCATAGGCTGAGAGGGATGATACCGGCCAGGGTGACATCTCGGGTCCTAAAGCCAAATAGAGGGGCCGTCGTTTTGGTAGTCCTCAGCGGATCGGCGATTACTGTGGTGGGCTGTGAGAAAGGAAAAGTGCCAACACACATAGAGATAGCGGCAATTGCACCCTGAACATTCATAGTGCCTACTGCCCAGTATGAGGTGCATCCACCAGACTCTATGAATCCGATTCCTGTCGATGCTTCCGCAATTCGGACAACGCTTGTCGAGAGTGATTAAGGCCATCTTGCGAGTATCGTCTCCTGTGCGTGGGGTCTACTCCCCCTCCTCTCCGCGCCAGTTGTAAGGTGCTCCCGGAGGCGGAGCCAACGACTCCGCCGAGGTGGCTTAATGGTGGAGGCGGCGGGAATTGAACCCACGACCTCAGCGTTGCAAACGCTGCGCTCTCCCTGCTGCTGAGCTACGCCCCCACTTGCTGCTCGATGCATGACGTATGCCACCGTCAAATGGGCGACATGTGCGGTCCGAGGTGCGAGGCGTAGCCTGGTGAGCACTAGTTGCTGGGCAGGAATGCTGAAATTTGATGTGCGCGAATCCGAGCACCTTCCTACTGACCTGCCCCCCGAAAACTGGGGGCAGGTCACGTGGGCTTGCTACCTCCCGCTGGCGGTGCTACTAATGGATATGTCGGTTCGAAACGCCACAAGGACAACCAGAGTTTACGACTTCCCCGCGTCCACATGCGGGTGGCAGGCTGTGGCGGCCTGGATCAGCGCGGGGATTGCTATTTGGAGGCCAAGGGAGGGATGTATGAGAGCGACTGTCTCAGTTGTCGTGATGGCGCTAGTCCTCTTCTCCATTACAATTGCTGGTGTGCTATCAGGCGCGAAAAACGAACCTCTCGCATTTAAGGATTACGTTCTTGGAGTTACTCGCCTGAGCGAGATGAAGCAGATAGACCCGCGCGTTATATGTACCCAATCGGGAGGAGCTATAGCTGAAGACCGCTGCTACTCAATAGTCGGGACGATAGCGGACGAAGACACTAAAGAAGCGACATTCTTTTTTTACGCTGAGAAATTGGAAAAAAATTGTAATAACGATGGACCATGCAAAGTTTGAAAAAGTAGTCTCGGCATTAAACAATAAGTATAGACAGCCAACCCGTGAAAAGATGGTCCCAATACAGAACCGGATGGGTGCCACTATCCAAGGAAAAGAATAAACATGGAAGCGAATAAACGGAGAGATCACTGCAAAGGAGTATGATGAAAGGCTGAATGAATCAAGTGTTTCCTATAGAACGTCTCGTGCTATTGAGGAAGATCAGAAGCGACACAAGAAACAAACGAAGAAGGGCTCCGCTGACTCTTAGACCGAAGAGGCGCGACCCTGACCGGGAAGAAGGGGACCACATGGGCAACACTAAAGGCATCAGTGAGTTTCTGGCTGGAGTTTCCGACCTGATGAAAGATGAAGGGCTGACCTTCGAATGTCTACTTCCCGAGGACCACGAGCATGTCATTGTGAATTTTCATACTGACGTGCACGAGTATTCCATCGGCTGGGACCCTTACTTGGAGGGCGGGAGGCTTAGCCTCGTTATATGGCGCGGGAGCGGGGAACGTGATCTTGTTACGGGGCCGCTCAATGCGGCAACGTGGGAAGCTATCAAAGCTGCGATAAAGAAGGAAGATGCAGAGTGCCCGCGGCTATAGCATCAAGCCTAGGCGCGACCCTGGCGCACCGCCCATGGGTTAACCTACCAGGAAAGTGAGGCTCACCGCGAAGAAAAGCTCTTTGACCCTCGCCCTGATTCTTCTGCTTCTTCTCCCTTCCATCTCCTGGGCCTGGTCTGGGAAGGTGGTGGGTGTCACGGACGGCCACACGATAACCGTTCTACAGGAGGGCGAGCCCGAGAAGATCCGCCTGTTCGGTATCGACTGCCTGGAGAAGCGGCAGGCATTCGGAACCAGGGCGAAGCAGGCGACCTCTGCCCTGGTCTTCGGCAAGGTTATGGGGGTGGAACCCTTGGCCGTGGACCGCTACGGCCGGACTGTGGCGCTTGTCACCATGGGGGCCACACTGGTCAACCAGGAACTTGTCCGGCAGGGGCTCGCCTGGGTCTATCCTCAATACTGCAAGCGGCCTATCTGCGGGGAGCGGAAGCACCTGGAGGCCGAGGCCCGAGAGGCAAGGCGCGGCCTGTGGGTGGACCCTCAAGCTGTTCCGCCGTGGGAGTTCAGAAGGCAAAGAAGAAAGTGAGGGATTTCGATGGAAAAATGCTACGTGTGTGGGAAGCATGAAGGCCAACATAGCGAGATTTCCGTTTCCGTAGGGAAATCCGAAAGACAGGAGTGGTGGGCAAGGACGGACGCCAAAGTGGTGATCGTTGATCGGCACAACAAGCCTGTGAAGGTATGCAATAATTGCTTTGTGGGTGCTTTGAGACGTTGTGCTGAGAAGGCCGTATCACTTACTGTCATAGCCACGTGTCCTGCGAGTCTTTGTTTTCCGTCCCAAGACGCCTGAAAATGAAGCCGGGTGCATCTTCCCCTTGACAATACTGAAAGCAACATTTATTCTGTACTCAATGAGTCAAGGGGGAGGTGATACCGATGAAACAATGGACGTTCAGAATGCCCGAGGAGCTTATGGAATGGCTCAGGGAGAAGGCGGCGCGGGAAACCATCAGGCAGAAGAAAATCGTCTCCATGAACACCCTGGCCGTTGAGATCTTCACCAAGGCCATGAACGCCGACAAGAAGAAAGGGGGTGAGTAACCATGGCGTGTGTACGCTACAGACGAGGCCGATGGGTGATCGACTTCTACGATCAGGAAGGGAAACGCCGGCGGGAGACCCTGCCCAAGGGCATCGACCGCAAGGGCGCTAACGAGAAGCTGGGCGAGATGGAGAGGAAGGTCAGGCAGGCGGCCTATGTTCCCCCCAAGAGTCTTCCCCCCTTCTCCGACCTGGCGGCTGACTGGCTCAGCTCCAAGCAGCCCGACTTGAGACACACCACCCACGAGAACTACACGGGCCATGTGGAGAACTACCTCAAGCCATTCTTCGGCAAGCTTAAAGTGAATCAGGTAAGGTACGAGGCAATCGAAACATTCAAGAGGAAGGCGCTTAACGGCGAGCTGCCGGCCGAGTGTCTCAAGGAAAAGGTCGCCCCGAGCACCCTTCGGAACGTGCTCAGGACCCTTCACGGCATCATGAAGTATGCGGTAAAGAGGCGCTACATCGACCACAACCCGGTTGCCGAGGTGGAGAAGCCCAAGGGGAAGGACGAGCGGGACGAGACCAAGGAAATGCGGACTCTCACCCTGCCCGAGATCAAGGTGTTCCTGGAGAAGGCGAAGGACCAGCGGGACCGGGTTCTTTTCATGGCCGCTGTGCTCACCGGGCTCAGGGAAGGTGAACTCTTCGGGCTCCAGTGGGGAGATATCGACTGGCTAAACTGCCAGATCCACGTGAGGCGGACCTACAACCACGGGCGATTCTCCGAGCCAAAGAGTCGGACTTCCCGGAGGCGGGTGGATCTCGCCCCGGAACTCGTCCAGGAACTGAAGAGTTGGAAGCTCGCCTGTCCCAAGGGTGAACATGACGTCGTCTTCCCTACCCTGCTCGGCACTCCCGAGGGCCACTCCAACATGACCAAGCACCGGTTTAAGCCGACGCTTCGCCGGGCCGGGATAGCGGAGATCCGGTTCCACGACTTGCGGCATACCTACGCAAGCCTTCTCATCGAGCAGAACGAGCACCCGAAGTACATTCAGAACCAGATGGGGCACTCCTAGATCACGATCACGATGGACACCTATGGCACTTGATGAAGGACGTGAACCGGGAGAGTGCGAGCAAGCTAGGGGGGATGGTTTTGGGCGATGGTAGCAAAATAGTAGCAACCGGGGAGAACATGAATTGCTTTACCAGTATTTTCGTTATGATAATCGACTTTATCACCGTTTTCGCAAGATGTTGATGATCCTCCCGAAGAGGGTGGTGAAGATGACGAGAAGCAGCACAAGCCCGATGGGTACGGCGATCAGGAGGCTGACCTTCAATACCACTACGAGAACCGGGACCACTACAAAAACTACCAGCCCGATGATGATCAGGGCAACGCAGCCGGTAAGGAAGTCCCTGCCGAACTGGCGGGGCGTCGGCCCCTCTGCAATGCCAGCACCTGCGTGCCCCTCCTCTTCCTGTTCAGGTTTCGTCTCTTCTTGCGGTTGTTGGGTCATGACTCGCAAACTCTTTCCTACTCAACGTGCCTGCACCACCTCGTGGCTGCCAACAGCGCAAACTCTCTCCCTCTGTCCAGATCTTGGGGCCGCGTTCCTCAATAACCTGCGAAAAACGGCGAAAGCTTGTGAGAAGATCTCGCGACGAATCGCGGCTTGCCCCGCACACGGGAAGCCCGGAATTGAACCGGAGGCCCGGGCGAGTCGGAGGGGCAGGAGAGTGAGCTGAAAGCCGATCCCTGGGCAAGGCATTGGAGGTGAAGACCAGGCCCGACGAAGGTCCCTGAGGGCCTGGCATAATGGCACAGAAGAGAAAACCTATCGTGCTCGCACGGATTTCATGATGACCTGGGCCCATGCATGGCCCCTCCGCGCTCTCAGGCTATTCCGAGTTCTTCTTTTTCCCGAAAACGCCTTCAGGATTCACGAGGAAAGCCAGCGCCACGAAACCCAGAATACCCAGATAGACGAACACGGCCTGCCAACTCTCCGCCAACCGCCAGGTGAGACCAGAACCAACAATGGCCGGGATCCCAAAAACCACCGCGATGCCAGCTTTTCTTGCAGGATCCATAAGGTCGCTCCTCTCAATGGTCACAAGGTACGATGCAAAGTTCGCCTGCTTATAGCGAAAAAACGCCGTCGTGTAAAGGGCAAAAGCCTCGGGACGGTTTACGCGGAAGTGCGGCATTCTGATCTCGGCACCAGCAGTTTACGTTCGAGACATTGCAGGAGGAGGCAGACGACCGAGGCGATCGGCTCACGACGAAGGACCGATCCCGGCTTCCGCTGAAGGAAAGGGCAAACGAAGAAAGAGTTGACAGACGATTGCTTCAGGCCCATATTACAAAATTTGAAGGGGTTGGACGGACTTATGGGGAAAAAAGCTATGGCGAAGGAACGTTGTGACGTGACCGTACAGTGTGACACCTGCGACGGCTCGGGGAAGTGTAAGAAGGAGGATCAGGACGAGAGACGGCTCGATCAGAGGCTCTTTCAGATCCGACACAAGATCTTGGTGATGAGCGGCAAAGGCGGAGTGGGCAAGAGCACCGTGGCTACCAACATGGCCGCAGCCATGGCCCTGAGGGAATACCGCGTGGGCATCCTGGATGCGGATCTTCACGGGCCAAATGTTGCGAGAATGCTGGGCCTCGACGGCAAGCATCTAACCGGTGGCGGCGACAGTGTTGACCCCATCGAGGTGTCAAAGAATCTCAAGGCGGTGTCCATGGCCCTTCTCGGCCACGATCCCGATCAGGCTATCATCTGGCGTGGGCCGCTTAAACACTCAGCCATCAAGCAGTTTCTTGGGGACGTGAATTGGGGCGACCTTGATTTCCTCTTCGTGGACCTCCCTCCGGGAACAGGAGACGAAGCTCTCAGTGTGGCGAACCTCATCAAGAACATGGACGGTTGTCTGGTCGTCACCACTCCGCAGGATGTGGCCCTCATGGATGCCCGAAAGGCTGTAACCTTTAGTAGGCTCTTGAACGTTCCGGTCCTCGGCATCGTTGAGAACATGAGCGGCATGACCTGCCCCCATTGCGGGGGGAAGATCGATCTGTTCAAGGTGGGCGGCGGTGAGAAGACCGCCGAAGAGCTGGGAATCCCCTTCCTTGGCCGCATACCCGTTGACCCCCGGATCGTGGAAATGTGTGATAGCGGAAAACCTTTTGTGACTGAAACAACCAACTCGGAGGCACGAGCGGCCTTCCTCGCCCTCATCCAGAAGATCGTTGACCTTTTCGAGCCCGCCGAGGGGGCGAGACCCGCGGTCCACTGAGCTTGGGGCCCTCTGCATGAGTCCTCGTCGGGAAGTATGGGCAAAGGCGTCTGGGACCTCAGCCGACGCCCGTCAGGTTGCAGGTCCAAAAATCCTCCTTGAATGCCGAGGAGTGATGACGTATCATAACGTTACCTAGCATACCTAATTCCCCACTCAGGTTTGACAACGCATGGAGGCCAGGCATGGAAGAGTTCGAAGAGGTCTGTTACACGAGGGAAGGCGCCATTGGACGGGCCATCGAAATGGAGCAGCAGAGCTTCAACGTATATCAGAAGGCGTACGAACTGGTTGAAGATCGACGGGCGAAGAAGCTCGTGAAGGAGCTCGCCCTGGAAGAGCTGGAGCACAAGCATACGCTGGAAAAGACCTTCTTCGAAGAAGAGGTCGCGCTCCATGACGCCGGGATGGAGGAAGGCCCCAGCATGCAGCTCACCCTGCTCCTCCAGAAGAGGCCGCTCGGTCCGGATTCCACTGCGCAGGACGTGATGATCTACGCAATTCACGAGGAGAAACGGAGCGTAGATTTCTATGGCAAAATGGCGCAACAGTGCGGCGCCGCGCCCATGGCCGCCATGTTCAAACGTCTCGCTAAAGATGAGACCAAACATCTCGCCAGCCTCGAAGAGCTCTACGAGAGCATATACATGCCCGACATGTAGAAGTCTCCATCGATGATCGCTCGTCTTTTGCCGGCCGCCCGGTGGAGAGCGGGCGATTGCCAGCCCCAACCTATCACTGACCCCCGGCGTCGTCCTCGCCGCGGGGTGAACCTCGCCCTCGGCGGAGTTTTCCCGGTTCCTCAGGCCCCCGCACAAAGGCCTATCCTTGATTCCTCCCCGGGAAGTGTTATTTTCACCATGTGAAGCTCTCCTCGGTAGACACAAAATCTTCCTCAGGTTAAGGAAAAGACGGAGGACAAGCCATGTCGTCCGCTGGGATTATCCAATACCCCCTCCGTGTGTGGCTCGCCGCAGTTTACGTCCTAGCGCTGGCGCCTTCAGCCTTCGCCGCCCCCTCCCTCCCTCACCATGGGATCACTGTCAGCTTTGATCTGGAGAAACACAGGATTCAGGGGAGTCTCGAAGCCACTATTCCGCAGGAGGTCCCCGCCATACGGGTGGGAGAAGGTCTCCACCTCCAGAGTGTCTCGTTGAACGGCAAGCCCCTTGTCCCGTCGGGGGGAACCGGGCGCATTCCGCTCCCGCCCCATCCCGACGGAAGCATTCTCCTTGTTGAGTACGATGGTACGTTTGCGGCGGGAAACGATCCCGCCCCAGCTAACCTCGTTACCCGGGAAGGCGCCTATCTCACCGGTGATTGGTACCCGGCGGCGGAGTCGGGCCTTTCCCGTTTTTCACTCAGGGTTCACGCACCTGCAGGGTTTCACGCGGTCTCCGAGGCGGACCGCATCGCCGTGACGGAGACGGGAAACGAGCGCCTTGTGACCTTCGATTTCCCCCACCCGACGCCCGGCATCCACCTCATCATGGCCCCATACATGGTTACATCAGACCGATTTCGCTCCGTCGAGATCGCCACCTACTTGCTTCCGGAGGATCAGGCGCTTGCCGACAAGTATCTGGGCTACAGCCGAAAGTACCTCGAGATGTATGAGGATATGCTCGGACCATACCCGTTCCGTCGCTTCGCCGTGGTGGAGAATATCCTACCCACCGGATACGGTATGCCGACCTTCACGCTCCTTGGCCGTCAGGTGCTCAAATTGCCGTTCATCCCGGAGACCTCTCTCGGTCATGAGATTCTCCACTCCTGGTTCGGGAACTCGGTCTATGTAGACTACGGGAGCGGCAACTGGAGCGAGGGACTGACTTCTTATCTCGCCGATCACCACTATGCCGTGCTCCGCGGGGAAGGCCTCCAGTACCGAAAGAACATCATGGAGGACTACGAGAGCTACGTGCATCGGGATAACGAAATCGCGGTGCGTCGATTCCTTTCGGGAGAGGATCGGGGCCTGCGGGCCGTGGGCTACGGCAAGACCGCCATGATCTTTCACATGCTCAGAGGCCGGATCGGCGCCGAAGCTTTCAGGTCAGGCTGTAGAACGCTCGTCCGCGAGCAACAGTTCAAGCTCACCTCTTGGGAGGATCTTGAGCGGATTTTTTCACGGGCCTCTGGACAGGATCTTGCGGGGTTTTTCAGCTCTTGGTTGGATGGACAAGGCGCCATGGAGATCACCCCCGGTCAGCCTCGCGTGAGTGAAGCAGGGAAGTCGTACCGCGTGGAGTTCCCCCTGCGGGTAGCCAACACGCCTCTTCCTGTGCATATGCCCATCTCCGTCGTGACCACTGCGGGGAGCGAAAAGCCCATCCTTACGGTGAAGAGTCGCGAGGAGACATTCACCCTCTCGGTGAACACCGCACCACGGGAGGTGATCATCGATCCCGACTACGATCTTTTCCGAAGCCTCTCTCCATCGGAGAAAAGGCCGCTCTGGAGTCGCCTGCTCGGAGACCCTACCCGAACCCTGGTGCTCCCGGAGAAGGATTACGAGGTGTACAAACCTTTGGTCGAAGAGCTCCGCCAACGCGGATTCCAATCCCTGCCCATGAGCGAGGTGACCCGCGGCCGCCTCCGGGAGAGAGCTTACCTCTTTTTCGGCTCTGCTCCAGAATGGGTCCCGGGGTTCTCGAAGCCCAAGACGGCCTCTCCCGGACTTAGCCTGGAGGTCAGGGGAAACCCCTTCGACCCCGGGCGCGTCGTCGGCCTCATCCGGGCAACCGATGTGGGAGAGGTGCAAACGGCAGCCTCGCGACTCCTGCACTACGGCCAATACAGCAGCCTGGAGTTCAATCGAGGGAAGAACGTGGTCAAGGAGGCGGCCTCAGGAGACTCTGGCATCCAGGTCGATCTGCCGCCTCCCGTGATGGGCATTTCGGGGAAGGCGGCCTCGCCTCTGCCTGCCATCACCAGGCAGGTCGGCGACAGGACCATCGTTTACGTGGGGGAGCGGCACGACCGGTATGGCGATCATCTCGTGCAACTCGAGGTGATCCGGAGTCTTCGCCACGTTCATCACGACCTTGCCATCGGCATGGAGATGTTTCAGGGCCGCTACCAGGGAGCGCTCGATGACTACATAGTTGGGAGGATCGACGAAGAAACATTCCTTCGGAAGTCGCACTATTTCACCGGCTGGGGCTTCAACTACTTTCTCTATCGCGACATCCTCCTCTACGCCCGCGAGCGGCGAGTCCCCGTGGTTGCCCTCAACATCCCCCGTGACCTCGTGAGCATGGTCGCCCGCGTCGGTCTGGCCAATCTGAGCAAGGAGGAGCGAGCACTCCTTCCGAAGGAGATGGATCTCTCCGATGCAGGGTACAGGGAGCGTCTCCGGGAGGCGTACGAAATGCACCAGGTGGAGGTGCAGGGCGAGAGCGGACCGAAGGACCTGGACTCCTTTGTCGAGGCCCAAATCGTCTGGGACGAGAGTATGGCGACGGGCGTCGCCGACTACCTTGCCCACCACGCGGACTGCTGTATGGTCGTCCTCGCCGGCATTGGTCATCTGGAGTTCGGCTCAGGCATCCCGAAGCGGGCCTATCGCCGGAGCGGGAAGCCATACGCCATTATTCTTCCCTACTCCGGTGGTCCCCTGTTGGACGGTTGGGCGGACTTTATCGTCTTTCCCGGTATCGCCGAGGCGCCGGAAGCACCCAAGCTCTTGGTCGCGGTTGAGCCGGCCGGAGAGGGTCTGAAGGTCAAGGGGTTCTCACCGGGAAGCGGCGCGAGAGAGGCGGGCTTGCAGGAGGGCGATGTCATCGTCGCCGTGGACGACCGGGATGTCGCCGATCTTGACGATCTTCAGACCTTTCTCTTGTTGAGACATGTCGGGGAGAGGGTCCGGGTGACTGCAGTGCGGGGCACGGACAGGCTCGACTTCGCCGTAGAACTCAAAGTTCCTTCCCACATGCCTCGATTGCCGTGACCGAATACCGGCGCGGCCGACACCGCAGGAGAGAGCTGAAAACGACCAGAAGCCGCACTGGTCAAGGGCGGCCCATTGAAACCCGTGCAACCCGTCGGCCCGCTCACTCGTTGCACTTCTCGGCAATCCCCCTTCCGTAGTCATGGCAGGCGCGCATGCCGTCCTTCGTTGGGATCAGATGCTCCTTCAGATTGAAGGACCCCAGGCCGACCATGTTCATCTTGAAGACGTATTCCATGGTGTCAAAGATGGATCGCGGCGCATCTCCGCTATGGGTGTATGATCCGAAGGCTCCGCCCACCTTTCCCTGAAGACTTGCCTTCTGCGCGAGGAAGAGGAACGTCTTCATACTGTTGGTCATGTCCCGATGGTAGGTGGGGCAGCCAAAGACATACCCGTCATATCCCAGCAAGTCCTTTTCACTCTTTATGGTGTTGATCTTTTTCAGCTCTGCCCTGTGCCGGGCGATCCGTATACCCTCGGCGATATACTCGGCCATCTTTTCGGTATTTCCCGTTCTACTCTCGTAAGCAACGAGGATCCTCTTCATGGCTAGACCTCCCTCCCTCGTCGTTTCCGGCGTCCCGCCCGGCGCGAGATGGCCGTCAGCAGAGGTCAGCAACCACCGGCAGAGCCGGTGGTTGCTGACGCTCATGTCAGGGTGAATGTCTCCCCCAGCCTTGGAATCACCACATCCCAGCCAAGTTTCTCCCGTATCCTCGTGGCGAGCGACGCGGCCGCCTCCGGCTCGCCGTGGACGATGAAGGTCTTCGCGGGGGGACGGTTGAACCCTACCAACCAGGCAAGGATTTCCATGTAATCAGCATGGGCGGAGAAACCGGATATCTGCTCAATATGGGCCCGCACCGGAATTTCTTCGCCGTGGATCTTTACCGTCGGTCTTCGCTCGAGGATCGTACCTCCTCGCGTACCCTCCGCCTGATAGCCGATGAAAAGGAGCGTATCCTGCGGCCGGGGCAGATGCCGCTCCAAATGGTGGAGGATCCTCCCGCCGGTTGCCATGCCGCTCGCAGAGATGACAATGGCATCGCGCTCCAGGGCGTTGAGAGCCTTGGATTGGTCGCGATCCCGACAGAAACGACTCCGTTTGGTCTGGAGAATCCGCTTGCCTTCCAGCTCCAGCACCTTGGCTTTCAAGTCATAGTAACCCCTGCGCTTCTCGAACACACCTGTCGCATCGATTGCCATGGGTGAGTCCACGTAGACCGGAAGCTCGGGAATTTCACGCCGCTCCTCGAGTTCCCGCAGACAGTAGAGCAGCTCTTGGGTGCGGCCAACCGCGGAGGCGGGAACGATCAGGATCCCTCCCCTTACCACGCTCTCATTGACTACCCGCGCCAGCTCCTGTTCGGGGGGCCTGGAGTCGTGCAGCCGGTTTCCGTAGGTGGACTCTATAATCAAATAGTCCACCTCGTAGAGCTGAGTAGGGTCCCGGAGGATCGGCCGGTCCGGCCGCCCGAGGTCGCCGCTGAACGCCACCCTTCGCGTCACTCCCCCCGCGGTCGTCTTCACATCCACAAAGGAGGAGCCGAGGATGTGGCCGGCGTCCTTGAATTTGAGGCGGAGCGTGTCCGTTAGGAAAATGTCCTCGCCGTAGTGAAAGGGAGCGAAAAGGGAGAGGGTGCGCTCGGCATCCGGCACGGTGTAAAGCGGGAGCGCGGGCTTGTGTTTGGAGTACCCCTTCTTGTTCGCCCAGTACGCGTCCTCTTCCTGGAGATGAGCGCTGTCGAGCAAGACGATCTCGGCGAGATCGCGGGTGGCGTGGGTGCAGTGGATCTTTCCGGAGAAGCCCTCCTGGCAGAACCGGGGAAGGTATCCGGTATGGTCGAGGTGGGCGTGGGTGAGAAACACGCGGTCTATGTGCTTCGGAGGAACGGGAAAGGGCTCCCAGTTGCGCAGCCGGTAGTCCTTCAAACCCTGAAAGAGGCCACAGTCGATGAGCAGTCTGTTGCCGTCCACCTGAAGGAGGAACCGTGATCCGGTTACCGTTCCCGTAGCA
>Ga0187776_10000671_pt1 | contig 16527 bp, 15 predicted proteins | sample 0216_BV02_MP12_2_FD_132426 | JGI IMG/M metagenome (GOLD analysis project Ga0187776, IMG submission 132426) | Tropical peat soil microbial communities from peatlands in Department of Meta, Colombia - 0216_BV02_MP12_20_MG | ecosystem: Environmental > Terrestrial > Soil > Wetlands > Peat | place...
GAGGCGGAGTCCCTGATCCTGGCTCTGGACCTTTCCGGCATCGGCATCTCGTCAGGGGCTGCATGCACGTCCGGGTCATTGGAGCCGTCGCACGTGCTGCTGGCCATGGGGCTTCCGCGGGAGCGGGTGATGAGTTCGGTCCGATTCTCGCTGGCTCGAACGACGACCAGGCAGGAGATCGCCCGAGTGCTAGAGGCTCTCCCCGACATCGTCGCGCGAATCCGGCGAGTGAATGCCGCTCCCCTCTCATCGGTGGGGGGTCGCGCGGCATGAGTCAGCCAGAGGTGCCCGAGCGGGTTGTCGTGGCCATGAGCGGTGGCGTGGATTCAGCCGTGGCGGCGGCGCTCCTCGTCCGGCAGGGCATCCCGGTCGTCGGAATCACCCTCCGGATCTGGCCCAGTCGGCGACCGGCCGACCCCGCGCAGCACTTCGACAGCTGTTGCTCCCCGGGGTCGGTGGAGGATGCGCGCGGCGTGGCGGAGGCGCTGGGGATCCCCTACTACGTGCTGAACTACGAGGCCGAGTTTGATCGGGAGGTGATCCAGTACTTTACCGAGGGTTACCTCATGGGCGAGACCCCGAATCCGTGCATCCCGTGCAACTCGCGACTGAAGTTCGGTTCGCTCTACAGGCGGGCCAGAGGCTGGGGCGCCACTCGCGTGGCCACCGGACACTACGCCCGCGTGGAGTTTCATGCGATGAGCGGGCGGTACCGATTGCGGAGCGCAGCGGACCGCCGGAAAGACCAAAGCTACTTTCTGTACGACCTCACGCAGGAGCAATTGGCGGGCGCGCTGTTCCCGGTGGGACATCTCCGAAAAGAGGAAACCCGCCGCATAGCACGCGAGTTAGGACTGACGGTGGCCGGCAAGCCAGACAGCCAGGAGATCTGTTTCGTCTCCGGGGACTACCGAAGCTATCTGCGAGAGCGGGTGGGTGCCGCCATTCTCCCGGGGGCCATCCGGGACACGGCCGGGACTGTGCGGGGACAACACCAGGGGCTGGCGTTCTACACGGTGGGGCAGCGGCGCGGCCTGGGGATCGGGAATCAACGACCCCTCTACGTAGTCGATCTCGATCCCGCCAGGAACGAAGTGATCGTAGGGGAGGACCGGGATCTGTGGACGCGCGAGGTGGAAGTGGGGCGGGTGAATCTGATCCCGGTGTCGCGGCTCGACGGCCCGCAGCGCGTCTTGGCAAAGGTCCGGTACGCCCAGGCGGCGGCGCTTGCGACGGTGAACCCGCTCCCCGAGGGCCACGTGCGCCTTCGCTTCGAGGAGCCCCAGCGAGCGGTGGCGCCGGGGCAGGCTGCAGTCTTTTACGATGTGGGCGACCCCGATATGTTGGTGGGTGGGGGGACGATCCTGCGAAAAATGTTGGGGTGAACATCATCATGGGTGAACGCAAGCTCATTCGTACCACGCTCCGGTCTCTCTCGCGGCGTCTGCGCCTGGCTCGGGCCTTCGCCGCCGGCGTCCGATTCCTGATGGTGGGCTTGGCGCTCGCCGTCATCCCGCTCCTTGCCAAGGGTTTCTTTCCCACGGCCGGTCCCCTGGTCGCCGCGATGCTCGCGGGCGCCCTCGCGGTTTCTGGAGTGCTGTACGGCCTCTTGGCGCCGCTGCCCGCTACGCACACGGCCCGTCTTGCGGATCTGCGCCTGAATCTCAAGGAACGCCTGACCAGTGCGTGCGAGCATCTATCCGCCACCACCACGGGGATGGATGGCGGGACGGATATGGCCCGCGCCCAACTCGCCGAAACGGCGCTCCGTCTGCGCGCGGTCGATGTGCAGGGCGCCTTCCCGCTGCGCCTGCCGCCGGAATCCCGGTGGATGGCGCCCGTGGCCGCTCTGGCCCTCGCCCTCTTTCTGTTGCCTCCCCTTCCGCTCCGCTTGCCGAGGATCGGCAGCGACTCCAGTGATCGGGACGCCAAGACCGAAGCGGAGCAAGCACGGGACAAGCCCCTGGAGCAAAAACTGGCAACGCCCGCCACACCAGACAAGCTCTTCCCAAGAACCCAAGAGGCTGAAGCGCAACGGGGCCCCCTCTCGTCGCGCGAGCAGATGGGAGACTTGGCCGCCGTCTTCCAGGACACGAAAATGAGCCAGCAGCGGCCGGACTTCGGAAGCTTCATCAAGCAGGGGGACGAGCGGCTGAAGCTCTTGGCGCGCCCGGAGAGCATCCCGGATCTCAGCCGGGACTTCACGCAGAGCCCTTATCAGGTAATGATCCGACGGATGCAGGAACAGGTCAGAACCGGACGGATGCAGGGCCTCTCCTGGGACCAGATCGAGCGGCTACTCTCCGAGATGGGACAGAGCGGGCAGCGCGGTAGCGGCGGGTTGCCCGACGACCTCATGAGCGAGCTGGAGCGCGAGGGCGGCGGTGACAGCGACAAGATGATGGACGCGCTGTCTCGTGCCATGAATCGCCTGCGGGATCGCGACGAGGCCGGCCGCGGCAAGGGACAGAGCCTCCGCCAGGCGCCAGAGCGGCAGGGTGGCTCGGGAAACGAGCCAGGCGAGGGCGAACAGGACCGGGGCGAGGACGGCTCCACGGGTGGCTCGCTGCCTGGCACCGGGAAGTCACTGCAGACGCGGGGTGACCCCACTCCACGAATCGCGGGCGAAAAGCAGGATTCCGTGCTGGAGGGTGACCTGCGGGAGGGCCAAATGGAAGCTTACAATACTAACCTCTCCGGACCGGGGGGCCAGAATCCTTCGCGTCTGCCCTATATGGACGTATTCTCGCAGTACCAAAAGATGATGGAAGAGACCCTGACCAAGGAGCCGATCCCGTTCAATTACCGGGAGCAGGTCAAGGAATATTTCCGCTCCCTGGAAACCCGCTGAAGCCGGGATTGATCTGCGGGCTCTCGTGGGGCTTTACCCCTCCCGTCTCATGAGGTTACCGAGTGGCACATGGCACACCGCGCCTTCGATGAAACGTTCTTGAAGCGGCTGGATGCGCTCTCCATTGTCTCTCGCAAGGTGATCACAGGCCGGGCCAAAGGCGAGCGGCGAAGTTTTCACAAAGGGGCGGGCGTCGAATTCCAGGATTACCGTCCCTATGTGATGGGAGATGACCTCCGGTACGTAGACTGGAACATCTACAGTCGATTGGACCGGCTGCTCCTCAAGCTGTACGTGGAGGAGGAAGACCTGTGCATTCACCTCTTGGTGGATGGCAGCGCCTCCATGGGGTTCGGACAGCCGCCGAAGCTGGACTATGCGCTGCAGTTGGCGGTCGCCCTCGGCTATATCGGCCTTACCAACCTGGAGCGCGTGGCCCTCGGGTATTTTTCCGGCGCACTGACGCACATGCTCCGCCCGCGGCGCGGCCGGGGGCAGATTTTCCCCCTGTTGACCTTTCTGTCCGAGGTGGAGGCCAAGGGGCCCACCAATCTGAACGGTTGCCTGGCGAGCTATGCCTTGCGCAGCCGGGTGCCGGGCATCGCGGTGGTGCTGACCGATCTTTTGGATCCCGGTGGGTATGCCGACGGGCTGAAGGCCCTGTTGCGCCGCCGCTTCGAGGTATTCCTGCTGCACGTTGTGAGCGAGGACGAACTCCAACCGCTCCTGCGGGGTGATTTCACGCTCCTGGATGCGGAGGGGGGCACGAGCCGCGAGGTCAGCCTGGATCGTGCTGCGTTGGAGCGCTACCAGCGGCGGCTCCACGGCCACTTTGCAGAGGTCGAGCGCTTCTGCGTAAGCCATCGCATCGACTACCTGCGTACCAGTACGGCGGTCCCGTTTCAGGATATGATCCTCCGGCATTTGCGGCGGGGCGGATTCCTGCGTTGACCTTTCCTAAACCGACCGCGTCCTTGCTACTGTTCACAGGGTGCGGTTCCTCCGCTGCCGGCAGCGCGCTTCGCAGAGCGCCGGAAAAGGTCTCGCAGACGGATCGAGGCCTGGCCGTTCTTCTTGACCCCGGCTCCCATTGTTCCTGCCGGATGTCGGCGTCCGCAGACGGTGAATGCGGGGCGCAGTCAGGCACGGTGTCACAGGCCGGCGGGCATGGGTACGGCATGGACGGACAAAGGAGGGGACTCCCATGGAGGTGATGCGAGCAACAACGGCAAGCGCGTGGGGTCGCGCCATCGCGGCACTGTTTCTGATGGTGTCCACGTGGACGGTGGCGTCCTCGGCCCTGGCGGGCGCGCCGGTGCCGCCGGCGCCAGCCGCCCCGCCTGCGGCCGTCACGCCAAAGATTTCGTTGGCGGTCATTCCATTTATTGGGGCGTCCACCGGGGTGCCCGAAGGGTTCGGCGAGGCCCTCGGAGAAGCCATCCGACATGGGTTGCGCCAGGTCCGCGCCGTGCGACTGGTGGACTCGGACGATATTTTGGGGGCCGGGCAGCGGCTGAATCTCTCGTTCGCGGACGTCCTGTCGGACGAGGCGGCACTGAAGCTCGCCCGTGAGCTCCAGGTCCGGGGACTTGTGACCGGTACCTACAGTCTGAACGGGCAGGTACTGACGGTCCAGGCGAAGATTGCGGACGTGCGCGCTGGAGGCCAAGTCCAGCCCCTTGAGGAGATCGTGGGGCCGCCTGGCGAATTCCTGGCAGGTCAGGAACGCATCGCGCGGCAGCTTCTCCAGGAGGTCCAGGCGCAACTCTCGCCCTATGACGAGCGACGCCTGCAGGCCGCCTTCACGAAGCAGACCAAGTCTCTCGAGGCCTACGTGCTGTTCGCTCGGGCCATGTGGCAGCAAGGGTTTCGGACTCGCGAGGGCCACGAGCAGGCCATCGCGCTGTTGGGCAAGGCGTTGGAAGTAGATCAGAATTTCGCCCTGGCGCATTATGCTCTCGGAATCTCTCTGTACGCGACGAGTAACCGATGGAAAGCCTCGGGCGAATTCCGCAAGGCGATACAGCTCGATGGGGACTTCACGGACGCCTACAAGTGGCTGGGCGATCTGCTGGTCAACAGCCCTCGCCGGCTGTACGATCAGGCCATCCAGGCGTATCAAAAGGCCGTGGAGCTTTCGCCAGATTATGCCGAGGCATACGTCGGGTTGGGGGACGCGCAGCAAGCCAAGGGCCAGTACGATCAGGCGATTGTCGAGTATCGGAAGGCGCTCCACCTCGAGCCCGAGAATGCCCGCGTGCATTTCGGCCTGGGAAAGATCTATTACAACGAGAAGCAACTGTACCACGAGGCCGTCTCGGAGTATGAACAGGCCATAAAGCTGGATCCGAAGTTCATCGAAGCGCATCTGAATCTGGCCGATTTGTACCAGGAGAAGGGTCTGTACCAGGAAGCGGTGGCGCGTTACACTCAGGTCCTCTCCATCGATCCGCGCCACCCGGGTGCCACGTACGGCCTGGCCATGGCGTACGAGAAGGTGGACCCGAAGATGGCGATCGACCAATGGGAGAAATACATCGAACTGGCATCCACGCTTCCTTCAGAGAAGGAATGGGTGGACATCGCCAAGAAACATCTCAACAAGCTGCGTCGGGCAGAGTAAACCAACCAAGAGCCGAGATCAATGTATGGCCATGAGTGCATGGATGGCCGGCATCGGGTTTCGGTTCCGGCCTTCACCAATCGAGGAGCATATGCGCGCCGAAGAGCGAGCCGAGCGGTTCCGCGAGCTGTTTACCTCCCTTACGCGGGAGATCGCCAAGGTCGTGGTGGGTCACGAGGAAATCATCCGCGGGGTTCTCATCTGTCTGTTTTCCGGGGGGCACGCCCTGTTGGAAGGGGTTCCGGGTCTGGGGAAAACGCTCCTGGTGAAGACGCTCTCGGAAAGCCTGGACCTGCGCTTCTCCCGGATCCAGTTCACGCCGGACCTGATGCCGGCCGATATCATCGGGACCAACATCGTGGTCGAGACGCCGGAGGGGGGTCGGCATTTCAGCTTCCAGCGGGGCGCGCTTTTCGGCCAGATCGTTCTGGCGGACGAGGTTAATCGGGCCACGCCCAAGACGCAGTCGGCACTCTTGGAGGCGATGCAGGAGCTTTCGGTCACGGTTGGAGGCGTCCACCACCCTCTCTCGCGGCCGTTCTTTGTCCTGGCGACCCAGAACCCGATCGAGATGGAGGGGACGTATCCCCTGCCAGAGGCCCAATTGGATCGCTTCCTGCTGAAGTTGAAGGTGAAGTATCCCTCTGCGGGAGAACTGGCGGAGATCGTGGAGCGAACCACCAAGCCGCAAATTGATGTGGTGCAGAAGGTGGCTGCTGGCCCGGATGTGGAGGTTATGAAGGCCCTGGTGCGGGAGGTCCCCATCGCCCAGCCGGTCAAGGAGTACGTGACGCAGGTTGTCCTGGCCACGCGGCCCGAGCACCCGGGCGCTTCCGAGACGGTCCGTCGCTTTGTGCGGTACGGCAGCTCCCCGCGAGGCGCCCAGGCCCTGGTGCTCAGCGGGAAGGTGCAAGCCCTCATGGACGGCCGATTCAATGTGAGCTTCGAGGACATCCGGGCAGTGGCCCTCGCCTCCCTGCGGCACCGGCTGATCCTCTCCTTCGAAGGTGAGGCGGAGGGAATCGATCCGGACCAAGTGCTGGAGGATGTCTTGGCGCGCGTGCCAATCCAGCCGGGCCGGGTTGCGCTGCTCCCCGAAGGACTGTAGGGGCAACGCGCGGCGAGGAGGGGCAGGCACCCTCGAAGAGGGCGCGCCTGCCCTTTGTTTTTTTCGCGCTGGGGTTTAGAATTGCCGGGGAGAATTCAGCGCCACCTCTCGGGGGCCGAGGGGACGCCCTCGCCGGGACTCTAGGAAGTTCATGAGAGAAACTCGGACCACATGACCCTCGTGAATCGAGCAATAGTTGCCGCCCTCGATCTCGTTCCGAAGGGCCTCCTCTGGCGATTCGCGCGGCGCTATGTGGCGGGGGAGACCCTCGCAGAGGCCATTCCGATAGTGCGGGACCTGAACGTCGGAGGACTTCTGGCCACCCTGGATATTCTGGGGGAGCACGTGGCCAGCCCCGAAGACGCCCGTGCGGACGGCAAGGCCTATGGGGGGGTGCTCCGTGTCATCCAGAGGGACCGCCTTTCGGCCAACATCTCGGTGAAGCCGACCCATATGGGACTGAAGCTGGATTGGGACCTCTGCCTTGGCATCCTGCAGGACCTTGCGCAGCGTGCGCATCGCCTGGGGAATTTTCTCCGGTTGGACATGGAGGATTCCACGTGCACCGAGGAGACCCTGCGCCTCTACCGTACGCTTGTGCAGGATACGCCCGCTGTTGGGGTGGTCCTCCAGGCCTATCTCAAGCGGAGCCAGGAGGATGCTAAGCGCCTTGGGGAGGAACGGGCCAACGTTCGGGTGTGCAAGGGGATCTACCGGGAGCCCGAGGCGATCGCCTTCCAGGATCGGGAGGCCATCCAGCGGAATTTCATCGCCCTCCTGGAGATCCTGATGGAGGCCGGCAGCTATGTCGGGATCGCCACGCATGACCCCTGGGTCATCCAAGAGGCACGCGACTTGATTCAGCGCCGGCGGGTTCCTCAGGGGCAGTACGAGTTCCAGATGCTCCTGGGGGTGCGCCCCGACCTCCGGGCGCGTCTGCATGCGGAGGGGGAGCGCCTGCGGATCTATGTACCCTATGGCCACAGGTGGCGTGCCTATTGCTTGCGACGGTTCCGGGAGAACCCGGAGATCCTCCGCTATGTGATCCTGGGGCTCTTCCGTCCCTCCTAATTTTCGCTTCAAATCCCAGCCGTTCCTGTCGGTCCGAATGTGCGCTGAGGCCCACGAGGGCAAAAAGGCCTTGACACCTTTTTTCTCGGCGTGTTAGCTTGAGCCGCTTTCCCTGGGACTGACGTTGCGGTGACGTCTTGTCGGGGCTGGCTTTCGCCACACTCCTCTTTCCATTTCCGGTTTGGACGAGCGAGAGAGTTTTGTCCGTGGAACCCTGACGGGCGCCTTCGTGGTGGGCGCGGCCGGGACGGGAGTTCTATTGCTGGTCGGTCGGACCGGATGGGGGGTTGGCTTCGGTGTGGGAGCCGCCATCAGTCTGGGCAATTTCCGTCTCATCGCGCACGCCGTCACCCGGTTGACGGACTCCGACACGGGAAAGGCAGGTCGGCATCTGTGGAAGGGCGCGCACTTCCGCTTCGCCATTGTCGGGGCCTTTCTGTTCGTCGCGGTGGTTGGGTTCCGGGTGAATATCCTGGCGCTGGCGACCGGCTTGCTGTTGACGCAGCTTGTGATGGTCGGCATTTGGCTCGCGCAATCGATCCGAGCACTGACCTGAGTTGCATAGTCCATGGTCCGCGTCCGAACCGTCGGCATCGCCTGGTTTCTCGTCCGTGGAGGCTCCATGAAACATCTGGGACAGCTTGCCCGCCGCGTGGGCCCGGTTGCCCTTCTCCTCGTAGCCCTGCTTCCGCCTGGGCTCTTGCAGGCAGCCGAGGAGACCGCGAAGCAGGCCGAGCCAGGAATCGTCAATCTGAATATCACCACGCTTATCCAGGTGGTGAATTTTCTCATCCTCATCGCGCTGCTCTCCCGATTTCTGTTCGTTCCATTGAAGAAGTTTTTGGCCGAACGGGCTGCGGGCATCGAGAAGGCGTTGGCCGAAGCGAGACTGGCGCGCGAATCCGCCGCCAAGGCGCAGGAGGAGCACCGAGCCCAGATCTTGGCCGCCCAGCGTGAGGTGGCCGCGCTACGCGAGCAAGCCCAGCGAGAGGTCGAGACGGAGCGGCAACGCCTGCTGCAACAGTCGCGGGAGGAGGCGCAGCGCGTCCTGGATGAGGCCAAGACGGCCATCGAGGCGGAGACGAAGCGCGCCCAGGCCACCCTCCGGACAGAGGTCGTGAGTCTGTCTCTGGCGGCAGCCGAGCGGCTTTTGGGTCGGGCCATGACCACCGAGGACCAGAAACGGCTGGCCGAGCAATACGTGCGTGAGCTGGGGGGGAAGAATTGATCGCCAGATTTGTGGCCCGGCGTTATGCCAAGGCGCTGGTGGACGTGGCGGCAGCCACCAACGAACTCGAGGCAGTGCGCCAGGAACTCTCGGGCTTCGTGGGGCTTCTCCGAGAGCGTCGAGACCTTCGCCAGTTTCTCTGGAATCCCGGAATCCTCCGTCGAGACAAAGACGAGGTCCTGGATGGGGTCGTGTCGCGTCTGGAGTTCCGGCCCCTAACGAGGTCCTTCCTCCGCATCCTCCTCGGGGCGAGGCGGCTACCGGCCCTGGAGAGCGTGCTTGACGCGTACGAGAACCTGATGGACGAGCGACTGGCACGCGTCAAGGCAGTTGTGACGGCCGCCGCTCCGCTGGATGCGGAAATGCAAGAACACCTCCGACAGCGGCTGGAACAGGTGACGGGCAAGACCGTGTACCTAACAGTCCAGCATGACCCCGGGATTCTGGGCGGACTGATCACCCAGATCGGTAGCCTTGTGTACGACGGGAGTTTGCGGGGCCAGTTGGCGAGACTGCGGGAGGAAATGGTCCGCAGCGCTTGAACCAGGGCGCACGGAGGAATCGGGTCAGAAGGACTGGGGTCCGAACCAGGGGAGAACGATGGCACAGATCAAGGCCGAAGAAATCAGCCAAATCATCCGGCAGCACCTTGCCTCGTATGAGGCGACAATTGACGTGGCCGAGGTGGGAACGGTCATCGAAGTGGGCGACGGCATTGCTCGGATTTATGGCCTGGATAGAGCCATGTCCATGGAGATGTTGGAATTTCCCCAGGGCGTCATGGGGATGGCCCTGAACCTGGAAGAGGACAACGTGGGCGCCGTGCTCCTAGGGGAGGACACCCTCATCAAGGAGGGAGACCAGGTCAAGCGAACTGGCCGGATCGCCTCCGTGCCGGTGGGCGAGGCCGTGGTCGGCCGGGTGGTGAATTCCCTGGGCCAGCCCGTGGACGACAAGGGGCCCATCGAGGCCAAGGAATTCCGGCCCATCGAGCGCCTGGCTCCCGGTGTGGTGGACCGCCGTCCCGTCAAGGAGCCGCTCCAGACGGGCATCAAGGCCATCGACGCCATGATTCCTATCGGCCGGGGCCAACGCGAACTGATCATCGGCGATCGCCAGACCGGCAAGACGGCCATCGCCGTGGACACCATCATCAACCAGAAGGGAAAGGACGTCTACTGCTTCTACGTGGCCTGCGGTCAGAAGCTGTCCACCGTTGCCCAGGTGGTCAAGGTCCTCGAAGAGGCGGGAGCCATGGCGTACACCACCGTGGTGGCGGCCTCGGCGTCGGAACCGGCCCCGCTCCAGTATGTCGCCCCGTACGCCGGCTGCACCATGGGCGAGTATTTCCGCGACACCAAGCGCCACGCGTTGTGCATCTACGACGACCTGACGAAGCATGCCGCAGCCTATCGGCAGCTCTCGCTGCTTCTTCGCCGGCCGCCCGGCCGCGAGGCATATCCCGGCGACGTGTTCTATCTCCACTCGCGCCTTCTGGAGCGGGCGGCCAAACTGAACGATCAGCTGGGTGGCGGCTCGCTCACGGCGCTGCCCATCATCGAGACCCAACTCGGGGATGTGTCCGCCTACATCCCGACGAATGTCATATCCATCACGGACGGCCAGATCTATCTGGAGGGGGACCTGTTCTACGCTGGCATCCGCCCGGCTGTGAACGTGGGCCTGTCGGTGTCGCGCGTGGGGGGCAGCGCGCAGATCAAGGCCATGAAGCAGGTGGCCGGCAAGCTCCGACTCGACCTGGCCCAATACCGGGAAATGGCGGCTTTCGCCCAGTTCGGGTCGGAACTGGACAAGGCCACCATGGCTCAGCTCAACCGCGGCCAGCGCATGGTGGAGGTCCTGAAGCAGGGGCAGTACGTCCCTCTCCCGGTCGAGAGGCAGATCCTCATCATCCATGCGGGCACGGGTGGATACTTGGACGATCTTGCGGTCGAGGTCATTCCGGCCTTTGAACAGGCCCTCCACAAGTTCGCCGAGACGCGCCATCCGGGGATCTTCAGGGAGCTGAGGGAGAAGAAGGAGATCTCGGACGCCCTGCGCGATGAGATGGACAAGTGCATTGAGGAGTGTAAGGCGGAGTTCGCGGCCTCGGTCAAGGTGGCCTAGCCGCAATTTGGAATGCGGATTGCGGAGTGCGGAATCAGGAGGAGCCAACGTCCTGACATTCCGCATTTCGAATTCCGCATTCGCCATTGAGAGTTATGGCAACCCTTCGCGACATCCGGCGACGCATCAATAGCGTCAAGAGCACGCAGCAAATCACCCGGGCCATGAAGTTGGTGGCGGCAGCCAAGCTGCGCCGCGCCCAGGCGCGAATCCTGGAGGCCCGTCCCTACGCCTACAAAATGGGCGAGGTGCTGGCGGACTTGGCCCTGCGGACCCCGCGGGGAATGCACCCTCTCTTGGCGAAACGCGACACGGGGAACCATGGGGGCGGAGGCCGGAAGAGGCTGGTGGTCATCAGTGCCGACCGGGGTTTGTGCGGCGCCTTCAACAGCAACATCATTCGGCGGTCGGTGGAATTTCTGCGGGCCTATCAGGACGACCCGGAGATTTCCCTGACCCTGATGGTGGTTGGGCGAAAGGTCCGGGATTTCTATCGGCGGCGCAGCCAGTACACGGTGAAATCCGAGTACGTAAACTTCTTCGACAAGCTCGCCTACACGCACGCTGCCCAGATCGCGCAAGATTTCACCCGGGCCTACCTGGCGGAAGAGGTGGACGAGGTCCACCTGCTGTACAACGAGTTCAAGTCGGTGGTCACGCAGCGGGTGGTAGTGGAGTTGCTCCTTCCGATTCAGCCGGCAGAGGTGCCGGAGGGAAAGCCGGTCGTCGAGTTCTTCTTTGAGCCGTCGCCGTCCGGTGTCCTGGAGCGGCTGCTGCCCAAGCACATCGAGGTGCAGGTATATCGGGCACTCATGGAGTCGGTCGCGGCGGAGTATGGCGCCCGCATGACCGCCATGGAGAATGCCACCAAGAATGCTTCGGAGATGATCGATCTGCTGACCCTGCAATTCAACAAGGCGCGCCAGGAGCGTATCACCAAGGAACTGCTCGAGATTGTCGGTGGTGCCGAGGCCCTCCGGCAGGCTCGGGCCTAGGAGTCCATGATGGTGAATATTGGGAAGATCGCGCAGGTCATTGGGCCGGTCGTGGACGTGGAATTTCCCCCCGGGAAGCTTCCGGCTATCTACAACGCCCTGGAGATCAGCGGGAAGAAACTCGAAGACATTTTCTCTTACAGCGAACGGCTGATCCTGGAAGTGGCCCACCACATGGGCGAAAGCCGCGTTCGCACCGTGGCCATGTCCTCCACCGACGGGCTCACGCGCGGGATGGAGGTCGTGGATACCGAGGGGCCCATCAGGATCCCCGTCGGCCCGAACACGCTGGGCCGGATCATGAACATCATCGGTGAACCGGTAGACAAACAAGGTCCGCTCACCTCGGACACCATGTATCCTATCCATCGGCCTACTCCGGACTTCGAAGACCAAGAGACCAAGGTCCAGATGCTCGAGACGGGCATCAAGGTCGTGGACCTCTTGGAGCCGTACACCAGGGGCGGCAAGACCGGGCTCTTCGGCGGCGCCGGCGTGGGCAAGACCGTCATCATCATGGAACTGATCCGCAACATCGCCCAGGAACACGGCGGCATCTCGGTCTTCTCGGGCGTGGGCGAGCGGACGCGCGAGGGCAATGACCTCTGGCTGGAGATGAAGGAATCGGGCGTCATCAACAAACCGGCCCTGGTTTACGGCCAAATGACCGAGCCGCCGGGCGCCCGCCTGCGGGTGGGGCTCACGGGGCTCACGGCGGCGGAGTATTTCCGGGACGCGGGTCAGGACGTCCTCCTGTTCATCGACAACATCTTCCGGTTCACGCAGGCGGGATCGGAGGTCTCGGCGCTGCTCGGCCGCATGCCCTCGGCGGTAGGATACCAGCCGACGCTGGCCACGGAGATGGGTCAACTCCAGGAACGGATCACCTCCACCAAGAAGGGGTCTATCACCTCAGTGCAGGCGATCTACGTGCCGGCCGACGACATCACTGACCCGGCCCCGGCCAACGCCTTCGCCCACCTGGACGCCACCACCGTGCTTTCGCGCCAGCTCACCGAACTGGGCATCTATCCGGCCGTCGATCCTCTGGCCTCGACGTCGCGCATCCTGGACCCTCACGTCCTGGGCGATGAGCACTATAGCGTCGCCCGGGCCGTCCAGCGCGTCCTGCAGCGCTACAAAGACCTCCAGGACATCATCGCCATCCTGGGGATGGACGAGCTGTCCGACGAGGACAAGCTGGTGGTTGCCCGTGCTCGCAAGATCCAGCGTTTCCTGTCGCAGCCATTCTTCGTCGCCGAAGTCTTCACGGGCCAGGCCGGCCGCTACGTCCCCATCCAGGAGACGATCCGGGGCTTCAAGGAACTGGTCGAGGGTAAGGCTGACGAGCTGCCGGAGCAGGCCTTCTACATGGTCGGGACGATTGACGAGGTTCGCGAGAAGGCCGAGAAGCTCAAGGACTTGAAGTAGGAAGGCGGTCGAAGACCAGGGCTGGGCGAGCGATGGCAGAACTCGGCGTATCGAGCTTCAAGCTGGAGATCGTGACCCCCCAGCGCCTCATCGTGAGGGATGAGGTCACGGAGCTCATCGCGCCGGGAGCCGAAGGGTACTTCGGCGTCCTGCCGGGCCATATTCCCTTCATCACGACCCTGGATATCGGAGAGCTGATCTACCGGAAGGGCCAGGACGAGCGGCACCTGGCGGTCACCTGGGGCTACGCCGAAGTTCAGGGAGACAAGGTGATTGTCCTGGCGGAGGCGGCCGAGCGCGCCGAGGAGATCGACGCGACCCGGGCCGAGCGCGCCCGCGAACGCGCCGAGCGCCGCGTCCGCGACTGGGGCGAGGGCGACGAGACCATTGATTTCGCCCGCGCCCAGGCTGCCCTTCAGCGCGCGTTGACGCGCCTGCAAGTTGCGGCCAAAGGCCGCTGACAGAAGAACCTTCCCCCCATCCGCAGATTACGCAGAGTTCACAGATTCCCTCTGAAGCACATTTCGGGTGAGATCTCCTCCCGCCGGCTTCGGCCCGAAACCCCCTGAGGAAATTATTGCCATCCACGCCTGCCCCGTCGGAGGCGAAAACGGTCCAATCTCTGTAATCTGCGGATAAATGGGTTCCGGGCTCAGGCGAGCTCGGCGCTGACTTGCGCCACGACTGGATCCAGGGAGAGCGGACCGAAGCCCAACTCGGCCGCGAGTTCCTCGATGGTGCGCCGCTGTCCCTCGCGCCAAAGGGCCAGAAGGAACGGACCCGTCCGGTCGTTCCGATACCATTCCTCATCAAAACGCTCGCGCAGCAGATTGCGGAGCTGGGCCTCGAAGATCCAGGCCCGCAGGTAGCGAGCAGCATAGAAGAACGGGTCCAGGTCGGCGAGGTGCAGCTCGCGCGGCCAGTCTACCAGTATCGCGCCAGTCAGCAGATCCCGGTAAGCATCGGCGCAGCGTGTGGTGGGGCCTTCCTCGTGGAGCAAGAGTTCATAGGCAAGCTTGGCCGCGTACCGCCGGAGGAAGTAGAGCCTGCGAAACGTGGCGAACCGTAAGAGATCCGCCGGCTGGGCCAAGCCGACAAACCGCCGGAGCCAACCTCGTTCCCGCAAGAGGCCGTCCAGCAGAAAGGCAAACGCCTCGGTGACGGACGGATCGCCGAGCCGGCGGTACTCCACTGGCAGGCGCGCATCGGTGTAGGCGTAGTGAAGGGCATGGCCCAGCTCGTGGAGGTACGCCACGTAATCGTCCGGACCCCCACCTGGCCGAACCACCAGGATGATTTCGTCCGGGATCCGGAGCGTGGCCACAAAAGCGCGCCCTGTCTTTCTCGGCCGGGGCTCGTCGTCGATGCGAATGCGCCCGCCCGCTTGCGGGTCGATTCCCATGCGGCGGAGTGGCGTTTCGGCAGCCTCCCGGAGCGCGTGGGGCGGCAGGTGCCTGTCGAATTCGGGGGCGCGTAAGAGGCGAAGGAGGTCATGCCGCCTGGCCTGTGAGGGCTCGACACCCACACGCCGTCGCAGGTACCAGCCCAGGAGATCCCGATACATGTCCTGACTTCGGGGGAGTATTGGTTGGGTGAGCTCTCGGAGAGCCTGTATGTCAATCCCAGACACTTCCCGACAAAACGAGATGTACCCGGCGAAACCCAGACGGTGAGTCGCCTCGTGAGCCTGGTCCAGGATCTCCCGTCGGAGACCGGCGAGCTCTGCAATGGTGCTCAGATGCGCTGATTCAAGGGCGGCGCGTCGGGACCGATCCGGCTCATTCTTGATCCGGATCTCGGCCGAGCGGAACGGGATTCGCTCGCCGTCCGTGGCGATCGTCTGGTTCGCCTCGGCGGTGGTCAGACGATCGCTGGCGTCGCGGACCTGATACTCGACCCAATTCGTGCCCAGGAACTCGGCCAGAAACCGCAGGCGTTTCGCCTCGTCGCCCTCAGCCTCCTGCGAGGCCGCACGGACCTCTTCGAAGGCCGACCGAGAGGCCAAGGAGGCGAACCGCTCGCGAAGGGCCGCAGCACGGCCCTCGTCCTTCAGGCCAGACCGGGTGAGATACTCCTCGCGGCTCAGGGCCTCGGCGAACCGTTCCAGGTCTTCGCGGATGCGGGAGAGATCCGTAGGCATAGGGCAGTTTGTGACCAATCACCCTCAGCGGAGGGAACCGCGACTTGAGATTGTGCAGGTAGTCTGAGCGGATCGTTCGAACCTGATGGCCGACTGCTGATCGCTGAGGGCTGGTCGTCAGTCTTAGTGGTCGGTGACAGAAGTTCGATGACGTATTCAATGCCCGCACAAGTCCCGGTCCCCCGGGCCGACCCGAGATGCCGCGCCCGCGGCGCGGCCGGGTCCGGCACGGAGGCCCCTGTTCTGTGGGGGCCGACCCGGAGCAAGGCCGCGCGGTTCTCGACGAGGCGCCAGGCGTCCGAGGGGCGATCCGGGGGACCGGGATACGTCACCGTAATTGCGTCCAGGACCACTTAGAGGTCGTCATCGAGATCGGTTCCGCCAGCCCCCTCCTTGCCCGTGCCGGCCGCCTCTTCGTCCATCGCCTCTTCCATCACCTGATCGAAGTCCTCGCCCAAATCCTCACCCAACTCCTTTCCCATCTTCTTGGCCCAACGCGCGACACCCTTGGGGTCGCTCTCGTCCAAGTCGCCAAGGCTGCTGGGATCAGCCAGTGCATCCAGCCGGTCGTCCTCTGATCTCAGCCGCGCGAAGCGTGACATGAGGCGTTCCAGGTGCGGGCCGCCGCAGCGTGGACAGGTCGGCCTACCGGGGGTGCTGATGCTCCGGATAAGGACACTCACCCGGCGCCGGCAGTCCTGACAATGATATTCGTAGATCGGCACGGTTCATCTCCTCCCATCGGAAAAATGGCTGGCTGATTATCCGGGTGATCGCGACTCCGGGCCTGGTGGGGGCAGGCCCTCTTTGGCAGAAAATGCCTCCGAGGCGTGGCGCGCCGCCATTGCCCGGCTGATCCGGTGGATCTCTCGGCGCAAGTCGGCCGGCTCCAGCACCTCGACAGCCTCGCCACACGAAAGCAGCCAGGGTACGAGGTCCTTGGTCCGGGTCGC
>Ga0187776_10000672_pt1 | contig 16519 bp, 18 predicted proteins | sample 0216_BV02_MP12_2_FD_132426 | JGI IMG/M metagenome (GOLD analysis project Ga0187776, IMG submission 132426) | Tropical peat soil microbial communities from peatlands in Department of Meta, Colombia - 0216_BV02_MP12_20_MG | ecosystem: Environmental > Terrestrial > Soil > Wetlands > Peat | place...
ATAGTGAACCTTTATGATAATGGTAATGCGCCATGGCCACGAACACGGTAAAGGAGACCACCCATGAATTCTGCCGCCGCTGGTCCGCCTCGAAGGAGTAAGGGAAACACCGCAGCCGGACTGCAGGAGATCCGAATCCGATGAAAATCCCGTTCGCTAAATTCATTCATCTGAAGCTTTTCGAGCGTGTCATCGAGATCGTATTCGGTATTATGCTCCTGTTTATCACGCTTGGCATCATCATCGGCACGATGCACCTCTTCCTGCGTCTTCCCGATTTGCTCGCCTGGGAAGACAGCCCGCGCCACTACGTGGCCATCATTTCGGACGTGTTGACGTTGTTCATCCTTGTTGAACTGTCGCGCACCCTCGCAGATTACTTCACCGCCCACCGGCTGCGGATGACGTTTATCGTGGACGCCGGTATCGTGTTCATCCTGCGTGAGCTCGTGGTCAAGCTGTTCGAGGCGAAGATTGACATCGCTGAGATGTACGCGCTCTCGGCACTGATCGCCGTGCTCGGCGCCCTGCGCATCGGCTCGGTGCTGGTGTTCCAGCGTGAGAAGACCATGCTCGAGCAGTTGACCCAGACCACGGCGGGCAAGAGCGGGACGCCCGGGCTGTCGGAACCGGCCTCCAATCGGTTTCCGGGAAGGATGTTCCCGTAAAGAGATGACTTTCTTCCTTTAGGATAACCAATCATCCGCTGCCGGTATCGGTTCACCCAACCTCGGAACACGAGCAACAGGAGCTGAAGCGGGGACGACGAAGCCATAGCGCACGATGATATCGAACCAATGGTTGTTTCGCGCTACCGCCTGACACCTTCGGGAACAGTTGAAATGCCGTTCGGATTGTTGGGCATGGCGAGATCACCCACCTGCTTTGATCACGCGCTACGACCAAGCCCCGACCAATCGGTTACTTGGGTCGGACATCGATGTTGACCGATTTGACGCCCCGGCACATGGCGCGCCAGTCGGACCGCGCGGTCGAACTCCTGCTGACCGCTGGTGAATTCGCTCGACTGGACGTATCCCTGGCGAATTCGCCAGGGATACGCTCGGTCTCCAGATAATGGGCGCGCGTATCGGGCCGCAGAAGCAACCATGGCGTTCGAAGCAAGAATGATGAGCGCGATGGTGACCACATTGACCACCGTCAAAGCCATGTCGCGGTCTGATGATTAAAGTGCGTTTGTGAAAACGTTAAACGATGTTTCCTGAATGCTATGGCCGAACTACAGACGAACGCACTGGCGCGAATGTCATTCGATAAGCTGGTTTGGATTGTGCTGTCCTCGGCAAGGCGCCGGATGCAAAAGGGTCTGACCGAAACCCCCTCAAAGGAGAAACTCAATGTGCACGTCGCCAAATACCGCTAAACCCGAAGGCGCGATGAGCGTGACGGACGCGATCTATCACCGCCGCGCCGTGCGCGACTATGCGCCCCGGCAAATCGACCGGAATCTCATCCGCACGCTGCTCGATGCCGCGGTCCACGCGCCCACCGCCATGCACGAAGAGCCTTGGGCATTTGCCGTGATTCAGGACAAGAACCTGCTCGACCGCTTGTCGGACAGCGCCAAAGAGGAGATGCGCCGCGAGGCGCAAGACTCCGCCTCGCGCCTGGGAAGGCGTGCGCGAGATCGGCTGGCCGAGCCGGATTTCCACGTGTTTTATAACGCCGGGACGCTGATTGTCATTTACGCCAAATTTGCGGGGCCGTTTGTCGTGGCGGACTGCTGGCTGGCCGCGGAAAACCTGATGCTGGCTGCCTACGCCCAAGGGCTCGGCACCTGCGTCATCGGCTTTGCGGTCTCGGCGCTGAACACGCCGCAGTGGAAGGCGGAACTGAAAATCCCGGCGGAGATGACCGCCATCGCGCCGATGATTGTGGGGGTGCCCGCCGGCGAAACACCGCCCGTCTCCCGCCGGCCTCCGGAAATTATCGCTTGGCGATGAGAGCGGCGGAGATGTCACCGTGGTAAGACGGTCTTTACCTTTGTCGCGAGTTTACCGTCTGATTGAGCCGAGGCCGATCGTAATGGTCATCACCGCCCGCGCCGGCCGGCCGAACGTCATGACCATGTCGTGGCACATGATGATCGATTTCGCGCCGCCGATCCTGGCCTGCGTGATCAGCGACCAGGACTACACGTTTGAGATACTGAAGAAAACCAAAGAATGCGTCATCAGCATCCCGACGGTGGAATTGGCCAAAAAGGTGGTGACCTGCGGAAACACATCCGGGCGCACCGTCGACAAACTTAAAAAGTTCGGCCTTGCACAGTCCGCGGCCGCCCACGTGCGTGCGCCCCTGATCGACGAGTGCTACGTCAATCTTGAATGCAAAGTGATCGACTCGAAGCTTGTGACACTATACAACCTCTTCATTCAAGGTCGTGAGAACCAGCGCCACGCCGTCCACGTCGGTCCGTTCGACCCATGTGTGGTCGTTGTCTAGGCGCTTCAGGATCCGCAGGACCTCGCGGCGTACCGGTCCGAACCGCTTCCACCGTTAGGAGACGAGCAGATCCGTGGTTGCTAGCGTCACGGCAAAAACGATAGATTTTTTGTGGTATCGCGGCTTTGATCGGAGACAACGACTGAGATGCAGCATGCGATGGCCACAAATGGCGAGTCCCGGAGGTGGAGGAGGACGCCGCGCCGGAAAACCCTGGCGCACCACGATTGCCGAGGAAAAGGTTGCGCTGGACAAGAGTTTATGAAGAACTTTTTTGGCGACCGGTGGAGGCGCGAATGTCGGCGTTAACACTCACGGCCCGGTCAGCGGTGAGGGAATGAACCCAGGCTTGGCGTTGCCCGAAACCGAGGCATGTCGCGCCCGGGCGCGATGGCGCGAAGTGATTCTGACTTCCCGCGCCCTAACCAGCCACGCGCGCCAATGATATCAAAACCGCTCACAATGCCATGCGCCGAACAGGCCGTGACCACTCCGTGATGTCCGAGCCCCTTATCCTGTTCCTCTGCGGTGACGTGATGTCGGGCCGGGGAATTGACCAGGTTTTGCCGCACCCCTGCGATCCACGGCTCTACGAGCCGTACGTTCGCGACGCGCGACATTACGTGGAACTGGCGGAGCGGGCGAACGGCCCGATTCCCCGACCCGTCGACTTTTCCTATGTCTGGGGCGATGCCATCGCGGAACTGGAGCGCCGGGTGCCCGACGCGCGGATCATCAACCTCGAGACGGCGGTAACGAGAAGTAACGATTACTGGCGAAACAAAGGCATAAACTACCGGATGAGCCCGCAGAACCTTCCATGTCTGACGGCCGCAGGTATCCATGCGTGTGCCTTGGCGAACAACCATGTGTTGGATTGGGGTTACACCGGACTCGACGAAACGCTGCAGGCGCTGGGAGAGGCGAAATTGAAAACGGCCGGCGCGGGCCGGGATGTCACCCAGGCGGCGGCGCCCGCGCTGCTGCAAACCCGAGGCACCGGCAGAGTGATTATGTTCTCGTTCGGGTTAGAGAACAGCGGGATACCGTCGCGCTGGTCGGCCGCCGAGGACAAGCCGGGCATAAACCTGCTGCGAGACCTGACCGACGCGACCGTCAGATGCATCAAGGAAGACGTGGAACGCGTGAAACGCGCCGGCGATATCGCTGTGGCATCGATCCATTGGGGAAGCAACTGGGGCTATGCGATCAATTCGGAAGAAAGGGAATTCGCCCGCGGACTTATCGATCACGCGGGCATTGACGTGATCCACGGCCATTCCTCCCACCATCCGAGGGGCATCGAGGTCTATCGGGACAAACTGATCTTGTATGGTTGTGGGGACTTCCTGGACGATTATGAAGGCATCGGCGGATATGAAGAATTCCGGAGCGATCTCGTTTTGATGTACTTTGTCAGCATGGACCGGCGCACGGGAAAGCTCGACGATCTGCAAATGGTCCCCATGCAGATTAAACGCTTCCGGCTCCATCGGACGTCTGAGGCGGATGCTCGCTGGCTGGGCGAGCGGATGACCAGAGAATGCGCGAGGCTGGGAAGCTCTGTGGAATTGGGCGCCGACAACGTGCTAATGCTCAAGTGGGGGCTATGACGGACGTCCACGCTCCGGCGGCGAACCGCGGCTTGACGTCGTGAACCCGATGAACAAGGGGGCTTCGGGTCGCTCTGGCGATGGACTGGGTGCTGTTGATAATGAACCCGTGTTCGGGATTCCGCTGCCGCATCAAGCCGCATCAAACAGATCGCAGATGTTGCGCCTGCCGAACGACCGCAACGGCATACTCGGAACCAAAACTCGATAGAGCTACATTGCCGTGGTCCCCTGATTTGTTGGTGTTGCGGGTCGGACAAATCCGTGTCAAAGCCGCAACAGTAGAACAGTCACTACCACAGGCCGGTAGGGGTCGGGTGCACCCAAAACTTGGCGGCGATCTCGTGGTTAGTCTCCTCACCCTGCAGTACCTCGAATGCCACCTTGGCCTTGGACCGCGGGAAACGGTTACGATCGGTCTGGGTAATGGAGTTCTGCCACTCAAAGATAACCGCAAGGCCTGGTGTCCACTGGGACACTGTCCGGGAATCGGGGTTCATTTTGTTTCCACGCGTGCTTCTACGTTTTAGCGCGCGAGCCGGGCCATAAAACAACAAGTTAGTAAATGGCTCTCAACTTAAAAGTCGGCGGCCGGGAGCTCGATTCGTTGCATATTGGCCCGCCCTCGCTCGCCAAGAGTCGTCAAAGCACACCAAATCACCACATTCTCCCCGCGTTTCTTTGTTGGGCGCCTCGCTCTCCGACAGGTCAGCGATTGCCGTATTTCGCGGCAACCTTGGAACCTGTCGCATAGTTATCGCCGCTGAAACCGATAGTAAACAAGCCCGCCATAATTTGATGCAGATCAATACACGCACCTTTTTCGGGGACGATAATTTTTGTCGACCGCTTGCAGACGGCCGATAAGCAGCAAACGGGTGAACAACTGGACAAGGCATTCCGGAGCATGCGCACCATCCGAAAGTTCAAGGAACGCGTGCACAAGGAGTTCGACGCGGGGCCAATGCTCTGCTTCGTGCATCGGTATGCCATCAGGCACCGCGGTCACGGCCATTCGATCGACGAAGGAGCAGAGTCATGAACACTCTCTGGATCGTTATCATCGGGGTGCTGACCATTTACCTGGCCTACAACTTCTACGCCAAACGCATCGACCGTAGCGTTATCCGGGCCGATGTCAAGCGGGCGACGCCGGCGCGGATGTACATGGACGGCGTCGACTTCATGCCGACCAGCCGGAACGTCCTGTTCGGTTATCACTTCAAGGCGATCGCCGCTGCCGGGCCCATCGTCGGACCGATCACCGCCGCGAATCTCTGGGGGTGGTCGCCCTCGCTGGCCTGGCTGGTCCTGGGCGTCAGCTTCATCGGCTGGGTGAGCGACTACTCGGCCATCATGGTCGCGGTGCGCAACGACGGGAACAGCCTGTCGGCGATCGCGCACCGTCTCATCGCTCCTCGCACGCGCACGATTCTGTTCGTATTCATCTTCTTCTACCTGCTGCTGCTGGCTGGGGCGTTCATCGGGATCCTGGCGCCGATTCTGGCCGCGCGCCCGGACGTGCCGTTCGGCATCGTGATGCTCGCCCTGATGGGACTCCTCGCCGGCCAAATGATGTACCGCTGGAAATATGGAATTATCGGCGTCACGTTCCTGGTCGTCGCCATTACGCTCGGCGCCATGGCGCTCGGACCCATGGGGCAGCATCGCGATGAGCAGGGCAAGCTTGTGAATGGCCCGGTGGCGGCGGCCGTGGCATCGTTGAACAACGCGGTGGACGCCATCAGCGACCACCAGCCGCTTTTCGCGGTCGTGGACCCGACGGGGGCGGATGCGAGGATCCCGGCCCCGGGCAAGGACGGCGTGCGACCGACGACGCCTGCGTATAACGCCGCCACCGGCCAGATTAACACGCTGCCGAATTACCTCCTGTGGACGGTGTTCCTGTTCGTCTTCTGCTATCTCGGGGCGAATCTGCCGATCTGGCGGTTCGCGCAGCCCGTGAACTACATCGGCTTTTGGATCACGCTGATCACCGTTCTACTGAGCGTGGTGGGGATGGTTGTCGCGCCGGTAGTCGGCATGAAGGACGCCGCGGGCAACCTGATCGGCGCGTTTGCGCTGCCCGCCTTCAAGGCCCTCGGCTTCGGGATGCAGACGGGGGCCGCATGGCAACCGCTGTGGCCGATGCTCTTCGTGACCATCGCGTGCGGAGCCATTTCGGGCTGGCACGCCCTGGTCGGCTCGGTCGGGACCGCGCGGCAGCTCGAATACGAGACCGACTGCCTACCGGTCGGCGCGGGCGCGATGTTCGGCGAATACACCCTGGCGCTGCTGTCGCTCACCGCCGTCTCCATCGCCGGTGTCGGCGGCGGCGGCGGCCGTTTCGCGCTCGGGGTCGGCAAGCTGGTGTACGCCGGAACCTTCGGGGCCATCCCGGAGATCTTCGGCACCGCGCTCGGATTCGGCACATTCGTGATGATCGTGATCACGGTCACCCAGCTGGTGTTCCGTGTGATGCGCGTGACGCTCACCGAATGGGTCGGTGATACGATCCCGCCGGTGCGGAACATGCACGTGTCGACGGTGATCTCGATGGGCCTGACGCTGGCGCTCGTGCTCACCGGCACATGGGTCTACTTGTGGCAGATGTTCGGCGCCGCCAACCAGCTGATGGCGGCGCTCAGCCTTCTCGTCGTGGCGGTGTGGCTCAAGTCGGAAAACCGCAACTCGACATTCGCACTGTTGCCGATGATCTTCATGTACGTGACCACGCTGGCGGCCACTATCGTCACGGCCCGCAACCTCTACGTGACGATCGCGGTAAACCCGAAGATGACGGGGCTGCCCGTGGCCGGCGCCTGGGCCATGATCGCGGTTTCCGTGCTCTTGTTCGTGGCGGCCATCCTCATCGGGTGGGACGGGTACAAGGCCTACCTCCGATACCGGGCGAAGCACGCGCCGCAGGCCCCGCGCCGGGCGGCTGCGCCGCCCGCGGCGCACGCATAGGTGGGTCCCGCTCGTGTCAGGCGAGCGCGCGTTCAGCGAGGGCGTGCACGGCTTCGAAGAAGTCGCGCGCCGGCTGCCGGCGATCGGGGAGGCGCACGTGGAGCTGGAAGTTTGGTTCGGCGCGGCGCAGAGACAATCGCGCTACTACCATTCCGGCGCGCTGGGCGAGCGCCAGCAGCGCGTCGGCTTGCGCGAGACCCGCGGCGCTCGCGTGGTGCACGACTACGCCACCGGGGGCCACGGTTTGGCGCACCGGCCATTGCCGCGGCACGCGCGGAAGCGCGTCGCGACCGGACCAGCTGGTGGGATCGAGCACTTCGAGTTCTTCCGCGGGGGTTCGGCGCAGCACGCCGCGGACAATAAGCGTGTCGCGGCGGCCGCGGAGGCGACTGAGCGGCCACCATGGCAGATCGCGCGGCTCGAGGAAGATTATCAGCGTCACGCCGGCGAACGGTGCTTTGCTGTCTTGGACTACCATCTCGACCGCGGTCGAGCCCAGCCAGCGCACGGTGGTGCGGCTGCCGAGCACCGGCAGGCCGCCCTGCATCCAGCGCATCAGCTCGCGTCCGGTGCGGACGTTCCAGATCGTGCCGGCGGCAAACCAGGCGACGACGGCGACCGCGGCGATTCCGATGAGTTCGGTCATGGCGGACGGGACGATAGCACGCCCGTGGCCCGCGGGTGGAGGGGGGCGTTGCGCGAGTTTCTCTACGGGATGTCCGGCTACGAGATCGCGCAGCAGGCGCTGGAGATCCGCGCCTCGATGGAGACGTTATTCATGCTCGGCGTGTTCGGCGATATGCTCGGCGTGCCGATCCTGCCGCCGTACTACGGGTTGCGCCTGCTGCCCTTCGTGGTGCCGCAGATCGAGACGTGGAAGCGTCACGTTCTGCGCGAGCGCGAGTTGGGCAGCGACCACGAGCATCACCTACACGGAGTATGAAGGAGAGACGGTCATGACCGAGCAGGAAAAGAAGAGCGTGTGGCGGAACATCAGCGATACCATCTACGGCATGGCTGCTCACGACATGAGCCGCGCGGCGCTGCGCACGCGCGCATCGATGGAGCACCTGTTCATCCTGATCACGATGGGCGACCTGCTTGGCATCCCAATCCTGCCGCCGTACTACAGTCTGCGGCTCCTGCCCTACGTCGTACCGCAGATCGCCACCTGGAAGCGGCGCATGCTGCGCGAGAAGGACGTCGCGGACGCGATGTTCGGGTAGACGATGGCACTCAAGGACGTATTCCTGCAGCATCCCGAGCGCCGCTACATCATGTTCGGCGGTGGGGGCGGAGTTGGCAAGACCACCTTCTCCGCCGCGGCGGGGTACTGGCTCGCGAACCACGGCAAGAAGGTGCTCGTGTTCTCCGTGGACCCGCAGGCGTCCCTCACCGACATCTTCAAGAAGGACATCTTCGGTAAGGGGGCCGTGCAGATCATACAGAATCTGTGGGCCCAGGAGATCGACGCCGACAAGCACATCCGGGCGTACCAGCAGGAGATCCGCCAGAAGATCCTGGACATGTACGGGCTGCCCACCGTGCCCGAGGAGATCGAGCATTACATCCAGGCGGCGAGCGCCGAGCCGGCGATGGAAGAGAGCGCGATGTTCGACGCCGTGGTGGACGTGGTCATGAAGGGCGACTACGACTACTACATCTACGATCTCGTCCCCCTCGGTCACGCGCTCTACTACCTGTCGATGGCCAAGGTCTACGACGAGTGGATCAACAAGGTCACCAAGCTCCGCGAGGAAATGCGCGAGTACGAGGAGATGGTGAGCCGGCTGCGACGCGAGAAGCAGTCCGAGCAGGACCAGATCCTCCAGGAGCTGCTCTACATCAAGAACCGCATCAACACGTCGGCCGGGATCCTCACCGACAAGACCCAGACGGCCTTCTTCTTCGTGGTGATTCCGGAGGCCGGGGTCATCAACGACACGCAGAAGGCAGCCAAGCTGTTCGCGCAGTTCGACGTGCCGCTCTCCGGGTACGTGGTCAACCGCGTCATCCCGCACGAGCTGCTGGGCCAGAATATCCCGGAGTACCTGCGCCGCCGCATCGCCATGCAGGACCAGCACCTGGGCGACGTGCGCACGGCCTTCGGCGGCCAGGTGATGGCGCAGGTGCCGGAGATGGAGCGCGACGTCACGGGGTTGCCGATGATCGAGAAGCTGGCCGACATCATGTTCGCGTAGCGGAGCCTTCCGATGACTGAAATCACGATGCCGATGGGCCGGCACCTCAGCGAGCACCCGACGCTGAAGTACTTTTTCTTCGGCGGCAAGGGCGGCGTGGGCAAGACCGTCTTCGCCGCCGCCGCCGCCATCGGGCTCGCCCGGCAGGGACGCCGCGTGCTTCTCGCGTCCACCAATCCCGTGCACAGCCTGACGGCCCTGCTCGGCCAGGACGTGCTGGGCAAACACGTCCCAGTCACCGGCGTGCCCAACCTCTGGGCGTACGAGATCGAGACCAAGGAGACCATCGAGCGCAGCAAAGTGCAGATCCGCGAGAAGATTCGCTGGTTCCTCAAGTTCGCCGACATCACCACCAAGGCCGACGAGTTCGTCGAGACCGCGACCATGAACCCCGCATTCGAGGAGTCGGCGATGTTTGAGAACATGATCGACCTCATGTTCAAGAACGAGTACGACGTCTACGTCTTCGACACCGCCCCCACTGCCAACGCGCGGCGCCTGCTCGGCATGTCGAAGGTGTACGCGCTGTGGGTCAACAAGATGATGAAGAGCCGTGAGGAGGCGCGCACGCTCCGGGAGATGCTCTCCTTCACGAAGAAGAAGGAGGCGGATCCGCTGATGGAGTACCTCGTCTCCTTCCGCGACCGGATGGAGCACGCGCGCGTGCTCCTCACCGACCCGAAGCTGACGGCGTTCTTCTTCGTGACGCTGGCCGAGGCGCTGCCGATCGCGGTGGTCACGCGCTTCATCCAGTGGTTCAGGGACTTCGGGATTCCCGTGGGCGGCGTCCTCGTCAACATGGTCATCGACCCGAAGTCGGTCGGTCCGGACTCCGCCGAATTCGTCAGGAACCGCGTCGCCATGCAGCAGGAGCACATGAAGACGATCTGGCGCGAGTTCGACGACAGCGTGCGCGCCATCGTGCCGCTGTTCGAGACCGAGGTCCGCGGCGTGCCGATGCTCCAGCGTCTGTGCGATGCCATCTACGCGACCGACGGCGCGAAGCGCTCGACCGGTGAGGGCGCCGGTACGCCGCACGAAGTCGGAGCACGAACGTGATCACCGCGGGCGCGGTGACGAGCCCGCACGCCCGGCCCCCGATCATTCGCAAAACGCCCGCCGAGCTGCGGGTGCGGCCGCATTTCAGCGACTACGAGGGCGAGCGCGGGGCGTTTTCGTGGGCGGCGGTCCGCCGCGAGCTCGCGGGCCAGCCTGGTGGCGGCCTCAACATCGCCTGGGCGGCGCTCGACCGGCATGCGTGCGGCGCGCGTGCCGGGCACCTCGCCCTCCGTTGGCTGGGGCGCGACGGGCGGAACCGGGATTTTACCTACGCCGAGCTCGCGCGCCTGGCCAACCGCTTTGCGAGCGCGTTGCGCCGCCTCGGCATCGGCAAGGGCGATCGGGTATTCCTGCTCTGCGGCCGCATCCCGGAGCTTTACATCGCCGCCCTCGGTACCCTCAAGAACGGGAGCGTGCTCGCGCCGCTGTTTTCGGCGTTCGGCCCCGAGCCGGTGAAGACCCGCCTGGAAATCGGCGAAGGCCAGGTGCTGGTGACGACCGGCTCGCTGTATCGGCGCAAGGTCGCGTCGATCCGCGCCGGGCTGCCGCATCTGAAGCATGTGCTGGTTGTGAGCGAGGGCAGCGGTCCTCCGCCGGGAACGCTCGATTTCGCCCGGGTAATGGCGCAGGGATCGGAGACCTTCGAGGCCGAGCTGACCGATGAGAACGACATGGCGCTCCTGCATTTCACGAGCGGCACGACCGGCACGCCCAAGGGTGCGATGCACGTTCACGGTGCCGTGCTCACGCACTACGTCACCGGCAAGTACGCGCTCGATCTGCACCCCGAAGACGTTTTCTGGTGCACGGCCGATCCCGGCTGGGTCACCGGCACCTCATACGGCATCATTGCGCCGCTCGTGCATGGCGTCACGAGCATCGTCGACGAGGCCGACTTCGACGCCGAGCGCTGGTATCGCATCCTGGAGGAGCAAGGCGTGACCGTCTGGTACACCGCGCCGACGGCCATCCGCATGCTCATGAAGGCCGGACCGGAGCTCGCTCGCGCCCACCGGCGCGAGCGGCTGCGCTTTGTCGCGAGTGTCGGCGAGCCGCTCAACCCGGAGGCGGTATGGTGGGGCGCGGAAGTGCTCGGCCTCCCGATCCATGACAATTGGTGGCAGACGGAAACCGGCGGGATCATGATCGCCAATACCCCGGCGTTCGATATCAAGCCCGGCTCCATGGGGCGACCGTTGCCCGGGGTAGAGGCCCGCATCGTCCGCCGCGACGAGCAGGGCGGCGTTCGCGTGGTCGACGAGCCGGATCGCGAAGGCGAGCTCGCGCTGCGCGCCGGCTGGCCGTCCATGTTCCGCGGCTATCTCGGCCAGGAGGAGCGCTACCGCAAATGCTTCGCCGGCGATCTTTATCTCACCGGCGATCTCGCCAAGCGCGATGCCGATGGCTACTTCTGGTTCGTGGGCCGGGCGGACGATGTGATCAAGTCCGCCGGCCACCTGATCGGGCCGTTCGAGGTGGAAAGCGCTCTCATGGAGCACCCGGCGGTGGCGGAGGCGGGGGTCATTGGCAAGCCCGATCCGATCGTGGGCGAAGTGGTGAAGGCGTTCGTTTCCCTGAAGACCGGTTATGAGGCAGGCGAGGAGTTGCGCCTGGAACTACTCGGCCACGCGCGCACGCGCCTCGGCGCCGCGGTCGCACCCAAGGAGATTACCTTCGTGCCGACGCTGCCGCGCACCCGCAGCGGCAAGATCATGCGCCGCCTGCTCAAGGCGCGCGAACTCGGCCTGCCCGAGGGCGATATTTCGACGCTGGAGGCGGGGTCATGAGCGACCTTCCGGTTCCGTACGAGCGCGATTACGCGCTGAGGCTCGTGCGGCACATGCTGCGCATCCGCCGCTTCGAGGAGAAGTGCGCCGAGCTCTACGGCCAGCAGAAGATCCGCGGCTTCCTGCACCTATATATAGGAGAGGAGGCCGTCGCCGCCGGCGCGATCCCAGCGCTCAAGTCCGAAGACGCGCTGGTTTGCACGTATCGCGAGCACGGCCATGCCCTGGTGCGCGGCATCGAGATGCCCGCTCTCATGGCCGAAATGTACGGCAAGCGGGAGGGATGCTCGCGCGGCCACGGCGGCTCCATGCACATCTATGATGCGCGCACCCGCTTCTACGGCGGTAACGCCATCGTCGGCGGCGGATTGCCGATGACGGTCGGGCTCGCGCTCGCCGATCACCTGAAGGGCATCCGCCGCGTGACCGCCGGCTTCTTTGGCGAGGGCGCGGTGGCCGAGGGCGTGTTCCACGAGTCGATGAACCTCGCGGCACTTTGGAAGCTGCCGGTTCTGTTCTGCTGCGAGAACAACCTCTACGCTATGGGTACTCGCCTCGACCGCTCCGAGTCGCAGACCGACCTCACGGTCAAGGCCGCGAGCTTCGGCGTTCCCACGCGCAAGGTCGACGGGATGGACGTGGTGGCAGTGCACGAAGCGGCGAAGGAGGTTGTCGCGTACGTACGGGAGCAGCAAAGCCCCATGTTCGTCGAGTTCCAGACTTACCGTTTCCGCGCGCACTCGATGTACGACCCCGATCTCTATCGCGCCAAGGTCGAAATCGAGCAGTGGAAGCAGCGCGGACCACTGCACACGTTCACTGACCGGCTCAAGGCCCAGAGGCTGATGACGGAGGACGACTTCCAGCGTCTCGACGGCGAGGTGAACGCCGAGGTCGCGGCTGCGGTCGACTATGCGGAGCAGGGCGAGTGGGAGCCGGTGGGGGACCTCACCCGTGACGTGTACACGCCGTCATGAAGATTACCTATCGCGAAGCGGTGCGGCAGGCGTTGCGCGACGCGCTCACGCGCGATCCGCGCGTGTTCCTCATGGGCGAGGATATCGGCAAATACGGCGGCAGCTACGCCGTCACCATGGGATTTCTCGAGGAGTTCGGCACCGAGCGCATCCGCGACACGCCGCTGTCGGAGCTCGCGTTCGTCGGTTGCGGCGTCGGCGCGGCGCTGGGCGGCATGCGCCCGATCGTCGAGGTGATGACGGTCAACTTCAGCCTGCTCGCGCTGGATCAGATCGTGAACAATGCCGCGCTGCTGCGCCACATGTCGGGCGGGCAGTTCTCAGTGCCGCTCGTGATCCGCATGGCGACCGGCGCCGGGCGCCAGCTCGCCGCACAGCATTCGCACAGTCTCGAGGGTTGGTACGCACATATTCCGGGCATCAAGATCCTCGCCCCGGGGACGATCGACGATGCTCGCGGCATGCTCGCGCCGGCGCTCGCCGATCCGGACCCGGTGCTGATCTTTGAGCACGCGCTGCTCTACAACATGGAGGGCGAGCTCGGCGCGACCGAGACGGGGGCCGACATCGCCCATGCCCGCGTGCGGCGCGCAGGCGCGGATATCACGCTCATCGGCTACGGGGCCATGCTGTGGAAAATGCTGGACGCGGCCGAGGCGCTGGCTGCCGACGGCATCTCGGCCGAGGTGATCGATCTGCGGGTGCTGCGCCCGCTCGACGACGCGACGTTCCTCGAGTCCGTGCGCAAGACCCGCCGGGCGGTCATCGTCGACGAAGGCTGGCGCAGCGGCAGCCTCGCGGCGGAGGTTTCGGCGCGGATCATGGAGCAGGCGTTCTACGACCTGGATGCGCCGGTGGCCCGGGTGTGCAGCGAAGAGGTGCCGATGCCTTATCCCCGGCACCTCGAAGAGGCGGCGCTGCCGCAGGCGTCCAAAATCGTCGCCGCGGTGAGGGCACTGCTCCCGAAGGTGTGATCGCGAACAGGAGGGAATCATGACACCCAAGATGCGCAAGAAGATTCTCGATCTCATGAAAATCCACCAGCTCATGACTATCGCTACCGTGCGCCCTGACCGCTATCCCCAGGCGACGACGGTGACCTGCGCGAACGACGGGCTGAATCTCTACTTCAGCTGCGACGGCGCGAGCCAGACGGTGCGCAACATCGGGCGAAACCGCAAAGTCTCGCTTGCCATCGATCGCGACTCTGAGGACTGGAACCCGATCCGAGGGCGGTCGCTCGGCGGCACGGCGCAGGTGGTCAAGGATCGGCAGGAATTCCAGCGGGCGCTCAGGCTGATGACGAAGAAATATCCGCAGATGGCCGAGCTCGGCGAGGAGGACATGAAGGGCATGGCCATCGTCAAGGTGACGCCGAAGGTGTTCTCCGTGCTCGACTACGCCCGGGGATTCGGCCACACCGATCTGGTGCGGGCGTAGAGCGAGCGATGCGCGAGTTCAAACTTCCTTCGCTCGGGGCCGACATGGACGAGGGCACGCTCCTCGAGTGGCGTGTCGGTCCGGGTGACGTCGTGAAGCGCGGACAGGTGGTCGCGTTGGTGGAAACCACCAAGGCGGCGATCGAGGTCGAGTGTTGGGAGGACGGGACGGTCGACCGCCTGGTCGTTAAGCCGGGGACCACGATCCCGGTGGGTGCGGTGATCGCGCTGCTGCGCGAACCGGGCGAAACGGCGGAGCTGGCGGCGCGATGGCAGGCGGAGCATGCCGCCGCTTTGGCCCTCGCACCCGCGGCGCCGCGGGTGCCGGCAGCCGTCCCGGAGCCGCGCGCAGAAGAGGGGGTGCGCCGGCGCGTGTCACCGGCGGCACGTCGGCATGCGGAGGAAAAGGGTATCGATATCGAGACCGTGGTCGGCACCGGCCCGCACGGGGCGGTAACAGTGGAGGACGTGGAACGTGCGGCGGCGCCCGCGGCGAGACCGGCGGCGCCCGATCGCGCGGCCGAGATGCGGCGAACCATCGCGGCGGCGATGGCGCGGTCGAAACGTGAGATCCCGCACTACTACCTCGCGAGCGAGATTCCGCTCACGGCGGCGACCGCTTGGCTCGCCGCCGAGAACGAAGGACGTTCCGTCACCGAGCGCCTCCTCATGGCGGTGCTGTTCATCAAGGCGACGGCACGGGCGCTGGTGAGATTCCCCGAGCTGAACGGCTTCTACCGCGACGGCCGCTTCGAGCCGTCCCCCGCCGTGCACGCGGGCGTCGCTATCTCGCTGCGTCAGGGTGGGCTCGTCGCTCCCGCGATCCTCGACGTCAACGACAAGTCGCTCGATCAGCTCATGCACGGCCTGACCGACCTCGTGAAGCGGGCCCGCGCGTTTTCGCTCCGCAGCTCGGAGCTCTCGATGGCCACGGTCACCGTCACGAATCTCGGGGATGAGGGCGTGGAGTCGGTGTACGGCGTGATCTACCCGCCGCAGGTCGCGCTCATTGGTTTTGGCAAGATGACCGAGCGGGCGTGGGTCGAGGACGGATCAATCCAGATTGCGCCGGTGGTGACCGCCAGCCTCTCCGCCGATCACCGCGCGAGCGACGGCCACCGCGGCGGGCTGTTCCTGAACGAGCTGAAGGCGCTGCTGCAGCAGCCGGAGCGACTGCGATTGCCTTTGGCGGCGACGCCATGAACGAACAGGGCATTCGTGACGTGATATTCGGGACGCTGCGCGCAATCGCGCCCGAGGTCGACCCCGCCGCGCTCGTTCCGGATCAGCCGTTGCGCGATCAGGTAGACCTCGACTCTATGGACTGGCTCAACTTTCTGGTCGGTCTCCACCAGGCGCTCAAGGTTGATATCCCGGAAAGCGACTACCGGAAGCTCTACACGCTCGATCACCTGATGGCCTATCTGCGCGACAGGCTGTCACCGCGGGCCTGACCCACCATAACAACGGAACGTCTTGTTTCGACCGGATGGCGCGCCATAAGGTGGCTGTTAAGCGCCGGGGCGATCCCGTTCGTGTCGATCCACGAGCAGATCCCGATGGCGCGACGCTACCTTTTCCCCGGCCTGTTCCTCGGCGGGTGGATCAGTTTTGGGTGCGAATCAACAATTCTCAGGTTAGTCCACTTCCTCGTCGCGCTCGATCTCTTCCTTTTCGCCGGTTTGGCTCTCATAGTCCGAGAGCTCGGCGTCCACTTCCTCCTCCAGCGCCTCGACATAAGCCGCGATATCCTCGGCGCGCCAGCCGGCGAAATCACCGTTCGCGGCGTATTGCGGCGGCGGAAACTTCGGGAGGCTATAGCATTCGGGGCGAAGCAGCATTGCCTCGATCGTCCCACGCGAGAACCCGGTGAGTCTTTCCACTTCGCTCCAGCCGAGCAGCGCCTGACCCGCCGCCTCGCCCTGGCCGTGATTCGATCCGTCACTCATGATCGTCCCCCAGCTTCATCGGTGCACGATTTGAAGTAGCCTATCCTCAAGGAACGAT
>Ga0187776_10000673_pt1 | contig 16501 bp, 11 predicted proteins | sample 0216_BV02_MP12_2_FD_132426 | JGI IMG/M metagenome (GOLD analysis project Ga0187776, IMG submission 132426) | Tropical peat soil microbial communities from peatlands in Department of Meta, Colombia - 0216_BV02_MP12_20_MG | ecosystem: Environmental > Terrestrial > Soil > Wetlands > Peat | place...
CCGGGTTTCGCCAGCACCTGCCCGCGCTCGACCTCCTCGCGCTTGGTCCCGCGCAAGAGCACCCCGATGTTGTCGCCCGCCTGCCCCTGGTCGAGGAGCTTCCTGAACATCTCCACCCCCGTGCACACCGTCTTCTGCGTGGGCTTGAGCCCCACGATCTCGATCTCCTCGCCCACCTTGACCACGCCACGCTCCACCCGCCCCGTCACCACCGTGCCGCGCCCCGAGATCGAGAACACGTCCTCCACCGGCATGAGGAACGCCCCTTCGATCGCCCGCTCCGGGGTCGGAATGTAGGTATCCAGCGCATCGGCAAGCTTCATGATCGACTGCTCGCCCAGCTCCCCCGTGTCGCCCTCCAGCGCCTTCAACGCCGAACCGATCACGATCGGGGTCTTGTCCCCCGGGAACTTGTACTTCGAGAGGAGCTCGCGCACCTCCACCTCCACCAGCTCCAGCAGCTCCTTGTCGTCGACCATGTCGGCCTTGTTCATGTACACCACGATGTAGGGCACCCCCACCTGGCGCGCCAGCAGAATGTGCTCGCGCGTCTGCGGCATCGGACCGTCGGCGGCCGACACCACCAGGATGGCGCCATCCATCTGCGCCGCCCCCGTGATCATGTTCTTCACGTAGTCGGCGTGCCCCGGGCAGTCGACGTGCGCGTAATGGCGCTTCGCGGTCTCGTACTCCACGTGCGCCGTGTTGATCGTGATCCCCCGCGCCTTCTCCTCCGGCGCGTTGTCGATCTGGTCGTAGGCCTTCGCCTCGCCCCCGTACTTCTTCGACAGCACCAGCGTCATCGCCGCCGTCAGCGTCGTCTTCCCGTGGTCCACGTGGCCGATCGTGCCCACGTTCACGTGGGGCTTGGTCCGCTCGAACTTGCCCTTTGCCATGGTCGTTCCTCTTCAAAATAGGCCCCGCCGCGACGGGACCCCGGCGAAAATCAGTCGGCAGCCGCCTTCTGGTTGATGATCGAGTCGGCGACGTTCTTCGGAGCCTCGGCGTAGTGCTTGAACTCCATCGTGTAGGTCGCGCGGCCCTGGGTGAGCGAGCGCAGGCTCGTGGAGTAGCCGAACATCTCGGCGAGCGGCACCTCGGCCTTGATCACCATGGTGCCGGCCACTTCCTCCTGGCCGTGCAGCTGGCCGCGGCGCGAGGAGAGGTCGCCGATCACGTTCCCCGTGAAGTCCGGCGGCGTCTCCACCTCGACCGCCATCATCGGCTCGAGCAGCACGGGGCTCGCGCGGCGCAGGCCCTCCCGGAAGCCCATCGAGGCGGCCATCTTGAACGCGTTCTCGTTCGAGTCGACCTCGTGGTAGGAGCCGTAGTGCAGCGTCACCTTCACGTCGACCACCGGGTAGCCGGCGAGCACGCCGTTGGGCAGCGCCTCGCGCACGCCCTTCTCGACCGCGGGGATGTACTCGCGCGGCACCACGCCGCCCTTGATGGCGTCGACGAACTCGAAGCCCTTGCCCGGGTCCGGCTCCACCTTGAGCACGACGTGGCCGTACTGGCCGCGGCCGCCGGTCTGCTTCACGAACTTGCCCTCGACCGAGTCGACGCTCTTGCGGATCGTCTCGCGGTAGGCCACCTGGGGCTTGCCCACGGAGGCCTCCACACCGAACTCGCGCTTCATGCGGTCGACGAGGATCTCGAGGTGGAGCTCCCCCATCCCCGAGATGATGGTCTGCCCGCTCTCCTCGTCGGTGCGCACGCGGAAGGACGGGTCCTCCTGCGCGAGCCGGTTGAGGGCGATGCCCATCTTCTCCTGGTCGGCCTTGGTCTTGGGCTCCACCGCCTGCGAGATCACCGGCTCGGGGAACACCATCCGCTCGAGGATGATCACCTTGTCCGGGTCGCAGATCGTGTCGCCCGTGGTCGCCTCGCGCAGGCCCACCGCTGCCGCGATGTCGCCCGCGCGCACCTCCTTGATCTCGTCGCGCTGGTTCGCGTGCATCTGCAGCAGGCGCCCGATGCGCTCCTTCTTGCGCTTCACCGGGTTGTAGATCGTGTCGCCCGAATTCACCACGCCCGAGTACACGCGGAAGAAGATGAGCTGGCCCACGTACGGGTCGGTCATGATCTTGAAGGCGAGCCCCGCGAAGGGCTCCTCGTCGGAGGCCCTGCGCTCGCCGGGCTTGCCGTTCTCGAGCTCGCCCTTCACGGGCGGGATGTCGGTGGGCGCGGGCAGGTACTCGATCACGGCGTCGAGCATCGCCTGCACGCCCTTGTTCTTGAACGCGCTGCCGCAGAGCATCGGCACGATCTCGTTGGCGATGGTGCGCTTGCGAAGCCCGCGCTTCACCTCCTCGACGGTGAGCTCGTGCCCCTCGAGGTACTTGTGGGTGAGCTCCTCGTCGGCCTCGGCGGCGGCCTCGACCATCTTGTCGTGCCACTCCTTCGCCAGGTCCCGGAGCTCGGGCGGAATGTCCCGGAACTCGAACTTCATCCCCTGGCTCGCCTCGTCCCAGTAGATCGCCTTCATGCGCACGAGGTCGACCACGCCCTGGAACTTGTCCTCGGCCCCGATCGGGAGCTGGATCGGCACGGGGTTGCCGCGCAGCCGCTCCTTCATCTGGCGGTGGACCTTGAGGAAGTCCGCGCCCACGCGGTCCATCTTGTTCACGAAGGCGAGCCGCGGGACCTTGTACTTGTTCGCCTGGCGCCAGACCGTCTCCGACTGGGGCTGCACGCCGCCCACGGAGTCGTAGACCATGCACGCGCCGTCGAGCACGCGCATCGAGCGCTCGACCTCGATCGTGAAGTCCACGTGGCCCGGGGTGTCGATGATGTTGATGCGGTGCTCGGGGAAGCTGCCCTCCATCCCCTTCCAGAAGCAGGTCGTCGCGGCCGAGGTGATCGTGATGCCGCGCTCGCGCTCCTGCTCCATCCAGTCCATCACGGCCGCGCCGTCGTGCACCTCGCCCATCTTGTGGGAGACGCCCGTGTAGAAGAGGATGCGCTCCGTGGTCGTGGTCTTGCCGGCGTCGATGTGCGCCGAGATCCCGATGTTGCGGTAGCGTTCGATTGGTGTCTTGCGTGCCACGATCACATCCTCTTCATCGCGTGCCGCCTGCCTCTCCAGGCGACGCCGGGCGGCTGTCTATGCCTAGAACCGGTAGTGGGCGAAGGCCTTGTTCGCCTCGGCCATGCGGTGGACTTCCTCCTTCTTCTTCACCGCCCCGCCGCGGCCCTCGGCCGCCTCCATGAGCTCGTTGGCGAGGCGCTGCGCCATGCTCTTCTCGCCGCGCTTGCGGGCCGCCTCGCGGATCCAGCGCATGGCGAGCGCGGTGCGCCGGACCGGCCGCACTTCCACAGGCACCTGGTAGTTGGCGCCCCCGACGCGGCGGCTCTTCACCTCCACCATCGGCTTCACGTTGTTGATCGCGCCGTTGAAGACGTCGAAGGCGTCCTTGCCCGACTTCTTGGCGATCGTGTCCAGCGCCCCGTACATGATCCGCTCGGCGACGGACTTCTTGCCGCGCGTCATCAGCACGTTCATGAACTTGGCGACCTCCTCGCTCTTGAACTTCGGATCGGGGAGGATCTCGCGTTTCGGCACTTCCCTGCGGCGCGGCATATGGGTCTTCCGTCGGATCTCGTTGGGGAAATCGGCTCTTCCCGGCCTCAGGCGGCCTTCGGCCGCTTGGCGCCGTACTTCGAGCGGGCCTGCTTGCGGTCCTTCACGCCCGCGGTGTCGAGGCTGCCGCGCACCATGTGGTAGCGCACGCCCGGCAGGTCCTTCACGCGCCCCCCGCGGATGAGCACCACCGAGTGCTCCTGGAGGTTGTGGCCCTCGCCCCCGATGTAGCTGATCACCTCGTAGCCGTTCGTGAGGCGCACCTTCGCGACCTTGCGCAGGGCCGAGTTGGGCTTCTTCGGGGTCGTCGTGTACACGCGCGTGCACACGCCGCGCTTCTGCGGGCTGCCGCCGAGGGCGGGGACCTTGCTCTTCGACGGGGCCTTCCTGCGCCCCTTGCGCAGCAACTGGTTGATCGTCGGCATGTTTTACGGTGTCCGGTGACGGTTTCGGGGCCGGTTTTCGGCTCCCCTGAAGCTTCTCCGCCGGGAGTCCAGTCGGCGCTTCGGCTGGCTTTCCCGGCGGAAAAAAGCTCTCAATTTTAGGGGTTTATCGGATAAGCGTCAAGCAACCTGCTCGCTCGTGGCGTCGGTCTCGTCGATCGCGAAGCCGAAGGAGGCGCTCGACCCCGGCTCGACGGCGACCTTCTTGCGCGTCGAGTGGTAGGCGAGGCCCGTCCCGGCGGGGATGAGGCGCCCGACGATGACGTTCTCCTTGAGCCCGCGAAGGTCGTCCTTCTTGCCCATGATCGCCGCCTCGGTGAGCACCCGCGTGGTCTCCTGGAAGGAGGCCGCCGAGATGAACGAGTCGGTCGACAGCGACGCCTTGGTGATGCCGAGCAGCATGTACTCGAAGGTGGCCGGCTTCTTGGCCTCGCCCTGGGCCTTCACGCGGTCGTTCTCCTCGAGCACCTCCGCGCGCTCCACCTGCTCGCCCGTGATGAACCGGCTGTCGCCCGGGTCCACGATCGAGACGCGGCGCAGCATCTGCCGCACGATCACCTCGATGTGCTTGTCGTTGATCTTCACGCCCTGCAGCCGGTAGACGTCCTGCACCTCGTCGATGATGTAGCGCGCGAGCGCCTCCATCCCCTGGAGCCGCAGGATGTCGTGCGGGTCGGCCGGGCCGTCGACGATCATCTCGCCCTTGTTCACCACCTGGCCGTCGTGCACGGTGATGTGCTTGTCCTTCGGGATCAGGTACTCGTGGGCGGCGCCGTCGAAGTCCGTGATGATGAGGCGCTGCTTGCCCTTCGTGTCCTTGCCGAAGGAGACCGTGCCCGTGATCTCCGCGAGCAGCCCCGCGTCCTTGGGGCTGCGCGCCTCGAAGAGCTCCGCCACCCTCGGCAGGCCCCCCGTGATGTCGCGGGTCTTCGACGACTCCTGCGGGATCCGCGCGAGCACGTCGCCCACGTTCACCGGCTGGCCGTTCTTCACCGTGATGATCGCGCCGATCTGGAAGGTGTAGTTCACCGGCGTGTCGCCCGTGGCGAGCTTCACCTCCTTGCCGTTGGCGCCGATGAGCTTCGCCGCGGGCCTCAGGCCCCGGGTGGTCGAGGTGCCCCGGCGCTTCGGGTCGATCACGACCAGGCTCGACAGGCCCGTGGTCTCGTCGATCTGCTTCGCGACGGTCACGCCCTCCTCCACGTTCTCGAAGCGGATCTCGCCCGCGTACTCGGTGATGATGGGGCGGGTGAGCGGGTCCCAGTTGGCGAGCTGCTGGCCCGCGCGCGCCCGGGCCCCGTCGGCCACCGTGAGGGTGGCGCCGTACGGCACCTTGTGGCGCTCGCGCTCCCGCCCGCCGTCGTCGGCGATCACGATCTCGCCGTTGCGCGAGATCACGATCATCTCGCCGCGGGCGTTGGCCACGAAGCGCATCGTGCCGGAGAAGTGCACCAGGCCGTTCGACTTCGCCTCCACGGAGCTCGCCACCGCGGTGCGCGAGGCCGCGCCCCCGATGTGGAAGGTGCGCATCGTGAGCTGCGTGCCCGGCTCGCCGATCGACTGCGCGGCGATGACGCCCACCGCCTCGCCGACGTTCACGAGCGAGCCGCGGCCGAGGTCGCGCCCGTAGCACTTGGCGCAGATCCCGTAGCGCGTGTCGCAGGTGAGCGGCGTGCGCACCTTCACCTCGTCGATGCCGGCCGACTCGATGCGCTCGACCGCGTCCTCGTCGAGGAGCGAGCCGGCGGCCACGATCACCTCCTGGCTCTCCGCGCTGTACACGTCCGTGGCCGCGACCCGACCCAGGATGCGCTCGCGCAGCGCCTCGACGACCTCGCCGCCCTCCACCAGCGCCTTCATCGCCATGCCCTGCTGGGTGCCGCAGTCCTCCTCGATCACGACGAGGTCCTGCGTCACGTCCACGAGGCGCCGCGTGAGGTAGCCCGAGTTCGCGGTCTTCAGCGCCGTGTCCGCGAGGCCCTTGCGGGCGCCGTGGGTGGAGATGAAGTACTGCAGCACGTTCAGGCCCTCGCGGAAGTTCGCCGTGATCGGCGTTTCGATGATCGAGCCGTCGGGCTTGGCCATGAGGCCGCGCATGCCGGCGAGCTGGCGGATCTGCGCCGCCGAGCCGCGCGCCCCGGAGTCGGCCATCATGTAGATGGCGTTGAACGACTCCTGGCTCACGTCCTTCCCCTTGGCGTCCTTCACCGCCTGGCTGCCCAGCTGGTCCATCATCGCCTTCGCGATCTGGTCGCCGGCGCGCCCCCAGATGTCGACCACCTTGTTGTAGCGCTCGCCCTGGGTCACGAGGCCCGAGGTGTACTGGCGCTCGATCTCCTTCACCTCGCGCTCGCTCTCGTCGATGATCTGCGCCTTCTGGGCGGGGATCAGCAGGTCGTCCACGCAGATCGACAGCCCCGCGCGCGTGGCGTAGGAGAAGCCGGTGTACATCAGCTTGTCGGCGAAGATCACCGTCTCGCGGATGCCGCAGCGGTGGAACGCCTCGTTGATGAGGCGCGAGATCTCCTTCTTCTTGAGGGGCTTGTTGATGATCGAGAACGGCAGGCCCGCGGGCAGGATCTCCGAGAGCAGCGCCCGGCCGACGGTCGTCTCGTGGCGCTTGATCGCCTCGGTGAACGTGCCGTCGTCGTTGCGCGCCGACTCGCGGATGCGCACCGTGATCTTCGCGTGCAGCTCGACGGCGCCGGAGTCGTACGCGCGGCTCACCTCGGAGATGTTGGTGAACATCGAGCCCTCGCCCTTGGCGTTCACGCGCTCGCGCGTCGCGTAGTACAGGCCCAGCACGATGTCCTGCGAGGGCACGATCACCGGCTCGCCGTGCGCCGTGTGCAGCACGTTGTTGGACGAGAGCATCAGCGTGCGCGCCTCCATCTGCGCTTCGAGCGAGATCGGCACGTGCACGGCCATCTGGTCGCCGTCGAAGTCCGCGTTGAACGCGGCGCACACCAGCGGGTGCAGCTGGATGGCCTTGCCTTCGATCAGGACCGGCTCGAAGGCCTGGATGCCGAGGCGGTGCAGCGTCGGAGCGCGGTTGAGCAGCACCGGGTGCTCGCGGATCACGTCCTCGAGGATGTCCCACACCACCGGCTCCTGGCTCTCGACCATGCGCTTGGCGGCCTTGATGGTCGTCGCGAGACCCATCACCTCCAGCTTGTGGAAGATGAAGGGCTTGAAGAGCTCGAGCGCCATGAGCTTCGGGAGCCCGCACTGGTGGAGCTTCAGCGTCGGGCCCACCACGATCACCGAGCGGCCCGAGTAGTCGACGCGCTTGCCGAGCAGGTTCTGGCGGAAGCGACCCGACTTGCCCTTGATCATGTCCGCGAGGGACTTCAGCGCCCGCTTGTTCGCGCCCGTCATGGCCTTCCCGCGCCGGCCGTTGTCCAGCAGCGAGTCGACGGCCTCCTGGAGCATGCGCTTCTCGTTGCGCACGATGATCTCGGGCGCCTTGAGCTCGAGCAGCCGCTTCAGGCGGTTGTTGCGGTTGATGACGCGCCGGTAGAGGTCGTTGAGATCCGAGGTCGCGAAGCGGCCGCCGTCGAGCGGCACCAGCGGACGCAGGTCCGGGGGCAGCACGGGCAGCACTTCCATGATCATCCAGTCGGGCTTGATGCCGGACTTGTTGAACGCCTCCAGCACCTTCAGCCGCTTGGCGATCTTCTTGATCTTGGTCTCGGAGCCGGTCGCGGCGAGCTCGGTGCGCAGCGTGTCGATGTCGTGCCCGACGTCGAGCTTCCTCAGCAGGTCGCGGATGCCCTCGGCGCCCATGGCGGCCGAGAAGTCGTCGCCGTATTCCTCGACCTTCGCGAGGTAGTCGTCCTCGGAGAGCAGCTGGCAGCGGTTGAGCGGCGTCATGCCCGGGTCGGTCACGACGTAGGCCTCGAAATAGAGGACGCGCTCGATGTCGCGCAGCGTCATGTCGAGCACCATGCCCAGGCGCGACGGCAGGCTCTTCAGGAACCAGATGTGCGCCACCGGCGAGGCGAGCTCGATGTGGCCCATGCGCTCGCGCCGGACCTTGGTGAGCGTCACCTCGACGCCGCACTTCTCGCAGATGACGCCGCGGTGCTTGAGGCGCTTGTACTTGCCGCAAAGGCACTCGTAGTCCTTGATCGGCCCGAAGATCTTGGCGCAGAAGAGGCCGTCGCGCTCCGGCTTGAAGGTGCGGTAGTTGATGGTCTCCGGCTTCTTCACCTCGCCGTAGGACCACGAGCGGATCTTCTCCGGGGAGGCGAGCCCGATGCGGATCGCGTCGAACTCCTCCTCCTGGGTGACCTGCTTGAACAGATCGAGCAATGCTTTCATTACCGTGTCTCCTGAAGGCTAGTCGATGGTCTCGTATCCAGCGCCTAGCTGATCAAAACCGCTCGAGGTCGATGTCGATCGCGAGCGACCGGATCTCCTTCACCAGCACGTTGAAGGACTCCGGCATGCCCGCCTCGATCTTGTGCTCGCCCTTCACGATGTTCTCGTAGACCTTCGTGCGCCCCTGCGTGTCGTCGGACTTGACCGTGAGCATCTCCTGCAGCGTGTAGGCCGCGCCGTACGCTTCCAGCGCCCAGACCTCCATCTCGCCGAAGCGCTGTCCCCCGAACTGCGCCTTGCCGCCCAGCGGCTGCTGGGTGACGAGCGAGTACGGGCCGGTCGAGCGCGCGTGCATCTTGTCGTCGACCAGGTGGTGCAGCTTCAGGATGTGCATGTAGCCCACCGTCACCGGCCGGTCGAAGGCGTCGCCCGTGCGGCCGTCGTAGAGCGCGATCTGGCCGCTGCGCGGAAGCCCCGCGAGCTCGAGCATGTCCTTGATCTCGACCTCGGTCGCGCCGTCGAACACGGGAGTCGCGAACGGGACGCCGTTCTGCAGGTTCGCGGCGAGGTCCACCACCTCCTCGTCGGCGAGGTGCGCGAGGTCCTCCTTCTTGCCGGTGGAGTTGTAGATCCGGTCGAGGAACTTGCGCACCTTCCCCGCCCCCTCCTGGCCCCGGAGCATCTCGCCGATGCGCTGGCCGAGGCCCTTCGCGGCCCAGCCGAGGTGGGTCTCGAGGATCTGCCCCACGTTCATGCGCGAGGGCACCCCCAGCGGGTTCAGCACGATGTCCACGGGCGTCCCGTCGGCCATGAACGGCATGTCCTCCACGGGCACGATCTTGGAGATCACGCCCTTGTTGCCGTGGCGGCCCGCCATCTTGTCGCCCGGCTGCAGGCGCCGCTTCACCGCCACGTACACCTTCACCATCTTCTGCACGCCCGGCGGCAGCTCGTCGCCCTGCGTGAGCTTCTTCTTCTTCTCCTCGAACGCGCGGTCGAACTCCTTCCGGGTGAGGTCGAGCGACTCGCGCAGCTGCTCGAGCTGGGCTGCGGCATCCTCGTCCGAGAGGCGGATGTCGAACCAGTCGTGGCGGTCGGTCTCCTGCAGGTACGCCTTGGTCACCTTGGCGCCCTTCGCGAGCTTCTTGCCGCCCTTGGCGGTCTTGTTGACCAGCGTCTTCTCGATGCGGTTGAAGGCGTCGTCCTCGACGATGCGCAGCTGGTCGTTCAGGTCCTTGCGGTAGTCCTTGAGCTGGTCGTCGATGATCTGCTGGGCGCGCTTGTCGCGCTGGATGCCCTCGCGCGTGAAGACCTGCACGTCGATCACCGTGCCCGAGATGCCCGAGGGCACGCGCAGGCTGGTGTCCTTCACGTCGGAAGCCTTCTCGCCGAAGATCGCCCGCAGGAGCTTCTCCTCCGGGGTGAGCTGCGTCTCGCCCTTGGGGGTGACCTTCCCCACGAGGACGTCGCCCGCCTCGACCTCGGCGCCGATGTAGACGATGCCGGACTCGTCGAGGCGCGAGAGCATGCGCTCCGAGAGGTTCGAGATGTCGCGCGTGATCTCCTCGGGCCCGAGCTTGGTGTCGCGGGCGACCACGACGAGCTCCTCGATGTGGATCGAGGTGTAGCGGTCCTCGGCGACGATGCGCTCGGAGATGAGGATCGAGTCCTCGAAGTTGTAGCCGTTCCAGGGCATGAAGGCGACCAGCAGGTTCTGGCCGAGCGCGAGCTCGCCCATGTCGGTGGAGGCACCGTCCGCCACCACGTCGCCGGCGGCGATGTGGTCGCCCACCTTCACCAGCGGGCGCTGGTTGATGTTGGTGTTCTGGTTGGAGCGCGTGTACTTGGTGAGGTTGTAGATGTCGACCCCCGCCTCGCCGGGGCGCGTCTCGTTGTCGTTCACGCGCACCACGATGCGGCCCGCGTCCACGTAGTCGATGCGCCCGCCGCGGCGCCCCTGGACCGCCGTGCCCGAGTCGATGGCCACCGTCCTCTCGATGCCCGTGCCCACGAGCGGCTTCTCGGCGCGCAGGCAGGGAACGGCCTGGCGCTGCATGTTCGAGCCCATCAGCGCCCGGTTCGCGTCGTCGTGCTCGAGGAACGGGATGAGGGAGGCGGCCACCGACACGATCTGCGAGGGCGCCACGTCGATGTACTCGATCTTGTCCGGCGTCGAGAGCGTGAACTCGTTGCGATGGCGGCACGACACGAGCTCGTCGACGAACTTGCCGTGCTTGTCGAGCTCGGCGTTCGCCTGGGCGATCACGTACTTGCCCTCCTCGATCGCCGACAGGTACTCGATGTCCTTGGGCCCCCCCACCTTGCCGTCCTTCACGCGGCGGTACGGCGTCTCGATGAAGCCGTACTCGTTGGTGCGCGCGTAGAGCGCCAGCGAGTTGATGAGGCCGATGTTCGGCCCCTCCGGCGTCTCGATCGGGCACACGCGCCCGTAGTGCGTCGGGTGCACGTCGCGGACCTCGAAGCCCGCGCGCTCGCGCGTGAGGCCCCCGGGCCCCAGCGCCGAGATGCGCCGCTTGTGCGTGATCTCGGAGAGCGGGTTCGTCTGGTCCATGAACTGCGACAGCTGGCTCGAGCCGAAGAACTCCTTGATCGCGGCGGACACGGGCTTCGCGTTGATGAGGTCGTGCGGCATCAGGTTCTCGCTCTCGGCCTGCGAGAGGCGCTCGCGCACGGCGCGCTCGACGCGCACCAGCCCCGAGCGGAACTGGTTCTCGGCGAGCTCGCCCACCGAGCGCACGCGGCGGTTGCCGAGGTGGTCGATGTCGTCGATCTCGCCGCGGCCGTTGCGCAGCTCGACCAGGATCCTGATCACCGCGACGATGTCCTCGTTGGACAGCGTCATCGGCCCCGTGAGCTCGTCGCGGCCCACGCGGCGGTTGAACTTCATGCGGCCGACGTCCGAGAGGTCGTAGCGGTCCTCGCTGAAGAACAGGCCGTTGAACAGCGTCCTCACCGCGTCCTCGGTGGGCGGCTCGCCCGGGCGCATCATGCGGTAGATGGCGACCTGCGCGTTCGTCGCGTCCACGGTATCGTCGATGCGCAGCGTCTGCGAGATGTACGGCCCCTGGTCGAGGTCGTTCGTGTAGATGGTCCTCACCTCCTCGGCGCCGGCCTCGAGGATCTTCTTGAGCACCGCCTCGGTGATCTCGTCGTTCGCGTTCGCCGCGACCTCGCCCGTCTGCTTGTTGACGACGGCCTTCGCGAGCGTGCGCCCGACCAGGTAGTCCGGCTCCACCGAGAGCTTCTTCATCCCCGCGGCTTCCATGTCGCGGATGTGCTTCACGGTGATGCGCTTGTCCTTCTGGACGAGGACCTTGCCCGCCTTGGTGACGATGTCGAACTTCGCGATCTCTCCGCGCAGCCGCTCGGGCACGACCTCGAACTCGATGCCCTTCTTCGTCGCGTGGAACGTGTCGAAGGCGAAGAACTGCTCGAGGATCCGCTCGGAGCTGTAGCCGAGGGCCTTCAGCAGGATCGTGACCGGCATCTTGCGGCGCCGGTCGACGCGGAAGTAGAGGTAGTCCTTCGGGTCGAACTCGAAGTCGAGCCACGAGCCGCGATAGGGGATCACGCGCGCGCTGAACAGGAGCTTCCCGGAGGAGTGCGTCTTGCCGCGGTCGTGCTCGAAGAACACGCCCGGGGAGCGGTGCAGCTGGGAGACGATCACCCGCTCCGTGCCGTTGATGATGAAGGAGCCGTTGCGGGTCATGAGCGGGATCTCGCCCATGTAGACCTCCTGCTCCTTCACCTCCTTCACCGTGGGCTTGGAGGCCTCGCGGTCCATGATGGTGAGGCGCACCTTCGCGCGAAGGGGGCTCGCGAAGGTGAGGCCCCGCTGCTGGCACTCGACCACGTCGAACGGGGGCTCCCCGAGGGCGTAGCTCACGAACTCGAGGCGGGCGTTGCCCGAGTGGCTCGAGATCGGGAAGACCGACGAGAAGGCCGCCTGCAGGCCCACCATGCGCCGGGCCTCCGGGGCCGCACCGGCCTGCAGGAACTCGGCGTAGGAGTCGATCTGGGTGGCGAGGAGGAAGGGCACGTCCAGCACGGCCGCGCGCTTCGCGAAGCTCTTGCGGATGCGCTTCTTCTCGGTAAAGGAGTAGGTCATGGGGGCTCCGATTGGGCGTCCCGGAACGTCTTTCCCCCGCAATGGGGATCCCGGGCCGCGCTGCACCCGACTGCCGCTGCTCATGGCCTGGTGGCTCGCCCCTACGAGCCGCTGGCGGACGGCCGGCTGGAACGCCGGCCCGACCAAACCCTGTCTCCTGCAGTCGCTTCAGAAGACAAATCGAAGCCCGTCTGGGGCTTCGATTTGGCATCTGGAACGGTGTTGGAGCGGACCGAAGGACGGCTTGCACGAGCCCGTCACCGCGGCGGCCGCCCAACACCGGCCGACAAAAGGCGCCTGTTGGTGGGCAATCGACCGACATGGGGTCGACCTTCCAGCTTTCCAAGCACCCAAGATCCCAAATCGTTTCCTGCCCGAAGCGCCGGGAGGCGTTGAGCGGCACGCGAGTGTCCGCTCCAACGCCGCTGCCGGCGATGAGCGGAGGGCCCTCCGGCCCTCCGCTCCATCTCCGTCCTACTTGACCTCCACCTTGGCGCCGGCCTCTTCCAGCTTCTTCTTGATCGCCTCGGCGTCGGCCTTGTTCACGCCTTCCTTGAGCGGCTTGGGCGCGCCGTCGACGAGGTCTTTCGCCTCCTTGAGGCCCAGGCTCGTCACTTCGCGCACCGCCTTGATGGTGTTCACCTTGTTCTCGCCGGCGGCCACGAGGATCACCGTGAACTCGGTCTTCTCCTCGGCGGCGGCCGCCGCGCCCGCGCCGCCGCCGGCGGCCGGCGCGGGCGCGGCCACGGCGGCCGCGGCGGAAACGCCGAACTTCTCTTCCATGTCCTTGATGAGCTGGGAGAGCTCGAGGACGCTCATGCTCCCGATCGCGTCGAGAATGTCCTGCTTGGCGATAGCCATGATGTGGGGCTCCTGAACTGGATGTGGATGGTCTGGAGGATCAGGCCGCGGCCTTCTCCTTCTGGTCGCGGATCGCGGCGAGCACGCGCACGAACTTCGACGGCACCTCGTTCAGCGTCCGGACGAGCTTGGCGATCGGCGCCTGCATCGTGCCCGCGAGCTTGGCGAGGAGCTCCTCGCGGCCCGGCATCGACGCCAGGTTGCCGACATCCTTGGCCGTCATCACGTAGTTGGGCATCATGCCGCCCTTGATGACGAGCTTGTCGTTGCCCTTCGCGTAGGCGTGGAGCACCTTCGCGGCGGCCACCGGGTCCTCGGAGATGCCGTAGGCGAGCGGCCCGACCATCTGGTCGGCGAGCTTCTCGAACGGCGTCCCCTTGACCGCGCGGCGCGCGAGGGTGTTCTTGACGACGCGAAGGTAGACGCCGGAGGCGCGCGCCTGCGAGCGCAGCGCGGTGATGTCCTCCACGGGCAGGCCGCGGTACTCCGCCAGGACGACGGTTTGTGCCTTGGCCAGCCGCGCGGAGACCTCCGCCACGACTTCCTGCTTCTCTTCAAGATTGAGACTCAAGGTCCTTCTCCTGTCTTTCCGGCTCCGCCGCCGTACCGCGCGGCCTCGCCCTTGCTAGCGACCTTTCGTCAGGAGCGCCCGCTCGCGCGGGAAACCTGCCTGGGGTTCGCCATCTGCGTAGGCTTCGGGAATATCCCTCGTTTGAGTCTCGGTTCTCGAAGCGGCCCCGGCAAGCCGGGACCCACGGGACGCCTACGGTCTTTGACAACCCGCAGCCCTTGCGGCGGCTGCGGCCCAAAGTTCGTCATCTACGCCGGTCCCGGCACCGTGCCGCCGGCGAAGCTCGCCTGGTCGACGCGGATGCCCACGCCCATCGTGCTCGAGACCGACACCTTCTTGAGGTAGATCCCCTTGGTCGCGGACGGGCGCGCCTTGTTGATCGCGCCGATCAGCGCCTCGAGGTTCTCCGCGAGCGCGTCCACGGGGAACGAGGCCCGGCCGATCGTGCACTGCACGATCCCCGCCTTGTCCGCCCGGTACTGGACCTGGCCGCCCTTGGCGTTCCTCACGGCCTCCTCGACGTTCGGGGTCACCGTGCCCACCTTCGGGTTGGGCATGAGGCCGCGCGGGCCCAGGACCTGGCCGAGCGGCCCCACGACCTTCATCGCGTCGGGGGTGGCGATCACCACGTCGAAGTCCATGAAGCCGCCCTTCACCTTCTCGGCGAGGTCGTCGAAGCCCACGATGTCGGCGCCCGCGGACTTCGCCTTCTCCGCGTTCGCCCCCTGGGTGAACACCGCCACGCGCACGGTCTTCCCCGTGCCGCGGGGCAGCACGACGCTGCCGCGCACCACCTGGTCGGACTTCTTCGCGTCGATGCCGAGGTTCACCGCGACGTCGACCGACTCGTCGAACTTGGCGGTCGCCGTCTTCTTCACCAGCTCGAGGGCGGCCTTCAGCTCGTAGGCCCTGCTGCGGTCCACGAGGGCCGCGATCTTCTTCACCCGCCTGGAGTCGCGCCCCATGTCAGAGGCCCTCCACTTCCACGCCCATGCTGCGGGCGCTGCCGGCGATGGTGCGCACCGCCGCGTCGAGGTCGGCCGCGGTGAGGTCCGGCTGCTTGGTCTTCGCGATCTCCTCGGCCTGCTTGCGCGTGAGCTTGCCCACCTTGTCGGTGTGCGGCTTGGAGCTGCCCTTCTCGAGCTTGAGCGCCTTGCGGATCAGCACCGAGGCCGGCGGCGACTTGAGGATGAAGCTGAAGCTCTTGTCCGCGTAGGCCGTGATGACGACCGGGAGCATGAGCCCCGGCTCCATCTTCTGCGTCTGCGCGTTGAAGGCCTTGCAGAATTCCATGATGTTCAGGCCGCGCTGGCCGAGCGCGGGCCCGATGGGCGGCGAGGGATTCGCCTTGCCCGCCGGCACCTGCAGCTTGATGAGTCCGACGATCTTCTTCGCCATTGCCTCTCTCCTGTGGGTTCAAGCGAGCGCCGCCTTCACGGCGCTCTCCCCGTCAAGTCCGGAACTAAGCCTTCTCCACCTGCCCGAAGTCGAGCTCCACCGGCGTCGCGCGGCCGAAGATCAGCACCGAGACGCGGATCTTGCTCTTCTCGTAGTTCACTTCCTCCACCGTGCCGTTGAAGTCGGTGAAGGGGCCCTCGGTCACGCGCACCGACTCGCCCACCTCGAAGAGGACCTTGGGCTTGGGCTTCTCGACCCCTTCCTGCACCTGGTGCAGGATGTTCTCGACTTCCTTGTCCGAGATGGGCGTCGGGCGCATCGCCGAGCCGCCGATGAAGCCGGTCACCTTCGGCGTGCTCTTCACCAGGTGCCACGTCTCGTCGGTCATGTCCATCTGGACGAGGATGTAGCCGGGGAAGAAGCGGCGCTCGCTGATCGCCTTCTGGCCGCCCTTCATCTCGACCACCTCCTCCGTCGGCACCAGCACCTGGCCGAACATCTCCTGCATTCCGGAACGCTTGATGCGATCGAGGAGCGCCTGCTGGATGCTCTTCTCCTGCCCGGAGTAGGCGTGCACGACGTACCAGCGCATGGTCATGTCAGCCTCCGGCTCCGAGGAGCTTCTGCGTGATCTCGAGCAGGCCCCAGTCGACGATCCAGAGGAAGAGCGCCATGAGGAACACGAAGAGGAAGACCACGCCCGTGGTCTGGAACGTCTCCTTGCGCGTGGGCCACACGACGCGCTTCGCCTCCTCCCAGGACTCGCGCGAGAACGCCGCGAAGGCGCGCCCCGCCTGCGTGAGCCACATGACCGCGACCGCCGCGCCGAGCAGGGCGAGCAGCACCGCGAGGCGCACCACCGTGGGCTTGTCGCCCAGCCAGTAGAACGCCACGAACGCGCCCACCGCGATCAGCGCCGCTACCGCAATCTTGATCCGTTCCGCCATCCGATGCTCTTCCGTTTCCTCTGCCGCCTGGGGCAGGCCAGGAGGGTCTCGAACCCCCAACCTGCGGTTTTGGAGACCGCCGCTCTGCCAATTGAGCTACTGGCCTAATTCCTCTACCGCCCGCTACTCGATGATCTTGGTCACGACGCCGGCGCCCACGGTGCGGCCGCCCTCGCGGATGGCGAAGCGCAGCTTCTCCTCCATCGCGATCGGGGCGATGAGCGCCACCGTCATCTTGATGTTGTC
>Ga0187776_10000674_pt1 | contig 16486 bp, 15 predicted proteins | sample 0216_BV02_MP12_2_FD_132426 | JGI IMG/M metagenome (GOLD analysis project Ga0187776, IMG submission 132426) | Tropical peat soil microbial communities from peatlands in Department of Meta, Colombia - 0216_BV02_MP12_20_MG | ecosystem: Environmental > Terrestrial > Soil > Wetlands > Peat | place...
GACCGCTGTAGCGTATCGCGTCAGTCTTGATTTGATCGGAAAGTTCTTTTGCCGTGAGGCCCGGACGCGTTTTCTTGACGACGATGGCCAGACGGCCATGGTTGAGGAGGAACGTCTTGCGCGGCGACCCTTCAGCGTACTCCGGGGTCCATTCATCCGTCTCCACGTCATCGAACTGAAGCCGGAGCATGGCAAGCAGTAGATCTTGGGCGTCGAATTCGTCTTCGACATCCAGCGTGGCCCGGTATTCCTTGCGCAGACGTAGTTGACGCGCGACAGCGTGAAATCGATTGCAGAGGTGCTTGACGAATTCCTGCGCTTCCTGGCTGCTCAGGAAGACAGCCGGCGTGGGTTTCGAAGCGGCTTCGGTTGAGGGTGCTGGTTGGGATGCCGGTGCCGGCGGAGCCTCAGCCTTGGGCTGCGTGACTGGCGGTTGAACGGGAGGAGGCGCTGCCTGTGTTTGTGCCACAGGGGCTTGCTTGGCACTCGGTTGGACGGCCGGAGGTTCCGACAGTTGGGGAGGCGGAGCCGATTTCGCCTCGACAGCCGGTTTCATCGCGGGAGCGGGAGGCGGCGGCGGTGTTGGCACTGGTGCACTTGGCTTCGTCGCTGCAGGTGGAGCGGGCGCGCTCTGTACTGACGGAGTTGTCGCCTGCGGAGCCGCCGCCATAGCAAGATTGGTCGTCAGTGCGACGGATACTGTCATGGGTGGAGGAACAATGGGGGCCGCTGGGGTAATCGTGACCTGGGCTGTTGGAGTTGTCGGCGGAACCAACTTCATCTGCGGTGGACGAGCCGGCATTGGAGGCGGTGTTGGCGCCGGTGGTTCCGGCGGCGGGATAGGCTTAAGCCCCTGCAATTCAAGTTTCTTGTCTTCCAGCGCGGCCATGAGTGCCTTGATGAAGGACAGGCTCTGTTTGGTTTCTTGTGCGTTGCCGACAAGGAGTTTGTAGTTGCGATGCGTCTGGAATTCCGGAGACTTGTCTCCGAAGGCTCGCCGGATGCATTCACGGAGTCGAAGCTCCGCGCGGGCCCTGGCTGCGTCGCGGTAAGGAAAGCCCTCCCGTCCGAAATCTTCTACCAATGCGAGGAGCTCTTGGAACTGCTCCACTGCACGGGCGATGTCTTCCAGTGCAACGGCCTTCGATCGCGACCGTTCGGCTGATCGTGTGCGTGCCATAAGGTGTGAAGAGCAGTCTAGACCAGCCCTTACAACGTGGCAAGAAAACACAGGAAAGCCTGCAGTGGATGATTGGAGGGAGACGCGGGGTCTTTTGCGTAAGTTGTGACGGTTGGAAAAACCGGCGGTTAGTGCCCTGACCACTGTAGTTGCACCATTTGCAATGGGAGTCAGGCACCGGCTTGGTCAGCCTGGGCGGACTCGAATTTCTAAACTGCGGGTCGTACGTTCAATTGGTATCGGGGTTACTGACGATGTGCTGCTAAACCGAACGGTGGGTGTTCCGCGCGGGATTGGTCGAGAGGAGGGGAAGCCCAGCGATATAGTACCCCGGAAGGATCTACGGAAGTGCTCAGGAACAGCGCATAATCAACTCCGGGCCCATCGCAGGATCGACCGACTAGATCCCGTGGGTGAACAGAGACGAAACCACGGGGAACTCCCGCGCTGCGGACAGAGTGTGGTGCACGGTCAGTCTTTCGGCGAAGCGGCATGTCTGCTGGTTCACCCGTTAGCGATCGGGATTGAGCACGGCGGCCAAAGGAGTAGTCAATGCCTGCTGTGCTTCGGCCACCTTGAGGCGCGACTTCTTCAGCGACATGAGCCCGCGTTGTGCTTCGGTGGGGAAGTGTCGCGCGCGTTTATTCCGAGGGAACCGGCTCTCAAATTGCTCGATCGTCTGGAGTGCCTCTTCATACCGCGCTGCGCGACCCAGCACCTCAACCAACCGGAAGTAGGCTGGGACGAGCAGGAGGAGATGGCGAATCTCGCGCGCTTGATCGATGACGTACCGATAGCTCTGGATGGACACGTCGGGATTGATCGTTTCGTAGCACATGCCCTCCAACATATGCACCCCTAACCGATCGGTCGCCGCACTGACGCAGCGTTCCCACTGGCCATTGAGGAGGCCGCGCAGTTCATCAGGTGAGAGTTTCACTCGGCCGTGCTTCCTTTCGGTGAGCAGCCGTTCCAGTACGCCTCTCGCCTCTAACCAAGCGCCGTAGAGACCGACCAGCGCGCCCGTACAGTTCCCCGACCGGGTGCAGGGGGTTTCAAGCGGACTGAACCCTGCTTCGGCGACCCGAGTGGGCCGAAACACGGTGCCATTGGCCGCACGACAGCCGTCACAGATCTGATCGTGCTGCGGGGTGGCAAAGACATACATCCGAATACCTGATCGATCCAGAACGTCGAACGCCTGAATGCGGCCGGCCATAACCTGCATTTGATGGTATTGCCAGACCAAGAGCAGCAGCAAAATGCCAACCAGGTGAGGGAGAAAGTCAGGGATGGTGAGTGTCGACAGCATATGCATCGCGAACCTCTCTGCTTGATTGTAAAGGGCCTCCTAAATTTTGGCTTTCATGATCAGTGCTCGCAGACGCTCCCGTTGTGCCAGTCGAATACTGGTGAATTCCACGCCGAATTCCTGACCGTTGGTCCATCGTACAATGGCCTCCTCCACCCGAAGGGGCCACCGGTGATCCGGGAGGAACACCGATAGCTTGACGATCATGCCACGGTGTACCTGAACGGTTGAGACGGCGCGACAGCCACTGGTTGAAATATCCATCAGGGTGCCTTCGGCTTCAAAGTCATCCTCACCGAAGACAAACAGCCGGCAGGACAGGGCCAACCGGCGCCCTCGACGGTCCTTCCCCGTTGTTTCCACCTGGCGGTCTTCGATCGATCCCCGCTTCTCCCCAGTCATTGTCCCGACCTCCGGCTTTCATACAAAGGATGCCAGCGCCATCGTCCGGGCGCGTTCCCTGTTGGGGCTACCCTGAAAGAAGGGCTAGGCCTGACAGCCTTCTCTGCACGACTGCGTCGGATCAGTACGGAGAGCACTCTCAGGTAGGCGGAATCACGCACCGCTCATTGAGAGCCGCGGTTCGCGGTACGTAATTACCGAAAGCAGGAAGACGTGGTATGTGTGCGAGAGGAAACGGTGTTAGGGCTGTTTTGATCGTGGGCGTATTGTCTTTGACCGGTACGATATCGTGAGCGAGACGGAATTGATCGATGTGACCTCAAGACGGCCACTCGGCAACTTGCGGAATGTATATTATGCGGCGGAAAAGATTACAGCGACGGTTACAGTTGACGTCTTGCAGGGAGAGATCGACCTCGGAGGAGCAGGGCAAGTGGCGGATAAGCCAAACGAAGATTTGGTGCCCCCGATACGAATTGAACGTACGACCCGCGGTTTAGGAAACCGCTGCTCTATCCAACTGAGCTACGGGGGCATAAAACTTACGATACTGGAAGGGGTTGGAAAAGTCTAGGCAACGGTGACCCTCCTGGCCGGGGTCAATGACCGGGCGTGGCCTTGTCGGGTGATTTCGCCAATAGGTCGTTCTTGGTCGGAATTTGCGACAGCAAATCGGCGCGGATTTGGAAGATGCCCGGAAACCGTTGGCCGATCGCGTAAGCCAACCCACCGGACTGATTACCAACTGAGAGTTTGCCGGCCACCTTGCCGTCTTTTCCTGTGGCGACGAACTCGGCAGCCGGTGCGACAAGTCCGTACGCGGCAAGCGGCCCAGTCTGTTTCGTCACACGTTCTTCAGCCGGCACGTTGACCACTCGACTGACGAAAAGATCGGCTGTCTGCTGGTCGAGCTTCTCGGTGGGATGATCTTCCATGACCCATTCGCCTGTTTGGTTGATCAACACATACTGTTCAGTGCGTGTTTTAACCGAGAGAAGAGCGATGTCAGTCGCGTCCACGCCTAAGAGCCGCTTGTCTTGGAAGGCAAATAGTTCCTTGGTGAGATCACGAATGGCCGTTGGAGCGATGCGATAAAGCGGGGCCTCAGCGGTCGTTTCCGCAATGGCTTCGCCGCTTGCCGGGTCAGACTGATAGAGCTTTACTGTCTGGTCCCCTTGAGGCGTGTGGAGCGTGATTTTAACTTTTGGGGCGGTGAGGGTCTTCGCGAGTCCATCCCGCTCCGCTCCCGGGTCAATCAAGGCCATTGCCTTGAGGTCTTCGAGTCGAAAGAGCAGAGTCCGTACTTCCGTTTGATCGGCCTCGGCCTCGATCGGGTACCGAATCTTCCATTTACCCTTGGGTTTCTCCTCGACGTGGTACAGAACGATTTCTGTGGCGGGATAGGTCAAACGAACGCGGTCCACCTCATTCTGCGAGAATCGCAGAATGTCCTTTCGCCGAAAGGTCAGCAACGTTTTATTCACAAAATCCTTTGGCGCCATATCGGTGAGCAGCACTTTGTGATCAGACTGTCGTAAGACATACAGGGTTGATGAGAGCGGTCCGCTATCTCCGATTGAAAAGGTGTCTTGTTTCGCTCCTGCTGAGGCTGTGACAACCGTCACGGGACGATCGAGTCCAAACGGAGCAAGGTCCGTTGCGGTGTCCTCGATGACTCGAATCACTTTGCCGGTGACCAGCGCTCGCAGAAGATTGTCTACAGCCCGATGGTCGGCCTCTGAACGCAGAGGTGCAGTGATATTCCACCCCTTTTGAACGTCCTTAACCATGATGATTTCGCGGTCGGCCGTCTTCACGGTCAGCCCCGTGATCTCATTCTGATCCAGGGCAAGCAGCTTTGCGCTCTCGGTTGCGGTACGCTCCTGAGATTCTTTGCTGGGCAATTCAACGAAATAGAGGTAGGCGCCCAAGCCTCCGAAGACAAGTGCCAGAACCAGAGTCGGCCAGTTTCGCATGGAGTTATAGGCGGCGGCGCTTGCGCCACACCATCATGCCGCACAGAAACGTTGCGGCCGGAAGAAGGAACACTTGCAGATAGAGGAGGGCTCGTTCTTGGACCGCATTCGGAATAAACGGATGCAATCCCTGCTCCTTGGGACTGATCGCGATGAGGTCCCGTTCTTCGGCGAGCCACCCGGCCGCATGGAGAAAAAAATCCGTGTTGCCGGGAAAATTCAAGAAGGCGTTGACGGCGAAGCTGGAGTTCCCGATGACAACGATCGCGGGACGGGGCTTTCCTTCTTCCGGTTGTTTTTTCGGGGCAAGGGCGGCTGCCATTGGGAGGGGGCCTTTGACGTCTTCCTTCTCGTTGAGACTCACGACGCGGCCTTTGATATCGGTTTCTGCCCAGCTATTGGCCGATGTCCTTGCGAGCGGAACGTAGTCCCAGTCTTTTCCAACCTGCTCATCGAAGGTCACATGCCGCGCCAACGGGAAGAGCACGGCGGAGGTGAGGTCCTGCGTGATCTCGTGTTCCGTGAACGTCCGCACCAACAAAGCGGTGAGGTCCCCTTGCGCCAATCGATCCTGCAGGTCCACGAGCACGCCAGGGCCGACGCCTAACCCCCAATGTTTGAGCATCGGGTCGAGATCGGCCTGTGAGTCTGGATCGATCAGGACGAGCAGGTGGCCGCCGGCATCCACGTATGATTGAATCCGCTCTTGTTCTTCACGGGTCACGGGACGACGGGGACCTGCCAGCACGAGAACGGCGGTGTTCTCCGGAACCGCGGCGGTTTGGAGGAGGCTCAGAGTTCCGACGTCGTAGCCTTGTTTGGTGAGGGCATCTTTGGCCATAGAGAAACCGGTCCGTTCCTTATCGTCGAGTCCGCGTTCGCCATGCCCTTCGAGGAAGAGGATCCGTTTCTTGCTGTCCTTCGAGACCCGCAGCAATGCGCCGGTGAGTTCGACTTCCGATGGCGATGTCACGCGGACCGTCTGGCTCCCGCTCTCAAAAATCGCCGTATCGGTCCTGGTGATGCCGTAGGTCTGCGCTACCTTCGGGTGTCGCTCAGGATCGACAAATTCGACGGTGAGTTTCGGACTGGCTTGCCGATAGCTATCGAGGCGTTCTTTGTATGACTGAAATCCTGGGTCTTTCTCCCGGGTAAATACGGTCACTTTCACGTCGTGGGCTAAGTTTCGGAGGACACGGTACGTTTGAGGTGCGAGCGTGAAATTCTGGTTCTCTGACAAATCCCAACGAAGGGAATGTCGAACAGCCAGGAAATTCCCGATGACAAGAATCCCAACAACGAGGAGGATGATCACCAGGCTGTTGGCGCCCATGCGTGTCGAGCGACGGGCGGAAAAGCTTTTCAGCGTCTCGAAGTGGAGGACCACAAAAGCGATCAGACAGACGAGGGCCAGGCCTTCGCACAACGTGACGAGCCAGAGCGCGTCCGGTGCCAGGCTATAGGCGACCAATCCGGCCAGAGCCAAGGCCGTCCCAACGATACCGAGCGGGAGTTCCTTGAGGGTCATCGCCACCTCGCTGCTTCCACTGCCCGGTGGGTCAGAAACAGCATCAGAGCCAGGCCACTGAAGAAGTACACCAGATCCTTGGTATCGATCAGGCCGCGAACGAGATGATCGAAATGTTCCATGAATGAAAGGTATGAGATGGTCTGGCCGAGCGCTGTGTCTCCGAGCAGAGAGCCCAAGCCTGCAAGGAGCCAGAAGAGGAGCAGGATGCCGAAGCTGAGGAAGGCGGCTACGATTTGGTTCTCCGTTAGGGCGGACGCGAGGACGCCGACCGAGAGAAACAGAGCTCCGAGCAAGGCCAGCCCAAGATAGCCCGTCAGGATGGGGTACCAGTCGAAATCGCTGAACATCGACAACACGACCGGGATCAGACCGGTGAGTCCCAGGAGGCCGAGAAAGACGAGGAAGACGCTCACGAACTTTCCCGCGACGACCTCGTTGATGCCGATGGGGGAGGTCATGAGGAACTCGAAGGTCCGCAGCTTTCGTTCTTCGGCAAAGAGGCGCATCGTCAAAATCGGCAGGGTGAGCAACAGCACGAATCTGATGCTGGAAAACAGGTTCCGGAACACCAGGTCGTTCAAATTAAGCTGGGCCATGCCTCCCTGCATCTGCATGAGCTGAATGGCTTGCGCTCCGGCGAAGACGACATAGAGGTATGACAGTAGCCCGATAATCAGGAGAAAGACTGCTCCCACCACGTACACCACGGGCGATACGAAGTAGGACCGCAACTCTTTCGACACTATGGTCGCGACCGGTGTCATGTGGACTGTTCCATTGATTCGACCAACGTGGTGGCGTGCCGGCCGGTTGATGGTTCTCCGTCCTGTGACAATCCGTCCTCGTGCCGGGTCAGCTGGAGGAAGACGTCTTCTAAGGTCATCGAGATCGATTTCAGCTCTAACAGGCCCCATCCTTGCGTGACTGCCAGTCGAGCCACTTCTTCCCGCGCATCCTGATTAAGCGAGCATTCCAAGAGGTATGTTCCAGGACTTCCGCCAGGGAAAACATTTTGCACCCCGGCAACGGATTTGAATCGCTCAGCCACATCTATGGAAGGATGTTTCAGCGTAATGGAGATCTTATCTGAGTGACGGAGTCGTGCGGACAGTTGCTCCGGCGTGTCCTCGGCAACAATTCGGCCCCCGCTGATGATCACCACGCGCTGGCAGACGGCTGTGGCCTCGGGCAGGATATGGGTGCTCAGGATGACCGAATGGGATCCCGCCAAACTCTTGATCAATTCCCGGATTTCGATGATCTGCTTCGGATCGAGACCGACGGTTGGTTCGTCGAGAATGAGGACCTCGGGATCGTGCAAGAGCGTTTGGGCAAGCCCGACCCGTTGGCGGTAGCCACGAGAGAGGTTTCCGATGAGGCGGTATCGTACCTGTCCGAGTCCCAACCGCTGAACTTCCCGATCCATCGCGGCGGAAAGCCTCTTTCCTGCAAGGCCTCGCAATCGACCCACAAAGGTGAGGTATTCCGACACCGTCAGCTCCTGGTATACCGGCGGTGTTTCCGGCAGATACCCGATTCGACGCTTCACCTCAAAAGGTTGGTCGGCGCAATCGAAGCCCGCCACGCTGGCCGATCCTTCCGTGGCTGGCATAAAACAGGTCAAGATCCGCATGGTTGTCGTTTTCCCGGCACCATTAGGGCCGAGAAATGCGAGCACTTCGCCCTTTGCTACACGAAAGGTCACACGATCAAGGGCGGTATGTTGTCCGTAGCGTTTGGTAACCTGCTGAACGTCGATCATGCGCGGGTAATAACTAACTAGATCGTAGGACCGCTAGCGGTAGGTTGGGACTTCATATACGTATAATCCGCTGGCATCTTACTCAGTCATCCGGGGTCAGTCAATACAATGATCGCGAAACCGTACAGGCCGGGCCTTTCCCGGTTGAGTCCTCCGAGCAATCACCACTCATGAGAGCAAGATCGCACATGGAGTCGGTGTGTCGCGGCCAGCCGATCAATGCAGAAGAGCCTTCGTCGTTTATTATTTATGTGAGGCGATTGGCTCAGCATCCTGTTCCTGCCTCTTGACGAAGGGATAAGCGTCCCTATATATAGTAAACACTACATACGCATCTTACCCCGCCCCTATGGTTCTTATCTGTGTGATCTTTCCCACAGAGGCGCTCATTTTCGACTCATTCAAAGGTAGGGGTTGGGGCTACCGGGTCGGTATTGTTGGACCGGTGCTCAGCGTTTAAGGTGAGAGCAGCCAGACAAAAGCCTGAACTGAGCACGAGGGTGGTTCAACCCCAATGATGGACAACACTATGAATGGAAATAGAAAGAAGGCGGCAGCAAAGGTCTCTTTAGTCCAATTCTGCATAGTTGCAAGCGCCTTGGCGGTCTCCGCAGCCTGCTCATGGATACCAAAGGGTGAAGTCCAACTGGATGTGGGATTAAAAGACCGTGGGGTGGCCTCCTGGTATGGAGAACAGTTCCATGGGAAGCAGGCGGCAAATGGAGAGTTATTCGATATGGAGGCTTTAACCGCGGCCCACCGGACCCTTCCCTTGGGAAGCATGGTCCGTGTGGTGAACCTTATGAACGGCAAACACGTACATGTCCGGATCAACGACCGTGGTCCTTATGTAAACGGTCGAATCCTTGACTTATCCCACGCTGCTGCTGCGTATCTCGGCATGGTCGAGGGGGGTTATCGGTCGTGCAGGTCGAGGTTGTGGGAGACCGTCGACCGGACCTTCTACTCCCATCAGATGCGCAGGGAGCATTGAACACGAAGCTTCTAATTCAATCTGACGAGCCCGTGGTTAATTCAAATGAGTTAGCCCCAAGCCCGTTAAACCGTCCCGATTCATCGGTCGCCCAGCCTCTTCGCCTCCCGTTAGGTGATGTTCTCGTCCAACGGCGACTTCGCCGGGTTCCTGCCATCCTCGCGGCGGACCATACTGCTCATACAGAAGTTGCAGCGCTCATCATCGACTAGTAGACGGCCGGTGTTGGTGCCAGGTTGACACTGCGCTGACCTCTCTACTAGACTGCCGAGTCGCACCCACGACAGCATGATTAGGGGCTCGTGACAAGGGAAAAGGAGGCTCGAAGCCGGATGGCGAAGAAGACGACCGCGGAATCCGATGAGGCACGACTCAAGAAGAAAGTAGCAGCTCAATTGACTGGGCACAAGTCGCCGGAAGGAGATGCCGCCCTCCGAACGTTGCGCAAGCGCTTAAAGCGTGTTCAGCGCAAACGACGCGCCCTCGCCTTGCGAAAGAAGCATGCGACAGGGAAGACCTCCGAAGTAGCCGCCCCGGCGGCGGGATAACGATGTGATTAGTCACCTCGACTCATGAAGGAACAACGCATGTCCTCTAAGGAACCAGAGAAAGACTTTTTCGATGACGGTGCGCCCGCGTCATCGGAGACAGCCAGTGATGAATTGGCCGATCAGGTTGCGGCTCAATTGACTGGGGAGCAGACCGCATCTCCCGAGGCCGCCGCGGGGTACGGTGAACCGGCTGTGCTTGAAGAGGAAAAATCGAAGGATGAGATCGACATTCAGATCGATCTGCTCAAGGATCCTGATTGGGTTGTCCGTCGCGAGGCTGCCATTACTTTGGGAGAAATGGGAGACGAACGGTGTGCAGAGCCGCTGTGCCGCGCCCTCTACGACGGAGATTGGCAGGTTCGAGAAGTCGCGATCGATGCGTTAGGCCAGATCGGTTCTCCGGCCGTCGAGCAGTTAATCAAATTGCTGCGTGACTGGGATGTCCGTAAATATGCGATCATCGCTTTAGGAAAAATTCGTGACGAACGTGTGCTCGATCCCCTCATGCATCAACTCAGGAATGAAGAATTCAAGGAATATGCCACCAACGCCTTGGTCGAAGTCGGCCAACCAGCGGTTCCGCGCTTGATCGAAGCACTCAAAGAGAAGGACGATAACGTCCGAAAACAAGCCGTGCTGGCACTCGGCCGAATCAAGCAGGCCGAGGCCGTCGACCCGTTAATTGCGATGCTGGCCGATAGCGATTGGTATACGCGACTGACCGCGGCGGCTGCGCTTGAAGCGATCGGCGATGAGCGGGGGCGTGATGCGATTAAGCCGTTAATGAAGGATCAAGACCTGGTCGTTCGGATGAGAGTCGAGCGAATCTTGGCAAAGTGGAAAAAACAGCCTACCAATGCCTAGGGCTGGTTGGTTTCTCTGGTTTGTTTAGCTTTTCTGGTTTAACAAGACAAGCCAGAGCCACGAGATAAACCAAATAAACGACACTCCCTCATTTGTTCAACTGCCGGTCGACTTCATGCAGGAGTTCGTCGAGTTTTTTTATCGACACCGTTTTACCCATCGAAATTTCCAGTCTGACTTCCCTGAGGGAACCCGCCAACGCTCTGACCGCGAGGACAGACTCGTCTTGCTTGCTTCCTTTTGTGACGTTCTCCAGGCCGTCGGCTGCCTCCGCCAGTTCCTTGGCGGCTTCTCCGAGGTTTTTGTCAACGAGATCCGCTTTTGCCTGGACAATGTGCGCTTTCGTGTCGAGTAGACCCTGGCGTCGTCGAAGGTCTCGCTCGATTCCCATTGTGGTATCGAAGACGTTCCGCGACAGGTCTTTGATGGACTGCTGTAAGTCAGAGATCGTATTTTGCAAGGTACCTACTGGGCGCTGTCCGAAGTAAAATCCTATTCCGAACGAGCCGATAGCCAGCGCAATGATGGCGAAGGCCTTGATCATGGTGCTCCTTTCTACGAGCGACGTGGCATCGGCTTTGGAGTATACGATAGCTGTTGGATCAGACTGCCAGCCACCGTGAGACGAACCGCTTCGTCCGAATCCTGAAGCCCTCTCTTGAGCCACGGTACCACGGTACCGGATACTTTCCCAAGCGCTTTTGCAGCCGCGAGTCGTGGTTGCGGCTGCTGGTCTTGTAAGAGGGTTTGGAGAATTGCCAATCCCCGTTTGTCGGACGTCGCGCCTAAGGCCTGGGCGGTCGCAGCGCGGACAGAGGGATCGGGGTGGCGAGCAAGATCGGTGACGATCAAGAAAACGGAGGTATCCTCGAGCCGAAGAAGTCCTTCGACTGCGCCGGCACGCACGTGCATGCTCGGATCTCGAAGCAATGCCTGGAGCAAGGGACGCGTATCGCGCACACCCAGTCGCCCTAGGCTGACCGCGGCGACCCCTCGCACTCGAGCGACTTCGTCGCCTAATGCATGCGTCAGAGGAGCCACGCCATCGGCTTTTCCGTATTCACCTAGAGCGCCTGCGGCGAAGGCACGCACCGACGGCTCCGGGTCATAGACCCCGTGAGCCAGGACCGCTGCACTCGAGGGGTGTCTCAGCCGGCCCAGGACCCCGAATGCCGCCATGCGGAGTTCCGGGTCCGGTAACGTTGCAGCGGAAGTGATGTCCACGAGCATATCGCGTTTGCCAAGTTGGTACAGCGCTGCGTAGGCAAAGATACCCTCGGGGCTGTCCTCGTTTCTTGCCACTTCCATCAGACGGGGAATGATGTCCGTGGCCCCTGCGTCACCCAACGCGTTCATGGCTGCAATACGAACGGCCGGCATCTCATCCTGAAGTACTCTGCGCACAGGGCCGGACGTCTTGGCCAGACCGGCTTTGCCGATGGCTTCCACCGCACGCGCACGTACCATGACCGACGTGTCGAGGAGGCCGTCCTCCAGCACGGGCCGCGTTTCTTTTAGGCCAAGTTCTGCAAGAGTCGTAAAAGCAGCGATTCGCACATGCTCTTTGGGGTCGCGTACATGGCTCGTGAGCATGCTGAGGGCCACAGCCCTCAAGAGAACGGGATCATCTGGTTGGTCTGACGGAACTAACCGTTGGTAAATCACAAAGGCGTCTTCCGGATGCCCTAGTTTCAGAAAACTCTGGAACACGAGTCGGAGAAACGGCTTTGAAGGTTGTGACGAAGCGGGAACGGAGCGCCACAGTTCCAGAACCAGGTCGTAGTCCGAATTGTTGAAGGCCCTGTTCGCGTCACGTTCTATGGCCGTGACGGCTGGGTCTGCAGCGTACAACGCGGGAGCTGAAACGATGGCAGCGAGGAAATCAATACAGAGCAGGCTGTATACGACTACCCGCAAACGCATCGGTGAGAGAGGTGTCGGCGGGCTGTCGCTCACCATGCTGACGGAGTGCGTACCATGGCGGACGCGTAGAGAGTATTCACGTATTCCTTCACCATCCGTTTCGTGCAGAAGCGAGGAGCGACAGTGCGGAGGCTTTCTTTGATGAGTTGAATCCATCCACGAGGGATTCCGTCCAGATCCCGCTGATAGTACAGCGGTACCGTTTCCTGTTCTAAGAGACGGTACATTTGTTCCGCATCGTGGGAATCCTGAGCCTGCACGTCCTGACTTCCAGTGAGGGGTTCGAGTGCCCAGCCGTTCGCGCCGTTGTAGCCTTCGTCCCACCAGCCGTCCAAGACGCTGAAGTGTAAGACCCCGTTGAGCGCTGCCTTTTGGCCGCTTGTCCCGCTGGCTTCCATCGGATATCGCGGGGTGTTCAGCCACACGTCCACGCCTTGGACCAAGAACTTGGCCATGTGCATATCGTAGTCTTCCACGAATGCGACATGGCCTCCCAACTTGTGGTCATGGCAGAAGCTCAGCACCTCATGAATAAAATAGCGTCCCGGTTCATCGGCGGGATGGGCCTTGCCGGCAAAAACGAGTTGAACGGGTCGCCACTGATTCTGCAGCAGACGTTTGAGTCGTTCGAGGTCTCGAAAGAGTAAGGTGGCGCGTTTGTAGGTGGCAAACCGTCTCGCGAAGCCGATCGTGAGGGCTTCGGGGTCGAGCAATGTGCCGCGGCTCAGCACTTGCGTGGCTTGCAGGTGTCCCTGCATCCATCCGCTTCGAGCCCGTTCCCGGATGAAGCTCATCAATTTGCGCTTCATCGTTTGACGAACGGCCCAGAGTTCGTGATCCGGAATATCCAATACACGTTGCCAGACCGCCGAGTCGTCGCATTTGTCGACCCAATCCACGCCGAGGTATTTCCCGTAGAGCTGACTGACTTCCGCCGCAATCCATGTGGGGGCATGAACACCGTTGGTGACGCTCCGAATCGGTACCAGATCGCTCGCCAATCCGGGCCAAAAATGCTGCCACATCTCACGGGTGACACGCCCATGTTCACGGCTTACTCCGTTCACGTTGGCCGAAAGTCGGATTGCCAGGGCGGTCATGTTAAATCCTTGTTGATGCGAATTCGGGCTGTCCCCGAGACGGAGAAATTCGTCCCGAGACAAGCCGATCTGTTCCCAATAGCCCTTGAAGTACCGATCCATCAGATGATGGGGAAACACATCGTGGCCGGCAGGGACCGGCGTGTGAGTCGTAAACACGGTACTCTGGCGAACCGTTTCGCTCGCTTCGGCGTGCGACCGACCCTTTTGGACGAGCTCGCGCACTCGCTCGAGCGTCAAGAACGCCGAATGGCCTTCATTGGCATGCCAAACGGTCGGGTTGATCCCCAATGTGCGGAGCATGCGGACGCCTCCGATGCCCAGGAGAATTTCCTGGCACAGCCGGATTTCTTGATCGCCTCCGTATAGGCGGGCCGAGAGCGCACGATTTTCCGGATTATTCTCCGGTACGTCCGTGTCGATCAGATAGAGCGCGACTCGACCGACGAGCACTTTCCAGACAATGGCCGCGACAATTCGATCTCCCATCTCGACGGTGATTCGACATGGAGTACCTGAAGGTGTGAGGGCTGGACGGATAGGCGAGTCATCTCGATCGAACGGGGCATAGGCGGCTTCTTGCCACCCTTCCGCGGTGATTCGTTGTCGGAAATAGCCTTGCGGGTACATAAACCCGATTCCGACCAGTGGGACGCCCAGGTCGCTGGCCTCCTTGCAATGGTCACCCGCCAAGATTCCCAGGCCGCCGCTATAGATTGGAATAGAACTATGGAGTCCGAATTCGGCGGAGAAATACGCGACCGTGGCATCGGCTAACTCGGGATGCTGCGACTTGAACCAACTCCGTCCGTTCCGGTGGTACTGGTCGAACAGTTTCAGCACGGCCGAATACTGACGCACATAGCTCGGATCTTCGGCTAGCTGCGTGAGACGCTCCGGCTTCACCTCGGTTAGGAGCTTGACGGGGTTGTGGTGACAAAGGACCCACAGGGTCGGGTCGATCACTTCAAAGAGCCGCCGCGCTTCAGGGGTCCAACTCCACCATAAGTTCTGTGCGATCTCCGACAGACGCGTCAATCCGGACGGAAAGCCGTTCGGAAGAGATACTGTCTGATGTTGGCTGTCCACGAAACCTCCCTGTCGTGTGTCAGTGAGACAAGAAATGCGTCACGTTCAGAGGTGAGTACGACTAGGCGTGACCGGCCTTATGCCATGACGCCCACTCATCGGAGAATGCCACGCTGGCATAGCGTTCGCCAAGGATTTTCGCAACTCGGTTCATCAGTTTAGTCAACTGCTGGACCTCGTCCGGTTTCAAATCCTGGCGGAATCGCGGATGGAGGCCCCATCGGGTTTCCACTTCTTCTCCGGCGACGCTGGACATCACGCTGACGAGTTTGATTTCGTTGCCGATGGGGCCTTTGGGAATCGAGGCCGCCGGCCTTTCAGTTGGGCTTGACGACTGATTCTGAATCACCTGCGAAGCGTCTTGGGTTGGCGGGGCGTCGCCAGCCAAGATGGACGTAAGAGCTGGAATGACGGCGCTGACGCAGAGTGTTGCGGCAGAAGAGACCTGCCCGTCACCCGCAGCGCCCATGACATCAGCAACACGATCGCCAAAATCTTTCAAGAGATCGTTTTTGGCGGTGCTGTCCTCGGTGATCAGAAATCGATATTTCTCGTAGGTCTGACGGCTCTCCGCCACGGCTCCGCTGATGGTCAGCATAATTTCTGTCTGGTCGGCGCCGGATGCGAACGCGGGCTCGAGGACGGTTTTTAACTGCAGCGCGACGGCGTCTTCCAGGTCGTTCATGAATTCCGGTTGGTCTTTGAGAGGGACATGTAGGACTGACAAGCGATCAGTCAGATTAAACATGACCTTGAGGAATTCCAAATAGATTTTCCATTCGGTTTGACGCTTGAGCTTCAATGCCTGTTGGGGTGCATTCCGTTTCATCATGGTTACGGACTCCCCCGCCACGGCAAGCATCAATTCGGCAATCGTGCGAAGTTGCGGGCTGTAGGCACTTTTTGTGGCTGACATTACGCCCTCGTGATAAAGGTCACCATTATATACAAGTCCCGCTTGAGTCTCCAAGGGGCGCCCCCATGATCAATTGTCGCGTCAGCTGCTGACCGCATTTGCTACCTTCTCCTCCTTGTTCATCGACTGTTCGTTGAAAGACCCTGGGTGGTATGTTATACAGCGCGACTACTTCCTTATTATTGACATGAGCCGAAATATTACTCCCTATGTACTGAAGCGTTCGTCGGATGAGGCGACGCCGCGACGGCTTTCAATCAACTACGCGGCGGAGTTGAACCCCCAACAACATGCGGCGGTGACGGCCGGCGACGGACCGGCGCTCGTGATCGCTGGCGCTGGCAGCGGCAAAACTCGAACGCTGGTGTACCGCGTTGCCTATTTAATCGACTCGGGTGTGGATCCTGCCAGCATCCTGTTACTGACCTTTACCCGGAAATCCGCGCAGGAGATGCTTGAGCGTGTGGGAGCGCTGATCGGGGGGCGCAGCGAGCGTGTCTGCGGAGGCACGTTTCACTCGGTCGCCAATACGCTGCTCAGGCGATTTGGTCGCCAGATCGGTCTCGAGCCGGGTTTTACCATCCTCGACCGAAGTGATGCTGAGGACCTCATCGCTCTGGTCCGGTCTCAGCTCGGGCTCAATGAAAAAGACAAGCGGTTTCCACGGAAGGGGACTATCGCCGAGATCTTTAGCAAGGCTGAAAATACACTGCGCCCGCTCGATGAAATCCTGCTGGAGGAGTTTAGCCATTTTGCCGATCATCTTGATGACCTGGACCGGCTTAAGCAGGGATATCAGACGGCCAAACGTCAGAAGCAACTGGTGGATTATGACGACTTACTTGTGCTGCTGCGGCAGCTGCTGATGCAGCATGATATGGCGAGA
>Ga0187776_10000675_pt1 | contig 16464 bp, 14 predicted proteins | sample 0216_BV02_MP12_2_FD_132426 | JGI IMG/M metagenome (GOLD analysis project Ga0187776, IMG submission 132426) | Tropical peat soil microbial communities from peatlands in Department of Meta, Colombia - 0216_BV02_MP12_20_MG | ecosystem: Environmental > Terrestrial > Soil > Wetlands > Peat | place...
CAAGGCGTGGCGGAACAGGACGATTTGTTCCCGCAGCCCTTTCGCTCGGGCGGTACGGACATAGTCCTGGCCTAGCACCTCGAGCACGCTGCTTCGCACTAGACGGGCCAGTAAGGCGGTGAGATAGGTGCCCAGCGCGCAGCTCGGGAGAATCAGAAACCGAAGCCCGCTCCACAAATCGGTGACGACGGAGGTGTACCCCACAACGGGCAGGAGGTTCAGCTTGAGGGAGAAGAGGATGATCAGCATGAGACCCAGCCAGAAGCTGGGCATCGAGAGGCTGACCAACGTGAGGAGGCGCGCCGCGTGGTCCACCCACGAATTCCGGAAGACCGCCGAAAGCAGCCCGGCCGGCACTCCAATCAGCACGGAAATCATCAGGGACAAACACACCAGAGCCAGCGTGGTGGGAAACCGCCAGATGAGTTCGTCAACGACCCGCGTGCGGTTGTACAGGGACTCGCCGAGGTCACCCCGCATTACCCGCGTGAGCCACTCCCAGTAACGGATCGGCAGCGGGCGATCGAGGCCCAGTTGCTTTCGGAGCTCTGCGACCTGCTGCGGGGTCCCTTCCCCGCCCAGCATGACCAGCGCAGGGTCGCCAGGGATGACATGCACCAGGGCGAAGGAGGCAATGGACAGCGCGACCAGCAGGGGGACCAACGCGATCAAACGACCGATGGTATGACGGAGGACCGGCGGCATAACGACTCGCGAATGATGGATGCGGCGGCAATGGCCTGGGACCGGAGAGTCATCTCCGGCCCCAGGCCCTATTCTCGGCTCTAGGCCTGCCTCGTCAGGCCCAGCACTAGGCGCTCCGTGCTATTTGCTTAGGGTGACATTCCAGGCTCGGCCATACCCTGCGGACCAGAGCTGCCACCCCTGAACATTGCTGCGCCACCCTTGCACTTGCGGCTCGTACACGAGCGGGATCCACGGCACGTCGGTGCGGAGCAGGGTCTCCAGGTCGGCGAAGACCTTGGCCCGATCCTCAGGCTTCATGGTCGTCCGCGCGGCCCGGCACAGCCGGTCATACTCGGGATTGTTGTAGCCTGTCGAGGTGCTGGTGCTCTCCCAGAATTGGCAGTAGTAAATTTCGGCATCCGGGCGCGGGCTGAGGCCCGAGAGGAAGAAGGCGAACTCGCCCCCGTCCCATGTTGTCTGCAGGGCCGCCGACTCCAGCGTGCGGACGCGGACGTTCATCCCCACGGCCTGAAACTGCGCCTGCAGCACCACGGCGATCTCCGGGTAGATACTGGGCTGCAGGTGCGAGTCGAGGATGATTTCTTCACCCTTGTAGCCGCCGTCCCGCAGAAGCTGTTTGGCCTTTTCCGGATTTGGCTTGGCATAGGGGTCGTTCCCGTGCACCGCGCCGAAGTAGGGAGTCCCAACGGGGATCCCGGCCGGCGCCGGTTTCCCCAGGCCGAAGGTCACCGCCTTGACGATCTCTTCCTTGTCGATTGCGTACGCCACCGCCTGGCGGAGCTTCTGGTTGCTCATGAAGATGCCCTTCTTGAACCCGAAACGGAGATCCGAGAAGCTAACGCCAGGTTTGGCCGCAACCGTGAGACCCGGCTTCCCCTTATACCGGTCCACGTCCTGCTGCGTGAGTGAGAGGGCCACGTCCACGTCGCCGCGCTCCAGCGCCGCCGCCCGGACCGAGGAATCCCGGATGGGGATGAAGTCCACCTGGTCCACCAACGCCAGCCGTTTCCCCGTGAAGCCGGACGTGGGCCGGTCATCCACGGTGTAGCCGGCGAATTTCTTCAGCCGGACGACACTGTCCTTCTTCCACTCCACGAACTCGAATGGGCCCGTTCCCACCGGCTTGGTGATCGAGCCCCCCTGCCGCTCGGCCTCGCCGTCTGGATAGATTACGGCCGGGGCAATGGGGTTCGCCAGCGTGGCGATGAAGCCGGCGTTCACTTCGTTGAGCGTGAACTTCACCGTCAGCGGATCGACGGCCTCGACCGACTTGATCAGCTTCTTGAACTGGCCGGAACGAGGCCCCTTGTTCTGCATCTTGGTGATGGAGTACACCACATCCTTGGCCTCCAGGGTCTTGCCGCTATGGAACTTCACGGCGCGGCGGAGCGTCAAGGTGTAGACCAGGCCGTCCGGGCTGACAGTATACTTGTCCACGAGGGACGGCCTTGGCCCCATATCCTCACCCAGGGCAAACAGCATGTCGTAGACGTTGAGTAGGACCACACGGTTCAGGTAGTGGGTGGTCATGTGCAAATCAACGTCTGAGATATCCCCGTCGGCGGCGATCCGCAGGACCGAGCTCGCGGGCGCCGGGCCCGCCATCCCGAGCAAGAGCACGAACACCACGATCCCTCCCATTATCCATGTCTTCCTCTCGCGGCGCTTCATGGTCGGTCCTCCCCTGAAGGTAACTGCGTCAGAACGGTCCTCCTACCAATGAATATCCTTCTGTGCCGGCAGGCGATGCTGATCCTGGCGGGGCTCGATGGGCCACGTCCGGTACTCACCCAGCCAGGCCAGCATATGTCGCATGATGATCTCCAGGATTTTTCTCCCCTTCTCCGCCGACGCCTTGGTGGGGTCCCCATGGACGCCCGTCTTCGTCCAGCGACCCCAGAAATCGTTGAAACGGACCGCCTTCGTCGAATCCGAACTCATGTATTGCCCCACGCGATCGTTGCCGAAGACCGTTTCGTCCATCTGAACCCGTTCCTTGGCAAAGTACAGATAGAGAGATGTCTCCATCTCGTCGGCGTGGGCATGGACGGTGCTCTGCAGCAGCTCCTCATACTCGGCTCTTCCCATCCCGAAGTAGCCGAAAGCACAGCAGATCGACGGCGTTTCCAAAACCGTTCGCCGCGCGATGAGATCCACCATCGGCTGGTTCGACCCATGGCCGTTCACGAGGGCAATTCGTTTGAAGCCGTGGTAGGCGACACTCTTGGTCACGTCGAGGCAGAAATTGATGAAGTGATCGGGCTGGATGTGGATCGTGCCGGGAAAATCAATGTGATGCATGTTGAGCCCGTACGGGATCCCTGGGAGCACCAGGACCCTGTCCGGTGCCCGTCGCCCCAGTTCGTGGCACACCGATTCCACCAGGAAGAGATCCACATCCAAAGGCATGTGGCGCCCGTGCTGCTCCGTCGAGCCTGTTGGCAGGATCACCACCTTTTCCAGTTCGATGGCGTCGTTCATCTCCGGCCAGGTCAATTTGTTGTACAGGTATGTCTCGTTCGCTTTCACCTTATCTTCCTCCGCGCTCTTCTCTTGGCCTCCCGCCTCCGGCGGGCACACGGGTCTGGGTGCTCGGAGCTGTGATCTACAGCTCCCGCAGCACCTCCCGGATGCTCTGCTCCAGGATGGCCACCATCCGGTCGATGTCCTGCTCGGTCACGATGAGCGGGGGACCGAAGGCAAGCCAGTGGGGGTCGAAACGCAGCAGGAGGCCGTTTCGGAGTGCCTGCTTCCCAATGCGGAGGCCGAGCTTCACCTCCGGCGGGAACTGTGCCTTGGTGACAGGGTCTTTGACGAATTCCACCCCGATGAAAAGGCCCTTCCCCCGGATATCGCCGACAATGCCGAACGACCGGAGGCCCTCCAGGCGCTTCACGAGGTAGGTCCCCACGCGCTCGGCATTCTCCGGGAGCTTCCGATCGAGGATTTCCTGGATGCTCGCCAGACCGGCGGCGCAGGCCACGGGGTTCCCCGCATAGGTGTGACCGTGGGCGAACTCAGATCCGGGCGCCCCCCAGAAGACTCGGGCGACTTTCTCACGCACCAGGGCGGCGGCCAGCGGGGCATATCCACTGCTCATCCCCTTGCCGCAGCACAGGATGTCCGGCACGACATCAAACGTATTCGCCGCAAACAGCTTGCCGGTGCGCCCAAAGCCGGTGATGATCTCGTCGAAGATGAGGAGGATATTGAACTCGTCGCAGAGCTGGCGGAGGATCTTCAGGTACTCCATGGGCGGGGTAATAATCCCCCCGGTGTTACTGATGGGCTCCACGATGATGGCCGCGATGGACCGTGGGTCCTCCCACTCGATCATCGTCCGGATGGTCCGGGCACAGAACGTCTCACAGGCGGGATAACTCTTCTCATAGGGGCATCGGTAGCAGTACGGAGGATAAGTGTGGAGGAACCCCACGGCCGCGGGCTCATACAGGGTCTTCCGGTAGCCCACGCCACCCGCGCTCATGGCGCTCCCGGTGGCCCCATGGTAGCTCAGGTACCGAGACAGGATCTTGTACTTCCCTGGGTTTCCCGTCTGCCGGTGGTATTGCCGCGCCATCTTGAAGGCCGCCTCGTTCGCCTCGGAGCCGCTGTCCACGAGACGCGCCGTGTTGAGGTCCCCAGGAGCTACCTCGGCCAGCAGGCTGGCCAACTCCACGGCCCGGGGATTCGTTCCGTGCATGGGGGGATTGAAAGGCAAAGTTTCGAGTTGCCGGCGCACCGCTTCCAGCATCCGCGGGTTGTTGTATCCGACATTCACGACGTACACCCCTGCCAACCCGTCCAGGTACTCCTTCCCGTGGACGTCCCAGAAGCGGATCCCGTCGGCGCGCGCTACGACGAACGGCTCTTTCACGAACTCCGTCATCTGCATGTAATCCAGCATGATGTGACGCAGGGTCTCTTCGGTGGCAAAGCGGGCGTCATCTCGCGTTGTCATCGACAACACCTCCACTCCATTGTTGGTGTCCCACTTGACCTGTTCTCATTTCACAGATCCCGGGGGGCCCAGCCAAGTCACCCCCGGGTCGCGCCAACCTCGCGCATAACTCGCTGGATGGTCTTCTCCAGCGCGCCCACAAGCTGATCCACGTTGGCCTCGGTGAAGACGTAGGGTGGACTGATTTGGATGTGATCCCCGGCCACACCGTCGATCAGGCCGCTCATCCCGGGCACCACCACCACCCCTTCCTCCAGCATGCCCTCCACGATGCGCCGCGTGACCTCGGTACTGGGTGGGAACGGTTGCTTCGTCGCCTGGTCAGCGACGAACTCCACACCCAAGATCAGGCCCGTTCCGCGCGCGTCCCCCACGATGGGGTATTTCTTCAGCGCAGTGAGCCGATCCAGGAGCAGGCGCCCAATCCGCGCGGCGTTGGCCACCAGGTTGTGCGCCTTGAGATAGCGGAGGACCGCCAGCCCCACGGCGGCGCTCAAGGGGTGGCCCGAGTAGGTAAAGCCCTGGGTGGTCCGGGCCGAGCCCTTGGCCATGGCATCGTACACCTTGTCATGCAGGATCACGGCTGCCAGAGGCGAATAGCCGCTGCTTAGCGCCTTGGCGGTCGTGATCATGTCGGGGACGACGCCCCAGTGCTCGATCCCGAAGTTCCTTCCCGTGCGCCCGACGCCCGTGATCACCTCGTCGGCGATGAACAGAACGTCATACTTGTCGCAGATCTCGCGGATGCGTGGGTAGTACTCCCGAGGCGGGGTGACGCCCGTTGCCGAGGTCCCGATCACCGGCTCGGCGATGAAGGCGGCCATGCTGTCCGGCCCCTCCAATGTGATCACCCGCTCCAGGTCGTCGGCGCAGGCGATTTGACAGCTCGGATAGGTCTTGCCGTACGGACAGCGGTAACAATAGGGAGGATGGATCTTCGGGAAATTTTGAAGGTAGGGGACGAACTCCCCACGCCAAGCGGTCCGACCCGACATGGATAGGGCACCGATGGTGTTGCCATGGTAGCTGGTCCAGCGGGAGATTATCCGGTACTTGGAGGCCCGGCCGCGTTCGAGGTGGTACTGGCGCGCCAGCTTCATGGCCGTCTCGGTCGCCTCGGACCCTCCCGAGAGGAGCAGGACGTGCCGGAGGCCGGGGGGCGTCCACGTGGCCAACTCCTCGCAGAGAGCCATGGCCGGCTGATTGGCGAAAGAGCCGCCGTGAACGAAGGCGACCTTCTGCGCCTGGTCGGTCATGGCCGCGATGATCTCGGGGACGGCGTGGCCCACGTTCACCACGGCGATCCCCCCTACCGCGTCGAGATACTCGCGCCCTGCCTGATCGTAGAGGAAGACCCCTTTGCCCCGTGTGATTACGGGGTAGATCTTTTCGAAGTCACGGAAGATCTGGGCACCCATTCTCGCCTCCTCAAACCAATTTCAAATTTCAAACTGACAACCGACAATTCAAAACCGGGCAACCCGATTGCTGCACACTGCCCGGTTGTCAGTTGTCCGTTGTCGGTTGTTAATTGGCAGCGCTCCGAGGACCTATCCTCGCAACGTCGCCGGCAATGCCCCCTCGACGGCGGTGATAGACTCGTCCAGGATCCCGACCAGATCATCGACCTGGCTCGGGGTGATAATGAAGGGGGGGGCCAAGAGAATATGGTCTCCAGCCACCCCGTCCACCGTGCCGCTCGCCGGGAAGACGACGAGCCCGCGGGCGAAGGCCTCCTCGAAGAGCCGCTTGCCGAACTTGTACTCCACCGGGAACGGCGCCTTGGTCTGCTTGTTCCGCACAAACTCCACCCCGCCCATGAGACCCTTGCCTCGGACATCGCCTACCGTGGGATGATCCAGCAGCTTCCGGAGTCCCTTCAGCAGACGCAGCCCCATGCGATGGCTGTTCTCGATCAGGTGCTGCTCCTGGATGATGGCCAGCACCTCGATCCCGACCCGCGCCGACAGGGGGTTACCGCAATAGGTATGACCGCCCCGGAAGTTACTGTGCTTCTCCCGCAGCAGGCTCATGATCTTGTCCCGCAGGATGACCGCGGCCAGCGGCGTGTAGCCGCCGGAAATTCCCTTCGCCGTCGCGATGATATCGGGGATCACGTGCCAGTGGTCCAGGCCAAAGTTGGCGCCCGTCCGGCCGAAGCCGGTCATGACCTCATCGGCGATGAAGAGCACATCCGACTCATCGCAGATCTCGCGGATCAGGGGGAAGTACTCCGGCACCGCAGGCACGCCCCCCAAGGCAGCCCCCACCACCGGCTCGGCGATGAACGCCAGGACGTTCTCCGGCCCCTCTTGGCGGATGGCCTTGCGGAGCGCCTGGGCGCATTCCAGATTGCACTGCCCGTAGGTGAGCCCCCAGTCGCACCGGTAACAGAAACAGGGCGGGATTTTCACCGCGTGGCCCAGCATGGGCCCATAGAAGCGGCGACGATAGGTGATTCCGCTGAACTCCATGGCGCCGAAGGTATTTCCGTGAAACCCCTGCCAGCGACCAATGACCGTACACTTGCCCCGGTTATTCCGCTCGTACTCGTATTGCCGGGCGAACTTCACGGCGTTCTCGGTGGCCTCGGATCCTCCGGAGAGCAGGAAGGTGTGTTCCATCCCCTCCGGCGCCAGTTCGGCGATTTTCTGGCACAGCTCGATGTGCGGCTTGTTGGCGAAGCAATGCGCCGGGCTGAAGGCGATCGTCCCCGCCTGCTCCGCCATCACCGCCGCCACCCGCTTGTTGCCGTGGCCGATTGAAGTCACGACGGACGATCCGCCCGAGCCGTCGATGTACTTCCGGCCCTTGGTGTCGTAGAGGTAGATCCCCTCCCCGCGCTCCACCACCGGATAGTCGCGCTCCAGGTCACGGAAGACCACCCGGCTGAGATCCCACCCCACCACCGCCTGTTTCATCTGGCCGTCGAGTTCCATCGCGTCTCTCCCTTGGGTCTCCCGGTCGCCGCCATGCCAGCCCCAGGAGGCCAGCCTACAGGATCTTGCCGAGAAACTCCTTGGTGCGCTGGTTCTTCGGGTGGTCAAAGATGCCCGCCGCCGTCCCCTCCTCGATGATCCGCCCCTCATCCATGAACATCACGCGATCGGCCACCTCTCGCGCGAAGCCCATCTCGTGCGTGACGACGATCATGGTCATGCCATCCCGGGCAAGCTGCTTCATCACGTCCAGAACCTCCCGCACCAACTCCGGATCCAAGGCCGAGGTCACTTCGTCGAAGAGCATGAGCTTCGGCTCCATAGCCAACGCCCGGGCGATGGCCACCCGCTGCTGCTGTCCGCCCGAAAGTTGCGACGGGTAGGCGTCGATTTTCTCCTGGAGACCCACCTTGGTCAGCATGGCCACGGCCGCCTGTCGGACCTCAGCTTCAGGTCGCTTCCGGACCACCAGCGGCGCCAGCATGACGTTCCGAAGAGCGGTGAGGTGAGGGAACAGGTTGAAAGACTGGAAGACGATTCCAACCTCGGCCCGGACGGCCCGGATGTTGGTCTTGTGGTGATCCAGGCGGATGCCATCGATCCAGATCTCACCGGACTGCACCGGCTCGAGATAGTTCAGACAACGAAGCAGCGTGCTCTTGCCCGAACCGCTGGGACCGATGACCACCACCACTTCGCCCTTGCTGACGTCCAGGCTCAGATCCTTGAGGACGTGCAGGTGCCCAAAGTACTTGTTGACATTCTTGACCTTAACCACCGACTTTCAACCTCCGCTCCATATATAGCGCCACGCGGGACAACGGATAACACAAGGCGAAGTAGAGCGCCGCCACGATGCCAAAGACTTGGAAGGACAGGAAAGTCTTCTCTGTCAGGATCTGACCTACCCGAGTCAGCTCTAGATAACTGATGACCGAGATAACCGAAGAGTCTTTGATTAATCCGATGAGCAGACCCACCCCGGGCGGGATCATCACGCGGAAAGCCTGGGGGATAACCACCCAGCGCATTACCTGGGGGTACCCCATACCCAGCCCCCGAGCCGCGTCCCACTGGTCTTTGCCCACGGACTGAATTCCCGCACGGACGATCTCCGCCATGAAGGCGCTCGAGTTGACCATCAGCGTGGCGACGCCGGCCACGAAGATAGGAACATTCAGGCCGAGGAGCGGCAGCGCGAAGAAGACGAGATAAAGCTGCATGAGCAGGGGTGAGTCGCGGATAATCTCGATGTACAAGCCAGCCGGCCAGGAGAGCCAGCGAAAATGCGAGGCGCGGGCCAGGCCCACGAACAGGGCGAATAGGGTGCCCAGGCTCAGACCCAGCAGACACAGGCCCACAGTGTTTCCGAGCCCCTGGAGGAACAAAATGGCATCGTAAAGATTGAGCCGATCTTGAACGTATTGGGGCATCGTAGCTCGCTTCGAATCGGCCCAGGGGTCGGCCGGGCTGATCCCGTGACCTCACGCTGGCCTGCGGAAGAATCGTCGGCCCAGGACTTTCAAGAAGCCAGAGATGGTCAATGTCATGACCACGTAGACCAGAGTTACGACTGTGTACACCTCGAAGGAACGGAAGGTCTCGGATGCCAGTTCCTTCCCGCGCATAGCGAGATCCTGCACGGCAATCGTAGAGACCAGCGACGACCACAGGATGATGCCGATGAACTGATTGCACAATGGCGGATAAACGACCCGGAACGCCTGCGGAAAAATGACGTAGCGCATGAGCTGGGGAAAACTGAGCCCCAGGGACTGGCCGGCCTCGAATTGCCCCTTGTGGATGGCCTCGATCCCAGCCCGGACGATCTCCGTGAGGTAGGCTCCGTTGTTCACCACGAGGCCAATGAGACCGGCCGTGTAGTTCGACACCTCAATGTTGATCTGACTGAAACCGAAATAGATGAAAAAGAGCTGAACGAGCAAGGGAGTGTTCCGGATGAATTCGACGTACCATCTGGCTGGAACACTCAGCCATCGAAGACGCGAGAGACGGCACAGCGCCCCGATCGTCCCGACGATTATGCTGAAGAACAGAGTGAGGATCGAGATGTGAATGGTCACCAGGGCCCCGCTGAGCAAGAGTGGGAGCTCCTGGAAGATGGGACGGAATTGAAAAACGTATCCATGCATAATCGCGTCAGCCCATGTATAACGGGGGCGCCCCCCGGGGAGACCGGGGGGCGCCGCTCGGGTCGTTTACCAGGTCGGCGAGACGCGGAAGGGTTCCGCGTTAAACCATTTCTTGTACAGCTCCTTCATCTTCCCGCTCTGCTGCAGCCGGTAGATGAAGAAGTTCATGTAGTTCAGCCACTCCTGGTCAAATTTCCGCACGCCAAAGCAGTAGGGTTGAAAATCCAGCGGCTTGTTCAAGTAGGCGAGATCCTTGTTGCGACCCGCATGGTACACAGTGTAGGTGTAATCTTCGATCTGGGCATCCGCTTTGTTTTGCTGAACCGCCAGGAGTGCCGTGGATGCCTGATCGAACTGCAGGAGCTTCGCCTGGGGCGCCTGCTTTTTGACCAGAATCTCTCCAGTTGACCCCGTGGTCACCGCCACCCGCTTGCCGTTCAGGTCTTTCCAGTCCGCAATCTTGAGTTCTTTACGATGAATGACCCCGACGCCGTCGATCACATACGGGTCGCTGAAGGTGATGGCCTTGGACCGAGGCAGGGTTGCCGTGAAGTTGGAGATGGCCACATCAATCTTGCCCGACAGCAGGAAGTTGATCCGGTCCTGAGTCGTGGGTACCGGTACTAGCGTCAGCTTCACTTTCAGCACATCATCGCTCGCCAGTTCCTTCGCGATGTCCACATCCATCCCCACGATGTTGTTCTGGGCATCCCGGAACCCCCAGGGCGGGAAGAAGTCGAAGGTGCCGACGATCACCTCTCCGCGCTTGATGACCGTGTTCAGGGTGTCCTGCATCTGCGGCGCCGCTTCGCCCGCCTGCGCTGCGTGGGGCCAGAGCAGCAGGGCGAACAGACCAATCAGGATTCCCACTCCCGCCAACCTCCGCGTCATCTTCATCGCTTCTCCTCCTTGCGGCTTGCATTCGCCATGCGGCCGCGTCAGCTTGGGTCGGCCGTCCCGGGATCATTCCCGGCTTACGGCCCCCGCCTCACCCGTGGTGTAGCCCTTGCCTCCGACTCAGTTACTCTTTTCGCGTCTGCGCCCTCGGCTCGCGGCGCTGGCCTGCCCTCTCCACCGCAAGAGGCCGCGTCCGTTCACCTCGTCCTAGCGCTTTCACCCCGTCACGATCCTGACGGTAATCTGTCTGCAAGACCTTGGTCAGGAACAGATCCAACACCTCGTCCATATGTTCAGCCATGACCCGGATGGCGCGTTGGGGATCACGCCGCCTGAGGGCTTGGAGGATCGAAAGGTGTCCCTGCACTACCGCCTTCATGTCCGCGTACATCAGGTTGGTGGCTGAAAGGTACACTCGGATCTTCCTGTCCATCCCCATCCAGGTTTCGTAGAGCAGGCGGTGCCCCGATGCCCGCATGATGTACTCATGGAACTGGTAGTCCCACTCCACCATCCGGGGAAAGTCCCCCCGGCGCGCCACCGTCAGCATCTCCGTGAGGATAGTCTCCAGCCTTTCGAGATCCGCCTGGGTCAGCCGTTTCACGGCCAGACTGGCAGCGAAACCCTCGAATACGCCACGCAAACTCGCCACCTCACGGACCAGATCCTCTGTGAGGTCGGCGACGAACGTTCCCCGATTTGGATGCCGAACTACCAGACCTTCCCGCCCGAGCTGAATGAGGGCTTCTCGGAGCGGGGCCCGGCTGGTCCCCATCTCGCGGGCGATCTGCACCTCCAGGAGGCGGGTGCCCGGGCGGAGCTTGCCGTCGGCAATGGCCTGCCGAAGGGCTGTGGCAATCTGCTCGGCCATGTTGCGATAGCGGACAGGCGTCAGGGCAAGATCGCGGTCCCAGGAGGATGGGGAGATCGGGTGGACGCTGGGATGCGGCTGGCGGTCGCGGGTCACGGCACGGCTCTTCATGGAGGATCGGGTTGCATTGTCGAGTGTCGACATCCAACCACAGACAGACCAGCGGAGTCAATTGGAAAATTTCTGGTGAGCCATGGGTGACACCGTGGGCGATCGCCTTGGGTGTCAATGGCGGCGGTAGCCAACAGGGGAAGGCACAGAGAGGTTACTGAGCCGTCCGGAAATTAGGCCATATGAGTGCCACTGACTCCATGGGTCCCACTCATTGAGCGCCACACCCCGAGGAGACTGTGCTACATCCCCAGATAGGCTTTCTTCAGGTGCGGATTGGCCAGCAGGTCCGCTCCTTTTCCCTCGAGCACTATCCTCCCATTTTCCAGCACGTAACCCCGATGGGCGAGCCGCAGCGAGTGCTGGACATTCTGCTCCACCAGCAACACAGTCGTGCCCTGAGAGTTTATGTCTCTTACCGTCTCCAGGATCTGTTTGACCATGAGGGGGGCCAGACCGACGGATGGCTCATCCAGCATCAGCAGCCGGGGGAGTGCCATCAGTCCTCGGCCGATGGCTAACATCTGCTGCTCTCCACCGGAGAGGGAGCCCGCCAGTTGGCCCTGCCGATCCTTCAGGACTGGCAGCAAGCCGAAGATCATTCCCAAGCTCTTGATTCTCTGCTGACGCGCCTCCCGTGAATAGGCCCCCAGCTCCAGGTTCTCCAGCACCGTCATGTAGGGGAAGAGCCGTCGGCCCTCGGGCACCTGCACTAAACCCAGGGCCACGATTTCGTATGGCGGGAAGTGGTCGATGCGGTGTCCCCGGAACCGGATCGAGCCCTTTCTCGGGCGCATCATCCCGGATATGGTGTTGATGATGGTGGTCTTGCCGGCAGCGTTGGCCCCAACCAGGGCGACGATCTCCCCCTCCTCCACGTTAACCGACATCCCGTGGAGCACCGCCACGTCACCATACGCCACATCGATGTCGCTGACTTCAAGCAAGCAGATACTCCTCTCCTAAGTAAGCGTTGATCACCCGCTTGTCCCCCGCCACTTCTCTGGGAGCGCCCTCGGCGATTTTCTCCCCGTGATGCAGTACTAGGATGCGTTCGGAGATGGTCATGATGGCCGCCATGATGTGCTCGATCACGAGGAGGGTCACCCCCTGGCCCCGGATCCTCTTAAGGATCTCCAGCATCTGAACCAACTCCGCGGGGTTCAATCCGGCCATCACCTCGTCGAGGAGCAGCAGCCGGGGGCGAGTAGCCAGCGCCCGCGCTACCTCCAGCCGCTTCCGGTCGGAGATGGTCAGGCTCTTTGCCGGCGTGTCCCGGCGGCCCGAGAGCCCGACCAGATCCATCACCTCCAGCGCCCGCTCTCGGGCGAGACCCGGATCGGCCGTCCGCAGGAAGCCTCCCACCATCACGTTCTGGAGCACCGTCAAGTTTCCGAAGGGCTTCACCACCTGGAAGGTGCGAGCCAGACCGCTCCGACAGAGCCTGGGGGCCTTCAGGTGGCTGACGGTCTCGCCCGCAAAGACCACCCGGCCCTGGTCGGGTCGGAAGAAACCGGAGATCACGTTGAATAGTGTAGTCTTGCCCGCCCCGTTGGGACCGATCAGCCCCAGGATCTCTCCCTCTTCTATTCCGAAGCTGACCTCCTTGAGCGCGGCCAGCCCGCCGAAGGCCTTGGTGAGGTTCTCGGCCTGAAGGATCATGAGCCGCCTTTCAGCGATGGAGCAGGCATGGCCTCCCGCTGCCCGAGCGCCCGCTTCCCCCATCCCGCAAGGGACGGCACGATGCCCTGCGGCAGGAGGATCACCACGACGATCAGGACGGTTCCGTACACCACCAGGTGCAGCCCCTGCAGTTCTCCTCCCAGCTTGGCCTGCAAGACCTCCTGAAGAGGAGTCACCAGGAACGCGCCAGCCACCGGGCCCCAGACGGTCCCCACACCGCCAATGATTGCCATCATGGCCAGCAGGACCGAAAAGTCCAGGGAGAAGGTGGCGAACGGCTCGATGTAGGAGATGTACTGGGCGTAGAAGGTGCCGGCCAAGGCGGTGAAGAAGGCGCTGACGAGCACCGCCACCAGCTTGTACCGGGCCGTATCGATCCCCAGGGCTTGGGCCGCGTCCTCGTCTTCCCGAAGGGCGGCCAGGTAGTAGCCCAATCGGGAATTTTCGATCCAGAGGTTCACGAGGACCATTATCACCAAGAAGGCCAGCGCCACGAAGACGTAGGCGGAGAGCTGGCGGAAGATGAAGTTTTGCAGCGCGGGCCGGAAGGGCACGCTGATCCCAATGGAGCCCTTGGTGAAATCGTGGGCATACAATGTCAGGATCCGAAGCACCTCTGCGAACGCGATGGTGACCAGGGTGAAAAAGGGGCCGCGTAGCCGGAAGCTGGGGTATCCGATGGCACCCGAGACAAAGGTGGCAAGGGCCGCCCCGATCAGCATCCCCACCCAGGGGGAGATCCCCAAATCGATGAACAGCAGAGTCGAGGTGTAGGCGCCGATGCCGAAGAAGGCGGCATGTCCCAGCGAGAGCTGCCCTGCAAAGCCGCCCACGATGTTCCAGGCGGAGCTGACGGCCGCATAGAACAGCATCATGATCAACAGGTGCAGGTAAAACTTGTCCTTCACTGTGAAGGCCACTACAGTGGCCATCACGGCAACGCCGGCCAGAACGTACAGGGAGCGGCGGGGGATGAACCGGAAGGCGGAGAACATGGATCCCTCGCTCCGAGTCGGGACGCTCATTTGAGGCCCACCTCCTCGGCTCCGACGACTCCAAACAGCCCGGTGGGGCGAATGAGAAGCACGATGATGAACACCACGAAGTAGACGGCCTCCTTCAGCTCCGGGACGTAGAAGCCGCTGAATGCTTCCACAAGGCCGATGATGAACCCCCCCAGAAGCGCCCCGGTGAGGTTTCCTAGCCCTCCCAGCACCACCACCACGAACGCCACCAGGACGAAGTAGGCGCCGACCGTCGGAAACACGGGGTAGAGAGGCATGAGCAGCGCCCCCGCGACGCCCACCAGCGCCGATCCGATGGCGAAGGTGACCAGATAGACGCGGTCGATGTTGATCCCCATCAACAGCGCCGCCGTTCTGTCCTGCGCCGTGCAGCGGATGGCCTTGCCCAGGTAGGTCCGCTGCAGAAAGAGGAACAAGAGGCCCGTGATGGTCAGAGCCACCAGGAACGCCAGCAGTCGCGAAACCCCGAGCAGCAAGGGACCGGCAGAGACCACCGCCTTGGAGAGCGGCGTGTTCACGGACCGGTAGTTGGCCGTCATCGTCACCAGCGCGAGGTTCTGCAAGAGGGTGGAGAGCCCGACGGTGGCGGCGATCTGCATGGAGGCGGAGGCTTTCAGGATCGGCCGTATCACGAGGAACTGGACGGTCACGCCGACCACGAAGAGTAGGGCCACGACCACCGGCATGGAGCCGTAGGGGCCGACTCCCCAGAGCTGGAACAGCCAGAAGGAGGCGTACATGGCGATCATGAGGAACTCGCCATGCGCGAAGTTGATGACCCGGAGGACTCCGAAGATGAGGGTCAGTCCGATGCTGATCAGCGCGTACACGCCGCCCAAGAGGATACCGGACACCGCCACCTGTGCAAGGATGACTCCCATGTCCACACCTTATCGCGACCACGCCAACAGCGAGAGGGCGGCACCGTCACCCCGACAGGAGCCGCCCTCTCATCACTCAGTTCTCGCGGTGCTTGCCGACGTTGCCTCCCGAATGTCAGGAACGACAACCTTCAGACCCTCGCGTTCCTTTATGTGAGAGTACGAACAGCCTTGCTGAAAAACTCGTCTTGGGTCCAGGCTGCTCAAAAAAGTCCAGATATGCAAGGCGACGCCCGATCCATGAGGTACTCAACGAAGCGAGTCCAGGCGAACTCCAGGTACACCGCAGCGAGCGCGGCGGGACGGGAGGTACCCATACCCAGGAAGGGTCCCCGCGAATGGCCTTTTTCAGTTGCCTGAGATCACCGCTTGTGCTTCTGGGCTGCCGGCCACGGAATGATGGCCTCGGCCACGGCAGCCCCCTTGGGCCAAACGGTCAGTTGCTTGCCGTTCTGCCACTGGTAGATCATCGGGAACGCCCGGATGTCCTGGCCGGCAATCTTGTCGCCCGGAGGGGCGAACTTCACCCCGTAGCCCATCGGCGTCTTCTGATCCGGGATGTCGGTTGCCAGGGCCGCCTTGCGGATCGCCTCCGGGTCGGTGGAGCCAGCGCGGGAGATCACGTCGAACAGCACCTGGGAGCCCATGTAGTTCATGAGAGAGTGGCCGGAGCGGGGCGGCTCCTTGAAGAGGTCCTGGTACGCCTCTGCCGCCTCCTTGGCTCCCGGTGCGAAGCTGGGATTGATCAGGTACTGAGTGTTGTCCACGTTGAACACGCCGGTGGCGTCATCGCCCATCGCCTGGGCGAATTCCGTGAGGGCGTAACCGGCACCGGTCCCAATCACCGCCTTGGGCCAGAATCCCAGCTCGCGAGCTTGCTTCCAGAAGATCAGCAAGTCCTGGATGTAGGAGGTGGCGATCAGCACGTCGGGCTGGGCCGCCTTCAGCTTCAGGACGAGGGGAGAGAGATCGGTGGCCTTGGCGCTGTACGGGTCCCTGCCCAGGACGTTGAGGCCGATCTCCTTGGCCCGCTTCTCGGCCCCGGTGCCGACGGTGGTGCCGTAGAGCGCATCCTCGTGCACGATTGACACCTTCAGCTTCTCCGGCGCGACGCCCAACTTGGGCGCGAGCACTTCTTTGCTGTACTCCGCCGCCTTGGCGCCGTACATGGAGCCCATGGGGGTGATGCGGAACAGGTACTTGAAGCCGCGCTCGACGATAGGGTCCGAGATCCC
>Ga0187776_10000676_pt1 | contig 16462 bp, 11 predicted proteins | sample 0216_BV02_MP12_2_FD_132426 | JGI IMG/M metagenome (GOLD analysis project Ga0187776, IMG submission 132426) | Tropical peat soil microbial communities from peatlands in Department of Meta, Colombia - 0216_BV02_MP12_20_MG | ecosystem: Environmental > Terrestrial > Soil > Wetlands > Peat | place...
AAAGACGTTCTATGAAGCGGCCTGTCGTGTGTTTTCGAGCATGAGTTTCGAGAGCGATTTCGCAAAGGCCACCGGGTCTTTTGGTTTGGAACCCTCAAGCAGAAGTGCCTCGCTGTAAAGAAGTTCGATGTATTCTGTAAGCATCGGGGCCTTGCTATCTTTCTCAAGAATTGCATTCAGCGCGTTAAAAAGAGGATGCGATGGATTGATCTCGAGAATCCGTTTGTTCACAGGCACATCCTGCCCCATCGCCTGTAAGATCTTCTCCATGTTAGGGTCAATACCGCCCTCATCCGTTACAAGACAGCAGGCCGAATCCTTCAGCCTCCCCGAGAGTCTCACATCCTTTATTTCGTCTTTGAGTTGTTCTCTGATCAGACCGAGAAGCTTCTCGTATTTCTTGCCCGCTTTGTCTCTGCCAGATTCTTCGGATGTTTCGAGCCTGATATCGCCTTTCACGACGGACTTCAGTCTCTTTCCCTTATATTCGAATAAACTCGTCATGATGATATCGTCGATCTCATCGAGCATAATAAGGACTTCGTAGTCTTTGTCTTTAAAGGCTTCGAGATAGGGGGAAGTCAGGACTTCCTCCCTGTCCGTCCCGGTAACGTAATATATCTCCTCCTGTCCTGGTTTCATAGCGTCTGCGTAATTTTGAAAAGTAGTAAATGTATCAGGTCCGGTTTTCGTCGACGGAAAAAGGAGGAGATCTGCAATCTGATCCTTCCTCAAAAAATCGTAATGAATGCCTTCTTTTACTATCTTGCCGAACTCTTTATAGAAATTAAGGTATCTGTCGTACTCATCCCTCTTCATGTCAGCAAGAGCATCGAGAAGCTTCTTCGTAATGTTCTTCTTTATGATGTCGATGTGACGGTTGGACTGCAGCATTTCCCTCGAAATATTCAACGGGAGATCCGAAGAATCAACGACACCTTTTACAAACCTGAGATAGGGCGGTATCAATTCTTCACAGTGGTCCATGATCTGAACCCTCCTGACATAGAGGGCCGGTCCTGTCTTGAAGTCCTTGAAAAAAATCCCCAGCGGCGCCTTTGACGGAATAAAGAGGAGAGACGTAAACTCGGAAGTGCCCTCGGCCTTATAGTGGACAATCTTTGCAGGATCACCGACATCGTGTGAGATATGTCTGTAAAACTCACTATACTCTCCCTCAGAAACTTCCGATTTATCCTTCAGCCAGATCGCCTTCCTCGAATTCAGGGTCTCTTCCTCCTTGACTTTGATCTTCTTGCTCTTGTCTGCTTCATCTTCCTTTTCTTTCTCTATGTCCATGACGATGGGATGTTCGATATAGTCGGAGTATTTTCTGATTATGTTTCGTATCTCCCACTCCTCAAGATACTTTTTCTCCTCGTCTTTGATATGCAAAATAACGTCTGTACCCGCGGTCTCTTTCACGCTATCCTCTACCGTAAAAGAGCCGTCAGCTCCCGATTCCCATTTGACCCCCTTTTCTTCTGTTAATCCAGCCTTTCTCGATACGACAGTGACTCTGTCAGCAACCATGAATGAAGAATAAAATCCTACTCCAAACTGTCCGATGAGATCGGGTTTATCCTTTATCTCTTTGCGTTGAAGAACCTTGAGAAACTCCCTCGTTCCCGAATGGGCTATCGTTCCGAGGGCTTCGATCACCTCTTCCTTGGTCATCCCGATCCCGTTATCACTCACGGTAAGAGTTTTTGCCTTCTTGTCAGGTATTATTTTTATCTTCCACTCTCCTCCATTCTCCAGGATCGAGCTGTTTGTGAGGGATTCATATCTGGCCTTGTCTATCGCATCCGAGGCGTTTGAAACAAGTTCTCTCAGGAAGATCTCCTTGTGCGAATAAAGCGAATGGATCACAATATCAAGAAGTTGTTTAACCTCTGTCTTGAATTCGAACTGTTGTAAGGTCATTTTTCACCTCAAAGGAACATAGAGTGTGGCCTTCAGTAACACTGAAAACGTATTTTTTATATAGTATAAAAATCCGGAACATGTCAATATTTCGGGAACTTGTCCATGGGCGAGGAGCGTACGATCGTTCGTCGTCACGATCCATCATCAAAAAAAATCCCCCCTGCGAAAAACAGAGGGGATTCAGTGCAGACTATTATTGTTTGACTACATTGATCGCTTTTGGGCCCTTTGGGCCCTTTTCAATCTCAAAGCTGACCGCGTCACCCTCGGCAAGGGACTTGAAGCCATTGCCCTGGATGGAAGAATAGTGAACAAACACATCGCCGCCGTCTTCGGTCGTAATAAAGCCGAAACCCTTTGACTCGTTGAACCACTTTACTGTTCCGTTAGCCATCTCGGTTACCTCCTTACATATAAACTAAAGTCCCAGGATGACTGCTCCACCACTACTAAAAAGGCCGCAAAGCTAAAAGTCTTTGCGGCCTTAAGCGATACAAAAACTCCGGAAACTTCATGGTTATGATACCCGTTGCGCACTAAAAAGTCAAAGGATTTTTTTATGAACAATCCACCGTCTCTCAATGCGCCCCTGCAGGCGCTTCGGACTTCCCTTTTCTCATTAAGAAAACGAGGGGAACGATGAGGATCATGAAAAGACTGAGCAGATAAAAAGCATCGTTGAAGGACATCATCGACGCTTGTTTTATGAGCTGACCGTAAAGGGCACCGCCCCCCCCCTGATTCGCCGCCGGAGGGACAACTCCCTGGTATTGTAACGCCTGCGTTGTCCGGTGCAGAGATATCTGAAAGCCCCTGTCAAAAGGCGTCAGCTGATCGAGGAGGCGGACCTGATGAAACTGGGCCCTTCTTGCGAGTATCGTCGTAACAAAGGCAACCCCGAAGCTTCCGCCGAGGTTCCTCAGAAGGTTATAAATAGCGGATGCATTGGCCATATCTTCCTTATTCACGCTCGACATCGTCATTGTGGTAAGGGGGATGAAGAGAAAGCCCATGCCGACGCCGAGAACGATCCTCGGCCAGATAACCGTAGAGAAATCTGCAGAGAGGTTGAATTGAGACATAAGATGAGTCGAATATCCGGCGACCATAATACCGAAGGCGAGAAGCCCTTTCGGATTCACCTTTGTGACAAGCCTCCCGGCTATCGGCATAGCAATCAGCGTAGCAAGTCCACCGGGGCCGAGTACCATACCTGCAAGGGTCGATGTATAGCCCATGAGCGTTTGCAGATAGATCGGCAGAAGGACGATGCTTCCGAAAAGATTGAAAAATGCAAAGAACATGACAAGATTCCCGGTGCTGAAGGAAATATTTTTAAATGTTTTCAGATTAACTATCGGGTGCTCGGCCAGGAAGAGTTCCACGACCAAAAAAAGTAGGAGCGACACAGCTGATATCAGGCTCATCCAGGTAATAAGACCCGATGAAAACCAGTCCTCTCTCTCCCCCTTGTCAAGAACGATCTGGAGGCATCCGAGTCCCACGGCAAGAAATGAAAGCCCCCAGTAATCGATTTTCATCTTCATCCGTCTCATGTAGGGAGGGTCTATAATAAAGAAGAGTACCATCAGGACCGATACTATTCCGATCGGTATGTTTATGAAAAAGATCCAGTGCCACGACCAGTTGTCCGTTATCCATCCTCCAAGCAGGGGTCCGATGATAGGGCCGAACATGATGCCCACACCGAACAATGCCATGGCCATGCCGTGCTGCTTGCGGGGGAACGTTTCGAAGAGGATGGACTGGGATATCGGCTGAAGCGCACCCCCTCCGATGCCCTGGAGGATCCTGAAGACCACCAGACTCTGCAGGTTCCACGCAAGACCGCAGAGGAGCGAACTTAACGTGAACAGGGATACGGAATAGATAAGATAGCGTTTTCTTCCGAACATCCGGCTCAGCCACCCCGTCATCGGGATGATGATCGCGTTCGATACGAGATAAGACGTTATCGTCCATGTAGATTCGTCAATCCCTGCGGACAAACTTCCACGGATATGATCGAGCGAGACGTTTACCACAGAGGTATCGATGATCTCTATGAGCGTAGGAAGCATCACGGTCAAGGCGACAATCCACTTGTTCATTTGTTAATGAGTATTGTCGGCTCGACAGACATCCCCACCCTCAAAATGTGATCGGGATCCGCGCCTGTATCAAGGACAATTTTAACAGGTATCCTCTGAACGACCTTCACATAGTTACCTGTTGCGTTTTCAGGCGGGAAGAGCGAGAATGCAGCCCCCGTGCCGGCCATGATGCTGTTCACTGTCCCTTTGAATTTCTTTCCCGGATACGTGTCAACCTTTATTTCCACCCCCTGCCCCGGCTTTACCTTCGCAAGCTGCGTCTCCTTATAGTTTGCCGTAACCCATATTTCATCATGAAGAGGAACGACCGCCATGAGAGGTTGACCGGGCTGGATCTGGTTGCCGATCTCTACGGATTTCTTGGTTATATAACCGTCTGAAGGAGCATAAATACTCGTATAGTCACGGTTGAGTTCCGCAGTCTGAAGCGCCGCTTCTTTCTGTTTAACCGATGACGCCTGTGACTGTAACGCCGATTCCACCTGTCTTATTATCGCCTCTTGTGTTTTAAGGGAAGCTTCTATCTGCTTCACCTGGTCTTCTGCAGCCTTGACCTGTGCAACGTTCACGTCATAGCCGGTCTTCGTCTTTTCATATCGTTCCTTCGATATCGTTTCTTTCTTGAAAAGATTTTCGGCCCTCTTTATATCAAGCTCGGCCTGTCTGAGGTTAGCCACCTGGACATCGAGATTCGCCTTCGCAGCCCTCAACCGGTAATGCAATTCCGAAAACTGCCTTCTCGCGGCATCGATTCTTGTTTGCGCCTCTGCAAGCTTTGACCTCTCAACGTTCGCAGCCGAGGCTGCTTCTTTCACTTTCACGTCGTAATCGATTACATCTATTCCGACAAGGAGGTCTCCTTTCCTGATAAATTGATTGTCGGTGACAGAGACGTTTTTCACCGTACCAGGGATCTTCGAAGCAATCGTATGGATATGGCCGTCTATGAATGCATCGTCTGTCGCTATATGAGTATTCTTATACTGGATATAGAAATAGACTGCGATCAACCCTATGACCGCGATAACGGAAAATACACTCGCCGCAAGAACTTTTCTCCTGTGGTTATTTCCGGCCTGCTCTTTTTCGTCCATATTACTTATACACCTCGGAAAGTTCAATACCCATCGAGTACAAAACCGCAGCCTCGGCCCTGCTCAGGTCATAAACCGACCTGTAATAATTAGACTCCGCGACAGTCAGCAGTGTAACCGCATCGAGCACATCTGTCGCTGTACCGACGCCGTCTTCGTATTTTACCCTGTTTATTCTCAGATTCTCCTCGGCCTGCTGGACCGCATCTCTTGTGACCGCCATCCTCTCTCTCGCGGACTTCGAATCAAGAATTGATTTTTCGAGCTCGAGCTTTATCCCGTCCATGAGGTTATTTTTTTCTTCAAGAAGCCTCAGCTTCTGATGGTCTATCTTCTGAACCTCGGCCTTCGTGCTTCCACCGCTGAAAAGATTGATACCGAGACCGACGATCAACGACAGATTTCCGTTAGGGGTCTGAAAACGGTTCTCCATATAATCATATGAGCCTCTGACAAAAAACTTCGGATAGTAATCCGCTTTCTTCGAAATCCTTTCCAGTTCGAGAGCTCTCATGGTTTCATCCGCGATCTGTATCTCGGGGCGCTGTCTCTCGGCATTTTCCCATGCTTTTTCGATATCGAGACTGAGTATGTCCGCTGACAGGCCTTTCAATTCCTTTATATAGGTATCTGTTACTTCCACGTTGGTATTCAGAGGTCTCACAAGCACATTGTTGAGCCGGGAAGCGGTCACCGCCCTGAGGTTTCTTGCGGTAAATAACCTCTGTTTTGCGTCCGAAATTCTGACCTCTGCCTGAAGGAGGTCGTTCTTCGTTATGACACCTTCGTCATAGAGATTTTTCGCATCCCCAAGATGCGATTCGAGCCTGTCCACCTCTTTTTCCGCCACCAGTATCATCTTTTCGGCCTCGAGGAGGTCAAAGTAGTTAAGACCGAAGTCAAGGGCGACAAAGTTCCTGACCCTTTTCTCGTCAAGCCTCTTCGTATTGAACAGAGCCTTAGTCGCTTCATAGTGCGAAGCGTTCTTTCTGAAATCATACAGCGTCTGCTCGATATTGAGGCTGTATGAGAAAAAATCCTTCTCTGATATCGGAAGGACTTGCGAACCGAAGACAGCATTCGGCTGCCGCACAAGAAAAGTCTGGTCTAATGCGGCGTTGATATCAGGAAGCATCTTCGCCTTGGCGATGAGCGTATCTTGCTCTGATACCGATTCGTCGCGCTGCGCAATCTTTATGAGCCTGTTGTTTTCTTTGGCGAGCCTTAACCCCTCAGACAGTGTCAGTACTTCTGCGCTGACAGGAACGTTGGAGAACACGGACAGGACGACGAGAATAAAAAAAAGTGAGTTGATCCTCTTACGTCTTAAAAATCCTGAATCCTCTTTGTCCACTTACTCATACCTCAACGCGTCGATCGGGTTCAAGAGTGAAGCCTTATATGCCGGATAGAAGCCGAAAAAAATACCCACCAGTCCGGAAAAACCAAAGGCCATCAGAACCGACAGCGGAGAGACAATCGTCGTCCATCCGGCGGCCATCGCAAGTATCTTCGAACCCGATACGCCGAAGATAATGCCTATCACGCCTCCGGTCAATGACAGGGTGAGCGCCTCGATGATGAACTGGAGCCTTATATCCCATGTTTTTGCGCCGATCGCCATCCTTATACCGATCTCCCTCGTCCTTTCAGTGACGGAGACGAGCATGATGTTCATGATACCTATGCCCCCGACAAGGAGAGAAACAGAGGCTATGGCCCCGAGAAGCAGCGTCATGACTTTGGTGGACTGTTCTGCAGCCTGCATGATCTGGGTGAGGTTCCTTACGGTGAAATCGTTCTCCTGCTTCTGTCCGATATGGTGTCTCTGCCTGAGCAACTCGTTTATCTGCTTCTCCGCAGGACCGAGGTCTTCCGCTGTCCTGGCCTTCACCATAATAATCCTCACCATCCCGGGAAACGACGTTCCGAAAAGCTTCTTCTGTGCTGTCGTCACAGGGATATAGATCGTATCGTCCTGGTCCTGCCCCTGCGGAGACTGTCCCTTCGGTGCGAGCACCCCGATCACTAAAAAGGGCACCGACTTGATCCTGATGATCTGACCTACCGGGTTCTGGTCGCCGAACAAGTTGTCCACCACTGTCTGTCCAAGAAGGCAGACCTTTGTCGCGCTCTTTACATCCTGCTCCGTAAAAGTCCTACCAGAGGCAAGCGGCCAGTCCCTCACTTTCAGCATGTTCGGCGTCGTACCAGTCACCCCGGTCGACCAGTTCTGGTGGCCGTAGACAACCTGCGCGACGCCGTTCAGCACAGGGGCCACGTCGGATACAGCGGGGGACTCCTTCTGTATCGCATCAGCATCTCCCATGGTGAGTGTCGGCTGAGTGCCTGCTCCCATCCTCACCCCGCCTGCGGTGGTTGCACCGGGCAGAATGATGAGAAGGTTGCTCCCCATGCTCGAAATCTGCTCCGAGATTTTCCTGCTTGCACCGGTGCCGACAGCAAGCATCGCGATTACAGCGCCGACTCCAATAATGATGCCGAGCATCGTAAGGCCGGACCGCATCTTGTTCACCCTGAGAGCCCTCAAGGATATCTTTAAGGTGGAAGGGACGTTAATCATGACTTCCCCTCCTGCCGTGTATCGCTGATGATGCGTCCGTCAAGGAACTTTATCACCCTCCTGCAGTATGTGGCGATATCCTGCTCATGGGTGACGATAATAACCGTAATGTTCGATTCCGTATTCAACCTGACAAAGAGTTCCATGATCTCCACGCTCGTTTTCGTGTCGAGGTTGCCGGTGGGCTCGTCTGCGAGTATGATCGGGGCGTTGTTTACGAGGGCCCTTGCTATCGCGACCCTCTGCTGCTGACCTCCGGAGAGCTGGTTCGGATGGTGCCCTTCCCTTCCCTCGAGTCCGACGCTCTTCAGCGCGTCCATCGCCTTTCTCCGTCTTTCCTTGGCCGTTAGTCCGTCGTAGAGCAGAGGGAGTTCAACGTTTTCGACCGCCGATGTCCGGGAAAGGAGATTGAACCCCTGGAAGACGAAGCCCAGTTTCTTGTTCCGTATTCCCGCAAGTTCATCCCTGTCGAGCCCGCCCACATCTGTCCCCTCAAGAAGATAATGACCGCCGGTGGGCTTGTCGAGGCAACCGAGGATATTCATAAAAGTTGATTTGCCCGAACCCGAGGGTCCCATCACTGCCACGAACTCACCACCCTCTATTTTAGTAGAAATGTTGTTTAATGCATGCAGGTCGAAATCACCAAGCCTGTAGGTCTTATCGATTTCCCTCGCTTCTATCAGAGCCACTTCAGAACATCCTCGGTCCTGCCGGAGACTGCTGCTTAGCCTTTGCCAGAGACTCCACGATCAGGTCCTGTCCCTCCTTAAGGCCGCCAGAAACGATTTCAGTGTAACTCCCGTCGCTTATCCCGAGGTTCACCGGAATGCGTTTGGGTTTTTCGTTTTCGATAATCCAGACTCCCGAGCCCTTCTCAAGGGTCTTGGTCTTCGCCTTCTCGGCCGGCCTGAACCTGAGGGCAGCATTCGGTATCTTCAGCACATCCTTTTTTTCGGCCACTATGACCGATACATTGGCGGTCATCCCGGGCATGAGCCTCAGTTGCTGGTTATCAACAAGGACCACCACGTCGTAGGTAACGACGTTCTGGACTGTAATCGGCGCGATCCTGATCTGCCAAACCTTGCCCTTGAATGTAGTATCGGGATAGGCATCGACGGTGAAGTCTACCTCCTGCCCTAGTTTTACTCTTCCTATGTCGGCCTCGGCAACACTCGTATCTATCTGCATCCTGGTGAGGTCCTGGGCGATGTTGAAGAGCGTAGGAGTCTGGAAACTCGCAGCCACGGTCTGCCCAACATCGACATTCCGAGAGACGACGATGCCGTCCACTGGGGAAACGATCCTCGTATACTCCATATTCGTCTCCGCAGTCTTTAGTGAAGCCTCAGCCTGGGCCACGGCAGCCTTCGAAGCCGATACCTGTGCCACGTCAGTTTCATAGTTCGTCTCGGCCGTATCGAAGTCGCTCTGAGCGATAAGATTCCTCGAAAGGAGTTCCTTGTTCCTCGCCATCGTCCTCTTCCCATCGATGAGTGTTGCCTGCGCCTTTTCGAGATTTGCTTTTGCCGAATAGAGATTTGCCTTTGCCTGGCCGACCTGAGCCTCAAAGAGAGCGGGATCTATCTGGGCTATGAGCTGTCCCTTTTTCACACGCGAATTAAAATCCACGTAGAGTGTTTTTATCGTGCCGGAAACCTGAGTCCCTACAAGCACTGTAGTAACGGCATTTACGGTGCCTGTGGCGGTCACGCTCGCAACGATATCCCCCCTGACGACCCTCTCGGTCCTGAAGGCGATTTCTTGATTGCCTTTTTTGAGTGCGAGATAAGCACCCGCACCGACAGCCGCAACAAGAACGAAAATAATGAGAACTTTCTTCATATTACTTTCCCCCGTCCAAAAAAAGCCGTTGTCCGCTGATGAATTCTCTATGCATCGTATCTATTCTTCCAGACCTTCATTGAGAGTCCCGCCCACAAAGATCTTAACGTATTCCTTGATTACGGTCTCTGTATCTGTAGACCTGTATTTTTTTAGCATCATGATTTCCTCCGTGTTGAAGTAAGAGAAGAACATTCCGAAAAAAGCCCGCGCAGCGACTTCGGGATTAAAATCCCGCACGATGCCTTCGTTCCGTAAGTCTCTGAAGTACGATGCCAAGGTCCTGACGAGTTCATCTATAAAATTCTGGTAGATCACCTTGACCTGGGAAGGGTATGCATGTATTTCGGCCAGCATTATCTTTATCAAATCCCGCCTTTCGGACAGCCGCTCCAGGTACCTTCTGGCTATTTCCGAAAGGGCATCCCCGTATTCCATGCCTCGTATCTCGGGAATGAGTTCTTTGAGGGCCGGAAGGAAAGAATAACTCTTTATCATCTCCTCGAAAAGCCGGTCCTTTGACGTGAAGTGCCTGAAAAGAGTGAGTTCTGCCACGCCGGCTTTTCTTGCTATCTCTTTCGTTGTCGCGCCGAGATATCCCCTCTTTGAAAAGAGCCTCAGAGCAGCATCCAGAATCTTATCCCGCGTATCTCTTGGCATAGGAATATAATGTTAGCACTTACTTACATTTAATAATATGTTAAGACATCTCACGTTGTCAACGACAATTTTCCGCCCTCCCCGTCATGAAGCCCAAATCCCGATAGAGAAAATCCTCATCGCGAGTGAAACGAAGCAATCCTGCCTTATCCCAATGAGATTGCAGCGCACTTTTCAGGCGCTCCCAATAGCAGTGAAGGAACATCAACAGTTTCCAACGGGGATTTGGGTGAAACTGCATTGTTGCCAAACTCTCCTACATGCAGGTAAGATAAAAAAATGAAACTATCTGCGATTTCCCGGGAGGCGATCGTGCTTTCCGACTTTTTGTTCACTGGATCAAGCCGATGAAAACGATTCGCTCGCTTCTTTTTAAGCGTATGTTCGTTTTATTTCTGCTCTTTTCTTTATTCTTCGGTCTGCAACCGGCAACAGCATTTCAAGATCTCGGCGACTATGAACACAACCGTGCAAGACTGCTCGGGTATGTACTAAGGCACGATCTGGAAACGCTTCATTTCAGCCACAAGAAAATCGATGCAGATCTTTCGCGAGCCGCCTTTGGGCTCTACCTTAAACACCTCGATGGTCAAAAGCGGTTTCTCCTATCAGAAGATGTCGAGAAACTGAATGTTGATTCGGATATGATCAGCAACGAGTTTAACGCGGGGAGGATTGAAATGCCTGATAAAGCCGCCGGGATTCTCGCCCGCAGGGTACCCCAGGTCCAGCAGATTGTCAGGGAAATACTTTCACAGGACTTTGATTTCTCGAAAGAAGAGTCGATCGAAACGGACACCGAAAAACTCGGCTACTGTTCTACGCTCGAGGAATTGAGGGAAAGGTGGAGAAAAATATTGAAGTTACAGGTTCTGAACCGCTATCTCATGATGGAGGACGAAACCACCCCATCATCAGCAGCCGGTTCAGACAAGCCTGAGAAGACATCACCTGAAAATCTCCAGGAGTCGGCCCGCAAGAAAGTGGCAAAGAGCTATGAAGAACTCTTCACCCGGATGCTCCAGGAAAAGGAACGAGAACGCTTCGACCTTTATTTTGACGCTATCGCCAGGACCTTTGACCCCCATACGAATTATATGCCGCCTGAGAACAAGGAAGACTTCGATATCAGCATGAGGGGTTCCCTTGAAGGAATCGGAGCTACGCTCCAGGAGGAGGACGGCTACATCAAAGTGGTGAGTATCGTACCGGGAGGGCCGGCTTTCCGCCAGGGCCAGCTCCATGCAGGAGACCATATTCTCAAGGTTGGCGAGGCTAACAACGACCCGGTTGATATAACAGACATGAGGGTCAAAGAAGCTGTCAGATTGATCAGAGGTAAAAAGGGAACAGAGGTCAAACTCACTGTCAAGAAACCCGAGGGGCAGGTAGTCATCCCCATCGTGAGAGATGTTGTTCAGATCGAAGAGACGTTTGTTAAAGGGATCGCACTCAAAGATGAAAAAAACGGCAAGACATTCGGATATATAAAGATCCCGTCCTTCTACAGGGATTTCGAAAAGACCCGATTCGGAGGCAAAGGCCGCAACTGCACGGACGATGTGAAAACTGAGTTAAAAAAGATCGTTTCGCAAAAGGTCAGCGGTGTCATACTCGACCTCAGGAACAACGGCGGAGGGGCTCTGACGGACACCGTGAAAATAGCCGGTCTGTTCATCAAGGCCGGCCCTGTCGTTCAGGTGAAAAACAGCAGCGACAAAATCGAAATACTTTCCGATGACGACCCTGACATTAATTACTCCGGTCCTCTTGCGGTGCTCGTGAACAAGTTCAGCGCTTCTGCTTCTGAGATACTGGCAGGGGCGCTCCAGGATTATGGACGCGCGGTGATCATAGGCGGTGACCATACCCACGGCAAAGGTACCGTCCAATCGATAGTAGACCTGAATGGAGACATTCCGTTTGAAAATATGGATACATACAAGACCCTCGGTGCGCTCAGGATCACGGTCCAGAAGTTCTACCGGATAACAGGAGAATCGACCCAATATAGGGGCGTGGTTCCCGACATCATACTGCCGGACAGGTTTGACAGCATAAAGAGCGGAGAAGAATTCCTTGATTTTCCCCTCCCCTGGGACACGGTCTCTCCCGTGCAATACGCAAAATGGCCGACGTTCAAGATTGATGTTCCGGCTCTGAGGGCACGAAGCATAAAAAGGGTCATGTCGAATAAGAATTTTGCGGATATCATCGCTGAAAGCAAAAGGATAGCGGATCGCCAGAAAAAGACCGTCCAGTCATTGAATATTGATATTGCCCGCAAAGAACTTGCTGAAGCAAAGGGCCTGAAAGAAACAGCCGGGAAGGGTTTCCATGGTGAAGCGGAACAAGAAAAAAAGACATCTGCCGTGCTCAGCGAAGAAGAAAAAAGCGAATTGTTGGCGAAAGAAGTCGGTAAGGATGCCTATGTACAGGAAACGATTTCTGTTCTCGATGATGTCATATCGTCAAATTCCGACCCTTCTCCGACCAGGGTTCAATGGAGGGCTTTGATACCGTCCTTAGCGGATCGATTCATACCCGCCTGGAACCCCCTTTTTGGAAAGAACGATCTGCCAGACCTGGCTGTACCGGGATCGGAACGAGCCCGCTGAACTCAAGAGATAATACTTCCACATGCGGTAAAACCGTTCATCGTATAAGCTCTTCAGCTTGTCCCAGCTCTTGTCGAAATTATCAAACCACGAACAAAGTGTTGTATCGTAATATGCACCGAAATTATGCACATCCTCAATCACAAAAAGCCTCTCTGCCGCTCCGCTTATCTGCTTCATCGAAGGGATCATAGAGTTAGGAAAGATGTATTTCCCCAGCCATGGGTCAACCGTAAATCGGGAAATGCTGCTCCCGATGGTATGTAATAAAAACAGTCCATCGTCTTTGAGACACCTGTGAACCACCTCCATATAGGTCCCGTAATTCTTATATCCCACATGTTCGAACATGCCGACGGAGACGACATGATCGAACGTTTCATCAATATCTCTGTAGTCCTGAAGCCTGATTTCGACCGGCAGCCCTTTGCATCGCTCTCTTGCCAATTCTAACTGTTGTCCCGAGACGGTTATACCGACTGCCTCAACTCCATACGCTTCGGATGCATATTTGATGAGTCCGCCCCACCCGCAGCCGATATCGAGAATCCTGTCTCTTGACTTCAGGCCTATCTTTCTACAGATAAGGTCAAGTTTGGCCTCCTGTGCATCGTCGAGATTGTGCGCATCCTTCCAGTAAGCACAGCTGTAAAGCATTCTCTTGTCCAGCATATTCTTATAGAGTTCGTTCCCGATGTCGTAATGTTTTTCCCCGATCTGAAAAGCCTTGGACTTTCTTTCCGGATTAACAACTCTTGACTGAATGATGAAAGAAAGCAATTTCAAATTCTTTCTGATCTTGGACTCGGGGCCAGAAGGCAAAAGCCTGCAGAAGAATTCCGCCAGGTCCTCACATTCCCACCATCCATCCATATATGATTCCCCGAAACCCAGACTCCCGTCATTGAGGACCCTCCGATAAAACCTCACGTCACTGACCAAGAGGTCCCACGGTTTTTCTCCGTTGATCATAATGCCACCCGGGGACAAGATCTCCTGTATGGCCCTCTTCGCAGCGTCATCTCCCATAGTCTTTAACGCCACCCCCCCCCATTTTTTATGCTATCACATATGCTTTTTCTTTCAAGTCGTCAGAGGAAAATGGCATCGAAAGGCAACAACAAAATCGTATCGACCCTTTAACGTGGAAAAGCAGGGCAGCTGGAGGACTTTCTTAAGTAATTCTCTCTTGAGAGGAGATGCCTGCACTGAAATCTAACCAATTACCCATTGTGTTCCGCAAATGTTCTGGAAGTCGCACTTCGGACAATTGTTCCTTCTGTTCGAGGTGACGGCAAATGGAACCGCAGAATCAACTATCTCTTCCAGAAGACCCGAAATTACTGTTCTTAATCCGTCGAATTTCGAACTCTCATCGTCTGTATCGAACAAGGTAAGTTCAATCTCCTTGTTTATCCGGGACCGGCCAAGGAGCAAAAACATTCCTCTCAGGTCCTCTATCTTTATGCCGTGGCGCTCAGAATATAGGATGAGATAAAAAGGAAGCTGAAGGCTTCCGATTGCTTCATCCCAGGAATCTCTGCTGTCAGGATCAAGCTTGTCGAAGTTGATCTTCAGGTTCTTTGTATAGAAACCGCTCTTATAATCAACTATGCAGATCTTACCATCCCTTTTTTCGACTACGTCCAGCCGACCCTTGAGCTTGTGAGAGTTTAGAGCCGCTTCGATAGGCTCTTCCACTCCTATGATCATCACTTTCCTCTCTTTGATAAGAGGCAGACGGTACCTGCTAAGATAGTCTCTAAGGTGTTCTTTGATCTGGGCTTTCAGAAGGTATACGGCTCCGGTAGGGTTATCACCATACTCCCTGCCGAAAAGAGCATCGATCAAATTGTCCATCTCCTCCAAGTCGATATCCGCTTCTTTTAGAATTCTATTTAGCCTTCTTGAGAAATATGATGAAAGGACGCGGTGGACGAACCTGCCGACATCGGCTCTTTCGATTTCCCCCGTGATCTCCTCCTTTTTCCCGAGATCAAGTACGTAGCTGTAGTAGAACTGAAGCGGGCAATTGAGATATGTGTCAAGGGCTGTGGCACTGTATGTGAAATCTTTCAAGAAGCTGACTACCCTGTCGGTTTTGGGAATGCTCGTAGGAGTATCGTTCCCGAGCTTGACCCTGTATTGGATAGCCTGCACATAGTCACTTGCCCTGGTAGATCTGTCCCTTTTCTGTCTTTCCCATAGGAGACTTTCTACGAAGCGTGATCTCTCCCTGGTATCATTCTCTATAAAGAAAATGTGGACCTCCTTTGCGCCTCTTACGAGATTGTCGAAATAATAGGCCGAGAGCTTATCCCTGTCCAAATAGGTCGGCAGTTTCAGGATTTCTCGTGCCTTGAAAGGCAGAAGCGTATCTTCTTTAGAGGTGTCAGGGATTACCTCTTCATTCGCATCGAGAAGAAAAACAGTGTCAAACCGGATGTTTCTCGTTTCAAGGAAACCGAGGATCTGAATGCCCTTAAGCGGAGTGCCGGGAAAAGGCATGTGACCCGTCATAATGTACTTTCTAAAAAATGTGAAATAGCTTGTCCTATCAGTGAACGACATGTCCTTCATCAAGGATTTGGAGACTGTGTCCAAGGCTTTTATGAAGGACTCTGAAAAAGGGTAGAAGAGGGGATGAAGTCTGGCCGTACTGTTGTTGAAGACAAATGTGAGAAGTTCGGTGCATTTTGTGGCGAAATCCCCGATATCCCTGAAGGACAGAAATTTCTCAATTGTGTTGAGATGGACCATCCTTAAGTGTTCCCTGATCTTCACCCTAGTCATGCCTTCTTCTTCCTGCCGAAGCTTTTCAGCGATGTCACTGAGTATCTTCTCGTTGTTTTCTATCTCCGGCAGGGTTGCGAACATCCTGGTCCTGGACTTTTGGAGTATCTCCTCTATAGTGTGGAACATAATTCTTGTGATCTCGGCGTTTCCCTTGCAGTAAATATTCTTCACGTACGGGTGCAGTATGAACTTCATATAGTCAGGGACGTAAACACGGTCATCTTCCATGGAAGCAGTCAATTCCATGAGATTATTAAGAAAGCCGAAGACTGGCGTCCTGTGCAATGGATATCCGAGAGAAATGTTGAAGTCGTCCTTGTCTATACATGTCATCCCCTGCCGAAGAAGGGGGAATAACGTCTCCGAAGACGGCAGTACTATTGTAGTTTTTTCGTCGGGCAATCCTTTCTTCTCAGATTTTTCTTTAAGAATGCTCCCAAGGGCGAAGACCTGGCCATGGGTATCGGGGCTGCTGTAGAAATGGATTTCCGGCTCAGGTTGAGACGGTCCGGCATTCCCGGTTTCTATTCCCAGTTCCGACAATCGCTCTCCCAGACCAGAACCATCCTGAAATATGAAGATTACTCTTTCGCTCGGTAGCAGCTTGCTGAAGAGATCCTTCTCGCATCTGGTTAACGCATAGAATCCCGCGAATATCACCTTTTCAAACCTGTCAATGCCGCTTTCGAGGACCCTCTCCGCTGCCATGCGGTATCTCATGGATCTTGTCGCCATACCCAATTGGGAAATCTTCTCGTAAAAAGTCTTATAGAACAAATGCAGTGATTGAAGCCTCGCCAGTGCATGCTTGGGTATCAT
>Ga0187776_10000677_pt1 | contig 16434 bp, 16 predicted proteins | sample 0216_BV02_MP12_2_FD_132426 | JGI IMG/M metagenome (GOLD analysis project Ga0187776, IMG submission 132426) | Tropical peat soil microbial communities from peatlands in Department of Meta, Colombia - 0216_BV02_MP12_20_MG | ecosystem: Environmental > Terrestrial > Soil > Wetlands > Peat | place...
GCGGCGACCTACCTGCGCGGGATCCGCTGGGTAGCGGTGCCCACGACCCTCGTCGGCCAGGTCGACGCGGCAATCGGCGGCAAGACGGCGGTCAACCTGCCGGAGGGCAAGAATCTCGTCGGCGCCTTCCACTGGCCCGAGCTGACGGTGATCGACCCCGAGCTCCTGCAGACGCTGCCCGAGCTGGAGCGCCGTGCCGGCATGGCCGAGGTGGTGAAGACGGGCCTGCTCGCCGGCGAGCCTCTCTGGGAGCTTCCCGATGCAGACCTCGTCCGATGCTGCGCGGCCTACAAGGCGTCTGTCTGCCTCCGCGACCCGCACGAGCACGGCGAGCGGGCGGTGCTGAATCTCGGCCACACCTTCGCGCACGCGCTCGAGGCGGCCGGCCGCTACGCCGGCGTCACCCACGGGCAGGCGGTTGCGCTCGGACTGCTCGCCGCCCTCCGCCTCTCCGGGCTCGAGACGACGCCGGTCGAGGAGACGCTGGCGCCGGAGCCGGTGCGCGTCGACCGCGACGCCGCCTGGGCGGCGCTGGCCCGGGACAAGAAGGCGCGGGACGGAAGGCCCCGGCTGGTGCTGCTCGAGGCGCCGGGCCGGCCGGTGACCGGCGTCGAGCTCCCCGAGGAGCAGGTGCGCGCGGCGCTGGACGAGCTGATCGCCCAGTAGAGTCAGACCGTGCGCGTGGCGGTTCTCAACGGCGTGAACCTCGACGTTCTCCACCGCCGCGATCCTGCGCTCTACGGTGGCCTCAGCCTCAACCAGCTGGAGGGCCGCATCTACGAGTGGGCGCGCGAGCTGGAGCTGCTCGCCGACTGCCGCCAGACGAACAGCGAGGGCGAGTACGTCTCCTGGTGTCACGACGCGCTCGACTGGGCCGGCGGCGTCATTGCCAACCCCGGCGCCTGGTCGCACTACAGCTACGCGATCCGCGACGCGCTCGAGCTGTTCGAGGCGCCGGTCGTGGAGGTGCACCTCTCCAACATCGCCGAGCGCGAGGAGTGGCGACGTCACACCGTGCTGGAGGACATCGCAGCCGCTCGCGTGATCGGCAAGGGGCCCGAGGGCTACCGGGAGGCGCTCGCCTTCCTGGCGGAGCGGCGCGGATGAGACGTCGCTTGCGATGTCGATGTCAGGGCGGACAGGCTTTGCCTGGCCGCCCGTCGGAACTGACCGGTCGACCCGCCGGCCGACAGGACGTCGGTCCATGACCAGGTTAGAACGCCTGCGGCCGTCGCTCGGGGAGCCGCTGCTGGTCACGGCGCCGGCGAACGTGCTCTACCTGGTCGGGTTCTCGAGCTCGAACGCCGCGCTGCTGGTCGAGCCGGGCGGCGCGCAGCTCTTCAGCGACTTCCGCTACGCGGAGACCGGCCGGGCGGTCCCCGAGGCCGAGTTCATCGAGACGAAGCGGAATCTCTACGCAGACCTGGCCGAGCGGCTTTCGGGCCCGATCGGGTTCGAGGCGGATGCGGTCACCTTTCAACAGCACGAGACACTTGCGGCACAGGGTCTCGAGCTCGTTCCGCGCCGCGGCCTGGTCGAAGCGCTGCGCGCGGTCAAGGACGAGGACGAGCTCGAGACGATCCGCGCGGCAGCGGCGATCACGAGCGAGGCGTACACGCGGCTGGCCGAGGAGCGCTTCACCGGCCGCAGCGAGCGCGAGCTCGCCTGGCGCCTGGACTCGCTCTTCCACGAGCTCGGCGCCTCGGGCCCGGCGTTCGAGACGATCGTGGCGTCGGGGCCGAACGGCGCCCGCCCGCACTCCCGGCCGACCGACCGCGTGCTGGCCCTCGGCGAGACCGTGGTGATCGACGCCGGAGCCTTCCTGGACGGCTATTGCTCCGACTGCACGCGCACGTTTGCGACCGGGCTCCTGCCGGAGAAGCTCCGCGAGGGGTACGCAGCCTGTCTCGAAGGGCAGCTGGCCGGGCTCGATGCCGTGCGCGCGGGCGTCACCGGCATCGACGCCGACGTGGCTGCGCGCAATTCGATCGAGGCGGCCGGCTTCGGCGAGGAGTTCGGCCACGGCCTCGGTCACGGCGTCGGGCTCGAGGTGCACGAGGCGCCGCGCCTCAGCCGCGAGTCACCGGACACGCTCGCTGCCGGCAACGTCGTCACCGTCGAGCCGGGGATCTACCTGCCGCAGCTCGGCGGGATCCGGATCGAGGACCTCGTGATCGTCGGCGACGGCGAGCCGGAGATCCTGACGACCTTCACCAAGGACCTGGTCGCCGTTACCTAGACTGCTTGCCCGTGGCGGAGACCGTCAACACCAACCAGTTCAAGAACGGGATGCACATCGAGCTCGACGGCTCGGCGTGGCGGATCCTCGAGTTCCAGCACGTGAAGCCCGGCAAGGGCGGCGCGTTCGTGCGCTCGAAGCTGCGCAACCTCGACTCGGGCGCGGTCGTCGACAAGACCTTCCGCGCCGGCGAGAAGTTCACGCGTGTGCACACCGAGGTGAAGCCGATGCAGTACCTCTACGACTCCGGCGACGAGGTCGTCCTCATGGACACCGAGACCTACGAGCAGGTCTCGCTCCCGCACGCGTCGGTCGAGGACGCGCTGCCCTACATGGAGCCGAGCTCGACCGTTCAGGTGATGACCGTCGACGGGCGTCCGTCCGCGGTGCAGCTGCCGGCCTCCGTCGAGCTGGCCGTGACCGAGACCGAGCCCGGCGTCCGCGGCGACACCGTCTCGAACGTGACCAAGCCCGCAACCCTCGAGACCGGCGCGATCGTGCAGGTGCCGCTGTTCGTGAACGTGGGCGACCGCATCAAGGTCGACCCGCGCGAGGGCCGCTACATCTCGCGCGCCTGATGAAACCCGCGCAGAGCACTCGGCCTTCGGCCGAGTCCTGCGCGCTGGCTTTGAAACGGCTCGGTCTCCGAGGAAAAGAACCGCGGTAGGCTCTCGGCCGTGCCGGCTCTGGTAGACACCACGATTCGCCTGCTCGGCCATGAGCCGTTGGCCGGGCGGATGCCGACCGCCGACCTGCTCCAGCTGGCGGAGATCCTCGACGGTGCCGGCTTCGCCTACCTCGAGGTATCCGGCGGCGGTGTCTTCGACACGGCCGTCCGGCGCGGCGTCGAGAGCCCCTGGGAGCGGATCCGCGCACTCAACGCCCGCACGAAGACCCCGCTCGCGATGGCGCTGCGCGGCCGCTTCCTCGTCGGCTCGCGCCCGGTCGGCGGCGACTTCGTCCGGCGCTTCGTCGCCTCGGCCGCCGATAGCGGGATCGAGGTCTTCCGCCTGCACGACCCGCTCAACCATGTCGAGAACCTGCGCGAGGCGGGCGAGGCGATCACCGCTGCCGGCAAGGAGTTCGACGCCGGTCTCGTCTACGGCTCCGGGTACAAGGGCGAGACCGACGCTCTGGTCGAGCAGGCGCGAAAGCTCCCGGATTTGGGTGCCTCGCGCGTGCTCCTGCACGACCCGTCCAGCTCGCTCCATCCGCACCGGGCGCACGAGCTCGTCGGGACGCTGGCCGCAGCGAGCGGCCTGCCGGTCGGCCTCTACTGCCAGGGGGCGGCCGGGAACGCGATGTCCGCGGCGCTCGAGGCGACCAGGGCCGGCGCCGACCGGATCGCCACCGCGGTCTACCCGGTCGCGCTGACCGTGCACCGCGTCTCCGGCGAGGCGCTCGCCACCGCGCTGAAGGGGCTCGGGCTCGACCCGGGAACCGACGTGGACGCGCTCTGGCAGGCCTCCGATCTCGTGGACGAGCACATCGGCGACGAGCCGGTCACGCCGCTGGCGCCGCGCATCGCCGTCCGCGCCGCCGAGCACCGGCTCCCGCCCGGTCTCGTGGCCGCGCTCGACGCGCACCTACGGGCACACGGCGCCGGCGACCGGCTGCCGGACGTTCTCGACGAGCTGGCCGTGATCCGGGAGGAGGCGGGGTGGCCGCCGCTCGCGGCGCCGATCGGCCAGATCCTCGGCTCCCAAGCGCTCCTGCATGTCCTCTCCGCTTCGCGCTACGGAACCGTCGTGGACGAGCTGCGCGCGCTCGTCGAAGGCAAGTACGGCAGCCCGCCCGGCCCGATCGACGCAACCGTCAAGCGGGCCGTCGCGCTCCTCGGCGGAGCGCCGGAAGAGGAGGCGCCGGCCGAGCTGGACGCGATCCGCGAGGAGGCCAAGGATCTCGCATCGAGCGAGGAGGAGTTGCTCCTGCTCGCCCTCTTCGGCGAGGAGGCCGAGCCACTGCTGCAGACGATCCGCGGCCGGGCCAGCCGGGACGAGAGCCTCGGCGCGGGCGGCGTCGACCAGGCGCGCGCCGAGCGCATTCGCGAGATCGTCCGAATCGTCCAGGAGTCGGGCGTGGGGGAGGTGACGATCGAGGAGGCAGGCATGCGCGTGTCAGTGCGGCGCACGCCCGAGCCCGTCGAGCCGGGGTTCCTGCCTCCGCCGGAGCCCGGCGAGGCGGAAAGCCCGCCGGCGCTTCCTCCTCCCGGCGACGGACTGGTGCGGGTCGAGGCGCCGATGGTCGGTGTCTTCTACCGTGCGCCCCAGCCAGGTGCCGCGCCGTTCGTCCAGGAGGGCGACGCGGTTGCTCCGGGCCAGACGCTCTGCATCCTCGAGGCGATGAAGCTGATGAACGAGATCAAGGCGGACGCGGCCGGGGTCGTCCGCGCGATCCACGTCGGCAACGCCGAGCCGGTCGAGTTCGGGCAGCTGCTGTTCGAGCTCGAGCCGGTCCTGCCGCCTCCGTTCGACGCGGTCTGATGTTCAGACGCGTGCTCGTCGCCAATCGGGGTGAGATCGCCGTGCGCGTCATTCGCGCCCTGCACGAGAACGACATCGAGGCGGTCGCCGTCTACTCGACCGTCGACGCGGACGCGCTGCACGTCCGGCTCGCCGACCGCGCCGTCTGCGTCGGGCCGCCGCTGGCGACTGCGAGCTATCTCCGGATCCCGTCGGTGATCGCGGCCGCGACGACGACGGGCTGCGAGGCCGTCCATCCCGGCTACGGCTTCCTCGCCGAGAACCCGGCCTTCGTCGAGGCGTGCGCCGACAACGATCTCGTCTTCATCGGGCCGAGCGCCGAGGTCATGGCCCGCATGGGCGACAAGGTGCAGGCGAAGGCGGAGATGCGCGCCGCGGGAGTACCGGTCGTCCCGGGCACGGCGGGAACGACCAGCCTCGAGGACGTGCGGGCGGCCGCGGACGAGGTCGGCTACCCGGTCCTGTTGAAGGCCTCCGCGGGCGGCGGCGGCAAGGGCATGCGGCTGGTGAGCGACCCCGAGCAGCTCGAGACCGCCTACGGGACCGCGGCGCTCGAGGCCGAGGCCGCCTTCGGCGACGGCAGCCTCTACCTCGAGAAGGCCGTCTCGCCCGCGCGGCACGTCGAGATTCAGGTGCTCGCCGACGGGCAGGGCGGCGTCCTGACCCTCGGCGAGCGCGAGTGCTCGATCCAGCGGCGCCACCAGAAGCTGATCGAGGAGTCGCCCTCGCCGGCGCTGGACGCCGAGACGCGCGAGGAGATGGAGGCCGCGGCCGAGCGGGCCTGCCGTGCGATCGGCTACCGGAACGCAGGGACGTTCGAGTTCCTGCTCGGCCCCGACCGCTCGTTCTACTTCATCGAGCTGAACGCGCGGCTGCAGGTCGAGCATCCCGTCAGCGAGCTCGTCACCGGGCTCGACCTCGTTCGCGAGCAGCTGCTGATCGCCACCGGCGAGCCGCTCGCCCAGACCGGCCGCGCCGCGCGCCGCGGTCACGCGATCGAGGTGCGGCTGAACGCCGAGGACCCCGCTCGCGACTTCGTCCCCGCGCCCGGGCGGATCACCCGCTTCCGTCCGCCGCTCGGCCCGGGCGTCCGGCTCGACACGTTCATCGAGGAGGGCGTGGACGTCCCACCGCACTACGACTCGCTGCTCGGCAAGCTGATCGTCTGGGACGACACGAGGCCGTACGCGATCGAGCGGATGCTGAGGGCGCTCGGTGAGCTGCAGCTCGACGGCCCGCCGACGACGCGCGCTCTCGCGGTCGAGATCCTGCGCAGCGAGGAGTTCGCCAGCGGGCGCTACTCGACGTCCTTTCTGGCCGAGGCGTCCGAGCGCCTGCCGGCGTTGGCGAGATCGTGACCGAGCCACTCGTACTGCGCGGGCCGGAGGGGTCGATCACGCTTGTTCCCGGTGCGCTGACGCAGCTCGTGGTGACGGCGGCCGAGAGCGTCGACGGCGCACGGGTGCGGCGCCCGAAACGGACCGTGCAGGTCGAGCACAGCGGTGGCTCGGCGACGGTGTCGCTCGGGCTCTCCGTCGCACACGGGGCCTCGCTGCCCGACGTTGCGCGCGACGTCCAGGAGCAGGTGGCGGCTGCGGTCTCCTCGACGTGCGGTCTCGAGGTGGGGGCCGTGAACGTCCTCGTCGAGGCGGTGGCCTAGTGGCCGGCCGCCGCGCCGCACGCCGGACCGCGCTGATCCTTCTCTACCAGTGGGACGTGACCGGCCAGGAGCTCGCGTCGCTGTACGAGGGCGAGGTCGACGGCTACGCACGCTCGCTGGCCGAGACGGTGGTCGAGCGGCACGAGGAGCTCGACCAGCGGATCACGGACGCCGCCGACGAGTGGACCGCCGACCGCCTCGGCGCGCTCGAGCGCAACATCCTGCGCCTGGCGATCGTCGAGCTCGACGAGGATGCCGTGCCGGTCGAGGTCGCGATCGACGAGGCCGTCACGCTCGCCAAGCGCTACTCCTCCGAGGACGCCGGCCGGCTCGTCAACGGCATACTGGGCCGCGTCGTCCAGGAGAGGGCGGTGTGAGCGAAGGACCTGCGCACGGAGGCATGACCCCGGAGGACCGCCTCAAGAGCGCGGAAGACCTCCTCGACCGGCTCGAGCAGACGCGCGCGCGGCTCGAGCAGACCAAGGATCCGGAGGAGGCGATCGAGATCCTCTCGGAGCTGTCCGAGATCGCGAAGGAAGTGGAGTCGCAGCTCCAGCAGGCAAAGCGGGAGACGGAGTGACCCCGCCCGAAGAGCTGCTCGAGCTGATCGAGCCCTATCTCCAGGATCTCGCGCTGACACCCGAGCTCGGCGGGCTGGAGGCCTCGGTGCGCTACTCGCTGGCGGGCGGAGGGAAGCGCGTGCGGCCGCTGCTCTGCCTGGCGACGGCCGAGGCCGCGGGCGCCGAGCCGGAATCGGCGCTGCCGGCGGCCGCGGCGCTCGAGCTCGTCCACTCCTTCTCGCTCGTCCACGATGACCTGCCGGCTCTGGACGACGACAAGCTGCGGCGAGGCCGCGCGAGCACCTGGGCCGAGTTCGGCGAGGCGGTCGGGATCCTCGCGGGCGACGCACTGCTGGCCGAGGCGCTCAGGTTGGCCCTGACCTATCCGACGCCGACGGTCGCCCGCGAGCTCGTCCAGGCGACGCTGGGCATGATCGGCGGGCAGTACCTCGACATCACCGGCAGCGCCGACGACCTTGCTTCGCTCCACCGCCTGAAGACCGGCTGTCTCTTCTCGGCGTCGGTCGCCTGCGCGCTCTGGGTCGCCGAGGTTCCCGAGGCCGAGCAGAAGCCGTGGCGGTCGTTCGCGGACGAGGTCGGCCTGCTCTTCCAGATCGTCGACGACATCCTCGACGAGGACGGCTACCTGCTCGAGCGCGGGGCCGAGGGGGCTCGGGCGCTCGCTGACCAGACCGCGGAGCGCGCGCAGGCCCTCCTGCTGGAGATTCCCGCCGACACCTCTGTCCTCGCCGGGATCGTCGCCGGGCTCGCCGCCAGGACATCCTGAAGAAGCGGCTCGACGTGCTGCTGGTCGAGCGAGGGCTCGCCGAGAGCCGCGCTCAGGCCCAGGCGCTCGTCCTCGCCGGGCTCGTTCCCGGCTTCGAGAAGGCGGGGCAGCAGGTGGACGAGTCGGCCGAGCTGACGGTGACGGCGCCGCCGCCGTACGTCTCGCGGGGCGGCCAGAAGCTGGCGCACGCGCTCGACGTGCTCGGAATCGACCCGGCCGGCCGGGACTGCCTCGACGTCGGCGCGTCGACCGGCGGCTTCACGGACGTCCTGCTCCAGCGCGGTGCGGCCCGCGTGATCGCGCTGGACGTCGGCCGCGGCCAGCTCCACCCGCGGCTGCGGGACGACCCTCGGGTCGTGGTGCTCGAGCGGACCAACGCGCGCTCGCTGCGAGAGCTCCCGTTCGCCCCTGAGCTCGTGACCTGCGACGTCTCGTTCATCTCGGTGCGAACGGCGCTGCCCCCGGCGCTCGCGCTGGCCGCGCCGGCCTGGGAGGCGCTCGTGCTCGTCAAACCGCAGTTCGAGGCGGGCCGGGCCCAGGCGCCCCGGGGCGTCGTCCGCGATCCCGAGGTGTGGCGGCGGGTCATGCGCCAGACGGCCGAGGCCGCGCTCGAGTGGGAGGCGGAGGTGGCAGGCGTCGTAGACTCCAGCCTGCCCGGGCCGAAGGGGAACCGCGAGTTCTTCCTGCACCTCGTCCACCGCGAGCGCCCGGAGCTTCCCGATGAGCTCGAGAGCTGGATCGAACACGCAACCCGCTGAAGTGAAGCGCGCCGCCGTGATCACCCACGGCAAGCCGGAGACGATCGGGTCGGCGCTGGACCGGTTGCGCGCGGTGGCGGCCGACCGGGGTGTCGAGCTGCTGTTTCCCGACGTGGAGCTCGAGAAGCACGGGCTCGGCCATGACGGCGATCTCGCCGACCTCGACCTGGCGGTCGTGCTCGGCGGCGACGGGACGATGCTGCGCGGCCTGAAGCGCTTTCTCGGCATGGACGTCCCCGTGATCGGAGTCAACTTCGGACGCGTGGGGTTCCTGGCCTCGATCGCCGCCGACGCGCTCGAGGACGGTCTCGCGCGGGCGTTCTCCGGCGACTACGTCGTCGTGGAGCTTCCCGCGCTCGAGGCGGAAACGGGGGGTGAACGCTGGATGGCGGTCAACGACGTCGTGACGACGAGCTCGTTGCTCGGGCGGATGATCGAGCTCGGCTGGACGATCGGCGGCGAGGATCTCGGTTCGATTGCCTGCGACGGCCTGATCTGCTCGACGCCGTCGGGCTCGACGGCCTACAACCTCTCGAACGGCGGCCCGGTGCTCGTCTGGGGGCTCGATGCGCTGGCGGTCACCTTCGTGGCGCCGCATTCCCTCCACGCCAGGCCGCTGGTCGTGCCGCGCGGGCGCGAGGTGACGATCGTCAACCGCACGGCCGATGTCGAGGCGACCGTGGTCGCGGACGGGCATCCGGTGCGCCAGCTCGAGCCGGGCGATTCCGTCGTCGTCCGCCTGGCCGGGGCGCGCAGCCTGCTGGCGACCCTTCCCGAGAGCACGTTCTTCAGCCGGTACCGGCACACCTTCGCCTCCTGAGCGGCATTGGCACACAATCGGCACACCCGCGTGCGCGGTTGGCGGGTACCGTCCCTAACCCCCACCCACCCAGGGGCGCGCGCGTGTGTACATGAAGAGCGCGCGCGGCGGCCGTTCCAGCCAGTCGCCGTCGGAGGCCGCTCGGCGTAGCATCCAGCCCAGTGCTCCGGCGCCTTCGGATCGAGAATCTCGTCCTCATCCGCGAGGCCGATCTCGCCTTCGCGCCGGGCCTCTGCGCGATCACCGGCGAGACCGGCGCCGGCAAGACGATCCTCGCCCAGGCGATCGGCCTGCTGCTCGGCAGCCGAGGCGACGCTTCGCTTGTCGGGCCCGACGCGACCGAGGCCTACGTCGAGGCCGAGCTCGAACCGCCACCAGGCTTCTTCGACGATGAGTCGCTGGCCGGTCTTGCCGAGCTTCGGCCGGAGGACGAGGAGGGTCTCGTGCTCGCCCGTAGGGTCTTCTCGGACGGCAGAACCCGCGCTTACGCGTGGGGTCGTAGCGCCGCGCGTGAGGACCTGGCCGCCGCCGCCGAGCGGCTGATCGCGATGTCCGGCCAGTTCGAGCAGCGCAGGCTCGCCCGGCCCTCGTACCAGCTCGATCTGCTCGACGCGTTCGCGGGGGAGAAGCAGGTCACGCAACGCGCCGAGCTGCGGCTCGCGTGGCGAGAGCTCAACGCGGCCAGGCGCAGGCACGACGAGCTGGCGCAGGGAGTCGCCGCCGCCGAGGCCCGGGTCGGAGAGCTGCGGGCGCTCGTCGAGGATACGCAGGGGCTCGAACCGGGCGACGAGGACCGGCTTCGGGCCGAGCGGGAGCGGCTGCGCCATCTCTCCGAGCTGGCAGAGGGCGTCGCAGCGGCCGGCGAGGCCCTGGCGCCGGACGACGGGGAGGGGGCCGCCGGGCTCGTGGCCCTGGCCGAGCGCGCGGTCGCGCCGCTCGAGCGCCTCGCGCCGGAGGTCGAACGCGCGGGGAACGATCTCCGCGACGCCGAGTTGCGGCTGCGCGAGACCGCTTCGGACCTCCGCTCGTTCCTCGCCTCGCTCCGGGCGGAGCCGGACCGGCTCGAGCAGGTGGAGGGCGAGCTCGACCGGATCGCCGATGCGAAACGCCGGTTCCGCTGCGAGACCTACGAGGAGCTGCTGGCCCGGGTCGGCGAGGCCCGTGCCGAGCTGCAGGCAATCGACGCGGGCGCCGATCCGCTCGCGGCCGCCACCGCGGCGGTCGCGGCCGCCGAGGCGAAGGTCGAAGAGCTCACTGCGGCGCTGAGCCAAGGACGGGAGCTCGCCGCCGAGCCCTTTGCGAATGCGGTCGCCCAGGAGCTCCGCGGGGTCGGCCTCGGCGACGGCGAGTTCCGCGTCGAACGGCGGGAATCCGCGCCGGGTCCCGCCGGCTCGGATGAGATCGCGTTCCTGATCCGTCCCAACACCGGACTGCCCTTCGCACCCGTCGCCGAGACCGCCTCCGGCGGCGAGCTCTCGAGGATCGCGCTCGCGATTGCGGCGGTGGGCGGCGGTGAGACGCTCGTGTTCGACGAGATCGACGCCGGCATCGGCGGCCAGACGGCGCACGCCGTCGGCGAGACGCTGCGACGCCTCTCGGGGCGGGCGCAGGTGGTCACGATCACCCATCTGCCGCAGATCGCCAGCCTTGCGGACCGGCACTTCCGCGTCGAGAAGATCCCGGGCGACCCGACGCACACGCGGATCGAGCCGCTTGACGACGGCGAGCGACGGGAAGAGATCCGGCGCATGCTCGGAGGCGAGGCCTTCATCTCGGCGGTGCAAGAACAATGAGCGACGTCGCTTGCGATGTCGCCTTCAGGCTGAGCCGGCTTTGCCGGGTCAGCCGTCTGCGCAGCCGGCCGGGTGCGCTCGCGTTGAAGGTTGCCGTATGAGCTTCGTCGAGTTCACCGGCACGGCACGGCTGGGTCGACGGACGAAGAATCTCGTTCGCCGGCTCGGACCGGGCGACGTGGCGATCATCGACCACCAGGACCTCGACCGCGCATCGGCCGAGGAACTGCTCGATTCGGGCGTTCGCGTCGTGGTCAACGTCGCCCGCTCCCAGACCGGCCGCTTCCCGAATCCGGGACCGCTGCTGCTCGTGCGAGGCGGGGTGCGATTGATCGATGCCCCGGAGGCGAAGCTCTTCGACGAGCTCGCCGACGGCGATCACGTGACCGTCCGCGGGGCGAGCATCTTTCAGAACGGGACGTGTCTGGTGTCGGGGCGCGCGCTGGAGGCGAATCAGCTCGAGGTCGCGCTCGCCGAGCAGCGAGCACGGGTGACCGAGGCGCTCGAGGAGTTCGCCGAGAACACCCTCCGCTATCTGCGCGAGGAGGGGAAGCTCCTGTCCGAGGGGATCTCCTTCCCGCCGCTGCAGACGCGTTTCCGGGAGCGCCACGCACTGGTCGTCGCCCGTGGCCCCGGCTACAAGCGCGACCTGGCGATCGTCCGGCCCTACGTGCGTGACTTCAAACCGGTCGTCGTCGGCGTCGACGGTGGCGCGGACGCACTGCTCGACGCGGGCATGCGGCCGGATGTGATCGTCGGTGACATGGACTCCGTCTCCGACCGGGCGCTTCGTTGTGGCGCCGAGCTCCTCGTCCATGCCTATCGCCACGGCGAGGCCCCAGGTGCGGCTCGGCTCGAGCGCCTCGAGCTCGACTTCAACGTGGTCGCCGCGCCGGGTATCAGCGAGGACGTTGCGCTGCTGCTCGCCTACGAGAAGGGGACCGAGCTGATCGTGGCTGTCGGCACGCACTTCAACCTGATCGAGTTCCTCGAGCGCGACCGCGCCGGCATGTCGTCGACCTTCGTGACGAGGCTGAAGGTCGGCGAGATCCTGATCGACGCAAAGGGGGTCTCGCGGCTCGTCAGCCGCCAGGTCGGGCTCTGGCCGCTCATCGGCTTCGCAGTGGCGGGGCTCGGCGCGGTCGTCGTCGCGATCCTCGCCTCGCCGGGTCTCCGGCACTTCATCGGCCTGCTGAGCCAGCGGGTGCGCCAGCTGCTCGGCATCGACTGAGCCGACGGCTCGACCCCGTTGCGGTTTCGCCGGGCCGGTGGCCACCAACCTCCTCCCCGCCGCGATCGTATCGGCGAAATCAGCGCAGGTCGGACACGAAACCGTGCCGAAATCGCAACACTTCCCGGTGCAATGCCCCGCACGGTCGCCACCCGCGAGCTGCTCGCGCCGCGCCAGGACGTCTGGCGGTTCCTCGCCGAGCCGCACAACCTCGCCGACTGGTGGCCCGGCGTCCACGCGGTCGAGCCCGACCGGCGCGGCCTGGCGCCAGGAGCTCGCTGGCGGCTGGTCGCCGGGCCGCAGACCGGCGGCCTGATCGGAGCCTTCGTCCGCCGGCCAGAGGCCGCCGGAACGATCACGGTGCTCGAGGTTCGCCAGGGAGCGTTCCTGCGACTGCTCTTCGTCGACGACCGCATCGACGCGTCGCTCTTGCTCGAGCCCGGACACGACGGCCACACCCGCGCCACGCTCACGATCGAGGGGCCGTGGCTGCGCGTCAACCGCTCGCTGCCGCGCCGAGCGCTCAGCCGCCTCTACGCCCTGTGCCAGACTGGCGCCGAGTCCTGACATGTTCGATCTTCGCTACCACGTCGCCTCGCTGACCGCCGTCTTCCTGGCGCTCGTGATCGGCATCCTCGTCGGCGTCGGCATCTCCGACCGCGGGCTCGTGGACAAGACGACGACCGGGCTCCTCCGCGACCGGATCGACGCGCTCCAGACGCGGCTCGACCAGGTCTCCCAGCAGACCGCGGCCTCCAAGCGCGAGCAGCGCGCCGCCGAGCGCTTCATCGCCGAGACCTATCCCACGCTCGTGCACAACCGGCTTCGCGGAAAGCGCTTCGCGGTCCTCTTCGTCGGGAACGTCAACGGCGACATCCGTTCGACGATCGAGCAGACGCTCACGGACGCCGGCGCGAAAATGCTCCGGCTGCGCGCGCTGAAGGTGCCCTTGGACGTCCCGACTCTGGAGGCCAAGCTCGCCACGCAGCCCGCAAGCGCCGCCTATGCCGGCAGCTCCAAGCTGGACCAGCTCGGCGGGGCCCTCGGCACGGAGCTCGTCTCGGGTGGCGCCACGCCCCTCTGGGACTCGCTGACCGACACGCTGGTCGAGCATTACGTGGGCAGCGGCAAGCAGCCGGTCGACGGTGTGATCGTCGTGCGAACGGTGCCGCCGCAGAAGGACGGGACGAGCCGCATGCTCTTCGGCCTCTACCAGGGCCTGAGCTCGCTGGGCGTGCCCGCCGTCGGTGTCGAGACGACCAAGACGGCCAAGTCCGCGGTGCCGATCTACCAGAAGGCCGGTCTGTCGAGCATCGACGACGTCGACAAGCAGGCCGGACAGCTCGGGCTCGTGCTCCTGCTCGCAGGCGGATCGCCGGGCCAGTACGGCCTCAGGGCCTCCGCCGACGACGCGCTCCCCTCGATCCCGGTGCCCACCAGCACGGGTGGCTGACGCGCTGACCGTCCTCGTCGCGGCGCGCGACGAGGAGGGGACGATCGGCGCGACGGTGGCGGCCCTTCGGCGTGCTTTCCCGAACGCCGAGGTGCTGGTCGCCGACGACGGCTCGCGCGATGGGACGGCGGCCGCGGCCGAGGACGCCGGTGCGCGGGTGGTCCGCCTGCCGAGGCTCGGCAAGGGCCAGGCGCTGGCGCTCGCCGAGCGGGAGGCGGCGGCCGGCCCGCTGCTTCTCTGCGATGCCGACCTCGAGGGCGACCTCGTCCCGCTCGCCGAGAGCGAGGCCGACCTCGCAGTCGCCGTCTTCGCCGAGCGGCAGGGCGGGGGTTTCGGCCTCGCCAAGCGTGCGGGGCGGGTGCTGATCAGTGCGCTCTCGGGCTTCGCTGCCCGCGAACCGCTCTCCGGACAGCGGGCCCTGTCACCGGCCGCCCGTGCCGCGTGCTTCCCGACGGCACCCGGTTTCGGCTGCGAGGTGCGCTCGACGATCGACGCGGCTCGCGCCGGCCTGCGGGTCGAGGAGGTCGAGCTGCCGCTGCGCCATCGAGCGACCGGGCGCGACCTGCCGGGCTTCGCACACCGCGCGCGCCAGCTCGTCGACGCCGCACTCGCCTGCGGGCCGCTCGCCCGGAACTACCGCGGGCTGCGCCTCCCGCTCGTCGGCGCCCTCGTCGCCGCCGGTGCCATGCGCGCGCCGCGCCGGGTCGGCCTGACGGTCGCCGGGATTGCCGCCCTCGGCCTCGTCGACGACCTGTTCAGCGGGCCCGAGCGCGGCTTCCGCGGCCACCTCGGCACTGGTCCCACGACTGGCACGCTGAAGGCGATCGGCATCCCGATCCTCGCGCTCGCGGGCACCGGTTCCGTCCAGGACGCCGCCCTCGTCGCCCTCTCCGCAAACGGCCTCAACCTGCTCGACACGCGTCCGGGCCGCGCCCTCAAGGCCTTCCTTGCAGGCGCCGCGCTCGTGCGCGGACCGGCGAAGGCCTACGTCCCGATCGCCGTCCTGCTCGCTCCGTACGATCTCCGCGAGATGACGATGCTCGGAGACGCCGGGTCGAACGCGCTGGGCGCCGTGGTAGGTTATGGATCCGTGACCAAGCTCACGGCTCGGGGTCGTCTCCTCGCGATAGCAGCGCTGGCAGGCCTCACCATCGTCGGCGAGAACCGCTCTCTCGGAGAGCTGATCGAGCGCACGCCGCTCCTCTCCGCACTCGACCGGCTGGGACGCCCTTAGTGCCCCTCCCAGCAATGACCGCCCGGCTTGGTGCTAGCGACCGAGAGCCTGGGCGTCATCACTGGAAGGGGCACTAGTGGCGCGCAGGCCTGCGAAGTACGTCTTCGTCACCGGCGGCGTCGTCTCGTCGCTCGGAAAGGGCATCACCGCCGCCTCGCTCGGCCGCCTGTTGAAGGCGCGCGGGCTGAAGGTGCAGATGCAGAAGTTCGACCCGTACATCAACGTCGACCCGGGGACGATGAGCCCGTTCCAGCACGGCGAGGTGTTCGTGACCGAGGACGGCGCCGAGACCGACCTCGACATCGGCCACTACGAGCGCTTCATCGACGAGAACCTCTCGCGTGCGGCCAACCACACGGCCGGCTCGGTCTGGGACCGCGTCATCCGCAAGGAGCGCAAGGGGGAGTACCTCGGCTCGACCGTGCAGGTGATCCCGCACATCACGAACGAGATCAAGGAGCGGATCCGCAGCGTTGCCGAGGCGAGCGACTGCGACGTCGTGATCAGCGAGATCGGCGGCACGGTCGGCGACATCGAGTCGCTGCCGTTCCTCGAGGCGATCCGGCAGTTCCGCCGCGAGGCCGGGCCCGAGAGCGTCTGCTACGTCCACGTGACGCTCGTGCCGTTCATCGAGACAGCCGGCGAGCTGAAGACGAAGCCGACCCAGCACTCGGTCAACGAGCTTCGCCGCATCGGCATCCACCCCGATGTGATCGTCGCGCGCTCGCGTGACCCGATCTCGCCCGACATCCGGGACAAGATCGCGCTCTTCGCCGATCTCGACCCGCAGGCCGTCGTCGCGAACCAGGACGTCTCGGACCTCTACCTCGTCCCTTCCGCCCTGCAGCAGGAGGGTTTCGACACGTTGATCTGCGAGAAGCTCGGTCTGCCTGCCGGCGAGGCCGACCTGGGCGAATGGCTCGAGCTCGGCGAGCGGATCCGGTCGAGCCGCGAGGACGGGGTCGAGATCGCGCTCGTCGGCAAGTACGTCAAGCTCCGCGACGCCTACCTCTCGGTGCACGAGGCGCTGCGACATGCGGGCGTCCACCACGGGTGCTCGGTGCACGTGCGCTGGTTCGACGCCGAGGGGATGTCGCTCGAGGAGGCGCAGGCCGAGCTCGAGCAGGTCGACGGCGTGCTTGTCCCCGGCGGCTTCGGCTCGCGCGGGTGGGAGGGCAAGATCCTCGCCTGCCGCGTCGCCCGCGAGCGCTCGATCCCGTACCTCGGGATCTGCCTCGGGATGCACGTCGCCGTGTCCGAGTTCGCGCGCCACGTGTGCGGGCTGGACGGCGCGAACTCGACGGAGATGGACCCGGAGACGCCCTTCCCCGTGATCGACCTCCTGCCCGAGCAGAAGGAGATCGAGGATCTCGGCGGCACGATGCGGCTCGGCGCGCAGGCCGTCGAGCTCGCCGA
>Ga0187776_10000678_pt1 | contig 16427 bp, 16 predicted proteins | sample 0216_BV02_MP12_2_FD_132426 | JGI IMG/M metagenome (GOLD analysis project Ga0187776, IMG submission 132426) | Tropical peat soil microbial communities from peatlands in Department of Meta, Colombia - 0216_BV02_MP12_20_MG | ecosystem: Environmental > Terrestrial > Soil > Wetlands > Peat | place...
CGGCGGCGTGCTGGCGGTTGTACTGCTCGCGGGTCACGCCCGGAGGCGGCGTGCTCTTGAGGTAGCGGGGTCCGACGACCTCGTCGAAGGCCCGCTTGTACCAGACCTGGACCGCCTGCTTGATCTTCCGGTCCTTGATCACCAGGAAGCGCCAGCGCTGTGTGTTGCCGCCATTGGGGGCGCAGACGCCGGCCTGCAGGATCTTCTTGACGAGCTTGTCCGGGACCGGATCGGGCTTCAAGCGGCGCATCGCTCGCATCGTCTGCATGATCTCGAAGAGGTCCGTGTTTGAAGCCATGGGGTCGTCCTTTCTTCGCTGGGTCGGCGGTGCCCGAATCATACTCCAAGAGACTCCTGACGAAGCGCGCGGTAATGTGGGACAATCACGCGCAAATCGAGTAGTGCAGCTGAGCCCCGGAGGGAACTGATGCCTTACGACCTGGTCATCAAGAACGGCATGGTCGTCGACGGTTCCGGCTTCTCCCGCTATCGCGCCGACGTCGCGGTCAAGGACGGCACGATCGTCGAGATCGGCAAGATCCGGGGCGTCGCGTCATCCACGATCGACGCGGAGGGCCGCTTCGTGGCTCCGGGCGTGATCGACACCCACACGCACTACGACGCGCAGCCGTTCTGGGACAGGCTCTGCACCTCCTCGATCTGGCACGGCGTCACGACCGTGCTGATGGGCAACTGCGGTCTCACCCTGGCACCGCTCCGTCCCGAGCACCGCGACACGATGCTGGCAACGTTCTGCTGCGTCGAGGACCTGCCGGTGCGGTCGCTGGCCTCCGTGCTGCCCTGGAACTGGCAGACCTTCGGCGAGTACCTGGATGCGATCGATCACGGTCTCGGTCTCAACCTGATGCCCCTGGTCGGCCACAACCCGCTGCGTCTGTCGGCGATGGATGGCGCCGCGTGGGATCGCGCGGCGACGCCGGACGAGATCGCCCACATGCAGCGGTTGCTCCGCGAATCGATGGAAGCGGGCGCCTGGGGCTGGAGCACGACGGATTCGCCGACGCACGCCGGCCCGCAGGGCCAGCCGGTGCCGACGCGCCTGGCCGCCGACGAGGAGCGCGTGGCGCTCGGACGCACGCTCGGCGAGTTCAACCGCGGCATCATCGAGATCCTGCCGAAGGGCGCCGCCAGGCCGAGCGTCGCTGACCTGGAGCATCTGCGCGACGTCGCCGTCACCAGCGGGCGCCCGGTGTTCTTCCTGAGCTTCGACGCCGACGCGCGTCCGTTCGTGGAGAAGGCCTCGCGCGAGGGGGCGCAGATGTTCAACCTGCTGCGCGCGATCCCCTTCAATCCGCGCTTCACCCTGAAGAAGACGACCTTCTTCCACAACCTCGACGTTTGGGACGTCGTGATGCACCTGCGCCTGCCGGACCGCCTCGCCGCCCTTGCCGATCCCGAGCGCCGCGCGCGCATGCGCGAGCAGGCGCTGAAGCCGCAGCGGCGGCGGCCGGGTGTGCCAGGGCGGCTGGTGCCCTGGCGGTCGATCTTCGTGCGCCGGGTCACGCTCGCCAAGAACCAGGGGCTCGTGGACCGCAACCTCATGGAGCTTGCCGAGCAGCAGGGCAAGCACGTCGCCGACGTCATGCTCGACCTGGCGCTCGAGGAAGGGCTCGACACGGAGTTCCAGCTGATGACCCGCTCGACCGAGGAAGAGAACCAGATCGCCGACATGGTGAAGAGCGGCCACGCGCTGCCCTCGCAATCGGACGCGGGGGCGCACCTGAACACGAACTTCTGCACCGCGGGCGAGTCGAGCTACGTCCTGGGCCAGTGGGTGCGCGACCGCCAGCTGATGACCCTCGAGGACGCGATTCGCCGCATGACCTTCCAGCCGGCCCGTATCCTCGGGCTCCGCGACCGCGGTCTGGTGCGCGAGGGGCTGGCGGCCGACCTCATGGTGTTCGATCTCGCGAGCATCGGCGTGAAGGAGGACGAGGTCACCCACGACGGCCCGTCCGGGACGCCGCGGCGCGTCCAGGGGGCGGACGGCGTGAGCCACGTGGTCGTCGGAGGCCAGGTCGTGCTCGAGCACGGCAGGCATACGGGCGCCTTCCCCGGGCGCGTGCTGCGGGCCGGCCGGCACTAGCGCCGTCCCGGCCGCGACTCCGGCGAACGGGGGCGAGCGCGGGCGCCAGGGCGCTGCGGGCGCTCGGCGCAGTCCGCCGGGGATGCTAGGATCGCCCGTGCGTCGTCGTATCGCCTCGGCCGTGCCCGCCCGGCCCGACGGGCTCGAGCCGGGTCGGCGCCTCGCGTTCATCGCGATCCTGATCGCCACGAGCGTCGGGCTGAGCCTGGTGCTGGCGGAGATCGTGGTCCGCGTCCATCTCTGGAATCGCCCGGTCAGCTTCCAACTCGTCGACGCGGTCTACGGGCAGTACGACCGCCGGTTCGGGCAGCGGTTTCGGCCGAACTCGCGGAAAGTCCTCTCGCTCGTCGAGAACGGCCGGGTCGTCTGGTGCCCCGGCGTCGTGGGCCGCGCCAACGAAGATGGTCTCGGCGGCCGCAGCACCCTGCGCGATGCCGCCCGGGCGGACTACGTGATCTTCACGACGGGCGATTCGTTCAGCCACTGGATGCGGTCGGCGCTGACCGTACCGGACGTGGTCGAGTCGGTGCTCCGCGAGCACACCGGCCTCAAGGTCGTGAACCTGAATTTCGCGCGCGGGGCGTACGGGATCTTGCAGATGCTGACGCTCGCGGCCGAGATGTACCCGGTGGTGAAGCCCAATCTCGTTGTCGTCCAGTTCATCAGCGACGACCTGACACGCGGACGCTGGTGGACCCGCGAGGCCGAGATCGACGGCCGGACGCGATCGCAGATCTCGCCACGCCCGGATGGCTTCGACGACCCGCGGACGACGAACGAGGAGGACATCGTGGACCCGCGGGCCACCGAAGCATGGTGCGATCGACAGCTCGCCGCGCCGGTGCCGGACGGCGTAATCCGCGACGCCATGGCCTATCACCGCGCCTATCTCCGCGCCAAGGGCATCGCCTTCGAGCCGTTCTCGCTGACGAAGTCGTACCTGATCGACGCCGTCTGGAGCGGCATCTTCGCTACTCCGTTCTACTCGCAGACGGCGTTCAGCTTGATGTCGCGGGTGACGGCGCGCCAGTTCGCGGCCGATCCGGGCTACCATGATGCGGTGCGACGACTGAAGGGGTTCGGGGTGCCGACGCTCCTGGTGCACCTGCCGAACAAGGCCGAAGTGCTCACCGGACGCCCGTTCCGGGGTCGAGAGGCCACGGCGATCTGGGCCCGTCTCGAGGCGGACCTGGGCACCCGGATCGTCACGCTCGGCGAGATGGAGCCTCGCCCCGCGGTGCCCCGTGTCATGGATCTGCAGCCCAACAACGCTCATCCCAACATCGACGGGATTCGCTTCTATGGTGCATACGTCGCGGCGGCGATCGAGCCCCGCCTGAGACGGCCGTGAGCGCGCCCGCGATGGACCGCGACGACGAGCTCAAGCAGCTCCAGCGCGACCTGCGGGATGCGCAGCGCGAGACACTGGCCGAGTTCCGGGGCGCGACGGAGCGCGCGCTCGACCTGCAGCAGCGCGCGATCGCGCAGCAGGAGCAGCTTCGCGGCCTGTACCGGCGCCTGGTCACCGTCGGCAGCGGGCTCGTGGCCGTGCTGCTGGCGCTGCTCGTGTTCCTGGTCCTCATCTACTACCTGCTGGCGGGGTGGTCCCGGTACCTCTTCGGCGTGTGAGCCGGGGCGGCCGGCCGGCAGCGCCGGAGCGGACAAGGTGCTAGGATCGGCGCCGTGATCGGCGAGTCGCATTTCCGGCTGGGCGGCGAGCGGTTCGTCAAGGGAGCGGCGCGCTTCGTCGACGACGTGCACATGCCGGGCATGCTGCACGCCGCGGTGCTTCGCTCTCCGCACGCGCACGCGCGCCTGGTGTCGATCGACACGAAGCGCGCGCGCGACCTGCCGGGCGTGCGCGCCGTGCTGACCGCGGCCGACGTGCCCGCGACCGCGATCATCCCGAATCGTGTGCCCGCCCCTCGGGGTACCGAGCGCTATCTACAGCCGGCGATCGCCCGCGACGTCGTCCGGTTCGTCGGCGAGCCCGTGGCGCTCGTCGTTGCCGACGACCCGTACATCGCCCGCGACGCGCTCGACCGGATCGACGTCGTCTATCAGCCGCTCGCCGCGTGCGCCTCGACCGGAGCCGCGCTCGCGTCCGGCGCCGCGCGACTGTTTCCGTCGACCGACTCGAACAACGTCGCCACCATCACGATGCGGGTCGGCGACGCCGACCGGGCGCTCGCCGGGGCGGCGCTGCGGCTGCGCGAGCGATTCACCTACCCGCGCCAGACGGCCGCGGCGCTCGAGACCCGCGGCCTCGTCGCGGTGCCGCCCCACCCGCGAGGTGGCGAGCTGCACCTGATCGGCTCGACCAAGTGCATCCACACCAACCGTACGATCCTGGCGCCGATCTTCGGGGTCCCGATCGGCGCGCTGCGGCTCACCGAGGTGGACGTGGGCGGCGGGTTTGGCGTTCGGGGTGAGCTCTACCCCGAGGACATCCTGGTGCCGCTGGCGGCGATGAAGCTCGGGTGGCCCGTGAAGTGGGTCGAGACCCGACGCGAGAATCTCATGGCCGCCAATCACGCGCGCGAGGTCTCCTACGAGATCGAGATGGGCTTCGCCGGCGACGGCCAGATCGCGGGCATGCGCGCGGTGATCCACGCCGACATCGGTGCCTACGTTCGAACTGCCGCGCTGGTGCCCGCCGAGTTCGGCGCGGCCTTGCTTCCCGGCCCGTATCGCGTGCCGAGCTATGCGTGTGATCTGTGGTCGGTCGTGACCAACAAGACGCCGGCCGGAACCCTGCGATCGCCCGGGCGTCCGGAGTGCAACTTCGTTCGCGAGCGCCTGCTCGATCAGGCGGCCGTGCGTCTGGGCATCGATCCGGCGGAGATCCGCCGACGGAACCTGGTCCGCCCGGACGAGATGCCCTATGACTGCGGCACGAAGTCGTTCGGCGTCAGCACGGTTTACGACTCGGGCGACTTTCCCGCGCTCTTCGACGAGCTCCTGCGGCGCCTGGACTACCCTCGCGCGCGCGCCGAGCAGGCCGCGATGAACTCGCGGCCGTCCGGGCCGCGTCGCGGGATCGGCCTCGCGGTCTACGTCGAGAAGACCGGACTCGGGCCCTTCGAGACCACGCAGGTCGAGGCGCGACCGGATGGCCGCCTGACCGTCGATACGGGTGCCTCCTCGATGGGCCCGGGGCTCGAGACCGTGCTCGCCCAGATCCTGGGCGAGGCGCTCGGGCTGCCCGCCTCGCGCTTCGACGTGCGGCACGCGGACACCGCCACCGTCGAGAGCGGCGTGGGCACCTATGGCTCGCGCGGCACGGTGACCGCCGGCAACGCGGCGCATCTCGCCGCCGCGAAGCTGATCGCCGAGGCGCGGCAGCGGGCGGCCGAGCAGTGGCGCGTGCCGGAGGTCGACGTGTCGTACGCGGGCGGCGTGCTGAGCGCCGGCGGGCGCCGCGTCACCCTCGCCGAGCTGGCCCGCGAGCGGCGGCTGGCGATCGGCGCGTCGTTCGAGGTGCCGAAGGTGACCTATGCCGGCTGTGCCACGGCCGTCGTGGCCGACGTCGATCCGGAGACCGGCGCCGTCGTCCTGCGCCGGGTCGTGGCCGGTGCCGACGTCGGCCGGGCGGTGAACCCGGCGCTCGTGGACGGCCAGCTCGTCGGCGGCGTGGCGTTCGGCATCGGCAACACGATGCACGAGAGCCTCGCATACGACGGCGACGGCCAGCTGCTCTCGTCGACCCTGATGGACTACGCCCTTCCCGCCGCCGCGGACGTTCCGCCGGTCGACGGCTTCTATCAGGAGGTGCGCGCGACCACCAACCCGCTCGGGCTGCGCGGTCTGGGCGAGTGCGGCAACCCCGGTCTGGGCGCCGCCACCGCGAACGCCGTGTGCGACGCCCTGTCGCCGTTCGAGGCGTCGATCACGGCGCTCCCGCTGACGGGGGCGCGCGTGTTCGAGAGCGCGCGCCGCCGCCGCGACGAGACTCGATAGCAGCCGTCGATGCTCCTTCTGCTCGAAGTCCGTGGATGAGGTTCGAAAGCTGATCGCCAGGCCGAGTGTCTGGATCTGCGGCTTTCTCTGCTTCGCGCGTCGGGATGCGGTGCGCCCGGCAACGAAATAGACATGGCGCGTGCCGTCGAGTCGCCTCGCGTCGTCAACATCGCCGACCTGCGTCGCATGGCCGAGCGCCGCCTCCCGCGCGCGGTGTTCGACTACATCGACGGCGGCGCCGACGCCGAATTCACGCTGCGAGAGAACTGTCGCGTCTTCGACGACGTGATTCTCCGCCCGCGCAACGCGGTGGCGATCCCGCGGTGCGACCTGCGCGCGACGGTCCTGGGACAGCGGCTCGAGCTTCCGTTCCTGCTGGCGCCGGTCGGCAGCAGCCGCATGTTCTATCCCCGCGGCGAAGAGGCCGCGGCGAGTGCCGCTGGAGCTGCCGGGACAGCGTACATGCTGTCCACCTTGTCGGGCTGTCGGCTGGAGGACGTGAAGGCGGTCTCGAGCAAACCGGTCTGGTACCAGCTCTACCTGGTCGGCGGTCGCGAGGTGGCGAGCGCCGCCATCGCGCGGGCGCGCAGTGCCGGCTTTGCAGCGCTCGCCGTGACGATCGATACCGCCGTAGCGGGACTACGGGAGCGCGACGTCCGCAACGGCACCAAGGAGCTCCTGAGCTCGGGCATCGTACCCAAGCTGCCCTTCGTGTCCCAGTTCCTGGCCCGGCCGCGCTGGCTCGCCGGGTTCGTCAGGGACGGCGGCTTGATGTCGTTCCCCAACGTCGTGCTGCCCGGCCAGGGACCGATGCCGTACGCCGACGTCGCCGCCGCCCTCGAGCAGTCGACGGTCGCCTGGTCGGATCTCAAATGGATCCGCGAGGTGTGGCAGGGGCCGATCGTCATCAAGGGCGTGCTGACGGGCGACGACGCGCGGCGCGCCGTCGACGAGGGCGCCGAGGCGGTCGTGGTCTCGAACCACGGCGGCCGTCAGCTCGACTCCGTCTCGCCGACCCTGCGGGCCCTGCCGGAGGTCGTGGCGGCGACCGCCGGCCGGGCGGAGATCCTGCTCGACGGCGGGATCCGCCGCGGCAGCGACATCGTCAAGGCACTCTGCCTCGGCGCCCGCGCCGTCCTGTGCGGTCGTGCCTACGCGTACGGGCTCGGGGCTGGCGGCCAGGCCGGGGTGGCTCGCGCGATCCAGATCCTGCGAACCGACCTGGTCCGGACGCTGAAGCTCCTGGGGTGCGCGTCGGTCGGCGAGCTCGATCGCTCCTACGTCGAGGCCCCTTCCGCCTGGTTCGCTCGGGCGTAGACGTGGACGACGCGCCCGCCGATGAAGCGCTGCGTCCCGGGGATCAGCGCTCGAGGAAGTCGACCGGCTTCGGCAGGGTCACCAGGAACACGCAGCCGCCCTCGCTCGAGGCCGCGTGCGCGACGTCGGGCGGCGTGTAGAGATAGTCGCCGGCCTTGAGATGTTCCCGGCCGACCAGCAGATCGCCCGCGACGACGAAGATTTCCTCGCCGGCCGGGTGATTGTGCGCCGGAAAGCGCGTGCCGGCGTCGAAGCGCACCAGCGCGGTCGAGCTCCCGGTGTCCTTGTCGTGGCGGAGGACCTTGACCGACGCGCCGCGCGCGGGCAGCGCGCGCCAGCCGAGCTCGTCGCTCCGGAGCGCCGCGGGCGGACGGGTCGTTTCGGGCATGCTCAGCTCCTCCCCCAGAGTCGCGTGGTCGCGATGCGGGCGCCCTCGACCAGCGCCTCGAGCTTCGCCCACACCACGCTCGGGTGGATCTCGGTCGAGCCGGCGAAGGTCGCGAAACCGCAGTCGGCGCCGGCGATGACGTTCTCGCGACCCACCGCGCCGGCGAAGCGGACGATGCGATCGGCCACCAGCTCGGGATGCTCCACGAGGACGGTCGACTGGGTGATCGTGCCCGGGATCAGAACGGCCCCTTCCGGGAGCTTCACCCCTTCCCACACCCGCCACTCGTGCTCGTGGCGCGGGTTCGCGGCCTCGAACGAGTAGGCGCCGGCCCGGATCTTCAGCATGATGTCGACGAAGTGCCTGAGCTCCAGGTCGTGCACGCGCGGCCCGATGTTGATCCCGTAGCACGTGTGCCAGCGGATCCGGTCGCTCGGCAGCCCCCGGAGGGCGTGGTTGAGCGCCTCCACGCGCATCTCCGCCCAGCGCCGCACCTGGGCGACGCTCAGCTCCGGCCGCGAGACGTAGTGGGTCGCCAGGTGCGGGTCGTCGATCTGAACCAGGAAGCCGGCGTCGACGATCGCCCGGTACTCCTCGTGCATCGCGTCCGCGATCGCGGCCAGATAGTCCTCGTCGGTCCCGTAGTAGGCGTTGCGCTGCCAGTCCTCGACGCTCGTCGGGGAGATCGCCGGGATGAAGGCCTCCTCCACGCCCGTCGTCGCGAGCGAAGCCCGGAGGTTCTCGATGTCGGCCTGGACGTGCTTGTGGCCCTGGTAGGTGATCGGCCCGGTGCATACCATGTGGAGAGACCGTACGGCCGGGCTCGGCATCGCGCGCGAGAACCACTCGTAGAACTCGGGAAACGCACGGACCTCGCGCGAGCCGCTCCACGGGCTGATCCGGCCTCCAGGGTCGGGCTCGAACCCGGAGAGGCGCTCGTTCACGTACGGAATGAACCCGGCCTTGCCCATCTCGCCGTCGTCCACCACGTCGACGCCGAGGTCGGCTTGCTTGCGAACGATGTCGCCGACCGCGCGCCTCACCCTCGTCGCGAACGCTTCCGGATCGTGGGGCCGACCGGTCGTCTTGGCCTGGATGAGCTCGAGCAGATCGGCCGGACGCGGCAGGCTTCCCGCGTGCGTGGTCAGGATGCGGTCCGTGCTCCGCTTCATGCGGGGCCAGTGCGATCGACTGATCGGGCCATGGTAGATCCTCCGGCAACGCGAACGTGACCGGATGGTAACGAGCGTCCGTCGGGCGTGTCAACGGCGACGGAGCTGGCACAACTTCTTGTACGGCTCGTTCGACCCGGCCGGCTTCGTCTCGGTCGACAAGCCGCCGGTCGCCCTCTGGGTCCAGGTGGCGAGCGTCAAGCTCTTCGGCTTTCACTCGCTCGGCGTGCTGGCGCCGCAGGCGCTCGAAGGCGTGGCGGCGGTCGCGGTCCTGTATCACCTCGTCCGGCGCCGGTTCGGCGCCGCCGCCGGGTTGCTCGCGGCGCTCTTCCTGGCGCTCACGCCGGTCAGCGTCGCGATCGACCGTTCGAGCAACACGCACAGCTGTCTGGTGCTCGTGCTGCTTCTGGCGGCATGGGCGCTGACCGCCGCCGTCGAGCGGGGCAGCGGGCGGCTGCTCGCGCTCGCGATGGGGCTGGTCGGCCTGGCTTCAACGTGAAGATGCTCGCGGCGTTCGTCGTGCTACCCACCTTCGCGCTGGTGTACCTCGTGGGCGCGCCCTGGATGTGGCCGCGGCGGATCGTCGATCTCGCGGTCTCCGGAGTCGTCCTGGCCGTGGTGTCGGCAAGCTGGCTGGCCGTGTTCGATCTGACGCCCCCGGATCGGCGCCCGTACGCCGGGACGACGAACAGGAACTCGATGCTCGAGCTCGCGGTGGGTCCTTACGGAATCGGGCGATTCATTCGCTCGGCGGAGTTCCGGAGCGCGTCGCTCGCCCCCACGAGCGCCCTCGTGCCGATGACACAACGCGCGGCCGGCGAGGCGGCGCCGAGACCGCGGCGCGGGCTCGCGCGGCTCTTCGTGCAGGAGCCCACGGGAGCGCTCCGGCTCGCCGACGGTCAGCTGGCCGCGCAGGTCGGCTGGCTGCTGCCGTTCGCGCTCGCGGGGATCGCGCTCGGCGCGCCGCCGGATCGCGCGCGCGGATGGTCATCGCCCTCGCGCCTCGCGCTGCTCCTATGGGCCGGCTGGCTGGTCACGTACGGCGTGGTCTACAGCGGGGCCGGCGGCTTCTTCCACTTCTACTATCTCGCCACGATGGCGCCGCCGCTCGCGGCGCTCGCCGCCGTCGGTCTGGTGGGCCTGTGCGACACGCTGCTGCGCTCCGCCCGGTACGCCGTCCTCCTGCCCGTGGCGATGCTCCTGACGTGCGCGTGGCAGCTCTACATCGACGCGAGTGCCCTCGGCTGGAGTCTCGTCGAGTCCCATCCGCTCCACGCGTTCCTGATCAGCGGCGCCCTGCTGTCGGCGGGTATGCTCCTGACGGTGCTCGTCGCGCGTCCGGTCGATGCCTCGAGGCCGCTCGGGCGGCGGCCTCGGTTGATGGCGGCGGGCGCCGTCGCGACCGGGCTGGTCGCCGTGCTCCTGGTCCCGGGGGCCTGGGCTCTCAGCAGCGTGCTGGTGCCCGGTCCGGGATCACTGCCCTCGGCCGATCTGGCCCGAGTCATTCCCATCGCCGGCGGCCCGCCCGCGCGGACGCGGATGGTCGAGTCGTACGACCCGTCCGGGCTCGTCGCGTTCCTCGAGGCCAACCACGCGGGCGAGCGCTATCTGCTCGCCACCGACGACACGGCTTGCGGCGCCCATCATCATCGGCTCAGGACATCCGGTGATGGCGATGGGGGGCTTTCACGGGCTCGACCCGATCCCGAACCCGGACAAGCTCGCGCGGCTGGTCGAGGCCGGGCAAGTTCGCTTCGTGATGGTCGGCGACGCGCAGTTCATCAGCCGGCGACTCGGCGCGGACGAAGCGACGCGGCCGATCGCGGAGTGGGTCCAGGCCAAGGGTCGACTGGTCGACCCCGCCCTCTGGCACGCGAGCGCGCTCGGCGGCCGCCGAAGCGGCATGCGGCTCTACGATCTCAGACCCGGCTCCCCGACCGCCGCGACTCCTTGAGCCGCCCGTCCCTTCGGCGCGTCCGAGTGTGGGCTCGCGCCCGAGCGGAACAGCAAGTAGCCGGCGGCAACGAGATAGAGGAGGTAGCTGCCGGCCTCGAGCATGGACGGCCGCGAGTGGTAGCCGATCAGGCCGTTCAGGAAGCCGCCGAGAAAGCCGTGATCGTCGAGCAGGAACGTCGTGTCCCACGCGGTCGGCGTCGCCGGCAGCAAGCCCATGACCTCGAGCCGCCCGATGCCGGTGCTGAACATGCCGGCGGCCAGGAGCAGCAGAAAGACCGACGTCACGCCGAAGAAGCGCTGCAGGCTCACGTGTCGCCCGCCCCGGAAGATCGCCCAGCCGAGCGAGGCCGCCATGACGAGGCCCAGGAGGGCGCCGAGCGCGCTCGCCCAGCCCGAGGCGGTGGTGGCCTGGGTCAGGAGCCCCCACAGGAACAGGACGGTCTCGGCGCCTTCGCGAAACACGCCGGTGAACGCGATGACGCCGATGATCCACATGCGATGGTTGGCCTGCGCTTCGTCGATCTGCCGCTGGACGTCACCCTTCACCGCCCGGGCGTGCCGTTGCATCCAGTAGCCGTGCCAGGTGAGGACGACCACCGCCAGGAAGATGACCGCGAGCCCGATCAGATCGGGCCCGAGATCGAGCAGCGGACCGGAGAGCGCGGTGACGGCCACGCCGAGCACGATACTGGCCAGCACGCCCAGCGCCCCCCCGCGCGTGGCGTAGTGGTAGTAGCGCTGGCCGCCGATCTTCTGCAGATAGGTGTAGACGATGCCGAGGATGAGGGCCGCCTCGAAGCCCTCGCGGAGCGTGATGACGAAGGTTCCGCCCATCCCCGTGCTCGGCGCGCTACTCGGCGACGATGCGGCCGGTCGCGGCCTTGTTGAAGTCGTCGAAGAACGCGTAGCTCCCGGGCTTCAGCGCGCGGATCCGGACGTTGACGGTCTTGCCGGCCGGCACGACCTTCTCGACGCGGAGGTCCTTGCTCTCGAACTCGGCCGCCTTCGTGCCCTTGTTCGTCACGACCAGCACGAACGGGGTGTTGGCCTTCACCTTGACCTCGCTCGGCTGGAACTGGTCCTTCTCGAGCTTGAGCGGAATTTCCGGCGGTGCATCGGCCGCCACGGCGGCGCCCGCGGCGACCACGACGGTGGCGACGAGTCCCGCAATCAGGTGCGTGAGCGCCCTCTGCATCGTTCCCTCCGACCCTCCGATTTAACCAACCAATCAGGGGGAGATTAGGATGGCCTAATCCTACCACGGTGTCAACCGGCCTCCAGAAACCCCCCGGGCCTGGCGAGCCCCGGCCCGGCTTGCTACCATGCGCACACCACACCGAGACGGAGGCACCCTTGATCACCGCGACCGTCCGCTACAAGCTTCCAGCCCACATCGACCACGACGCGTGCCGCGCGCACTTCCACAAGATCGCGCCCGGCTTCCGGGAGGCGCGCGGCCTCATCAGCAAACATTTCATCTGGAGCGAGAGCGGCTGGGCCGGCGGTGTCTATCAGTGGCAGACGCTCGAGGACGCGAAGCGCTTCTACGGCGGCCCGTGGCTCGACGGCATCGTCGAGCGCTACGGCATGCATCCGCAGATCGAGTTCTACGAGGTGTTCGCGCTCACCGACAACGCGCGCGGTACCGTGGAGCTGTTCGCCAGCGACCGGGAGGGCGCATGGAATTCGTCGACCTGAAGGCCGCGCGGGAGCCTGGCCGGCCGCGCGCTGCCCCTGCCTCTCGGGCTAGGCACTCCTGATCCACTGCCGCGCCGTCTCGGTCGCGCCGGCGGGAAAGTGCCTGATCGTCGCCGAGACGAAGTGCGACGCGAGCTTCTCCGCGACGCTGCCCAGCGGCGCGTCGGTGACGATCGCGACCTTCTTGATGTGCCGGTGGTGATCGCGGACGAAGCGAAAGTGCGCGGCCATCGCCCCCAGGCTCTCCCAGCCGGGGAACGCGGAGACCTCGAGGACGAGGCCGGCGAGATCTCCGGTGGACTGAATATAGGGGTCCACCGTCCTGGCGAGCTGCGCGAAGTCGGCCTCCGCGAGCGCCGACGTCGGGCGCACGTACAGGATCGAGCTGGCGGTGTCCAGATTCGACTCGATCATCGGCCGCTCCTCTCGCTGTCCGCCGACTCAGTTGCGCCGGTGGATCCCGGCGCCCGTCACGAAGTCGTAGAGGTTGGCGACGTTCATCTTCATCACCATCGGCGCCATCCCGTCCTGGCCGACATCCATCGGGTAGCGATTCGTCATCGCGGTGAGATCGGCCACGCACTTCTCCTTCGTCAGCCCCTGCCCGGCGCCCTTGCGCACGTAGTCGACCCACTCGCGGATGAAAGCGCCCTGCTCGTCGAGGTAGCGCTCGTCGCAGATCGGGCCGTGACCGGGCACGAACGTATCCTCGCGGAGCCCGCGAAGCGATTCGAGCGCCTGGAGCCAGAGGTCCGGGTCCGCCTCCTGCAGCCACGTGTGGACCTGGCAGAAGACGTTGTCGCTGGTGAAGACGACGCCTTCTTCCTCGACGATCACGGCGGCCTGGTAGGCCGTGTGCCCAGGCATGTGCACTAGCCGGAAGGTGTGGTTGCCCACGTGGAGCTTCATCTCGCTCGCGAAGGTGATCACCGGCGCGTTGGGCCGGTAGTTTTCGAGGAGCTTCGGCTCATCGGGTCCGAACGAGGCGACCCGCGCGACGTGCGCGGCCAGATCGGTGGACAGGATGCGGGTGCGGACACCTTCATGGGCGACGACGGGCGCGTCGAAATACGCGTTGCCGGTCCAGTGATCGCCGTGCGGCTCGGTGTTGAGGATGTACCGGAGCCGCCCGCGCCGCTCGACCTCGGACCTGAGGCGCATGGCGTCGCTCGGCTTGTGCGGCGTGTCGATCAAGACGATCCCGTCCGAGGTGGTCACGAGGCCGTGATTGGATCCGCGGAGCTCGGTCTCGACGAAGACGTTCCTGGTCAGCTGCTTCATGGTGTCCCTCGCTCTGGGCGTGATCGGTCGCACGCGACAGGCTATGGTATCGTCGAGCCTTCGGCAAGGCTCGCCACTCGAGGAGGACTGCACCCCAATGCCCGATCGCGAAGCTTACATCGGCCGGCCGCTCAGGCGGTCGGAGGATCCAAAGCTCGTCACCGGCCGTGGCCAGTACGTCGAGGACATCATCGTGCCCGGTCTCGTGCACCTCGCATTCGTGCGGAGCCCGCACGCGCACGCACGGGTGCGGTCGCTTCGGACCGACGTCGCCCGGAAGGCTCCGGGAGTCGTCCACATCGTGACGGCGGAGAATCTGGGTCCGCTCCGATCGTTGCCGTTCATGGCGACCATTCCGGGCCTCAAGCAGGCGCCATGTTCCTACCTCGCCGCCGATGTTGTCGACGCGACCGGGGTACCCGTGGCGGCGATCGCCGCCGAGAGCGCGGCGCTCGCTCGGGACGCAGCCGACTTGATCGAGGTCGAGTATGAGCCACTTCCCCCGGTCGCGGACCCGGAGCGCGGTCTCGCGTCTGGTGCTCCGCTCGCCCACCGCGCGCTCGGAACCAACGAGGCCTTCAGCTGGCCCCTCAAGGGCGGCGACGTCGATGGAGCGTTCGGCCGGGCGGCGCACGTGGCGCGGGTCCGTCTTGACCACAATCGACTTGCCGGAGCGCCGATGGAGCCGCGCGGCGTGCTCGCGCGTTACGACGCCGGAAGCAGTGAGCTGACGCTCTGGCTGACCACGCAGAACCCCTTCCTGTCGCGCGCCGATCTCGCCGCGGTCCTGGGATTCCCGGAGCACAAGCTCCGCGTGATTGCTCCGGACGTCGGCGGTGGCTTCGGTGTGAAGGGGCCGCTGTACCGCGAGGAAATCGTGGCGGCGGCGCTGACGCGCCAGATCGGACGGCCCGTTCGCTGGATGTCCACGCGCACCGAGGACTTCCTCACGACCATCCAGGCGCGGGCCGCCGTCACCGAGGGCGAGGCTGCGGTGACCCCGGACGGCGAGATCATCGGTTTGCGGGCACGGGCGGTGTTCGATCTCGGCGCCCACCTGCTCTCGCTCTCGCTGGTGCCGCCGATGTCCGCCGCGACCCACATCTTCGGGCCCTACCGGATCCGGAACGCGGAGCTCCACAGCGTCGGGGTCTACACGAACACCGCGCCGACGGGACCGTATCGCGGCTCCGGCCGGCCGGTCGGCGTCTACCTGATCGAGCGACTGATGGACGAGGCCGCCCGCGCGACAGGCCTGGACCCGGTGGAGATCCGCCGGCGCAACTTCATCGCCCCGGGTGCATTCCCCCATCGCACGCCGTTCGGCCCAGCGTACGACTCCGGAGACTATGCGCGTGCTCTCGATCGCGTGGTCGAGCTGGCCGACTACGGCGCGCTACGTCGCGAGCAGGCGGCGGCGCGTGGCCGCGGCGAGATCATGGGGATCGGTGTCGCCGCCTATGTCGAGTCCACCAACGTGCTCGGCTGGGAGAGCGGGGTCGTGCGCGTGGAGCGTAGCGGCAAGGTCACCGCCATCACGGGCTCGAGCCCGCACGGCCAGGGGCACGAGACGACGTTCGCTCAGATCATCGCCGACCAGCTTGGCGTCGCCTGCGAAGACGTGATCGTCCGCCACGGCGACACGCTCGGCGCGCCCCAGTCGATCGGAACGTTCGGGAGCCGCAGCGCCGGGCTCGGCGGCAATGCGCTGGCCCAGGCCGCCGGCGCCGTGAGAGACAAAGGTCGTCGGCTCGCCGCCCGGTTGCTCGAGGCGAGCCCGGACGACATTCGGCTGGTGAGCGGCGGCTTCCAGGTGAAGGGCGTGCCCGAGAAGATCGTCGGCTGGGACAGAATCGGCGAGCTCGCGCACCGTGGGATGGGTCTGCCGCCCGAGGAGGCGCCGGGCCTCGAGGCGACGGTGTTCTTCCGCCAGGATCAGCCCTCCTGGAGCTTCGGCGCCGGCCTTGCCGTCGTGCGTGTGGCCCGCGAGACCGGCCAGGTCCGGCTCGAGCGTTTCGTCGCCGTCGACGATTGCGGCAACGCGATCAACCCGCTTCTCGTCGACGGCCAGATCGTCGGCGGCTTCGCGCAGGGACTCGGTCAGAGCTTGCTGGAGCGCGTGGTCTATGGCGAGGACGGCCAGCTGCTCACGGGCACGTTCATGGAGTACGCGATCCCGCGTGCCGACGACATGCCCGAACTGATCGTCGACCGCACGGTGACCCCGTCGCCACTCAATCCTCTCGGCGTGAAGGGCGTTGGAGAAGGCAGCGCCTGTGTGGCGCCGCCGGCGATCGTGAACGCCGTCGTGGACGCGCTGGCGCCGTTCGGCGTCCGCCACGTCGACATCCCGCTGACGGCGGAGAAGATCTGGCGCGCGATCGCTAGCGCGCGGGCCGAATGACCGGGAGCAACACGTAGGACTGCCATCCGGGCCCGCAGTGGATCGTGACCTTCTTGCCGAAAATCCCGGCCGGACGATCGCGCGGGTCATCATGCTGAAAGGGTCCGATCCCCGTAAACACGGCGCCGAGCGTGCCCAGCCCCG
>Ga0187776_10000680_pt1 | contig 16400 bp, 19 predicted proteins | sample 0216_BV02_MP12_2_FD_132426 | JGI IMG/M metagenome (GOLD analysis project Ga0187776, IMG submission 132426) | Tropical peat soil microbial communities from peatlands in Department of Meta, Colombia - 0216_BV02_MP12_20_MG | ecosystem: Environmental > Terrestrial > Soil > Wetlands > Peat | place...
GGCGCGGGCGATAAAGGAAAAGCGTCGCTATCCGGCCACGGACCGGGACCTCCGTTTTTACCAATTCATGGGGGCTTTGGTGAAAAGCGAGAAAGATACCTTGATGAAGCATGATTTCAAGCATTGGCAGGAGCATGGGTTCTATGACAGCTTTGAAAAATATATCCAGCAGTCAACCACCGAGGTCTCCTTCGACCAGGGGGTGCGCGACGCCTGGATCAAAGAAATGATTCAAGAACAGAAGGCGAAGAAAAGCGGGAAATCCGCAATTCCGAAAAAGGAACCCGGCGCGGCGCGCCCATTGCCCAAAACCTGCCGGGAGTTAATTCAGTCCATGCCCCAGGGCTTCCAGCCGGAAGCGGCCGGAGACCTGACAGCAAAACTCCAGTTTGAGGTCCAGGGCGAAGAGAATTTCGTCTCTCATCTGAAGATTGCCGGAGGGGCCTGTACTTACCAGGAGGGCCCGGCCGATAAACCGAATCTGATCATCAAAACTCCCGCGGATGTATGGTTGAAGATTTCCCGGGGCGAGTTGAGCGGCCAGAAGGCGTTCATGGAAGGGCAGTACAAAGTTGAGGGAGATATGACTCTCCTGATGAAATTGAACCGGCTCTTTTCGGCTTAGGCACCAAGAGACTGTGTCGTAATTCGTCATGCCGGCGGAAGCCGGCATCCAGGATTCAAGTAGTCAGAATAAAATCAAACCCTGGATTCCGGCTTTCGCCGGAATGACGCCCTTTCCCTTAATTGCGACACAGCCCCAAGGGGAGGGAGAAAAATGGAAAATCAGGAAGCTTACCGAAAGTCCAAGGGGCGGGTGGAGGCCAAGTTCGGGGTCTACTGGCATTTGACCGTGTACCTGGTAGTTATCGCGGTCCTGGTTATCATCAATCTCAGTAGCCGGCCTGAGTACCTGTAGTTCAAATGGCCCCTCTTCTGATGGGGAATCGGGGTCTTTTTCCATGGCCTGGCGGTATTCCGCATTTTTTCGGGCAGATTGGCAGCCAGGAAGGAAAGAATGATTCGGGAGGAGATGAAAAAGCATTTTCAACGGTAAGAACACTGCGATAGGGATTATTTTAGCCATGCACGGTAAACCTTCCGCGAACTGGAAACCCAGGGCCGCCCAGTAATCAAGGTATCCCCAGGGCTGAAAAAGGAAGGAGTCAGTGATGAAGAACCTTCTCCTCGCGATTCTCATGATCATGGCCTTTCCGCCTCTCCTGCGGGGGCAGTCTCCTCTCCCGAAATCCGAACCGGACGTAGCCCTGGTCTTTTCTTCCACCGTTCAGGGCGAGGTGGAGCCCTGCGGGTGACAAGCGAGTCAGCTTGGCGGTCTGGCCAAGCGAGCGAGCTTCGTCGAGAATCTGCGGGGCGAAAGGAGGGAGGTTATTCTCGTGGACACGGGGGATCTTCTCTATTCCCGTGACTCCGTGGAGACCCCCAACGCGAGGCAGATCGGGAACCTCAAAGCCGAACTCTACATGAAAGCTTACAATCTCATGGGCTACGATGCTTTTACCCCGGGGGAGCTGGACCTTTCCTTCGGCGTGGGAGACCTCATCAAAATGAGCCAACAGGCCAACTTCCCCCTCCTAGCGGCCAATCTCATCCACACAGGGTCGATGCAGCCCGTTTTCAAACCTTATGTAATCAAGGAGGTCGGGGGGATCAAGATCGGCATTTTCGGGCTTGTCTCCGGCCAGTCTTCTCCATGGGGTCCCCCCGAGGAGAAGGACAAATTCAAGATCACCGACCCTTTCGAGGCGGCGAAAAATGCGGTGGGCGTGTTGAAGAGGGAGTGCCGGCTGATCGTGGCCCTGGCGCACATGGAGGCCGATGAGCAGAAACTTCTCGTGGAAAGAGTGCCAGGAATCCATTTCGTCATTAACGGCCACTTGAGCCATGCGCATTCCACCCCGCTGCTGGTGGGACAGTCCCAGATTCTCATCGCCGGGGCCCGCGGTGAGTACCTCGGTCAGGTGGATCTTTTTCAGCAGAAGATGAAGATCTATTCCCGTTACCAGCTGAACGCTCTGAAGGCGGATTGCGCGGAAAAACCGGAAGTCCAGGCCTGGGTTGCCCAGTACAAGGACCGATTGCAGAGTGTCCAGCAGCCCCTGACGATGGCAGGCGGGCCTCCTATGGGTCCGTCCGGTTCTGCTTCCATCTTGGCCGTTCCCCAGCTCCTCGCCTTCATGGGGGAAAAGAGCTGCCAGACCTGCCATCCCCGCGAGCACGAGCACTGGGCGACGACCGCGCATGCCCGGGCCTACTGGACGTTGGTCGAGAGAAACAAAGCTTCCGATCCCTCCTGCCTACCCTGCCATACCACGGGGTACGGTTCTTTTCAAGATCCCCGCGCCCGATTCGAAAATGTCCAATGTGAAGCCTGCCATGGCCCCGGGGAAGCCCATCCCAACGTGCGGAAAGGCATGGAGAGAGCGGAAGAATACGAATGCCGCAAGTGTCACACCGCAACGAACAGCCCGAGCTTCAATTTTGATATTTATGTGCGGGGAATTATCCATCCTCGATGAACGAACGCGCCGGAACATCTTTACGATGACAAACGGAAAGGAGGAAGTCTAAAAAAATGAAGAAGGCATGCCAAAGAATATTAGTGACGGTATTAGCCTGCGCCGGCTTCTTCTTGCTGCCGGGACTTCAACATGCTTCCGGACAAACGACCTTTCAGGCCTATACCCAGCCCCAGGCAATGCCCTCCTTTTTGCTGGAGGATCTGCAGGGAAAGCGAGTGGATATCCGGGACCATCGAGGCCAGGTCATTCTTTTGAATTTCTGGGCTACCTGGTGTCCGAACTGCCGCCAAGAGGGTCCTTCCATAGGCAAGTTATACGCTCTGTATAAGACCCGGGGTTTGATTCTATACCGCATCGACAGTAAAGAAGACCCCCAGACCGTCCGGCAGTTTCTGGAGAAAGAATCCCTGGAGTTCCCGGTTCTTCTTGACCGGGACGGGAGGGTGGAACGGCTTTTTGGAGTGTGGGTGCATCCGACCAGCTATTTGATCGGCCGCAAGGGAACGGTGCGCTACAGGGTCATGGGGGTCGGGGATTGGACCAGCCTGCAAGGCACGAGCGTCATTGATCAACTCCTAAGCGAGAGGTGAGAGATGAAAGAAAAACTCTTTTTTCCGGTTTTGATCCTGGCCTTTCTGGGGGTTTCCGGTTGCGGAGGGGTGATTCCAATCATGGGAGAAAAAGCCCCCATCCCCCTGCAGAAAGCCAATCCGGAAGCCGTTTGGGTGGAAAATGAAGGGTTGCAGATCGTATGGGAAGATGCCAAGGACGCCCGGGATTTCTACCGCGGAGGGGTGCAACGAAAATCCCAGGCGGAAAAACGGTTCCAGGAAAAAGGCTATCCCGAGGCCCTGAAATTTTACCAGGTTTCCAATGATTTTTTTACCAAACTCTTAACGTACCTGAATGAGGACATGGCTGAATTTACCCTCTATGAAGGAACCGATATCCTCTTTTTCCCCAATCTCCTCCTGGCCGACAATCACCTCAAGATCGGTCTGATCCAGCGGGAGACGGGGCATGAGGCCTCCGCGCAGAGTAGTTGGAAAAAGGCTCAAGGGTGGGTTCAAAAATCCCTGCAGTCGGAGAAGACGGAGTGGGGCCTGTCACTGGAGAAGGAAGTCATGAGTTTGTTGGGAAGTAAGAAGAATTGATTCTTCGGCCTGCGATGGGCCGATCCTGCGACATTGGGCATCGATTCAGTAGCGCAACGAGGTGTAAAATGGAGAGGAAGAAAAGTGCAGGGTAGGAAGGAATTAGTGATCGTCAGGCGGTGAAAGCGACCTTTGATTCTTACGAGGTGAGGGAGAAAAAATAGAAACGGAGAAGAGAAAGGCGGGAGGGGGCCATTGCAGAATTCCAAATTTTCCCGATTCACCCTCCTATGTTCTTCGATACCGACTAGGCGCGGGAGGAAGCAGGATTATCCCTCAAGGTTTCCTCCCGTTGAAGCGAGAATCGGAGAATGAAATTCAGGGATCGAACCAAATTAAGGTTTAGAATCCTTCTCCTCCTGGGAGTCGCCAGCGGGATGACCGGGTGGATATATACCGGCCTGATTCAGCCTTCTTCACCCGGTCATCATCCCTGGGTCGGCATTTTCACGGGAGTCGGGGTTGGCGTGACCATCGGCGGCAGCGAGTTATTTTTCCTCCGCGCCTGGATTAAGAGGAAAAGTTTTGCGGTTGCTCTGTTAATCAGGACGGCCTATTATTTAACGGTCATTATGGGTATCGGCTTTACCTTGTGGGGATTCGGGGAGGAAGGAGGATTCATTGGCTTATCCTTGGGACAATTATGGGGGTATCATGATGCGATCCTTTTCTCCCTTCTTATATCCTTTGCCTTCTCGCTTTTTTTCCAAATCAATGGACTCATCGGGGGGAGAGTTCTCTTATCCTTTTTTACCGGCAAGTATCATCAGCCCGTGGAGGAAAATAGAATCTTCATGTTTCTCGACTTGAAATCGTCGACGGCTATTGCCGAAAAGATCGGGCATATCCAGTTCCATAAATTCATCAACGATTTTCTTCATACCATCTCCGAGCCCATTATTGCCAATAAGGGCGAAATCTATAAATACGTGGGCGATCAAGTCATCATTACCTGGAAGTTGAAAGAAGGGCTTAGGGAGAATCAATGCCTACGCTTATTCTTTGAAGCTTCGGACCGCGTTGACCGGGAAAGAGATTCATTTGAGAAGAAATATGGAATTGTGCCAGAATTCAAGGCGGGAATGCATTGTGGGAGAGTGGTCTCCGGGGAAATGGGAGACACCAAGAGAGAAATTGCTTTCCTGGGAGACGTTATTAACACTACCGCGCGGATCGAAAAGGAATGCAGTCCCAAATCGCGGAGGCTCTTGATCTCGAGCGATGTTTTTAAGAAATTGCATCTGGGGGAAGAGTATCGCCATGAGGAGATGGGAAATATTCAGCTGCGGGGGAAGACGACAGGAATCGACTTGTATGCCATCGAAAGAAATTCTCGAGAAGAGGGAGTTGCCGGGCCTCATCTAGGGATCGGAACTCCTTCGCGCGGCAAAGCGGGGCCTTAAGCTGCGGGGGGATCGGGTAATCAATCGTTGCCTCGCCAAACGATCCGGCCCAATGTTTCGGATAAACTTTACGGGGGGGACCGATAATTCATGGAGACGGCCTTTTTTCTGGGTTTAACTTCGGGCGGATCCTGCCTGGCCAGCTGCGGCCCTCTCGCCGCGGCGTTGCTGGCGTCCGAAGAGATTCCCTTGCGACGCAGCAGCGCTCTCCTTTCCGTCTTCCTTTCGGGGAGACTCCTCGGGTATCTCTGCTGGGCGGTTCTGTCCTGGCTTCTGGGATGGCTGATCTCTCAAAGCACGAAAGGGTTTGCCCTCTTCTCCGCCGCGGATTTGGCGCTGGGGGCCTGGCTGATTTATTACGGAATCCGCCCACCCGTTCCCTCTCATGGCAGCTGTCCGGGCTCGACTTTGAATTCCTTGAATCAATCTGGGAGCAGGCATGGGGCGTTTTTTCGGGGGGGGCTCTGGGGGTTTCTGAGCGGCCTGCAGGTCTGTGCTCCATTTTTAACCGCCTTTGCCGAAGCAGCCAGAACCGGAAGCTTGGGCGGCTCGCTCCTTTTTTTCCTTCTCTTTTACCTGGGGACGGGAATTTGGTTCATTCCATTCCCGTTTATCGGAACTCTCGGACGTTTCCGCCAGATTGCCCAGGTGGCCCGTTTCCTCACTCTGCCGCTGGGCGCTTATTTTATCTATTCGGGAATCATTTCGATAGCAGGAGGAATGACATTCTATGGATGAGATGCTGGCAAAGACAAAGGATCGGATTCCACCAGTGCCGGGGCTGGAAAAGAGCTGGGGAACCTCTCTGCTCTGGACCCTTCCCATGGTCCTCTGGGCCCTGATGATGTTCTCCAGGGGATTTTTTCAAGGTTCTTTGGCCCAGAAGCTTTCCGTCATCATAACCGTAGGCTTTCTGGCCGGAATATTCTTCTGGATGATGAAATCCGGCGAAACCTACCGGCCGCGCCGGATTTTTTACGTCGCCCTGGGGTTTCTCTTCCCGGTGGGTTTCATCTCCGAGCTCATCGCCCAGCGGGGGTCGATGAGCATTTCCCTGGAGCAGATGCTCCTCGGCAACACCCCCTTCTGCCACCTGGCCCTTCCCATGATGGCGCTCCCCGCCGTTCTCTCCAAAACCATCATCTTTCCCGGAAGCATCCTGCCCAAGCCCGAGAACCCGCATGCCTTCGGGGCTATGCTTGCCCTGTGGGCTGGCGCCACCGTGATTCTGGGCCGGGGCTGGTGCAGCTGGGGATGCTTCTTCGGCGGAATCGAGGAAGGGTTCGCCTCTTTGCGGAAAAAGCCCCTTTGGCCGAAGATCGACCGGCGATGGACCCTCCTTCCCTGGGCGGTGCTGACTTTGGTAGTCGTAGGGACGGCAATTTCCCTTGCGCCTTTTTATTGCCAATGGCTCTGCCCCTTCAAGACCGTAACCGAATTCCCCGCCGTGACCTCCGTGCAGACCGCCATACAGTTTGGAATCTTCACGACCCTCTTTGCGGGGATCGTAGTCGTCCTTCCCCTCTTGACCAAGAAGCGGACCCAGTGCTCTTTCTTTTGCCCCCTGGGCCCGGTTCAGGCCTTGGCCAACAAGATCAACATCTTCGAGCTGAAGACCGACCCTGAGCGCTGCGTTTCCTGCGGGCTTTGCGAGAAAGCCTGCCCGTTCATGGCTGTTGAGCGGGGAGAAGGAAAGGAAAGGCAAGTAAACATGTACTGCGCCCGGTGCGCTGCCTGTGCCGATGTTTGCCCGAAGGGGGCGGTCCGCTTCCGCATCAAAGGGACTCCGTTTACGGTCAACGCCGCTGCCCCGCGCATGATGTTCCTGCTGGCCACCTGGAGTTTCGCCACCATGTTCGGCGGAAGCATCATCGCCAATAGTCTGTCCAAAATCGTCGGGCATCTTTTATAAGAGAGGGAATCACATGAAAAGACTGCTTCTGTTCCTGGGATATGGGGCCGCAGCCCTGACGATCCCCTTGGCCCTGGCTCTCCCGATCAAGGGTTTCCCGGTTTTCCTGTCGGCGCTCGGGAACTTGGGCCTCAAGATCGCCCCCTGGTACTCGGGCGGCGAGGTGGCCTCGACACTCGATCGGGGCAGCTACCAGATTAAGGTTTATCATCCTGTCTATCCGGCGCTGGTGGGGGAAGGGGAAAAGGGATTTGTGCAATTGGTGTGGCAGCCAAGGAGCGCTTTGCCTCCTCGGGTCCAGGAGGAGATCGACCTGAACGGGGATGGCAAGCCGGACTGCGAGGTTTCTTTTTCCAACCCCCCGGAAGAAGCCGGCGCCCCATTGCTTACCGTAAATCCCAAGTCTCCCTGGGTTTCTCCCGTGCATAATTCTCCCACTACCTCTTTCGAAGGGATCCTCGTCGAGAGAGTGAAGGACGCCATGTATGTCCGCATCCCCCTAAAAAAAATGGGCTCATCGTAGGCGAAGTATCCAGCCCAGCCCCGAAAGGGTCACAGAAAGGCATGATTGCTCTTGATCAATTGCCCGTTTTGAGTGATATTATTAATTCACATGGGCAACCCAGATCACTCGATAAAGATGAAAGCAGAAGGCCTGAATTTTTTTTACGGGGCCTTTCAGGCATTGAAGAAGGTAAACCTCGAGATAAAAGAAAGACAAATCACCTCCCTTATCGGCCCGTCCGGTTGCGGAAAGTCCACCTTCCTGCGTACTCTTAACCGAATGAATGACCTCATCCCCTACAGCCGGGTTATCGGTACGGTGCTGCTGGATGGGAAGAACATCTATGACCCCGAGGTCAATCCCGTCAACCTGCGCCAGAGGGTGGGAATGGTCTTCCAGCGACCCAATGCCTTTCCCAAATCCATCTTCGAAAACGTGGCCTTCGGCCCCAAGGTTTTGGGCGACCGGCACAAATCCGACCTGCAGGAGATTGTGGAGCGAAGCCTTCAGGGGGCCGCTCTCTGGAATGAGGTGTCCGATCACCTCCAGCATCCGGCCACGGAACTTTCTCTCGGGCAGCAGCAACGACTCTGTATTGCCCGGGTTCTGGCCATTCAGCCTGAAGTGATCCTCATGGATGAGCCTTGCTCGGCTCTGGACCCCCAAGCCACTCTGCGAATCGAAGAGCTGATGCAGGAGCTGAAGGAGAAATACACCATCGTCATCGTGACCCACAACATGCAGCAAGCGGCCCGCGCCTCGGACTGGGTAGGTTTTTTTCTCCTCGGGGAACTGCTGGAGTACGGCCCCAGCAAGGAGATTTTCACCAACCCCAGGGACCCACGGACGGAGAGTTACATTACGGGAAGATACGGATAAAATGACGCCCACCAGAGCGACTCTACGGATTCTTTCTCTGGCTCTCTGCCTCTCCCAGATTCTCCTACCCGGCTGCCACCGGAAACAGGGCGGGGTGTCCGTGGTGGGCTCGACTTCTGTTCAGCCCTTTGCCGAGGCCTTGGCCGAAGAATTCATGGTCGGCCATTCGACGGAAAAAATCTTCATCCAGGGGGGCGGCTCAACCGCCGGGATCCAGGCGGTCTTTACGGGTGCTGCCCAGGTGGGGATGTCTTCCCGGAAACTGGAGGAGAACGAAAAGGCGCTGATCGCCGTTCCCATCATTTACGACGCCATTGCCGTAATCGTCCATCGGACTAATTTCCTGGACAGCTTATCCATGGACCAAGTCCGGGAGATTTATGCCGGGAGAATCACCCGCTGGAAAGAGGTAGGCGGCACGGATCGGGCCATCACCGTGGTGACCCGGGAGGAGGGGTCGGGCACCCGGGAAACCTTCCAGAACCTGGTCATGGGAAAGAAGGAAGAGATCAGCCTGGGGGCTCTGGTCCAGGATTCCAACGGGGCCATCCGGCAGGTCGTGGCCGATGACCCTAATGCCATTGGGTTCATCTCCCTGGGGCTGGTGAACGAACGGGTGAAGGCCCTGAAGCTCGACGGAACTGAGCCTACCGTCGAAAATGTCCGGGCTCATCGCTACCAGATCGTCCGTCCTTTTCTCTTTGTGTTTAAGGCCCCCCCGCAGGGGATCGCCAAAGAGTTCCTGGAGTACGTGCTGAGCCCGAAAGGACAAAAATTGCTTATGCAGGAAGGGCTGGTCAGCATGGATCAAAACCTCCCGAGCGAGGCACGGAAATAGACGGATGAATAAAGAAAAATTCCTGGAAAGAGGGTTCCTCCTGGTGGCCCTCTCCTCCATTTCGGTCCTGGCCCTGATCGCCTTTTTCATATTCGAAGAGGGCCTTCCTCTCATGTGGAAGGTCGGCCTCCAGTCCTTCCTTCTGGGGGATCGTTGGTTCCCGAGCAAGGGTTCTTTCGGGATTTTCCCCATGATCGTGGGTTCTTTCTGGGTGACGTTGGGAGCGCTTGTCGTGGGCGTTCCCCTGGGACTGGCCTGCGCCATTTTCCTCTGCGAGTTGACCTCTCCCAAGGTGGGCATGGTCTTGCGTCCCATGATCCAGCTCCTGGCCGCCATCCCCTCGGTCATCTATGGATTCTGGGGGTTGATCGTGCTCGTGCCGCTCATCCGAAACCACCTGGGGGGTCCGGGTCTGAGCATTCTGGCCGGGTCCTTCGTTCTGGGGATCATGATCCTGCCCACCATCATCAGCATCTCGGAAGATTCTCTTCGGGCCTTGCCGCGGATTTACAAGGAAGGGGCGCTTTCTCTTGGCGCGACTCACTGGCAGACGATCTGGCGGGTCCTGCTGCCCGCTGCCCGCTCGGGAATCGTGGCCAGCATTATCCTGGGGATGGGGAGGGCGCTCGGGGAGACCATGGCCATGATCATGATCCTGGGAAACGCGGCGCAGATGCCCCATTCCATCCTGAACAGCGCCCGGACCCTGACGACGAATATCGGCATTGAAATGGGCTATGCCTCGGGGAATCACCGAGCGGCTCTCTTTGCCACGGGTGTCGTCCTTTTCTTCATCATCATGGGCCTGAACTCTCTGGCCCTGGTCATTTCCCGGAAGGGGAGGGCGTGAGGTGAAAATCTCCCGTCATTTTACCCAGGAAATAGCCAGGGTGGTGATCGGGGTCGCGGCCTTCTCCACCCTGGCGGTCATGTTCTGGATCCTTTACCAGGTCCTGCGGGAAGGGCTGCCCCTTTTGCATCTCAGTTTCTTCGTGGAGCCCCCCCGCGAAATGGGCCGGGCCGGAGGGATCTCTTCCACCATCATCGGCACCCTGGCCCTGACCGTGGTGGCCATTGTAATCGCCACCCCGCTGGGCGTGGGGACGGCGATCTTTCTTCGGGAGTACACCCGGGAAAGCCGGATCAGCCGGGTGATTCGCTTCGGAACCGATTGCCTGGCCGGGGTTCCCTCCATCATCTTCGGCCTCTTCGGGTTCGTTTTCTTTGTCATCTTTCTAGGCATGGGGTGGTCCATCCTTTCCGGAGGACTCACGCTGGCTGCGATGATTCTCCCCACCATCATCTGCACGGCGGAAGAGGCCATCAAATCCATCCCCTATTCCTTCCGGGAGGTGAGTTATGGTCTGGGGGGGACCCGCTGGCAGACCATCCGGAGAGTGGTTTTGCCCAACGCTTTTCCGGGGATTCTGACTGGGGTTCTTCTGGGAGTCGGGCGGAGCGTGGGGGAGACTGCAGCCGTCATCCTCACCGCGGGTTCTTCTTTCCTGATGCCCGATTCCATCTTTTCTCCAATCCGCACCATGGCTGTCCATTTCTACATCCTGGCCCGGGAGGGGATCTCCATGGAAATGGCCTATGCCACGGGGGCCGGTCTGATTATTTTGATCCTGATCATTAACACCGTGGCCAACTGGCTCCTGTTCCGTTATGTCCATAGAGGTTGAGAAAAGATCGAGGATGGAAAATCAATTTAAAATCGTCATCCGGGATTTTGAGGTCTATTACGGATCGGCGATGGCCTTGAAAGGCCTCAACCTCTCCATCCGGCCTAGCCAAATTTTCGCCGTTTTGGGCCCGGCCCGAAGCGGGAAGACCACTTTACTGAAAAGCCTGAACCGCCTCACGGACCTTATCTTCGGAGCGAATCATAGAGGGCAGATTTTTATCGACGGTCAGGAAATTTATGGGGAGAACGTGTCCCTTCCGGAATTACGGCGGAGGGTGGGAATGGTCTTCGACCTTCCCACCGCCCTGCCCATGTCGATCTTTGAGAATATCGCTTACGGGCCCCGGCTCAAGGGAATCGCCGGTAGGACCCGGCTGGGAGAGATCGTGGAGGCTTCGCTGACCGCGGCGGTGCTCTGGGATGAGGTGAAGGACCGACTGCACAGCTCAGCCTTGAGGCTTTCGGGTGGGCAGCAACAAAGGTTATGCATCGCCCGCATGCTGGCTCTGGAGCCGGAGATCCTTATGCTTGACGAGCCCTGCTCCGGCCTGGACCCCATCTCCACGGCGAGCATCGAAAGGTCGTTGATGAGCCTGAAGGAGAAATACACCATTCTCCTGGTTCCCCACAACATCCAGCAGGCTTCCCGGGTGGCGGACCGGGTGGGCTTCTTCCTGGGGGGAGAGCTTATCGAAGAGGGCCCATCCGAAGAAATCTTCACCCGGCCCAGAATGAAGAAAACCGAGGACTACATCAGCGGGAGGTTTGGATAAAAGCGAGTTTCAAGTTTCGGGTTGCGGGTTTCGCGTTCAGGAAAAATGCCGAAAGGCGTTTGGGGGATTTCTTTAGCCTCGGCGTTCTCTGCATGGCTTGCGGCTAAAAAATGAGGAGGGGAAAATGGAAACGCGGTTCCAGCAGGAGTTGAATCATTTGAAGGAGGACCTCTTGAAGATGGCCGGGCTGGCCGAGAGGGCCATCAGCAACGCCATTCAAGCCCTGGTCAAAAGGGACACCGGGTTGGCGGAGAGAACCATCGCCGAAGACGAGAAGATCAATAAAATGGAGCTGATCATCGACGAATGGTGCCTGAAACTCCTGGCCCTCCATCAGCCCATGGCCGCAGACCTTCGTTTTATCACCTCGGCCATGAGGATTAACACTGAGCTGGAGCGGATCGGGGACCTTTCCGTGAACATCGCCGAAAGAGTGATTTCCTTGAACCAGGAGCCCCAGCTCAAGCCCTACATCGACATTCCCCGGATGGCGGAGATCACTCAAGGCATGGTCAAGGACGTCCTGGATGCCTTTGTGAAAGGAGATGCCGACCTGGCCCGGTCGGTTTGCGAAAGGGACGATCAGGTCGATGCCTTAAATGACCAGGTCTTTCGAGAACTGCTGACCTACATGATGTCCGATCCCAAGACGATCACCCGGGCGGTTCATCTCATCATCGTCAGCCGCTGCCTGGAGCGCATCGCGGATCATACCACCAACATCGCCGAGGGGGTGATCTTCATGGTCAAAGCCCTGGTGATCAAACATCATGCCGATGTACAGGACAAACCGGAGAAAAAGAGCAAGGAAGGAAAAAAGTGAAAAAGTAAAAAAGCACCAGAATCCGAACAAACTTCAACAAATAAAATTCAAATTATCAAAGGCTGCAGTTTGCTGGTATCATTAAAACCTGCCGTGATAAGCTTCAGCGGCATGACGCATCCGATGAGATTTTGACTTTTCAGGAGTCCATCAAATTTGGATCATTGGGAATGGGTTCTTGGAATTTGAAAGGGGGGTGCAGAGATGCGAAACGGCATAGGGGTTGTTTTGATCTTTGCTTTTTTCTTCTGTCCTTGGATGACGCAGGCCCAAACACAGGAATCGACGCCAGCGCAGAAGAAGATCATGATGGAGCGGGGGGAGAAGGTCACCGGCAAGCGGCTCGAACTGGTCAAAAAGGTGATCGAAAGCTACCGGGACTGCGAAGTCCTTGCCAAGGGGAATGAATTGACCGGTTTGCGGATCAACGGGAAGCTCTACTCGGACTTCACCCTGGTGGTCCGCGACGCCAAGCGGACCATCATCGTGGCGACCCCCGATGGAGTGGTCAGCTTTGATTATTAAGATTGGGGAGGGGCCTGCTCCCGAGCCGCCCGTCCCTCCACAATTGAGGAACCCCCGGTTGATCTTCTATTTCTTGCTTCTCTGGCACTCTTCATATCCTTTCACCAGGTTGACCAAACCTCGATCAAAGAAGAGGATCACTCGATTGTTCAACTCCAGAGCCCGGAGCAATTCATAGGCCGTGTCGAAGAAGCCGGAGTGGAGGATAAAGAGCCAGAGGTGGCGGCGAAAGAGGATGAAAGAATAAACCAGCTCGGAAAGAGGAAAGCCTTCCTGGCAGCGGTCTTGTCCGTATTTCTTGTAGTATTTGGAAATCTGTTCTTTGGGGGTCTGGACACTTAGAAATTGGCTTAACCCTTTATACATGCTCGTGGCCCGCTGGTATAGATGGTCTTCATCGAAGGTGTGATAGAAAGGGGTTAGGGCGTTTTTCCGGACATCGTTTAACCATTCTTTGGCTATTTTCTCCGCGTTCTTTTCGATCAATTCCACCAAGGCTTGAGAAAGCATCTTTTCCTCCTTACCCGATCAATCTTTGATCGTCGTCTGGGGTTGCCCCTGAAAGGATCCTTTTCAGGTTCAATCGGTAGGGGCTCTGCACGATCCCTCTCTCGGTAATAATTGCTGAAATAAAACGATGGGGAGTCACATCAAAAGCCGGGTTATAGACTTTTACCGCATGGGGAGCCATTCGCTTTCCCCGAAGGGTCGTAACTTCGGTCGAAGCCCTCTCTTCGATGGGAATTTTTTCCCCCCTGGCCGTCGATAAATCGATGGTGGAAATGGGGGCGGCCACGTAGAAGGGAAGCCGGTGGGCGCGGCAGAGAAGGGCCACGGAGTAAGTCCCGATCTTGTTGGCTGCATCACCGTTGGCCGCAATCCGGTCCGCCCCGGTGATGGCCAGATGAATCTTTCCCTGGGCCATGAGCCAGCCGGCCATATTGTCGGCGATCAGGGTGAAGGGAATCCGGTCTCTCATCAGCTCCCAGGCGGTCAAACGGGCCCCCTGGAGAAGAGGTCGGGTTTCACCCACGTAAACATGAATCCGCTTGCCCGCCTCCCGCGCCGCGCGAATCACTCCCAAGGCGGTCCCGTAGCCCGCCGTGGCCAGGGCCCCGGCATTGCAATAGGTGAGAACGGAAACGCCGTCGGGAATCAGAACCTGTCCCTGCCTGCCCATCTCCCGGTTGGCTTCCAGGTCTTCCTCCAGGATTCGAAGGGCTTCTTTTTCCAGCTCTTCCCGAAGAATTTGGGAATCCCCGCCCATTCTTTTAAAGACCAACCTGCGCATCCGCTCCACTGCCCAGACTAAGTTGACGGCGGTCGGCCGGGTGGAGACCAGGGCCTGGGCGACTCTGTCCACGTGCTTCTTCAATGCAGCCCGAGTCCCGGATTTGAACTGGCGTATTCCCAACACCATGCCAAAAGCCGCTGCAACTCCGATGGCCGGGGCTCCCCGGACGACCATCTTCCGGATAGCCCGCGCGGCATCCTGGTAGGTCGAGCAGGCCACATACGCCTCGCTCAGAGGAAGCTTGGTTTGATCCAGAAGATAGAGCTTGCCCTTTTTCCACTCCAAGGTCTTGATTCCCATGGACCGAACTTACCATATTAAAGAGAATTTCATCAAGAAAAAACCCGATGGGTTCGACCCCTGGAGTGATTTCGCTTCCGGGCGAAATTTCAGGGGAAATTTCTTTGCCTTGCCTCATGAGGTCCAATGGTCTTCAGGGTTCCAGAGAAAAGAGGAGGCCTTTCTCCGAAATGATGTTCAGCTGAATTCCCCGAGGGAAATAGAACGTGTGGAGAGGCGTATGATAAAGCGGTTGACTACCTGGATGGGAGCCAATATATTGGTTTCATGAACTGATCGACCACTTTTCTATTACGGGGGTACTATGGCCGGCCATCCCATTGATTATTACGTGTACGGTGGTTCCTGGGGAACCGATGAGGGGCGAAAGATTTTTTCCGAAGAACAGATGATCGATCGCTGGCTAAAGATCGAAGCTGCCCTGGCTGAGGCCGAATCGGAGATGGGAATCATCCCCGAGTGGGCGGCCAAGGAAATTTCCGCCAAGGCTTCCGTGGAAAGAATCGACCTGAACCTGGCCAGGGCTGAACAGCAGAAGACCCGGCACAGCCTGGTCCCGGTGATCCGGGCTTTTGCCAGGGCATGCGGAGAAAAGGCGGGCGAGTTCGTTCACTATGGGCCCACCACCCAGGACATCATCGACACGGGCAATGCGCTGGCTCTTCGGGAGGTCATGGACGCGGTGAAACGGGACCTGGAAGCCATCGAGAAGCGACTTGTCCAGATCACCCTGGAATACGCGGACACTCCCATGGCAGGAAGGACCCACGGACAGCATGCCTTGCCCATAACCTTCGGCTTCAAGACTGCCAGTTGGCTCCAAGAAGTCAGACGCCACTTGGACCGCCTGGAGGAGGGGAGAATACGCATTCTGGTGGGAGAGTTGGCCGGCGCGGTGGGAAGTTACGCCTCCTGGGGGGAGCAAGGCCGGGAGCTCGAGAGGAGGACGGTGGCCAGGCTGGGCCTGGGTCAATCGGACATCCCCTGGCAGAGCTCGAGGGATCGTTCCGCGGAAGCGGTCCTCCTTCTGGCCATGATCTGTTCCACCCTGGGAAAGATCGCCGGGGAAGTCTACCTGTTGCAGAAAACAGAAGTGGATGAATTGGCCCAGGGGTTTGAGATGGGTCGGGTGGGTAGCAGCACCATGCCCCACAAGCGAAATCCGGAGACCGCCGAGGGAATCAAGGGAATCTCCCGTCTGGTGCGCTACCGGGCCGCGGGGATCCTGGAGGCCATGGAAGGGGAGCATGAACGGGATGCCAGTAATTGGAAGACCGAATGGGTGATCATTCCCGAGGTCAGTATCTACACTCTGGCCGCGCTGTCCAAAACCCGAGAGCTTCTCGGCGCCCTGGCAGTGAAACGGGAAAACATGAGGGCCAATCTCGACCGAACCCGGGGTTTGATCCTCTCCGAGCGGGCCATGTTCGTCCTGGGAGAGCACCTGGGAAAGCAGACAGCACATGAAGTTGTGTATGAGGCCTCGATGAAGGCCTTTGAAACGGGGAAGGATTTGACCAGTGCCCTGGCGGCGGACTCGCGAGTCGGGAAAGTCTTGAGCGAGGAGGCGATCCGCAAGTTCATGGACCCGGTTACCTACACCGGCCTTTGCGCCCAGCTGGCAAGGGAAGTCGCTTCAAGGGAAAGAAAGAAAAAGGGATAAAAGGGTGATCAACGAATTTGCCAGGGAGATGCCCGACCAATCATGACCTCCAGCAGAGCCGGAGGTATGATAAACAGTGAACCGCTCAAAGCGGATTGAAA